>LBJMR02800__coassemble_563_pt1 | contig 23404 bp, 20 predicted proteins | sample LBJMR02800__metabat2_low_PE_023 | metagenome-assembled genome bin LBJMR02800
CCTTTTGGGGTGCAGTCCCCTTTGTCAAAAAAGCGTAGCTTTTTTGACAGTCTGCGCTGGGCCGCAGTGTTTGCACTGCGGCCCGGCTTTTTTAACGGTCAATGGGGCGTTGTTGTTACGATTTTTCACAAATCTGTCATAATTTCGTTGCCTGATTGATATTGAAAATTGGGTTGAGTTCCTCTATAATAGTAAGACCTGTAAAAGTGGATCATCCGCGTGATACCTGCGGCCAGGCCGCAGAAGAGATAGGAGCGATTACTATTAGAAAGAAAGGCAAGTTTGAACAGCCCCGCACAAGCCAGACCGGCCAGACCGGCCAGACGGGTCAGGCCGGCGAGACCAAGCGCAAGCTGCGGGAGCAGGAAACTATTTTTATTCCGGACGTCCAAGCCGGGGAGCTTGACGCGGCGTGGAAAGAGAAACAGTCCCAGCCGGCGCCTGCCGCCGAAGAGGACGCGGTCCAGGAGCCGACCAGGGTCGTGGAGCTGAACGCATCCCGGCAGGAGACGCCCCGGCCTGACGCCCATGTCCAGCCCGCCGCGCCGCGCACCCAGGCCGCCGCGCCCCGGCAGGCCGGCGGTACGCCGCCTCCGCCGACGCACATCGTGAGGCCGGTGCAGCCGGAAGAGCCGCCGCAGCCCCGGAAAAAGGGCGGAATGTCCGGGGGACTGCTGGCGGGCATCATTGCCGGCGCCCTGGTGGTGCTGACGGCAGTGATTTTCTTCGGCTACGGCCTCGTCCTCAAGGGCGGAGACACCATCTACCCCAATGTATTCGTCACCGGGATCAACGTGGGCGGCATGACTGCGGAAGAGGCCGCCAACGCGGTGGCGGACGCGGTGGCTGCCTCGTATTCCTCGGCCACGCTCAATGTCCAGCTGCCGGATCGAACCTTGTCCTTCACGCCGGATCAGACCAACGTGGCGCTGGATGCCGATGAAGCCATCGCCGAGGCCATGGCTTATGGCCGCTCCGGCAATCCCTTCTCCGCGGTGCTGAACTATTTCTCCTGCCGCAGCACGGAGCATTACATCGATTTGCAGACCGTTTTGAATCTGGACACCGAGTACATCCGCAATATGATTGACCAGCTGGCCCAGGAAGTAGAGCAGGAGCCGGCGGCGTCGGAGGTCTCCTTCAACGAGGCTGCCGGCACCATCACCGTGAAGGTGGGCTATCCGGACCGGAAGCTGGATGCCGAAGGACTCTATGAGGCGGTTTACAACGCCTTTATGAACTCCGACTTCACCCCCCTGACCTGGGAGTATGAGGAGACGCCCTGCGAGCTGGTGGACCTGACGCCGTATTACGAGCAGTACTGCACCGAGGTGCAGAACGCCGAGTATGACGAGGAAACCCACACCATCACCGAAGAAGTGCCCGGCTACGGCTTTGACCTGGAGGAGGCCAACCAGAAGCTCTCCACTGCCGCCGCCGGCAGCACAGTGGTGATTCAGATGGAGGAGATCGAGCCGGAAGTGACGCAGCTGGATCTCTCCAGCGAGATGTTCGGCACGGCGCTGCACAAGGTGTCCACCCCATACGTTTCCAACTCCAACCGGACCAACAACCTCCGCCTGGCCTGCGAGGCCATCAACGGCACGATTTTGAACCCCGGCGAGGTATTCTCCTTCAATGATGTCGTCGGCGAGCGGACCGCTGCCAAGGGCTATCTCCCGGCCACGGTCTATGTGACCGGCGGCGCCAGCGCGGAAGAGCTGGGCGGCGGCGTGTGCCAGGTGGCCTCTTCCATCTATTACTGCACGCTGTTCTTGAACCTGGAGCAGGTTCACCGGGAGCCGCATATGTACCTAGTCACGTATGTGGATCCGGGCATGGACGCCACGGTCTACTGGGGCAGCATCGACTATCAGTTCAAAAATACGCTGGACTATCCCATCAAGATCCAGGCCAACACCGACGGCGGCAGCGTGAACATCACCTTCTGGGGTCCTGAGGAGCTGGATTTCACCGTCGAAACCAGCTACAAGATCCTGGAGACCTACCCCTGGACCACCGTAGAGGAGCTGGACGAGACCAAGCCCGTGGGCTACCGGGAACTGGTGCAGAGTCCCTACACCGGCTATAAGGTGGTGGCTTATATCACCGTCAAGGATCTCGACGGCAACGTCCTCGACAGCCGGGAGGTCTACAGCACTTACCGCAAGCGGGACCAGAAGTACATTGTCGGCCCCGCGGAGGAGCCGGTGGATCCCGACGATCCCGCCAACCCGGACGATCCCACCGATCCCACTGATCCCACCGATCCCGACGATCCGCTGAATCCGGATGATCCCCTCAACCCCGATGAGAATGGGGACGAGGAACTCTGGCCCTGACGCGAACCTGGGGGGCGCTGCTTGTGCAGCGCCCCCTTTTTCTGCGCGCGGGAAAATATTTTGGGGAGACAAGGGCGGAAAAACGTGGTATCATAGAGGGCAAAGAGCTTGCCTTGCCGCGCCGGCGGCCAGCCGTTTCCGAAGGAGTGTTCATTCGTGTTTTCCAAAGAAACCCGTTATCTATACCGCCGCAATCAGCTGGCGGAGGTCATCTGCCAGTTCCGCTTCCCCACCATTTTGTCCATTTCGGCCCAGGAGCCCGTGGCGCTGCAAGAGGCCATCCGGGACGTCTTCCCCCAGTACCAGCGGCGGGAGGACCGGCTGCCCTTTAAGGTGACGCCGGTGCCGGGCCAGCTGCCGAAGGTGGAGCAGCCAAAGCCTGTGACCAACTACCAGTTCATGACGGTGGACGGCGTCTACCGCATCAACCTGACCCAGGACTTCATCTCCCTGACCTGCGCCCGTTATGACCGGTGGGAGGAGTTTGCCAGGATGATGGACAAGCCCCTGGCCAACTTTATTGAAATTTATCACCCGGCCTATTTCCAGCGGGTGGGCCTCCGGTACCTCAACGCCGTCTCCCGGCGGGATCTGGACCTGGAGGATACGCCCTGGCGGGAGCTGATCGAGCCTATGTACCTGGGCATGCTGGCTTCGGAAACCATGGAGGAGCGGGCCTTCAGCCGCTGCACCCAGGATGTGGAGGCGGCGCTGCCGGGCGGCTGCCGGATGAAGCTCCATGTGGGCCCGGGCCTTTTGAAGCGGGGACAGGACAGTTCCGACAAAGAGGTCAAGCTGATTTTGGACCTGGATGTATCCCTCAGCGGCAATATGGCGGTGAAGCTGGCGGCGGCGGGGATGAACACCGTCCATGCCAACGCCGGCATGATCTTCCGGGACGCCATCACCGAGACGCTCCACGACGCCATGGAGCCGGAGGCATAAAAATTTTTCTTTCAATGCGCAACCGCTGTAGAAATTTGTCGTCTATTTGATCGGGTTTTCTGCCGCTGTCCGCGGCGACGCGGGCAGCGGCTTTTTTATTCGGCGCGAAGTGCGCCCCGATGTATGGAGAGAGGAAGATTGTTCTATGGGTTCCGTCAGTCAAATCATTGGAGAGGTGAAAAAAGTCATCGTGGGCAAGGACCGGACGCTGCTGTGGGTCCTGACCACGATTTTGGCCCGCGGCCATATTTTGCTGGAGGATATTCCCGGCGTGGGGAAGACCACCATGGCCCTGGCCTTTTCCAAGGCCCTGGGGCTCAGCTACAGCCGCGTCCAGTTCACGCCGGACGTGCTGCCGTCGGACATCACGGGCTATTCTATCTATCAGAAGGAGACCGGGGCCATGGTCTACCAGCCCGGCGCGGTGCTGACCAACGTGTTTCTGGCCGATGAGCTGAACCGCGCCACCTCCCGCACCCAGTCGGCGCTGCTGGAGGCCATGGAGGAGGGACAGGTGACGGTGGATGGCCAGACCCATCTGCTGCCCCAGCCGTTCCTGGTCATTGCCACCCAAAACCCCACCGGGGCTTCAGGCACGCAGCTTTTGCCGGACAGCCAGATGGACCGCTTTACCATCCGTCTCTCCATCGGCTACCCCGCCCCCCAGGACGAGCGGGAGCTGGTGCTGGGGCGGCAGCAGGGCAACCCCCTGGACCAGGTGCGCCAGGTGGCCACCCGGCAGGAGCTGGTGGCGCTGCAAAACCAGGCCGACAGCGTGTACGTCAAGCCCGAGGTGGTGGACTACATGGTAGCCCTGGTGGGGGCCACCCGCACCGACCCGATGATCCTCCGGGGCGCCAGCCCCCGGGCCACGCTGTCCATGGCCTCCATGGCCAAGGCCGTGGCCATGCTCAAGGGCCGGGACTACGTGACGCCCGAGGATGTGAAAACCGTCTTTATCGACACCATCAGCCACCGGCTGCTGCTGGCGCCGGAGGCTGAGGCCCGGGATATCTCGGCGGGAAAGCTGCTCCAGGAGATTCTGCGCAAGACCGCCGCGCCCAAGCTGCGCTGAGGGCCGGGAGCGCCTATGCTTAAAAATTGGCTTTTGTATCTCCTGGGCCTGGCGGGAGCCCTGGTGTTTCACATCTATTACTTCGGCTGGTACTCCTGGTTTGTGCTGGTGCTGGCCCTGGCGCTGCCGTGGTTTTCCCTGGTGACGAGCCTGCTGCCCATGATTCGCACCCGGGTCTTCAGCGACGCGCCGGCGTCGCTCTCCCGTGGGGAGGCGGCGTATGTGACGCTGCGGGCGGGCAACGGCTTTTTGCCCCAGCCCTGCTGCCGATTCCGGCTGACCATCACGGCGGTGATGACCGGGGAGCGCCGCTCCCTGCGGCAGAAGACCCAAAGTCAGGGAAGCTGGTACGTCCCGCTGGACACCAGCCACTGCGGCGCGTACGTCAGCCGGGTGGAAAAGGCTCGAGTCTATGACTACCTGGGCCTTTTTTGGCTGCCGGTGCGGCGGCCCGCCCCGGTGGAGACCGTGGTGCTGCCCACGGCCCGGGAGCCCCGGCGGCTGCCCAACCTGAGCCACTTCCTGGTGCGGCGCTTGAAGCCCAAGCCCGGCGGCGGCTTTTCCGAGGAACACGAGCTGCGGGACTACCGCCCCGGCGACAGTATGCGGGAGATTCACTGGAAGCTCTCGGTGAAGACGGACCGGACCATCGTCCGCGAGGCCCAGGAGCCGGTGCGGGGCCTGACGCTCTTGACCTTTGACCTGCGGGGGACGCCGGACCGGGTGGACGCCACGCTGGAGGAGCTTTTGTGGCTCTCCCAGTGGCTGCTGCGCCACGATACGCCCCATCAAATTCTCTGGATCGACCCCACGGATTGCCAGATGGCCACCGCGTCCATGGAGCGGGAGGAGGACCTGCAGCCGCTGCTTGGCCGGCTGCTGCGTGCGCCGCTCCGGGACGATACCCCCTCCATTGAGGGGCGCAGCTTCCCCCGTGCCACCTGGCGCTGCCATGTCTCGCCCCAGGAGGATGCACCATGAGACCACAAAAAGTAACGGCGCCGCTCATTTTGATGGCGGTGCTGCTGGCCGCCCTCACGGCGTTTTCGGCCCAGATGTGCCTGAACGACGCCTTTTCCCTGGGGGCGGATTTTCGGATTCTCCTGGCAGCGTCCCTGGTGGGGGCCGCGGCCAGTGCGGCGCTTCTGGCGTTCAAGCGGATTTGGCCGTCGCTGGCGGCGCTGGCACTGGTGATTTTGGCGGTGGTGTGGTTCCGGACGCCGCTTTTGGAGAGTCTGGGCAGTATCCTTTACGCCATCACGGAGCAGTTTGCCCGGTGCTATGCCGGTGTGTCCGTCCTGGGCAAGCCCGGCGGCAACCCGGCGTGGGTCCTCTGCCTGCTGGCGCTGCCCCTGGCCTGGATCACCGCCTGGACGGTCTGCCGGGAGGGGAGCGCCATGGCGGTGGCCCTGTCCTGCGGACCGATTTTGGCCGTGTGCCTGGTGGTGGTGGATATCGCGCCGGTGTTCTGGCTGGTACTGCTGACCGGCGTCATGCTGATTCTGCTGCTGACCCACTCTGTCCGCGTGAACAATTCGGTGGAGGGCGGACGGCTCTCCTGGTGGCTGGTGCTGCCCACGGTGATCCTGGTGGGGGCAATTACTATCCTCTGGCCCCCGGCGGACTACGTTCGCACCGACTGGTCCGACGCCCTCCAGACCTTGGCCGAGGCGCGGCTGAGCATCCAGCGCCTGGGTACCACGGTCCTCTACAGCGGCCCGGGCTGGAACGCTGACCTCAAGGAAGTGGACCTGGCCTCGCTGGGGCCGCGGGCGGAGACTGGGCGGCAGGTGCTGACTTACCGCGCCAGCAGCGAGGTCAAGTACCTCCGGGGCGTGTCGCTGGGCGTCTACCAGGACAACACCTGGCAGGCGGTGCCCCAGTCTGCCTTCACGGCTTTGACGCTGGAGGTGCAGCCCCAGCTGCGCCAGGGGCTGGCCAGAACGGACGGCCAGCTGCTGGAAATTCGAACCAACGCCGTGGAGCCGGTGCTGTATACGGCCTATGACCTGGACGCCATGCCCGAGGCAGGCCGGGCCGTGGACGATGCCTACATTCAAAATCACCAGTCGGCCCAGTCCTACCAGGTGTCCTACCGCACCGGGGCGCTGTCCGGCGCGGCGGTGGAGTACGCCTACAGCGACTATGTCCAGGCCCAGTACCTGGAGCTGCCGGAAGAACTGCGGACGCAGCTTTTGGAGCTGCTGGAGGCCAACGGACTGACCGACGGCGCCAGCCCCCAGGCCGTGGCCGACTGGGTGCGGGGGCGGGGTACCTACGATATGGATACGCCCCGAATCCCCGCGGGGGAGGACTTCGCCCTCTATTTCCTGACGGAGAGCCACCGGGGCTACTGCGTCCACTTCGCCACGGCCACGGCGCTCTTGCTGCGGGCGCTGGATATCCCTGCCCGGTACGTGACGGGCTACGCCGTCTCCGGCCCGGCGGATACCTGGAATGCCGTCACTGAGGACAGCGCCCACGCCTGGGTGGAGTATTATGACCCCACTTGGGGCTGGGTGCCCCTGGACCCGACGCCAGCCGCGGCGGACGCGCCCCCGGCGGAGACCGTGGAGCCGGATGTACCCGACGAAACGGACGAACCGGACGAACCGGACGAAACCCAGCCGGAGGAGACTACGCCGGATACGCCGGATACCCCGGACGAGCCGGAGGCGAACGACCTGCCCGAGACCTCGCCCGATGCCCCGGAGACGTCGGAGGCCGGTGAGACCGGCCAGCAGCCCGAGGCGCCGGCGCGCCCGCTGGACCTGCGGTGGCTGTGGCTGCTGACGGTGCCGGGCGTGGTGGGGCTGACGCATCTGCGCCGGATGCTGGTCTTGCGGGGGCGGCGGGAGCGCTGCCGCCGGGGCCATCCCAACCGGCGTGCCCTGGTGCTGTGGCGCTGGATCAGCCAGCTGGCCCGGGCAGAGGGTACGGTGCCTGCCGAGGCGCTGGTATGCCTGGCGGAGAAGGCCCGGTTCAGCCAGCACACGCTCACAGAAGAGGAGCTGCAGGTGCTGGAGGAAGCCCGGGACGCCGCCATCGCCCGGCTGAAGCAGCGGCCCTGGCGCACCCAGCTGTGGAATCGCTACGGCCTGGCGCTGTACTGACCCCGCCGCCCTGACTGTAGGGGCCGATGCCCACATCGGCCCGCTTGGCCGCGTCGCCTGAGGGCTTTCGCCGAATAGACCCGCCTCTGGCGGGTTCGGGCCGATGTAGGCATCGGCCCCTACACCCCACACTTAATTTTCCGCCCTAACCGTAGGGGCGGCTATCAGCCGCCCGCCTGGCCGCACTGCTGGAGGGCTTTCGCCGAACGCAGGAGGGCAGCGATTCCATCGTAGGGGCGCGCATCGCGCGTCCGTTTGGCCGCGTCGCCAGAGCGTTTACGTCGATCAGACCCGCCCCGTCTCCGATGTAGGGGCGGACTGCATTGTCCGCCCGGATACGGTGTCGGTTTTCTGGGGGCCTAAATAAAACGCGGCTGCCCCCGGGCGCACATAAAGTGCGCCCCTACGGCGGCGACGAAATTTTGCAGATAAACGGCCTTGCGCAGCTGCCTTTCTGTTACGAATGACCGCTTCGCGGTGCGGACGCGCGATGCGCGCCCCTACGGCGGAGACGGAAATTTGGCGATACCATCAGCCTTGTGCTGCCAACCTTCCCTGCATGAAAGGCCGCTTCACGGCACGCACCGCGCGATGCGCGCCCTCCCACGGTGAGGACGGACGCGCTGTGTTACAGTTGTGTAACAAAAGCCCCCGGGGTCTTGCATTTTTTTTGGGAAGCCGTTATGATACGGGTACAAATGATTTTGGGCCTCACCGGCCCTGAATCAAATCTAAAAGGAGGAAGACTCATGAAGAACTTTCGCAAAGTTCTGGCGCTGATCCTGGTCGTCGCTACGCTGTTTAGCTTCGCCGCCATGACCAGCGCCAAGGAGTACAAAGACGCCGACAAGATCAGCTATGACGAAGCCGTCGATGTACTCTCCGCCATCGGCATCCTGAATGGTTACGATGACGGCACCTTCAAGCCCACGGACTCCATCGCCCGTGAAGAGATGGCCAAGATGATTGGCGTTCTCTCCAACGCCGGCGACGACGTGAGCGATCTGTACGCCAGTGCCTGCACCTTCGCAGACACCAAGGACCGTTGGTCCGCCAGCTATGTCGCTTACTGCGCGCAGCTGGGTATCGTGGCTGGCCGCAACGCCTCCACCTTCGACCCCCGCGGCAAGGTGACTGGCATCGAGACCGCCAAGATGCTGCTCTGCGTCCTCGGCTTCGACGCTTCTACTCAGGGCTATGTTGGCTCCAACTGGAAGACCAACGTCCTGCGTGACGCCAAGAACTTCGGCCTGCTGGACAACTTCGCTTCCGACTACGATCCCGACAAGGCTATCACCCGTGAAGAGGCTGCTCAGATGATGCTCAACGCCCTCGAGGCCAACATCGTCATCGGCACCGTTTCCGATAACCTGGTCAAGATCTCCAACGCCATCTACTTCGACAAGTACGGCGCTCAGATCTCCCTGCCCGACGCTGAGAACGAGGGCTGGATCGTGATCTACAAGAACGTTGTCATCAGCTGGGAGCCCCTGGCCTCCATTTACAAGGGCCTGACTCTCTTGGACGGCCAGGACTGCTACGGCAACCCCGGCCAGCTGTGGACCTATGAGAACAGCAAGGGCACCGTTGTCTTCCAGAAGTTCTATGCCGACGAGGCTGACTACACCTACACCAAGGCTGCTACCCTCGGCACCGATCTGAAGGAAGAGATTGAAAACGGTCGCAAGAACTACGAAGTGCTGGCCTATGTGGATGGCATGCGGGTCAACTATGATGTTGAGGACCTGGCCGATATGGTTGAGTACACAGGCTACGGCGTCGAGACCAAGGTCTATGTCATGGATAACCCCTCCATGTTCTACTGTGTCCGCTCCGGCGCTGACTTCGACAAGGACGGCGTGATCATCGTCACCGTCAAGAACACCTACATCGGCAAGGTTGACGACGTCAACAAGCGGAACAACACCTTCGACATCGTTGACATCCATGGTGATGTCCTCGCCGACGGCGTGAAGGGCAATGCCACCTTCGGCTTCGAGGATGGCGACATGGTCCTCTACTGGGCTTGCAGCGGCGAAATGTTTGCTGCTGGCTACGACTTCGGCAAGAACGACTTTGCCCGTGAGACCGTTGATGCCCATGACTTTGGTGAAGTCAACAACTTTGGCGTGAAGTACGACATCCACGACGTGCAGCTGGTCGAGCCCACTAAGCAGTATGTCAGCTATGCCCGCTATGTGAATGATCGCACTGAGAACTATCGCTTCTCCGAGTCCTATTTCACCGCCGATGGTAAGAATGTCAACTATGACCGCAACTTCGGCCATTACTATGACACCTCCATCGACGTCATGGATGACGCCCAGGTCAAGGAAGAGTGGAACGTCTACTACGATCTGTTCGGCTATGCCATGTACTATGAAGTGCCCGGTGACGACACCGAGTATGAGTATGCTTACTTCGTGGAAGACACCTGGAAGGGCCACTTTGTTGAGACCAACCAGTCCGGCGACGTTTGGAGCTACACTGCTGACTATGTGGACTTCGACGCTAAGAAGGACAACAGCGCTATCAACGAGACCCTGAAGGACGAGCTGTGGGCTGCTTACGAGAAGCCCGGTGTTGTCTGGCCCGGCTTTGACGTCTTCCCCGGCGACAAGGGCGCTGGCCTGCTGGCTAAGTACTATGTCGACGAAGACGGCACCATGGTTTGGGAAGACACTGCCAACATTCTCTTCGGCAGCGACCTCACCATGCAGCTGAAGGCTGGCAACTTTGTGATCGCTGATGTGCGTGAGGAATTCGATGCTCCTCTGTACGCTGGCGCTGCCACCAAGTTCCTGGTTCGTACCTTCAACTATACCACCGGCGAATATGAGTACACCTCCTTCACCGGCTACAAGAACATCGACAAGGACTACGGCACGGAGCTTTACTTCTTCCAGTCCTATCTGCAGTACTTCGACGAGAACAATGACAACATTGCTGAGTACGTCTTCATTGATGCCGTCTACACCAGCAATGACTCCCTGTTCTATCTCATGGGCAAGGCTCACAACGCCACCTGGGATGTCCTGAAGGACTACTACCCCGACTACGAGGTCTACTACGCGCTGGTCGATGGCAAGCCTGCTTTCGTGGCCTTTAAGCAGGTCGCTGGCGGCGATGACGTCGAGGGCGGCGACTGGAACCCCGCTGGCTTCAGGGACTACGGCCTGTATGAGGGCACCATGAGCGTCCTGAACGCTGATGTTGGCAAGGTCGAGGGCACTGACGGCGAGTCCTGCCCGCTGTACGTGGCCATCGATCCTGTCCGCGCTGACTTCGGCCCCACGTGGTTCGGCAACACCGCTCAGGCCATCAACATCTGGTATGACGAGACCAATGAGCTGATCGGCTTCGAGTGGCCTCGCGACTTTGACGGCCCCGAGTACATGGCTCCCGCCGAGGACTTCGTGCTGTACAACATCGTGTATGAAAACGGCCAGTACAACAGCGTTGTCACCGAAGGCTACAACTTCGAGGACTACCCGGTTGCCAACCGCGGCAGAATTTGGATTGTCACCAACGCTGATGACGAAGTCACTGCCATCTACAGAGAGGTTATCTAATCTCTAATTCGTAGATCGCAAGATCCTCTGATAAAAATCCCCCCGGTTCGCCGGGGGGATTTTTTGCCTGCCATCAGCCGCCCGCCCGTGCCGCCCGCCCGATTCGCCGCAGGCCTCTGCCAAACGCATGCACCGTAGAGGCGCGCATCGCGCGTCCGCTTGGTGGCGGTACTTGGGAGCTATCGCCGAACGAAATGGCCCAAGGCTCCCCTTGCGGGGAGCTGGCGCGCAGCGCCTGAGAGGTGTTAACGGTTAACTGCGCCGTCAGAGCACCCTCGTCGAACGCAGTGGCCAAAGCCTCCCCTGTGTAAGGGGAGGTGGCGCGCAGCGCCGGAGGGGTTGTAAACTGCCGGGGACGGACCGCTGACGGGTGTGCATAAGACCGGCAATGACCGGAAACTCTGATCTCCTCCGTCATGGCTGATGCCATGACACCTCCGGGTTGCCACTAAGCCTTCCCGGCCCGCGTTGCGGTCCGCCAAGGCAAGTGGCTGCCCAACCGCTGCGGTCGCTTGCCCTGCCACAGGCAGCGCTCCCTTGCGGGCCCCTTGGGCACCAAGGGGAGGCTTTAGGTCGCCGCATCCGCCACAGGCGGCGCTCTCTTGCGGGCCCTTTACACAGGGGGCCTTTGGGTGCGCCGCAAAAAAGGCCTTGCGCAACCCCTTTCCTGTCACGAAAGACCGCTTCGCGGGGCGGACGCGCGATGCGCGCCCCTACGGTGCGTACGGTATCATCGCTTGCACGGCGGAACGGGGAGACAATGGGAAATGATGCCTGTTTGGCATTACGCGCCTAAAACCGCGCGATATTTTCTTTCGCCAGGGAACCTTTTGTGGCTGGAATCCGTCTAATATACCAGATGTGGTGCTGTTGACATAATGTTTGTAAAGAAACCATGAATTCTTTTGAAATCCCTTTGCAAACGAGAAAAAATGTGCTAAAATGTCTCCATAATGTCCCTTGCACCAGAACATAACAACTAGAAAGAGGTGTCTTCTATGAAGAAAACCATGTCCAGAATCCTGACCTTGGTCCTGGTTCTGGCGATGCTGGTCAGCGTCGTCCCCATGGCGCTGGCGGCTGAAAACGAGGCCGGATCGATCACGATTGCTGATCCCGGCACTGTAACAGCTGGCCAGTCTGTCAAGCTGACGGCTAACGTCACTGCGAACGACGGCTATACGGCTGGCAATGTCACCTGGTCTGGCAGCGGCGTCAGCGCTGACGGAACGTTTACGCCTGATGTAGCCGACAGCTATACTGTCACTGCTACAACGACTTTTACAAAGAATGAAGATCAGACTCAGGTTGAACTGTCTGCCAATGCTACCATTAACGTGGTTGCCGCCGAAGTCCCTGTCGAGAGTGTGACGGTTACTGGCCCCGACAAAATGGTTGTGGGCGATACAGGCAGCGCCACCGCGACTGTTGCGCCGGAAGGCGCCAGCCAGGAAGTCACCTGGGAATCCTCCGACAGCACCGTCGTGAGCGTCGGCGCCGATGGCGCTTTGGAGGCCAAGGCGGCGGGCTCTGCCACCATTACGGCTACCTCTACGGCTGATAATACTAAGAAGGGCACGCTTACTATCACAGTGAGTGAGCCGACTTACTCCGCCTCCCTCTCCAAGACCTCTCTGGAGCTGCCCATCAACGGTTCTGAGACCCTGACTGTTACCGTGAAGCAGGGCGAAGATACCTTGACCGAGGGTGAGGACTATACCGTTGCTTGGTCCGGCGCTGGTGAGGCTATTAAAGTTGAGAACGGCAAAGTCACCGCGCTTAAGGAAGGCGACGGCACTGTCACCGCGAATGTGACGGTTGGCGAGGAGACCCAAACGCTCACCTGCTCCGTGAAGGTCGTCACCGACGGCACCATTTCCTGCTCCGGCGGCGACGCCAAGGTGGGCAGCACCGTCACCCTGAAGCCTACGCTGAAGACGGAAGTCCAGTATGACGATGTGGAGTTCTCCTTTAATGTTAAGAGCGGCAACGCCATCATCAAGGAATCTGACAAGTCCTCCGCCACCATTACCTCCCGGTATGTCGGCGTCTCCACCATTACGATCACGGCTACCTTCGACGACGGCAAGCAGACCGTCTCCAAGGACGTGCAGGTCAGCTTCTACTCCTCCACGGATATTGAAGTCACCCTGAAGGACGATGTGAGCAAGTTCTCCTTCGATGAAGACGATGTGTTCAGCGATGTGGAAGTCGATGGCGTTTCCAAAAGCACTAAGCAGTCTCTGGAGTCCCTGATGCTCTCCGGCGCCGGTTCCGACGCCAAGTGGGTCGGCATTACGGTCAGCTCCAGCAGCGAGTCCTCCGGTGAGCTGACCTGCACCGGCCTGGGCAATTCCGGCCTGTCCCACTTCAGCCAGCTCAAGCTGGGCGATGTGGTGTTCACGCCTTCCGCCAAGGGCAATGGCAAGTTTGTGTTCAGCTATACCATCGAGGCCGATGACGACCTGGTGCTGCTCTCCGGCTATGTCACCATCTACTGCGATTATGCCGGCGACATCTCCTATGAGACCAACGTGGGCTCCAAAGTCACCTTTGACGAGGACGACTTCGAGGACTTCTGGGATGACAACGGCTCCGGCACGCTGTCCTACATCACCTTTACCGTCTCCTCCAGGAATTACGGTACGCTTTACACCTCTTCTTCCGAGAAGACCAAAGTGACCAGCTCCATGAAGTTCCAGCCCAACTATAAGTCCTCCTCCAGCTATTATGATCTGGACACCGTGACTTACGTGCCTGACGAGGACCGCACCTCCACTTATACCGATACGTATGAGTTTACGGCCTACAACACCAAGGGCGACAAATACTATGGCTCCGTGATCATCACCGTCGGCGGCGGCAGCAGCACCACCATCACCTCCCGCGGCGTGGTCTTCGGCACTGCCGACCTCACCGAGCTGCTGGAAGACACCTTCAAGGAAGAGAAGGGCGCAACGCTCAAATATGTCACCTTCACCCTGCCCGACGCGGACGAAGGCAAGCTGTTCTATGACTTCTCCGATATGCTCTCCAGCACCCCGGTGAAGTCTAGCGACAAGTTCTATGTGGATCCCGCCCGCACGGAGAAGGACTTGGACGACGTGGCCTTTGTCCCTGCCGCCGGCACCTATGGCAAGGTTACGCTGCGCTATAAGGCCTATGGCGCCAGCGACAGCGTCTCCTACTCCGGCACCCTGACCCTCACGGTCACCGAGAAGTCCAAGTCCGCCAAGTTCTCCGACGTGACGGCTAGCTCCTACTCCTGGGCCGCCGACTCCGTGGACTTCCTCTACTATGAGGGCATCGCCCAGGGTTCGAGCGGCAAGTACAACCCCGCCACCAACATCACCCGCGGCGACTTCATGCTGATGCTCTACCGCGCCTTCCTGGAGGATGAGTACGAGGACTACAACGTCACCTCCAACTTCCCTGATGTGGTCAAGGGCAGCGACTCCTACTCCAAGGAGACCTACCAGGCCGTCGGCGTGGCCAAGCACCTCGGCATTGCCCAGGGTACCAACGGCAAGTACAACCCCAAGGCTTACATCACCCGTGAAGAAGCCATGACCCTGATTTACCGCACCCTGGAAGAGGTGGACTACGCCATGTCCTATGAGTCCTCCAACGACACTTCCGACTTTAAGGACTACAGCTCCGTTGCCTCCTACGCCAAGACCGCCATTTCCGACTTGATCGAGCATGGCGTCGTCGTGGGCACCAACGGCAAGATCAACCCCAAGAGCAACATCACCCGCGCCGAAATGGCCGTGATCCTGCACCGTGTGCTGACTTACTAAGTTTCAGCCACATACGTATTACCGTGCGCCCCCGGTTTGCCGGGGGCGCATTTTTTGCTGCGCAGCGAACGCCGGGCGCTGTTTTGCCGCGCCCTTCACCAGAGACCGCTGCGCGGCGCGGACCGATGTGGGTATCGGCCCCTACATTCCCACCAGGCCACCAATCCTCGCCGTAGGGGCGCGCATCGCGCGTCCGCCAGCCTGCGTGTCCTGCGCGCCTGCGGCAAACGCACGAGCCAAAGCCTCCCCTTGAGGGGAGGTGTCATGGCGAAGCCATGACGGAGAGGTGTAACTGTAGGGGCGGCCTGTATGGCCGCCCGTGCCAACCGGCGATTCCCGCGCGGCTGCGGCAATGGGACCCGCCTGCGGCGGGTTCGGGCCGATGTAGGCATCGGCCCCTACGGAGTGAGTTCGGGTTTGTTCGCAGGGGCGGATTGCATATCCGCCCGGCGGCCTTTAGGCCGCTTCGCGGCACGGACGCGCAATGCGCGCCCCTACGGCACTCAGAACCATCCAACGCTGGTGGGAATCCTACGACACCTCTCAGGCGCTTCGCGCCAGCTCCCCTCCAGGGGAGCCTTTGTGCGCGCCCCTACGGCGCTCAGAACCATCCAACGCTGGCACGATCGCGGCCTGGGCACGGGCGGCCATACAGGCCGCCCCTACGGCGCGGCGACGAGGGCGCGTCGCGAATCGCCACCCATCGGACGCGCGATGCGCGCCCCTACGGCGGCGTGGGCGGCGGACAACTGGTTAGAAAAAACTAACTTTTTTCCAAAAGCCCTTGACACCAGGCCCGGGCAGTGGTATATTGATTGCTGCAAAGAGGTTAGCGATGGCTAATCTAAATTTTGAACAATAAGTAAGCAAGCGCTAACTGCTGCGCGGTGGTTTCCGCCCCGCAGAGGAGCGCACTGCCGGCACTGCGGCAGCGGATTAGCTATAACTAACTTGACGGCAGGAGGTGGCGGGATGATACCGCTGAGCATGGTGGCGCCGGGGGAGCCGGCGGTGGTGGGCAAGATCACCGGCAAGGACGCGGTGCGCCAGCACCTGGCGGAGCTGGGGTTCGTGATGGACGCGACGGTGTCTGTGGTGTCGCGGGTGGGCGGCAGCGTCATCGTCCAGGTACAGGACAGCCGCATTGCCCTGGACGCGGCCATGGCCAACCGGATTTTTGTGAAGAGCTAAAAAAGCGAAAAAGGATCAGACGTCTTTTGCCGCGCAAGAGGCGATACAGTGCTGATAAAACGTGAATTGTGTGAGAAGGAGATGGAAGCATGAGAACACTCAAAGATGCCAAAGTGGGCGAAACGGTACAGGTGGCTCGCCTCCACGGCTCCGGCCCCATCAAGCGCCGGATCATGGACATGGGCATCACCAAGGGCGTGCAGATTCAAGTGCGCAAGGTGGCGCCCCTGGGCGACCCCATGGAGCTGAACCTCCGGGGCTATGCCCTGTCAGTCCGCAAGGCCGATGCGGAAATGATTGAATTGGCCTGAGAGAAAGGAGACACCCATGGACATTAAAATCGCCCTGGCGGGCAACCCCAACTGCGGCAAAACCACGCTGTTTAACGCCCTCACCGGCTCCAACCAATACGTGGGCAACTGGCCCGGCGTCACGGTGGAGAAAAAGGAGGGCCGCCTCAAGGGCCGGAAGGACGTCATCATCCAGGACCTGCCCGGCATCTATTCCCTCTCCCCCTACACCCTCGAAGAGGTCGTGGCCCGGAACTATCTGGTCAAGGAGAAGCCGGACGCCATTTTGAACATTGTGGACGGCACCAACATCGAACGCAACCTCTATCTGACCACGCAGCTGATCGAGCTGGGCATCCCGGTGGTGGTGGCGGTGAATATGATCGACCTGGTGAACAAGGCCGGCGACAAGATCGATCTGAAGAAGCTCTCCCAGGCCCTGGGCTGCCCGGTGGTGGAAATGAGCGCCCTGAAAAACAAGGGCGCGCTGGAGGCCGCTGACGCCGCCATTGCCGCCGCCCGCCGCGCCAAGGGTGGTGAGCTGCCCCACGTATTCACCGGCAGCGTGGAACACGCCATCGCCCACATCGAGGAATCGCTGATGGGCCGGGTTGACTCCCGGTACCTGCGGTGGTATGCCATCAAGATTTTTGAGCGGGATGAAAAAGTGCTGGAGGATCTGCAGCTGGAAGAGAGCCTCTATGAACATCTTGAGGAACACATCGCGGACTGCGAACGGGAGCTGGACGACGACGCCGAGAGCATCATCACCAACCAGCGCTACAGCTACATCAACGGCGTGGTGGCCCGCTCGGTGAAAAAAGGCTCTGCCGATGCCCACCGCCTGACGCCGTCGGACAAAATTGACCGGGTGATCACCCACCGGGTGGCAGCGCTGCCCATTTTCGCCGCGGTGATGTTTGCAGTGTACTGGATCTCCATGGGCCCCTTTGGCACCTTCCTCACCGACTGGACCAACGATGTGCTGGTGGCGGAAATCGTCCAGGGCAACGTCGCAGCCTGGCTGGAGGCCTGGCAGGTGGCGCCGTGGCTCTCGGGCCTGATCGTGGATGGCATCATCGGCGGCGTCGGCGCTGTCATCGGCTTCGTGCCCCAGATGCTGGTGCTGTTCCTGCTGCTGGCCATGCTGGAGGACTGCGGCTACATGGCTCGCATCGCCTTTATCCTGGACCGCATCTTCCGCCGCTTCGGCCTCTCGGGCAAGAGCTTCATCCCCATGCTCATCGGCTCCGGCTGCGGCGTCCCCGGCGTGATGGCCTCGCGCACCATTGAGCAGGACCGGGATCGGAAGATGACCATTATGACCACCTGCTTCATCCCCTGCGGCGCCAAAATGCCCATTGTCGGCCTGATCGCCGGCGCCCTCTTCGGCGGCAGCGCCTGGGTGGCCACCAGCGCCTACTTCATCGGCGTGGCCTCCATTGTGATCTCCGGCATCATTCTGAAAAAGCTCCGGTCCTTCGCCGGAGAACCCGCCCCCTTCGTCATGGAGCTACCTGCCTACCACGCACCGGCGCCCGGCAATGTCCTGCGGGCCACCTGGGAGCGGGGCTGGTCCTTCATCAAGCGGGCCGGTACCATCATTTTGCTCTCCTCCATCGTCCTCTGGTTCCTCCAGGGCTTCGGCGTGGTGGATGGCCAGTTCGGCATGGTGGAGGACAACAACACCTCTCTGCTGGCCACCATCGGCAACGGTATTGCCTTCCTCTTCGCGCCGCTGGGCTTCGGTAACTGGAAGGCTGCGGTGGCTGTCTTCACCGGCTTGATTGCCAAGGAGAATGTGGTCAACACCTTCGGCGTGCTGTATCACTATGCCGGCGAGCTGAGCGAAAATGGCGAGGAGATCTGGGGCCTGGTGGCCCAGGACTACACCGCCCTCTCGGCCTACAGCTTTATGATTTTCAACCTCCTCTGCGCGCCCTGCTTTGCCGCCATGGGTGCCATCAAGCGGGAGATGAACAACGCCAAGTGGACCCTGGCCGCCATCGGTTATATGTGCGCCTTTGCCTACGCCGTCTCTCTGATGGTCTACCAGCTGGGCAGCGCCTTCACCGGCAATGTGCAGCCGGCAGGGCTGGCGGCCGCGCTGGTGGTACTGGCTGGCATGCTGTGGCTCTTGCTTCGCAGACCCACGCAGGCGGAAAAGGTTGTCCGGGCTGGGGCGCTGCGCTGAAATCCCGGGGGCCGCGGCGCATCGCGGCCCCCACTGTCAGAAAGGAGAACTATGAACGCTCCCACCCTTGTGGTATTGGCCTTGGTGGTGCTGCTGGTGGCAGCCGTTGTGGGAAAGCTCATCCGCGACAAGCGGGCTGGAAAGCACGCCTGCTCCTGCGGCGGAAGCTGCGGCGGCTGCGCCAACCAGTGCCATTGCCATTCCACCCAAAAATAGGCGAACCCCCTGCCGCGCTTACTTGCGCGGCAGGGGGTTACAGCGTGTCGAAAAAGTGTTTTCGCCCCGCTGTCTTAGTTTTTGCAACTTTAAATAAGTTGCAAAAACACCCTTATTGAACGCGCAGGGGGCCCTTTGCCCCCTGCACCCATCCCCCGCTCCTCCGTTGCGGTGGGTTTAGCATAGTTTTTTGACAGTCTCGAACCCCCTGCCGCGCTTACTTGCGCGGCAGGGGGTTATTCTATGCTTGCGTGCGCCGACAGCGCAGCCAGATCAGGGCGCTGCCCGCCAGGAGCAGCAGGGAGATCACCTGGGAGGTGGAGAGGCCCAGGAGGAAGCCCCGGATGGCGTCGCCCCGGAGAAATTCCAGGAAAAAGCGGTAAGTCGGATAGATCAGCAAATACAGCAGCAGAAGGCGACCCGGCAGGCGGCGCGTCCGCAGCAGTGTCCACAGAAGAAAGAAAAGGCCGAAATTCAGTCCGGCTTCCGCCAGCTGCACCGGAAACCGGGCCACGCCGTTGGCCTCGGCCATGGCGGCATAGTGATACGTGACGCCGTGAGACCAGGGAACGCCGTAGCAGCAGCCGGAGAGAAAGCAGCCCAGCCGCCCGAAGGTGTGAAACAGCGCAATGGCAGGGGCGGTCACGTCGCTGTAGCGGCCCACGTCCAGCCGGTTCTTTCGCAGAAATACGTAGCCCACGGCCAGCCCGCCCAGCAGTCCGCCGTAAAACACCGCGCCGCCGAAAACGGCCTCCAGCGCCTGCCAGAAGGCCTGCCAGGAGTCGAAGCTGCCCAGGCTGCCCACCAGCGCCAGCAGCAGCGGCAGATTGGTAATGCCGTAGAGCATATGGCTGCCCACCAGCACGCCGATCATGGAAAAGAGCAGCAGATTGAGCATATGGAGTTCGTCCAGCCCCTGGGACTTGGCGGCCCGCCAGGCAAAGTAGAGCATCACCAACACGCCTGCCAACGCCAAGAACATATAGGCGGAGAAGGTTTTGCCGAGAAATGTAAAGTTTGGGATCATAAAAAGTCTCCCGTGGAAAAAATAGGCCCCGGGAATACCCCGGAGCCAATCTTGGATTACATACTGCCAGCTGCTGCCAGAGCGCCTGCCGCGCAGATGATGCACAGCACGCCGATGACGCCGAAGGCCGTGCCGATAATGCCCAGCACCAGGCCCGCCGTGGCCAGGCCCTGGCCCTGCCCGGTGATCTTGGCGATCTTCATGCCCTTGGAGCCGAAGACAATGCCCAAAATGGCCAAGACCAGGGTGAAGTAGGATATTACAGGGATAAAGGAACCCACAATACCCAAAATGCCGCAGACCAGGGCGGCTATGGACATCTTATTGGTTTCCTGCCCCTCGGGGGTGGGATTGGGGGTGTACATCTCGTCGCTCATCGTAACTCTCCTCCTCTTTCGGATTGGGAAAAGGCTCGCTGGCTTGATGGTAGCATACGGGTCATAAATTGTCAATATTTAAGGCCGATGTTCATTGCCTGCGGGGTACCTCGCAAAAGACTGCGCGCTATGTCTTGGGCTTCATCTCCTGGCCGCAGCAGCGCGGGACAATTTCCCCGGCCCGCAGGCGGCGGACCTTGCCGCAGACGGGACAGTAGTAGTCCAGTTCCCGGGGCGCCCGGTTGACGGCCAGGCCGTTCTTTTCCGCTAGGCTCAGGCCATCGATGCGAAACCGGGCTGCCGCGCCAGGCTGCCCGGGGAAAGCCCCCTGGGGCACAAGGCTCTTGGTGCGATCCCCGGAGGGAATCAGCAGCAGCCAAAAGGCCTCCAGCGCGGCGCGCTCCGCTTCGTTTTCAGGGACCCACTCCACTACGTCCCGGTTGATTTGCAGCTGCATCGGTTCAGTCCAGAATCTCCATCAGGCGGCCGCAGCAGAAGGGAATGGGCTCGCCGGCCTTGACGTGCTGGGTCTTGTTGCAGGTGACGCAGTAGACGTCGGTGTCATAGGGAGCGCGGATGACGGGAATTTCGTTCTTCTCGGTGTCGCTCAGGCCCTCAATGTGGAACACAGCCACATTTTTCTCGCTGGGCACGTACACGCCCATGGGCTCCAGCTGCTTGGTCTTGCCAATGCAGTTGCCCATCTTCACCCAAAGCGCTTCCAGCTCCGCCGTCTCAGCGGCGTGTTCGGGGATAAACTCGACGATATCTTTGTTAATACGAATTTTCACGGGTATTTCCTCCAGTGCAGTTTTATATCAGAAAAAGGGAGGACAGGGTGCGCCTGTCCTCCCGGAAATGTGGGGTAGCTTTTCAGCCGCTGAGTTTTTCGGAAATGATGCCCATGATCTTGTCGTGGCAGCCGCCGCAGCCGGTGGAGCAGGAGGTGAGCTTCTGCACCTCGGCGAATTCGGCCTCCACGTCGGAGAAACGGCTGTGCTGGAACAGGGCATTGTCAATATCCGCCATGGTCACGTGCTTGCAGTTGCAGATGACCTCATTGGGAGCGTACTCCATGATTAACCGAAGTACCGCTTCAGCAGGCCGGCGAAAGCCTTACCGTGACGGGCCTCGTCGCGAGCCATCTCATGGACGGTGTCATGGATGGCGTCCAGGTTCAGAGCCTTGGCCTTCTTGGCCAGCTCGAACTTGCCGGCGGTAGCGCCGTTCTCGGCCTCGACGCGCATCTCCAGGTTCTTCTTGGTGGAAGCGGTCACCACTTCGCCCAGCAGCTCAGCAAACTTGGCAGCGTGCTCAGCCTCTTCGTAAGCGGCCTTCTCCCAGTACAGGCCAATTTCGGGATAGCCCTCACGGTGCGCCACGCGGGCCATGGCCAGGTACATACCGACTTCGGTGCATTCGCCTTCAAAATTGGCCCGCAGACCGGCCTTGATCTCCTCGTCCACGTCCTTGGCAACGCCCAGCACGTGCTCGGCGGCCCAGCTCATCTCACCCTTCTGCTCGACAAACTTGCTGCCGGGCACCTTGCACTGGGGGCAGACAAAGCCTTCGGGAATGGAGTCGCCTTCGTAGACATAGCCGCAAACAGGACATACAAACTTCTTCATAATGATATTCCTCCAATTAAGAATTTTTTGGTTCGTTCGTTTCGTTACAGACGGCGCAGAGGCCGGTGAACTGCAATTGATACCCCGTGATGGCTCCGTTGGCCAGACGGGCCGCGTCCTCCAACAGGGCGGGGTCCAGCTGATCCATAGGCAGATCCGTCACTTTGCCGCAGCAGGTGCAAATAAAGTGCGCGTGAGGATAGACCTGGGCATCGTAGCGCTCCAGTCCGCCCACCACACCGATGGACTGAATGGTCCCGTTGGCCTTGAACATGGCCAAATTCCGGTATACCGTTCCCAGGCTGAGGTCGGGAAAGACGGGCTTGAGCTGCTGATATACCCATTCCGCCGTGGGATGACACGTGGTACTTCGCATACAGTCGAGGATGGCGTCGCGCTTTCGGCTGTGCTTTCTGGTACTTTCCATGTGTCCTCCAAAACAATAATAATTCTTATTACGGTTTGAATTATAGCACAGTCCCATTGGTTTGTAAAGAGGATTTTGAAAAATATTTTTGCCTGTTTCTGCGGATTGTGCTATAGTATGGGCGCATAAAGGTTGGCTGCCGCAGATGCGCGGAGGCGGGGGAGTGCGGCGACGTCCGCCGCCGGAAGAGGAGGGAGATCGATGACGTTGCACCATACGGCCACGCGGTCCGGAAAGGTTTTGTCCTTCCTCCGGGGAGAGCTGGGGCTTTCCTCGTCGCTGGTGAAGCGGCTCAAATGGCAAAATGCCTTTTTCCTGGACGGCGCGCCGGTCCACACGGATCAAAAAGTGCTGCCGGGGCAGGAGATCACGGTCCATTTGGAGGAGGCAAACCCGGACTATCCCGCCGAGGACGGCCCCCTCTCCATCCTCTATGAGGATGAGGCGCTGCTGGCGCTGGACAAGCCGCCGGGGCTGCTGATGCACCCCTCGTTCCACCGCAATACCGGGACGTTGGCCAACTTCGTGGCGGGGTACTACGTCCGCACCGGCCAAAGCTGCGCCGTGCATCCGGTGAGCCGTTTGGACCGGGACACCTTCGGGGTGGTGCTGCTGGCCAAAAACGCCCATATCCACGCCGCACTGATGGCGTCGCACCGGGCCGGACAGCTTATAAAAACGTATGAGGCGCTGACTTGGGGGGTACCTGACCCGCCGACTGGCCTGTGGGAGGCGCCCATCGGCCGCAAGCCGGGGCAGAGCCTGCTGCGGGAGATCCGGCCCGACGGCAAGGTTGCTGTCACCCGCTACGAGACGCTGGAGATCCGGGGCGGCGCGGCGCGTCTGCGGCTGTGGCCGTTGACGGGGCGCACCCATCAGCTGCGGCTGCACTGCGCCCACGCCGGGTGCCCGATTTTGGGAGACGCCCAGTACGGCGCGGCGGAGTCCCAGGCGGTATCGGCGCGCCTGGGGCTTTCCGGCCAGCAGCTGCTCGCCCGCACCTTGTCGCTGCCCCATCCTGTCACCGGGGAAAGACTGACGATTTGCAGCCGCCGGCGCCTCTGCCCGCTGCCCCTGGAGGAGAATGGAGATAAATTGGGATTTTTTTGAGTTTCTCCCAATTCCCTGTTTGCATTCGGCTGGAAATGTGATATATTATGAAATTGAAGACAACATCTCATTTCAAAAAACAAAAATCAAAACCGGA
>LBJMR02800__coassemble_598_pt1 | contig 22298 bp, 21 predicted proteins | sample LBJMR02800__metabat2_low_PE_023 | metagenome-assembled genome bin LBJMR02800
AAAAAACTCGCACGCCCTTATGCGGAGGACGAAGACGATTTCGATGATGATTTCGACCTGGAGGAACGTCCCCGGGCGTCCCGGGCCAGCACCGCAGCCCGCCCGGCGCCTCGCCCCAGCAGCAGCTCCGCCTATGACGAGGTGCTGGACGATCTGGGCCACTCCAGCACCCAGACCACTCGCACCACTACGCGCCGTCCCACTGACAGTAAGGTAGTCAATATCCACACCACCACCCAGATGCAGGTGGTGCTGGTGAAGCCGGACCGGTTTGACAATGTTTCGGAAATCGCTGAGCATCTGCGCAGCAAGCATGCCGTGGTCCTCAACCTGGAGGCCACCAACAAGGATATCGCCCGCCGACTGGTGGACTTCCTATCCGGCTGCGCCTATGCCCTGGACGGGAAAATCAAGAAGATTGCCATTTCCACGTATCTCATCACGCCCTACAATGTGGACATCGTGGGGGACCTGATCGACGAGCTGGAAAACAGCGGCCTGTATCTCTAAGCCCGGAGAGGAGCGATTGCCATGTTCACACCCCAGGAAATTCAGGAGAAAACCTTTACCAAGGCCGTCTTCGGCGGCTATGATATGCAGACCGTGGACGACTTTCTCGAGCCGCTCACCGAGGACTACATCACCCTCTACAAGGAAAATGCCGTCCTCAAGAGCAAGATGAAGGTGCTGGTGGAGAAGCTGGAGGAGTACCGCAGCCAGGAGCAGAGTATGCGCAAGGCCATTCTCTCTGCCCAGCGCACCGCCGACGCGATGGTGGCCGAGGCGGAGAAGAAGTGCGCCCGGCTGATGGCCGATGCCGCTACCACTGCCCAGGACAAGGTCTCGGATGCAGAAGTCGTGGTCTCCCAGGAGCAAGAGCGGATCAACTGTGCCAAAAAGGCGGCGCAGAATTTTATTGAAGTCATCGAACGGGATATCCGCGGCCACCTGGATTTGCTGGAGTCCCTCAAGTCTCGGGACATGAGCCTGGAGCTGCAGCAGCCGGCGCCCCGCAAGGCCTTCGACTACGATGCCGAGGCGGAAAAGCCGCTGGTCGTTCCGAAGCCCAAGGCCGCGCCCCAGCCGACCCCTCAGCCGACTCCCCAGCCTGATCCTCAGCCGGCCCCGGTGCAGGAACCTGCGGCGGAGTCGGAGACCACGGAGGAAATCGCCCACGAAATTGAGCAGAACCTCAGCCGTATGATGGACGTGAATCTGCCGGAGATGAACAACGCCGCGCCCGGCGCCAAGCCTGCCGCCCACACTGATTCCAGCACCATCAAATTCACCAATTTGCAGTTTGGCAGGAATTACGACCCCACCAGCGGGACGTAAAGGAACATTCACAGCAGTGATTCGCCCGGGATTCCAGATTGTCTCGAATCTCGGGCGTGTTTTTTTACTGGTGATTTTTCACCGTAAGGAGGTATTATGGGATTTGGCCACGCAGTGATTTACACTGCATCCTTAGGAGTTGTCTCCCACTATGTGGGCCAAGCGCTGCCCCGGCGGTGGTTCCACCCGGACAGATTTCCCTTTAAGAGTTTTCGGTGGGAGCAGGAGGGGAACGTCTACCGTAGATTGGGCGTGCATCACTGGAAGGATTTGGTGCCGGATATGAGCAAGGTCATGCCGGATATGATTCCCAAGCGGGTCAGCCTGCGGGGAACGGCGGAGGAGGCCATGACGCTGGTGCAGGAGACCTGTGTGGCGGAAGCGGTCCACGGCGTACTAATGGTGCTGTCGGTGGGGAACTATCTCCTCTGCCAGAATCTGTTGGGCCTGGCAGTCACATTGTTTGACGCGATTTTCTTGAATTTGCCCTACTGGATTATCCAGCGCTATAACCGGCCCAAGCTGCTGCGCCTGGCTGAAAAATTGCATCGAAAGGAGAACCACGGCAGTGAAAATTCTGATTCTCACCTGTAATACCGGCGGCGGCCACAATTCCACCGCTGCCGCGCTGGAAGAGCAGTTTACGCAGATGGGACATACGTGCATCGTCAAGGACTGCCTGGACTTTCTGCCGCCGGCCAAGGCGCGGCTCATCAGCGAGGGCCACGTCTTGCTCTACCGCAAGGCGCCGCGGCTCTTTGGCCTGGGCTATAAGTTTGAGGAAAACCACGTGCCCCGGTATTTGCGGGCCCAGTGCAGCGCCTGCGCCGGGGAGTTTTATCAGGCCGTCACAGCCATGCAGTGCGATGCGGTCCTCTGTGTCCACGTGTTCCCGGCGATCGTGATGACGGCCGCAGCGAAGGAGTACGGTCTCTCCATCCCCGGGTACTTCGTCGCCACCGACTACACCTGCAGTCCCGGCGTCTCCAGCGCGGACATGGAGCTTTACTTCATCCCCCATCCTACGCTGGCAGATGAATTCATCCGCTGCGGCATTCCCCAGGACCGGCTGGTGCCCTCGGGAATCCCGGTGCGCCACTGTTTTACGGTCAATCGGCCCCAGGCGGAGGCGCGCCGCGCCCTGGGCCTGCCGGAGACAGGGCGGGTCGTGGTGATGATGTGCGGCTCCATGGGCGCCGGTCCCATGGAGGAGCTGACCCAGGCGCTGCAGCGGGAGCTGACGCCAGCAGATCGTCTGGTGGTGATCTGCGGTACCAACCAAAAGCTCCGGCAGCGAATTATCAAAAATTGCTACGCGCCCAATCTGCGGATTCTGGGCTTTACCCGCAAGGTGGATCAGTATATGGACGCGGCGGATCTGCTGCTCACCAAGGGCGGCGGCCTCACCACCACGGAGGTGATGGCCAAGCATCTGCCGACGCTGCTCATCAACGTGATTCCAGGGCTGGAGGAACGGAATATCCAGTTCATGGTTTCTCACGGCTTTGCCCGGACGGCGGAGGGGCCGGAGGCGCTGGCGGCCCTGGCCGCGTCGCTCCTCAGTCAGCCGGAGGTGTTGGCGGCGTGGCGGGAAAAGCTGGCGGCGGAATTCGACGGCTCTGCGGCCCAGATTATTTGTGAGGAAATCTGCCAGGATTTTGGGATTCAGCCGTAAAAGAGCGAGTTTTTCACAGTTTCACAGGAAAATGACCGGCGAAAGGTCGCAATCCCCCTCGGGATTGCGACCTTCTTTTTTGCCCCGGGGGCGTATACTTTGTCCAGGAGGCGATGGGATGACGGTCTATGTGGATCTGCTCTTTGGGCTCAATACGGCCATCAACTATTTGCTGCTGCGAGGGGCCGCGATCGTAGGCGGCGCGCCGGGACGGCGGAGGCGGCTGGTGGGTGCGGCGGCGGCGGGGGGACTGTACGCGGTGGCAGCGGTCCTGCCTGGAGCCGCCGCAGTGCGATCCGTGCCGGGACAGATCGCAGCGGCGGTGGCGATGGTGATATTGGCCTTTGGCTGGCGGCGCAGCAGCGTCAAGCAGGGGTTATATTTTTTGGCCTTGAGCTTTGCGCTCAGCGGCGTGGTGCTGTTGGCGGTGCAGTTTGTGGAGCCGGACCTCAAGCTCCTGGGCGGCAGAGCCTACTACGCTGTCACCACGCCGGCCTTATTACTTTTGGCCGGCATCAGCTACGCCTTGGCTGCGCTGGTACTCTCGGGAGCGGGGCGGCACACCGGCGGCGATCTCGCCACCCTCACCCTGGGGTTTGGGGACCGGCAGGTGACGCTGCGGGCTCTGCGGGACACGGGCAACACGCTTCGCGACCCGGTCAGCGGTGAAACGGTGGTGGTGGCGGACGCGGCGGTGCTGCGGCGTCTGCTGCCCAGTGAGGATATTTCCCGGGAGGACCTGGCGGACCCGGCGTCGCTCCTGCCGCCTCTGACGCGCCGCTATCCCGCGGCCAAGTTCCGCCTGGTTCCCTTTCGGGCGGTGGGCGTGGAGGCCGGTCTTCTGCTGGCCATGCGGTGCCGCTGTGGCGGCAGGGATGTTCTGGTGGCCTTCAGCCCCAGCGAGGTGGGGGGCGGCGGCCCCTATGAAGCATTATTGGGAGGTGCAACCACATGAAACTTTGGCAAACCTTGTTGATGACCCTGGGCCTCTGGCGGCCCAACTCGGTATTTTACATCGGCGGCAGCGACGTCCTGCCTCCGCCCCTGAAGCCGGAGGAGGAGCAGCAGTGCATCGCGGCGCTGGCCCAGGGAGACGAGACGGCCAAGAAGACGCTGATCGAACACAACCTGCGGCTGGTGGTCTACATCGCCCGGCGGTTTGAAAACACCGGCGTGGGCATTGAGGACCTCATCTCCATCGGGACCATCGGCCTCATCAAAGCGGTGAACACGTTCAAGGCTGACAAAAAGATCAAGCTGGCGACGTATTCCTCCCGGTGCATTGAAAATGAAATTCTCATGCACATCCGCAAAATCGCCGGACAGCGGGCGGAGCTGAGCCTGGATGAGCCCATCAACACCGACTGGGACGGCAATGAGCTGCTGCTCTCCGACGTGCTGGGTACCGACAGCGACACGGTCATGCGGCCCATGGAGGATGACGTGGACCATCAGCTCCTGCGGGAGGCGCTGAGCCGTCTGCCGGAGCGGGAGCGGACGATCATGGTGCTGCGCTACGGCCTGGAGGGCAAGCAGGAGAAGACCCAGAAGGAAGTGGCCGATCTGATGGGGATTTCCCAGTCGTACATCTCCCGTCTGGAAAAGCGAATCACAGCACGGCTCAAGCGGGAGATATCTCGGCAGATCTATGTCTAGCGGGAGATGATATCGATAAGAAATCTTTAAAATTATATCGATAAAACAATTGCGAAAGCCGCGGGCATCTGGTATACTATACCCCAGAATATCCTGGAGGTGGAAGCATGGCGGCAAAAGATATATCTCGCTCTACGGTAAAGCGTCTGCCGACCTATCTGTCGTATCTCAAGAGCTTGCCGGCGGACGGTCCGACCCATATTTCTGCCACGGCCTTGGCGGCGGCCCTGGGCATGGGAGAGGTGCAGGTCCGCAAGGATCTGGCCCTGGTCAGTGCCGGCGGGCGCCCGAAAATCGGCTATCTCCGGGAGGGACTGATTCGCGACCTGGAGGAATTTCTGGGCTACGGCAATACCAACGACGCAGTGCTGGTGGGCGCCGGGAAGCTGGGCCAGGCGCTTTTGGGCTACGGCGGCTTCGCGGAGTACGGCCTCAATATCGTGGCGGCCTTTGACGCCGACGAGACGCGGGCCGGCACGGAATCCTCCGGCAAGCCCATTTATCACGTGTCGGAGCTGGCGGACTTCTGCAAGAGCCGCAGCATCCGAATCGGCATCATCACCGTGCCGGCGGAGTTTGCCCAGCGGGTCTGTGACCAGCTGATTGCCGGCGGCATCCAAGCCATCTGGAATTTTGCGCCCAAGCACCTGGATGTGCCGGAGCATATCCTGGTGCAGACGGAGAATATGGCGGCCTCGCTGGCGCTCTTGAGCCAGCACCTCTCCGAGCAGATGGAGCAGGATAAAGCCCGGCAGCGGCAGGACGACGACGGGGAGGACGAACCGTAATTTCTGGCGGCGCGGCGCATTGGGGCTTGCAATTCCAGCAAAAATGCGGTATAATTCCTGATAGCGTGCCGGTGTGATGGAATTGGTAGACGTAGTGGACTCAAAATCCACCGCTGGCGACAGCGTGCCGGTTCGAGTCCGGCCACCGGCACCAAAAAGGTCCGCATCCCCAACGGGGATGCGGACCTTTTTGGCGTGGATGGTCCCAACCTCGAAGCAGCGGTTCGACGCCCGCCCGCAGGCGGGCGTGTCGGAGCGCAACCGCCGCTTGCGGCGGCACTTGGCGCGGAGACGCCGGCCACCGGCACCAAAAATCGACAAGCACCGTCAGGGGCTTGTCGATTTTCCTTATTCACTCTTCACTTTTCACTAAATCCGAAGGGTCGATTTTTGGAAGTGAAGAGGTAATAGTGAATAGTGAAGAAGTGCGGTGTGCCGCAAGCGGCACGAGTTTTATATTGCTTTGCGGCACGAATTTTATATTTGGGTTGCGTATGCCTGCAGTGCTGCCACATCACGGGCTTTCAAATACTTGCCTTGCACGCGTTCGAACTCCTGCTCATTGATTAGGCGCACCATCTCAGCAAAACTCTCCCACTTCACGACGGTGCGGGAGGCAAGCTCCGCTTCCGTCAGATGATTCTCGCTGGGCGTATGGGTGGTCGTCACCACAAAATAGTAGTTGATCTGGGTGTAGTCCAGGCTGGCGCGGTTTTCAGAAACAATGCCGAGGGCTTGAACTTCATCACAAATACACCCGGTTTCTTCGTAAACTTCCCGTCGAAGTGCGGCAAGCACATCCTCACCGTCCTCCACACCACCGCCGGGAAGACTGTGGAGCTTGAACTTATCAGCGTACATAACGGCATACAAACTGTCTTGATTCTTGACGATGGCACGGGCAGTAATCCGAGGAGACTTGGTGGACATTCCATCCATCCCCAATACAATCTTGTCATTCAGCTCACAGATCAGTTTCATTTTATCATCCTTCATTTCTGCGTTCAGTGTATCACCGGATCTAGGCACTGTCAATGCGCTGCCCTGGTGCAAATGGCTTGGAAATATACTGGCGGCGCCATACTGTATTGCTCCATTCTGCAAGATATACATAAAAGAAGGGATTCCAATGTGGCTGTTGGCGGCTGTTTTGTCAGCAGTGTTTGCGGGTTTGACCGCGATTTTGGCCAAGTGCGGCATCAAAAAGACGGATTCGGATGTCGCCACGGCGCTGCGTACCGTGGTCGTCTTTGTCTTTTCGTGGCTGATGGTTTTTCTGGTGGGGTCGGCGCCTACCATTGCCCAAATCTCTGCCCGCTCGCTCCTGTTTCTGCTGCTATCGGGCGCCGCCACTGGCGCCTCCTGGATGTGCTACTTCAAGGCGTTGTCCATCGGCGACATCAATCAGGTGGTCCCCATCGACAAGTCCAGCACCGTACTCTCTGTGCTGCTGGCCATCGTGTGCTTTCAGGAGACGGCGCATCTGGCGGCCAAACTGGTGGGGACGGCGCTGCTGGGCGTGGGGATTTTGCTGATGGCGGAGACGAAACACGCCAAAACCCACGAAGGGAATCATACCTATGTACTGTACGCGGTGGGGGCGGCGGTGTTTGCCGCGCTGACGTCCGTTTTGGCCAAGGTCGGCATCTCCGGTGTGGAGTCCAATTTGGGAACGGCGATCCGAACCGGCGTGGTTTTGGTGATGGCGTGGCTGATGGTGTTCCTCAAGGGCAAGGCGCCGCAGCTCAAAAAACTGGACCGGCGGGAACTGGTGTTCCTGTTCTTCTCCGGCATTGCCACCGGCGCTTCCTGGCTTTGCTACTACTATGCCATTCAAAACGGCGTTGTCAGCATTGTAGTGCCCATCGACAAAATGAGTATTTTACTGACGGTGGGTTTTTCCTATGTGGTATTTCGGGAAAAACTGAGCAAAAAAGCTGGAATTGGACTCGGTCTCATGACTGCCGGGACGCTGACCATGGCGCTGCTGGGATAGCGCCCGACTGGCTAAAACCATACTTTCTCCTCTATATGCAAAAATCGGCAAGCGCTGTCAGAGATTGCCGATTTGCGAATCTAAAACCAAGAAAAGGAGAATTAAGCGTTGTAGAATTCCGCCACAGCGGCAAAGAAGGCGTCGAGGTTTGCCCAGGGCGCGGCAGGGGGAATGTCGCAGCCCGAGGAGATCAGGAAGTTCTTGTGGCCGCAGCAGCGCTCCATGATCCGCAGCGTCTCGGCCCGGACCGTTTCGGGCGTGCCGTTGCGCAGCACGCTGACCGGGTCCACGTTGCCCATGGTCAGCACGTCCGGCGGCATTTTCTCCAGCATCTCCGCCATATCCACGGCATTGCCGAAATGGTAGGCCGCACAGCCGGTGGTGAGTACCTCGGGTACCATAAAGCCCACAGCGTTGCCGCAGTTGTGGTAGATGATGATGAAGTTCTCATCCTGCAGCTCGTCCACGATCTCCTTGATATAGTTGGCAGAGAACTCCAGACTCATGTCCGGCGGCAGAAGACCTGCGGCGGGTTCCGCGATGACCACGCCGTCGGCGCCCACGTTCTTATAGGCGCGGATGTAGGCCTTGAGGAAGTCGTTGGCCTTGCGCAGGGTGGCATGGACCATGCCCGGCTCCACGATGCTGTTCATCATGATCTGGGACACGTCCATCAGCCGTCCGGCCAGGGAGTAGGGGCCGATGACGCCGGCGAAGACAGGCCGGTCGGTAATCAGCTTCTTCGCCTTGGCAATGGCCTCCACATAGATGCCCGTCCGGCCATCCCCGACCTGCGGCGTGGGCAGCCGCTCCACATCCTCCATGGAGCTGACCACAGCGCCGGTTACGGTGGGGACTTCGTCGTCAGAGAACAGGATGGTAGCGCCAAAACACTCGGCCTCCACGGAGAGGTCCATCATGGACACCGAGGCGGCGGAATCACACCGCCGGGCGATGGCAGCCATGCCCTCAGCCTGGGCATCAGAACTCGCGATCAGGTCGCGGACTGTGATCCCGGTGAGCTGAATGGAGGGGAAGGACAGAACAGGCATGGCCTTGCGCCGGTCGGCATCCATGATCTCCTGGAGCCAATGCTGCATATTCATGGGGATACCTCAGGCCACAACGGCGGCAGCGGCGTCGGCAGCAGAGGCGGCGTCCGCGGTGTAGATGTCGGCGCCGATCTGACGGCAGAAGGCCTCAGTGACGGGGGCGCCGCCGATCATGATGGTGACTTTGTCGCGAATGCCGGCAGCCTCGGCAGCCTTGACCACATCCTCCATGACGCACATCGTGGTGGAGAGCAGAGCGGAGCAGCAGATGATCTGGCAGTTCTGCTCGATGGCGGTGTTGACGAACTTCTCAGGAGAGACGTCCACACCCAGGTCGATGACTTCCAGGCCCTTGCCTTCCAGCATCATGCGGACCAGGTTCTTGCCGATGTCGTGGAGGTCGCCCTTGACGGTACCGATGCAGACCTTGCCGGTGGCCTGGACGCCGTCAGCGGCCAGCAGGGGCTTCAGCAAAGCCGCGCCCATATTCATGGCCCGGGCCGCGACCAGCACGTGGGGCACGAAGATCTCGTTGTTTTTAAACTTCTCGCCCACCACGGCCATACCGGCCATGAGGCCCTCGGAGAGGATGTCGTGGGCAGGGATGCCCTGGTCGATGCACTGCTGCACCAGCGCGGTCACGGTCTTGGCGTCGCCCTTCTGCAGGCTTGTGGAAATGTCGTTGAAAATGCTCATGGTGTGTATCCTCCATCCAGGTTTATATTGAAATTCAGCGCTGAAGCGCTCCGTAGGAACTGAATATAGTATAGCGAAGGGAATGAAAAGTTGCTTGAAATAAGCTGCTATGTTTTGCACTTATACATCCACTTTCCCAAATATCTTGACATTTGAACCCGAATTTTTTATGCTTGAGAAAATGGGACAATTTTGTCTAACCCTGGAGGCGCAAGCCCATGGCAAAAGAAAACTTCGATCTCAAACTGGTGAAAACCTGTGCCCATTCCTTTGCCGTTGCCAGCGGCGTGGGGTGTACGGTGTCCAATGCCAAAGGTGAAATTCTGTATGAAAGCGGCTATGGCTGCGCCAGCTGCGGCATTTGCCGTGCTGCCGGAAGGAGGCCGGAGGATTGTACCGAGGCGCATAATTATGGTTTGACTGAGGCGGTCAGGTTTGGCGGAAAATACGTGTATTGCTGCCCAATGGGGTTGACGTGCTTTGTCTCCCCGATCTTCAGCGAAGAGATGATTGAGGCGAAGATTACAGTGGGTCCGTTTCTGATGGTAGACGCCTCGGACTATCTGTATTTTGATGGACGCGAGCAGCTGCATTTGGAGCAGAACGCGCTATTGCAGGTGGCGCAGGAGCTGGAATATGTGCCGGTCATTGACGCTGACCGCGTCACGGAGCTGTCTAACCTGCTGTTTATGGCGGTTGGTTTTATCAACAATGTTTCCGACGCAAACCGGATGCTGGCGCGCCAGGGGTCCGTGACCATGCAGGGACAGATTACGGCCTATATTCTCCAGCTTAAGCATGAACACGCTGCATCGGCCCCCTATCCGCTGGAGACGGAAGAGGCATTTTTGTCGGCGGTGCGGCAGGCCGACCGCGATACGGCCAATCGGCTGCTCAATGAGCTGCTGGGATACATTTTCTTCTCCACGGGCGGAGAACTTTCCAAGGTTAAAACGCTGATTTACGATCTGCTGGTGCTGTTGTGCCGCTGTGCCATCCGCTCCGGGGCGGACCAAGAAAAAACCATGGCCGCCAACCATCGCTATTACCAGGAGATCAACCAAATCCAGGATTTTGACCGGCTGTGTCAGTGGATGACGCAGGTGGTCAACACGACGATGGACAGCATCTTTGACTTCGGCAATGTGCGCCATGCAGGACTTGTCCACAGGAGCGTGCAATACATCCACGCCAATTATGCGCAGCATCTCACGTTGGAGAGTATGGCGCAGCAGGTCTATCTGTCGCCCACCTACTTCGGACGGATATTCAAGGAGGGCACGGGTGAGAGCTTTACGGCCTACCTCACGCGGGTTCGCATTCAGCGCAGCAAGGAGCTTTTGTGCTACGAGAGCTTCCGGCTGACCGACATTGCCCAACTGGTGGGGTTTGAGGATCAGAGTTACTTTTCCCGCGTTTTTAAGCGGATGGAAGGCGTCAGTCCAAGGCGCTATCGGGAACTCAACAGTAAGAAAGGCACAGAGAAAAATAGTTCGAATATGCTGTAGCGTGCAGGCAAAAGGCCCGCGGCGGAGTTTTTCCGCTGCGGGCCTTTTGGGCTTTTTTAATTGTGGGCTTCGAGCCAGGCGTCAACCTTGGTCTTGGCGATGCACTGGATGCTCTCCTCGGCGTAGGGGGACTCGGTGCCGCCGCAGCCGTACACGAAGTAGAAGCCATCGGGCGTCTGATACAGCGTTTCCTCGTAGCCGGCAGGATCGCCGAAGCTGCCCACGGTGTACTTTTTCACCAGCGTGGCAGTCTCAGTGTCGTACTCCTTCTTGCGGATGATCTTTTTCACGGGTTTCTCCTCCTTTTTTATCATATCCCGGGCTGACCGGGTGGAATCCAAAAACAAACCGGGCCGCGCCGGGTTTGCACAGTCCTCGTTCGGTAATCCGCTCCCTAGTATAACGCATTTTCCAACCGGAAACAATGGCGTAAATGGAGAAGATCTGGCGGATCGCTGATGGGATTTGGATAAATTGCATAGTTTATGCCTCGAAAAATTGGATATTAAGGAACGAAGGAGCCGTGCCATTTGCCAAATGCGACAGTACGCTTGACAAAAGATATGAGAATGGGTATACTAAGCGTACTAATAATATTAGTACAATCAGAAAGGAGGAGGTACACCTTGATTCCAATTAACCCACGGGACCCCCGCCCGATTTATCTCCAGATCAAGGAAGGCCTCTGCCGGCTGATCTTAAGCGGCGCAGTCAAAACCGGGGAACGGCTGCCCAGTGTCCGGGAGCTGGCGGGACAGCTGGCCATCAACCCCAACACGATCCAGCGGGCTTACCGGGAGCTGGAGAACGACGGCTTTATCTACTCCGTCAGCGGGAAAGGCTCCTTTGCCGCCGCGCTGGCGGAGGTGGACGCCGGACGCCGCAGCGCCAAGGAGCAGGAGTTTCGGGCCGCGGCCCAGGAGCTTCTGCGGCTGGGGACGCCCAAGGCCGACCTGATGGCCATATTGGATCAACTGGAAGAGGAGGATAGCAACGATGCTTGAAGTGAAACATCTCACCAAGACCTTTGGCGGCGTGCCGGCTCTGGACGACCTCTCGCTGACGGTGCCCCGGGGCGGAGTTTACGGTCTGGTGGGACCCAACGGAGCGGGCAAGTCCACGCTGATTCGCTGCCTGATGGGGATTTATCGTCCCGACAGCGGAGAGATCACCCTGGACGAGCAGCCAGTCTATGAACATACGGCCCAGAAGCAGCAGATGGTCTATATTCCCGATGAAATTTTCTTTGAGGGCAGCGATTCCATTCGCGACTTAAAGCAGCTTTACGCCGGAACCTATCCCACCTTTGACCAGGCGCGGTTTGAACGGCTGGCCGACTGCTTTGGCCTCAACCAGCGCCAGCCGGTGCGGCGGTTTTCCAAGGGCATGCAGAAGCAGGCGGCCTTCTGGCTGGCCATCTCCTGCCGGCCCCAGGTGCTGATTCTCGACGAGCCGGTGGACGGCCTGGACCCGGTGATGCGGCGGCAGATCATGGGCCTCATTCTGGAAGACGTGGCGGAACACGGCACCACGGTGCTGGTCTCCTCCCACAATCTCCGGGAGCTGGAGGACATCTGCGACCACGTGGGCATCATGCACGGCGGGAAAATGCTGCTGGAGCGCTCCCTCTCGGCCTTGCAGGACAATATGGTCAAGGTGCAGCTGGTCACGGAGCTGCCGCTGCCGGAGGAGTTGGAAGTGGTCCACCAGAGTACTGTGGGCCGGGTCCAGACGCTGATCGTCCGGGGCAGCGCCGACACGGTGCAGCCGCTGCTGGCCCAGTGCCATCCGCTGCTGTGCGACATTCTGCCTCTCTCTCTGGAGGAGGTCTTCATTTACGAGCTGGGAGGTGTGGACTATGAAGTCAAAGATATCCTGCTGTAACGCGGGGCTGCTCCGCCGGAGCATTCTCCGGGGCGCGCCGCTGTGGGGCCTGTGGACCCTGGGGTGGCTCATTCTGCTGCCGCTGCATCTGCTGTCCAATCCCAGCCCGGATTTTATTTATGCAAAGGAATATACCCTCGGCCTCACCCAGGTAGGCACGGTACTGGTCTTCGGCTACGGCTTGCTGGTGGCCTGGTATCAGTTTGCCTATCTCTACAACACCCGCGCCGCCTACCACTACGGCTCCCTGCCCCTGCGGCGGGAGACGCAGTTTCTGACCCGTTATCTCTCGGGCCTGCTGTTCCACCTGGTCCCGGCGGCGGTCACGGCCCTGCTGACTGTTCTGGTGGCGGCACTCCAAGGCACCAGCTGCATCCGAGTAGCCGGTACCTTCTTCGCCGCTACCTCCCTTGTATACCTCTTCTACTACAGCCTGGCCGTGCTGATTGCCCAGCTGGTGGGCCATATCATCGCCCTGCCGGCACTCTATCTGGTGCTGAACTTCACCAGCCTGGTGCTGGAGACCATCCTCTCCGAGGTATTGCGCACCTTCACCTTCGGCATGGTTTCCGGCCAGGACCTCTGGCCCGACTGGCTCTCCCCGGCCTACTATGCCCTGCGGCGGAACCTCTTCGGCTTTACGACCAATTGGGACCCGAACACCGGCGACTTCCTGTCCATTCGTTTCAACGGCTGGGTCCCGGCGCTGATCTTCGGGGCCGTGGGCCTGGGTTTCGCGGTGCTGGCCTTCCTGTTCTTCCGCAAGCGGCATCTGGAATCCGCCGGGGACGTCATCGCCGTTCCCTTCCTGCGGCCGGTGTTCCTCTACGCCCTGGCCCTGGGCTGCGGCATCGTCCTGGGCCGGGTCCTCTCGGCGGCCCTCTTTACCGACGACCAGACGCGGTTCGTGCCGCTGCTCTTCTCCATGCTGGTGTGTACGGCCCTGGGCTACTGGGCCGGACAGATGCTGCTCCACAAGTCCCTGCGGGTCCTGTCCAAGGGCAACTGGGTTCGCTGCGGCGCGGTGATGGCCGTGATGGCGGCGGGCATGCTCTGCTGCCGATATGATGTCACCGGCTTCTCCCGCTATGTGCCTGCTGCCGACGATGTCAAAAGCGTGACGCTGAGCTATGACATCGGCCAAATCACTGACCGGGATATCATCAACCGCACCGTGGCCCTCCACCAGGAGATCGTGGACCAGCGCTACGCCATCGAGGAACAGCTGCGGGAGGCGAGCAGCTTCACGTATTTCAGCGTTACCTATGAGATGCAGGACGGCAGCACTGCCAGCCGCCGGTTCCGACTGCCCGTGGACAGATATGGCAACTATGACCGCAGCAGCCTGGCCTGGGCCGCCAGCGAGCTGCAGTGCGACCAAAAGGTCCTGCTGGAGAGATACTTCCCTGCTGGCGGTAAACCGGCCTATGACCAGTTTACCGTGGAATACCTGGATACGGAATGGGTTTATCAGCAGATGGAGCTGACCTACGACCAGGCGGAAGCGCTGGCCGAGGCCATCCAGGCTGACATCGAGGCCGGCACCCTGGGCGGCGATGACATCTCGTGGCCCTATGAGCGCAACCAGTACGACCTGCAGGTGCAGATGGCCTACTACGTCAGCGGCCAGCGGCTCTCCTATGACTCGATCTTCGTCACCGCCGCGGCGGAACATACCTGCGCGGTGCTGCGGGAGTTGGGCGTCCCCGAGGCCGTCATCGCCGGGGAATCGGCGGACTGAGGCTCTGTCAGAAAAGGAAATGAAAGACGTGCTTCCCCGAACCGGCCATGCCCGGTTCGGGGAAGAAAAAACATCCGGCAGCGTCGCTGCCGGATGTGCTGTTTTATGGGAATTAGGCCTTGCCAGCGCAGCCCAGGACGTCCACCAGCTTGTGGCGAACCAGTTCCTTGATGTTGGCGCGGGCGGGCTTCAGGTACTCGCGAGGGTCGAACTTGTCGGGATGCTCGTTGAAGAAGGCGCGGATGGTGCCGGTCATGGCAAGACGCAGGTCGGAGTCGATGTTGATCTTGCAGACGGACAGCTCAGCGGCGTGACGCAGCTGCTCTTCGGGGATGCCGACGGCGTCGGGCATCTTGCCGCCGTTCTCGTTGATCATCTTCACGTAGTTCTGGGGCACGGAAGAGGAACCGTGGAGAACGATGGGGAAGCCGGGCAGACGCTTGGACACTTCCTCCAGCACGTCGAAGCGCAGCGGAGGGGGAACCAGGATGCCCTTCTCATTGCGGGTGCACTGCTCGGCGGTAAACTTGTAAGCGCCGTGGCTGGTGCCGATGGCGATGGCCAGGGAGTCGCAGCCGGTCTTGGAGACGAACTCCTCGACCTCTTCGGGGCGGGTGTAGGAAGCGGCGTGGGCAGCGACCTTCACGTCGTCCTCGATGCCGGCCAGGGTGCCCAGCTCAGCCTCGACCACAACGCCGTGATCGTGGGCGTACTCAACGACCTTGCGGGTGATCTCAATGTTCTCGGCGAAGGGCTTGGAAGAGGCGTCGATCATAACGGAGGTGAAGCCGCCGTCGATGCAGCTCTTGCAAGTTTCGAAGTCCGGGCCGTGATCCAGGTGCAGCACGATCGGAATCTCGGGGCACTCAGCCACAGCGGCCTCGACCAGCTTCACCAGATAGGTGTGGTTGGCGTAGGCGCGGGCGCCCTTGGACACCTGCAAGATCACAGGAGCCTTCTCTTCGCGGCAGGCTTCGGTAATGCCCTGCACGATCTCCATATTGTTCACGTTGAAAGCGCCGATGGCGTAGCCGCCGTCGTAAGCCTTCTTGAACATCTCAGTAGAAGTTACCAGAGGCATGGGAAACAACTCCTTTACATTATTCTGGTTTCATCTTACCAAATCGACGGTAAAATTGCAAGAGACGAAGTTTACAAGATACCGCCATGGGGAAAAAATCTTTTGGTGACATTGGGCGGCGAAATCTGCCGGAGGGATTGTTCTTGACATTTTTCTTCCGCCTTTTATAATCAAAAGTGACAAATGCCCTGGGCGACAGTGCCGGGGCGCAATGGAAAGGGGAATGCGCCATGGAAGACCGCAAAGGCAAGGAGGGCTCTATCATTACCATCACCGCCACCGACGAGCAGGGCCGGCAGGAGGAACAGGACTACCGGGTCATCGCCATCTACACCGCCGGCGGGCGGCAATATATCGCGCTGACGCCGGACCTGGACACGCCGGAGCTGGAGGCGGACATCTATCTCTTCCGCTACCAGGAGGAGGACGGCCAGGGGACCGTGGAAGAAATCGCGGAGGATGAGGAATTTGCCCTGGCGGCCGACGCGCTGCAGCAGGTGCAGATGGAGCGCAACCCCTGAGCGGGCCTGCGGAAAGGAAAGCGCCATGGAACACTGGGAAGGGAAGCACTATTCCTTTTATCAAAACCGGGACTGTGAATATTTCCCCTGCCATGCGGGGGCCGACCCGGAGAACTTCAACTGCCTTTTTTGCTACTGCCCCCTCTACGCCCTGGGCGATCAGTGCGGCGGCGCCTTCCGCTACACGGAGAAGGGCCGGAAGGACTGTACCCACTGCCTCTTCCCCCACCGGCGGGAAAATTACGGCAAAATCAACGAGCGGTTTGAAGAGATCGCACGACTGGCCGCTCGAAATCGGGAAAAATAAGAGATAATACGGATTTCACCCAGATTCCTCTTTACTTTTCCCGGGAGCTGTGGTATCTTATTTAAGCTGGCTTCGTGCGCCAGCGCCCCCATTTCTCAGTTCTGGGAGACAGCCTGGTTTTCAAACGGGCATTCTGCCGGCCCACTACTTAGGATGCGGGAAATATTTTGAAAGGTGGAAACAACCATGATCCGTAAAGAAGACAAGACCGCTATCATTGCCGCTAACGCGACCCACGAGGGCGACACCGGCTCCCCGGAGGTCCAGATCGCCATTCTGACCGCCCGTATCAACGAGCTGACCGAGCATCTGCGGGTGCATAAGCACGACAACCACTCCCGCCGCGGCCTGCTGATGATGGTCGGTAAGCGCCGGAACCTGCTGGACTACCTGGCCAAGAAGGACATCAACCGCTATCGTGCCTGCATTGCCAAGCTGGGCATCCGTAAGTAAGAAATCCCATGGGCAGACGGGGGAATCCCTGTCTGCCCATCGCTGCAATCATCGCTTTCATATGGGCCAGGCTTTAGCAGTTGAAAGGGTTGCCGAATCCTTCGGCCATCGTTTCAAGTGCTAAATCTCCCATATGAAAGCCCCAATTAAGGAGGTACCATATGGTCATTCAGAAAACATTCCCCAACCACCACATTTTTGAGACCGAGATCGGCGGCCGGACCTTCACCGTGGAGACCGGCAAGGTGGCCGAGCTGACCAACGGCGAGTGCATCTGCCGCTATGGCGACACCGTGGTCCTCACCACCGTCGTGGCCTCTTCCGCCCCCAAGGCCGGCATCGACTACTTCCCCCTGACCGTGGAGTTTGAAGAGCGGATGTACAGTGTGGGCCGCATCCCCGGCAGCTTCAACCGCCGGGAGGGCCGCCCCTCTGAAAAGGGCATCCTGGCCAGCCGCCTCATCGACCGTCCCATGCGCCCCTTCTTCGACGAGGAGCTGCGCAACGACGTGGTCATCACCTGCACCGTGCTGTCCAACGACCATGAAAACCCCGTGGAAGTGGTCGCCTCTCTGGGCGCCTTCATCGCCACTGCCTACTCCGACGTGCCGTGGAACGGCCCCATGGCTACCACCGAGGTGGCTTACCTGAACGGCGAGTATATCATCAACCCCTCCAACGAGCAGCGGGAAGCCGCCAAGATGTTCTGCACCATCGCCTCCACCGCCGAGAAGGTGGTCATGATCGAGACCGAGGCCAACGAGGTCAAGGAGGATGTGCTGCTCAAGGGCATCGAGCTGGCCCACGAGACCAACAAGCAGATCGTCGCCTTTATCAACACCATTGTGGACGCCATCGGCAAGCCCAAGTTCACCTTTGAAAAGGCCGCCGTCAACCATGACCTGCTGGACGACCTGTGCGCCTACGGCATGGACCAGATCGAGTACGCCCTGGACACCCCCGACAAGAACGTCCGGGAGGAGCGCCTGGCCAAGACCCGGCTGGACTTCGCTGAGAAATTCGCCGAGAAGTACGAAGATTACGATATCAACATCGAGGTCTGCCTCTACAAGATGCAGAAAAAGGTGGTCAAGAAGTGGCTGCTGGAGGGCAAGCGCGTCGATGGCCGCGGCATGGATGAAATCCGTCCCCTGGCCGCCGAAGTCGGCGTTCTGCCGAGAGTCCACGGCTCCGGCCTCTTCACCCGCGGCCAGACCCAGGTCCTCTCCATCTGCACGCTGAACACCCTCTCCATGGCCCAGAAGCTGGACACCATCTGGCCTGAGGACACCAAGCGCTATATCCACCACTACAACTTCCCCTCCTTCTCCACCGGCGAAGCCCGTGCCAGCCGCTCCACCTCCCGCCGGGAGATCGGCCACGGCAACCTGGCCGAGAAGGCCCTCTACCCCGTGATTCCCTCCGTGGAAGAGTTCCCCTACGCCATCCGCGTGGTGTCTGAGGTTCTCTCCTCCAACGGTTCCACTTCTCAGGGCTCCATCTGCGGCTCCACGCTGGCCCTGATGGACGCCGGCGTGCCCATCCGCCGCCCCGTGGCCGGCATTTCCTGCGGCCTGATCTCCGACCAGGAGACCGGTCAGTGGCGCACCTTCACCGACATCCAGGGCGTCGAGGACTTCCACGGCGAGATGGACTTCAAGGTGGCCGGTACCACCGAGGGCATCACCGCCATCCAGATGGACCTGAAGAACGACGGCCTGACCCTGGAGATCATCGCCGACGCCCTGGAGCGCTGCCGCAAGGCCCGGCTGGAAATCCTCAGTGAGATCATGCTGCCCTGCATCGCGGAGCCTCGCCCCGAGGTCTCCGAGTACGCCCCCAAGATGATCTCCATGAAGATCGACGTGGACAAGATCCGCGAGGTCATCGGCTCCGGCGGCAAGACCATCCAGAAGATCTGCGCCGACACCGGTGCCAAGATCGACATCGACGACGACGGTTCCGTCTTCATCTCCGCAGTGGATTCCGCCGCTGCTCTGGCCGCAAAGAAGATGGTGGACGATATCTGCTTCGTGCCCGAGGTGGGCAAGCTCTACTACGGCAAGGTGGTGCGCATTCTGCCCATCGGTGCCTTTGTGGAATTGGCTCCCGGCAAGGACGGCCTGGTCCACATCTCCAAGCTGGAGAACCGCCGCGTGGAGAAGGTGGAGGACGTGCTGAACATCGGCGACATGACCTGGGTCAAGGTCATGGAGATCGACGAGAAGGGCCGCGTCAACCTCTCCCGCAAGGACGCCCTCAAGGAAATGAACAACAAGTAATCTCCGTAGATAACCCCCGGACTGCCTGGCAGCCCGGGGGTTTGTCATGGAAATTTTTCTTGCCGTCACCGCAACAAGCGGCTGATTTTTGCGGAATCTATGGTAGAAGCCAAAGGCCCGGAACCAGGGTCGCGAAAACTGCGGGCCAACGCGAACCGCACCCGCCCACGGGCAGCAAAAAGGCTCCCCTGTGCAAGGGGAGCTGTCTCGCGGAGCGAGACTGAGGGGTTGTATCGGCCCCTACCCGCCGCAGGCGAGTCTCATCGCGGCGGGTAGGGGGCTGCGGTCAGGTGGGCGGCTGATAGCCGCCCCTACAATAGAATCGCAGGCCTGCTGCGTTTGGCGCGGGCACTCAGACAGCGCTGGCCGGGCGGGCCGATGTGGGCATCGGCCCCTACGGTGAGGTCGCGGGCTGGTGTGTTCGGTGCGCCGCTGCGGTGCTAATTGGCGCAGGCCTCACAGACGCGCATCAGCATGGTGGCGACCTCGGCGCGGGTGGCGTTGGCGCGGGGGCTGAGGCTGCCGTTGGAGCCCTCCAGGATGCCCGCGCCGCAAGCCCACTGCAGGGCGGGGATGGCGTACTCGCTGATCTCCGCCGCGTCGGTATAGCTCAGGATATTGGTGTTCTCGCCGATGGAGACGTCCAGCTCCAGATACTTGGCATAGCGCCAGAGGATGGCGGCCAGCTGCTCCCGGGTGATGGGATCGTTGGGGCCAAAGGCGGTCTCGCTGTAGCCCTCGACAATGCCCTCGCCGGCCGCCCAGCGGACGGCCTCGGTGTACCAGGTGTTGGCGGCCACGTCCGCAAAGGGCATGGTATCGTCCGCCTCCGGCTCGCCCTCCAGCCGCCAGAGGATCGTGACGATCATGGCGCGGGTGGTGGAAGCGTTGGGGGCAAAGCGATTGCTGCCCACGCCGTCCATCAGGCCGTGTTCATAGACATAGGCGACTGCCTCATAGAACCAGTCGGTGGGCTTCACGTCCGCAAAGGGAAGCTGCTCGGGGACGAACACCGCCTGGATGTTGACTTGTGAGGCGGGCATCTCAAAGGTGTACTTCCCGCCGCCCAGCGCGGTCAGCTTCAGCGCGCTGCCGTATTTGTCGGTGACGGTCAGGCGCTCCAGCGCGTACCCCGCCTCCGGCGTGACGGTGATCGTCACGGTGCGGCCTTTCGCGGCACTTTGGTGCGAAACCGTAACCGTGCCGCCCGTCGTCTCCTGGACGGTGATGGCGTAGGCGGGGAAGCTGTGGCCGGTGGCCGGGATGTCTGCCACTTCTTTTGTGGCCGTATAGGTCGTACCCTCAAATGTGGTCGTTGCCGTATATTCTGTTACCCCGTTTTGCGTGCTGGTGGCAGGTGTCTTGACCTCCGATGTAACGGTTACTTCCGGGGTCGCTTTGTGACTGGCATCATTCTGACAGGTAAATGTCACCGTACAGGTCTTTCCGTCCTCCGCCCAGTTCCATTCCGGTTCGCTCCAATTATGTCCTGTAGCCGGAATCACGGTGCTTTCAGAAGTAATTTCATTCTCGCCTTCAGCGTCACTGAAATACTTACCGCAATTTTTGCAGTACCAGTATTCTTCGTTACCTTCCACAGTGCAGGTAGGAGCTTTATAATCTACTTTTTGTAAATTGTGTGTAACAGCCGGGAACTGCAAAGTGAAGGTGAATATTTTTCCGTCATCTGACACACCTTGTCCTGTTTTCACAACCGCAGTAACACCATCTATTTGGTATTCATCTTTATAGAAGTTTTCTGCAAATTGATTTAAATCCTGCCAATCGTATATGATAAACTGGCTCGGATCAAAATCCTCTGCAAAATAATAGCTCTTTCTGTTTGTGCCGCTGATATCGGTTCTCATGACAATCGTCAATTCGGGAATATCTCCCGCCTGCCAAGTTTTTTCGTCAATGTCTGAATAACCGCTCCATACGGCAGAAGTAACAGCTGCATAAAATTCATTTGGAACATCAATATAGGTCTTACCGGGTTCTTTATCCACTACATCACCGGAACACTCTGGAGCAAATGCGATATGAAGCGGGCCGCCTGCTACAAGTTTTTCCGTAACAATCAAGCAGGGATCCCCGTAAGTGCTTGTTCTGCACTTTAGGGCAAACGTTCCATTTTCGGTATCGTTCAACACGAAATCGTCTGCCCATGCAGGACTTTCTTCCGGCACTTCAATCACGAGAGTACCGTTTGCAAGGCTGCTTGGAGTAACGGTCACAGGCCGTTCAACCGTACTGCTTTTTGCAATGCTTCCTGTACCGTTCAAAACGAAACCTGCATTTCCTTTCGCCACAAAATCATTACAGCTAAATTTTCCGTTCAGTGTTGACTCATCCAGTTCCAAAGTGTTGGTTTGTAAATTCTGACTGCCCAAAGAAGAATTTTTCAATGTCACAGAGTCTAAATCTGAAACACTTATATTTCCGCCGGAAACATTTTGGAATATCAAACTGCCGGTTCCTGTTGAATTTGGATATTTGGTAAATGAATTGCTGATAGTACCAAAATCGATGTTATCAAAAGTGACTGTAACACCATCAGCAATATAGGTTGTTTTCCAAGTGGTCAGCGTACTTTTTTCTGCTCCTGCACCTTTAATTGTTATGTTTTTTAAGAACGAATAGACATATTCACCATCTGTTGTTGCGTCATAATCTCCGATCAAATAGATTGTGCCGCCTGCTTCAATATTGTCAATCGCTTTGTAGAGTGTTTTCAAACGCTGAGCTTCTGTACCGGCATTGTTGTCGTTTCCGTTCACCATATCAACATATAAAGTTGTATTGGTGACGGTTTGGACGGTGCCGGACCATTGTGAAATTGATGTTTTTATAGTTGAATTTGAATCCAGCATAACATACGGACTGTCAGATTTAATAGAAGCATTCACGGTGATTTTTTTGCCACTCATATTTAGAGGTATCTGGCAAGTAGATTCACTGGAGAGCGTAGAAGAATTTCCTTTCCACTGAAACTTAAAAACTTCGTCAAGATTAATTCCGTCGACCAAATTATCGATTGTAGCGGTAACCGTATTACCTGGAATTAAATCTGCTTCGCTCATAGTAAAAGTTGCATTTTTTGATGTGTCTTTGATAATATTGATCTTGTAGTTTGTACTGAAAGCGTTAAACATTTCGCTGGGAATCGCTCCATAATCGATACAAACTGTTTTGTTACATGTTTCTGTACTGCATATACCGGTTCCCGTTGTTTTAGCATGCCAGTATATAGAACCGCCATTATCGGTTTCCTTTGTCATCAAAATGGTACCATTGTTCTCAACGGTTCCATACACATGTGC
>LBJMR02800__coassemble_615_pt1 | contig 21769 bp, 13 predicted proteins | sample LBJMR02800__metabat2_low_PE_023 | metagenome-assembled genome bin LBJMR02800
TCTGTAATTTCCGTTATTTTAGCCGTCCCAGGCAGAAGAAAACCCGTCGCAGAATCTTCCTATTCTGCGACGGGCCCTGTTTCGATTCTCCGGCAGTGTCCTTATTCGCGCTCGGACAGGCACGGCCAGAAATACGGCTTTTCCACCCCGGTCAGCCGCACCGGCCGGCCGTAGTCCACGCCGTAGGTCTCCACCGTCACCCGCTCCAGCCAGATCGGCTCCACCGGGGTGTTGATCTGCACCTCCGGAAGCCCCGGGTAGGAGACCGGTGTCGTCTCCACCTGCTCCAGTCGGCGCAGCTCCGAAAGGCCCCGGGTCACTTTGCCGAAAATGGGGTACTTCCCAGTGATGGCCGGGCAGTCGGCCAGGGGGAAGAAAAATTCGCCCCCGGCAATGTCCGGGCGGCCATAGCCGCCCAGACCCACCGTGCCGAACTGAGCGGGTAGATAGGTACCGCTCTCGGTATCGTTGGGGATGAAATAGCAGGCCGCCGGGTTGTGGAAGGCGTGGTAGCTGACATCCACCACCCAACCCGGCACGATGCGTTCGATGCACTGCCGGTCAAAGACGCCCTTTCGTGCCAAATGCAGAAAGCTGGCCACGGCCTGGGACGCCACCTCCGGGTACAGCTCCAGGCCGATGACGCCGCCGGTGGACAGGAAAATGGTCGCAGTGGGATGGGGCATTGGCACTTCCTCCTTTACCCGATGATCTCCAGCTCCTTGGGCAGGGCGTTGAGTATCTCGCATCCGGTCTCCGTCACCAGCACCAGGTCCTCAATCCGCACACCCAGCTCCCCGGCCAGGTAGACGCCCGGCTCGATGGAGAAGACGTTGCCCGGCGCGGCTGCATCGGCGGCGGAGGCCGAGACGTCGCCAAACTCGTGATCCTCCAGGCCGATGAAGTGGCCCAGCCGGTGGGTGAACTGCGGCCCGAAGCCCGCCTCGGTGATGATGTCCCGGGCGATTTGGTCCAGCTCCCGCAGCGGCACACCGGGCCGCACTGCCTGCTCCGCCGCCTCGTTGGCCCGGCGCACCACCTCGTAGACCTGCCGCTGCCGGTCCGTGGCGCGCTGGTAAACATACGTGCGGGTCATGTCGGAGCAGTAGCCCTTGTAAATGCAGCCGGCGTCGATCAGCACGACGTCACCGGGCTGGAGCCGGGTGTCGTCCGGCCAGTGGTGGCCGCTGGCCGCGTTGGCGCCGAAGGCCACCAGCGGGTCGAAGCTGGTGCCGTCGGCGCCCAGCTCCCGGTATAGCTTAGTGAGCCGTTCGGCCAGCTCCAGCTCGCTGACCCCCGCCGTGATCCAGGGGCGCAGCTGCTCCAGAGCCATGTCGTTGAGCTGGGAGGCCCGGCGCATCAGCGCCCGCTCCTGTTCATCCTTCACGGCTCTGGCCCGGTCGATGGCCAGGGATGCGTTGACAAAGCCGCCCGCCGCCCCCCGTTCGATCAAGGGCAGCAGGAAGCGGGCCGGCAGGTTCTTGTCCACGCCCAGGGGCTCCCGGCTGTCCACCGCTGCGGCCACCAGGTCCAGCACCGGGTCGGTGTCGGAGAAGCGGACCTTCTCCACGCCCAGGTCCTCCGGCACCGTCTCCAGCAGGTTGATGAAGATTTTATGGCCGCCCCGGCGGTTTAAGTACAGCCCGTAAAATCGCTCCAGGGGCTGGATCATCCGGCCTGTCAGGTAAAAGATCGCCAGCGGATCGGTGATGAGCATTTGAGAAAGCCCCATCTGCTCCAAATTCTGCAAGACGGCATCCACACGGTTTTGTTTCATACGTCCATCGGCCCTCCCCGAATAATTCTCTGCGCAGCGTCAGCTTTTGTCGTCTCTTTTGCTTGCACGAAAAAAGCGCAAGTTTCAGTATCATAGCTGCTTTGCGGCTATGATACCATGATGGCGCAGCCAGAATGGTATAATCTGTCATCTTTTTCGGTTGTCCCGTTAGGGGCGAGAAAAAGGACTTAGAATTTTAAGTATAATAGCCGCTGTGCGGCTATTATACCACGGCGCGGCGCGAAACGCCATCTCCCTTCGTTACTTTCTTACTTTAGTTCGTTGACTATTTAGCGTAGTTGTGCTATGATGGGTAGGAAGCGCCCCATGGGCGCAGTCCACGTGAGGAGGTCATGTTATGAAAGTCGCCACCGACATCGGCGGTACCTTTACCGATCTGGTTGCCATCGACGAATCGGGCAATCTGATTTTGGAAAAAGCCCACACCACGCCGCCCAATTTTGACCAGGGTGTCCTGGATGTGCTGGAGAAAAGCGGCATCAACGCTCAGAGCATTGACGCCTTTTTCCACGGCACCACCACCATCATCAACGCCCTGACCGAGCGCAAGGGCGCCAAGACTGCCCTGATTACCACCAAGGGCTTCCGGGACATTCTGGAGCTGGCCCGCGGCAACCGGCCGGACCTCTTCAATCTGGTGTTTGAAAAACCGGCGCCCTTCGTTCCGCGGTATCTCCGCCGGGAAGTGACGGAGCGCATCAGCTACCGCGGCGAGGTGCTGACGCCCCTGTGCGACGCGGACATCGCTGCCGCCGTGGAATACCTCAAAAAGGAGCAGGTGGAGGCCATCGCCGTCTGCTACATCAACTCTTACGCCAACGAGCAGCACGAGCGGGAGACCGTGGCCAAGATCAAGGCGCTGTGGCCGGAGGTCTACGTCTGCCCCTCGGTGGACATCACCAAGGAGTGGCGGGAGTATGAGCGCACCTCCACCGCCGTCCTCAACGCCTACGTGATGCCGGTGGCCTCCTCCTACATAGACCGGCTGGGCCAGCGGCTGACGGACGCCGGTATCTCCGGCAACCGCTACATCATGCAGAGCAACGGCGGCACCACCACCTTCGACCAGGCCAAGCTGACGCCCATCAACGTGGTGGAGTCCGGCCCGGTGGCCGGTGTGTTCGGTGCCTCCATTCTGGGCCGCATGATCGGCGAGGCCAACCTCATCGCCTTTGACGTGGGCGGCACCACGGCCAAATGCTCCCTGATCGACCAGGGCGAGGTGAAAGTCACCACCTCCTACTACATTGAAAAGAATGAGCGCAGCGCCGGCTACCCCATCATGGCCCCGGTGGTGGACATTGTGGAAATCGGCAACGGCGGCGGCTCCATCGCCTGGATCGACGAGGGCGGCTCCCTGAAAGTCGGCCCCAAGAGCGCCGGCGCCCTGCCCGGCCCCGTGGCCTACGGCAAGGGCGGCGAGGACCCCACCACCACCGACGCCAACCTCATCGCCGGGCGGCTCTCGGCTGAAAACTTCGACATGGAGGTCTCCCTGGATCATGTGCGCCAGGCCCTGGTGGACAAGGTGGGCAACGCCTTCTCCATCGACGCTGAGGAGTCCGCCGAGAGCATTATCCGGGTGGCAGACGCCAATATGATGAACGCCCTGAAGCTGATCTCCGTGCGCCGGGGCTACGATCCCCGGGACTTCGCCATGGTGGCCTTCGGCGGCGGCGGACCCATGCACGGCCCCACCCTGGCCAAGGAGCTGAACATCCGCAAGGTGATCGTCCCGGTGGCCGCGTCGGTGTTCTCCGCCTGGGGTATGCTGATGAGCGACATCCGTCACGACTTTATCCAGACCAGAATCCTCTCCTTCCAGAGCGCCCCCATGGACACCCTCAACGCCATGTGGCGCCAGCAGATGGAGGAGGCCCAGGCCCGCTTTGCCGCCGAGGGCATCGCGCCGGAAGAGACCCTGTTCCGCTTCATCGCCGATATGCGCTACATGGGCCAGGAGCACACCGTCCAGGTGTCGGCCCCCGCCTACCCCTGGAAGGAGGAAGACCGGGCCGAGATTCTCAGCCGCTTCCACAAAACCCACGAACACTTCTACACCTTCTCCCTGCCGGACACCCCGGCGGAGATCGTCAATCTGCACCTGGTGGCCTACGGCCAGCTGACGAAGCCGGCCCTCCAGGAGATCGCGCCCCAGGTGGGCGACATCGCCCAGGCCTGCAAGGAGACCCGCCGGGTGTTCTTCTCCGGCGACGGCTGGCTGGACACCCCCATCTATGACCGGCGCAAGCTGGGCAGCGGCGCCGTGGCCCAGGGTCCCCTGGTGGTGGAGGAGCCCACCACCGCCACCGTGGTCTGCCCCGGGCAGACGCTGACGGTGGACCGCTACGGCAATCTCATCGTGGAAACGGAGGTAGAATAATGGCTGAGCAGGTGAAAATCAATCCGGTGACACTGGATATCGTCAAGGACGCCCTGATCGCGGTCAGCAACGAGATCTTCTATGCCTTCGCCCAGACGTCCATGAGCCCCATCATCTACGAGACGCTGGACTACGCCAGCGGCATCGCCGACGCCCAGGGCCGCCTTCTCACCCAGGGCAACGGCGTCACCGGCTTTATCGGCATGATCTCCCCGATGATCTGCGCGGTGGTGGAGAAGTACGGCAAGGAAAACCTCCACCCCGGCGACGTCTACATCATCAACGATCCCTTTATGGGTGGCGGCACCCATATGTCCGACGTGGGCATGGTTATGCCCATCTTCTACGAGGGCGAACTGATCGCCTTCGCCGGCAACAAGGCCCACTGGAGCGACATCGGCGGCATGGCCCCCGGCTCCTTCTCCACCGACGCCACCAATATGTTCCAGGAGGGCATGTGCTTCTCCGGCACCAAGCTGGTGGACCGGGGCCAGCTGGTGGAGCCGGTGTGGGACCTGATGCGCAGCAATATGCGTTATCCGCAGATTTCCCAGGGCGATATGTGGGGGCAGATTTCCTCCCTCCGCACCGGTGAAAAGCGCATCGGCGAGCTGTGCAGCAAGTACGGCGCCGACGTGGTCAAGGGCTCCATGGAGCGGCTCATCGACCAGGGCGAGCGGGTGGCCCGCAAGCGCCTGCAGGAAATGCCCAAGGGCACCTGGGAAATGGACGAATACATGGACGACGACGGCCACGGCAATCCCGTCCATTTGCAAGTGAAAGTCACCATCACCGACGACGAATTCCTGGCCGACTTCACCGGCAGCGACCCGCAGGTTATCGGCTGCGTCAACTCCGGCGCCACCGCTGCCTACGCCGGCGTCAAGGTGGTCTTCATGTCGGTGGTGGGCCCGGAGCTGGCCGTCAACGACGGCGTGTTCGCACCGTTGCGCACCATCTGCGAGCCGGGCAGCGTCCTCCAGGCCAACCGCCCCGCCGCCACCTCCTGCTACTATGAGAGCATGATCTATGTCATCGACCTGGTGTGGCGGGCGCTGGCGCCGGCCTTCCCGGAGTCTCTCGGAGCGGGGCATCTGCTCAGCGTCTGCACCGTGCTGATGGCGGGCAAGCACCAGGACTTCGGCAACGACTACCTTATCATTGAGCCCACCGTGGGCGGCTGGGGTGCCTGCCGGGGCCATGACGGCCAGGTGGGCCAGTTCTGCGTGGGCGACGGCGAAACCTACAACGTCCCCGTGGAAATGGCCGAGACCCGCTACGGCATCCGCATTGACGAACACAGCCTCCATACCGACGGGGCCGGCGCCGGCGAGTTCCGGGGCGGCTGCGGCGCGGTGCGCACCTACCGCTCCATGAACGACAACCAGACCTTCACCGCCTCCTTCGGACGGAACAAGTGGCCCGTCTGGGGCGCGGCAGGCGGCAAGGACGGCTCCATCAACTACTTCCAGTTTATGGACGCTGACGGCACCGTCAGCCCGCCCACCGGCATTGTCGCCCGGCGGGTGATGCACAAAAACGACGTGGTGCGAATGGTGACGGCCACCGGCGGCGGCTACGGCAACCCCCTCAAGCGCCAGCCGGAGAAGGTGGCCATGGACGCCAAGAACGAGTATATCACCGTGGAGCAGGCCCGGGACGACTACGGCGTCCTGCTGGACCCGGATACCTTCGCCATCCTGGGCTTTACCGAGGCGCGGCAGCAGGCCAGCCAGGCATAAGAGACTATTTACGCAGCACAAAACGACTGGGCAGTCCGTTTCCGGACTGCCCAGTCGTTTTCTCAGCGTGTCGAAAAAGTATTTTCGTCCCGCTATCCCCCGTTTTTGCAACTTCAAAAAGTTGCAAAAACGACCTTATTAAACGCGCAGGGGGCCCTTTGCCCCCTGCCCCCATCCCCCGCTGCTCTGTTGCAGAGGTTTTTACCATAGTTTTTTGACAGTCTCAGGCACCGACTGGGCAGTCCGTTTCCGGACTGCCCAGTCGGTGCCTGTCTTTCAGAAGCGCGGGCGTTCATTTGTCCACGCCCGGGATGGGGTAGCCATCCTCGGCCACGCACCGGAGCGCCTGGGCGACTTCGGCGCAGGTGATGAGGTCGTCGGGGCGGAGGTCGCTGCCGTCGGCCTCCAGCCAACCGCAGAGCCAGCCATAGATCACATAGGAAGACGCCCAGTGCTCCAGGTCCATGTCCTCCGGAACGGCAGCATAGAATTCGGGAGAGGGCTGGAAGGACAGCCGGTGCAGCAGCATGGTAAATTCCCCCCGGGTGATGGCCTCTCCAGGGCGGAACTTTGTACCGTCCAGGTCCGTGCCGTCCCGGGCATACCGCGTCAGCAGGCCGTAGCTGGATAAGTATGCAATCGCGCGGGCGGCCTCGGTGCCGGACGCCACGTCGGTGTACGGCACCGGATACGCGGTTTCCTTGTTTTCCGCCGCCAGCAGGCTGTAGGCCAGCTGCGCCGCCGCGGCGCGGGTCAAGGTCTTGTCGCCCTGATCCGCCAGGGCGTCCGCAGCTGCGGCCATGGCGGCGGTGTCCGGGACGGGAAGCGACGAGGGCGCGTCGGGGGCGATGGTCTCGCGGATCGCCGCACTGACAGTGGAAAAGGTCTCGGTGTAGTCCTCCCACAGCGGGTCATCCCGCCCGATCTCCGAGCCGCCCAGGGGCCCCATGGTGAAGTAGATGCTGTCCTCGCCCACGGCCGCGATGGGGTGGTTGGTGGGGGCGGAATAGTACCAGCTGCCAGGCTTGAAGAAATCCGCCCGGGGCGCCTCGGCCACCAGGTAGAACATGGTCAGGGGATACCGCCCGCCCTCGGGGACGTAATAGAGGGTGAGGCAAGTCCCCTCCGGATCAAAGCTGCGGACGCCGCTGGCCACGGCCACCTTCTGCGACACCGCCGCCGGCACCGTGAAGGAGCAGCCCAGCGCCTCGCTGCGCACGGTATAGCCGCCCGCCGCCGGTCCGGCCAGAAATTCCGGCCACGGCGTCGCGTCCGGGTTCTCGGCAGGCGCGGCAGAATCGCAAAGCGCCGCGCCATAGGGGATGTCATAGGTCTCCAGGGCCTCTACCATCCGCACCGCCATGGCCGCCAGCTCCGCCCGGGTGATGGGGCTGCCCAGGCGGTAGAAGTCGTGGCCGTCCCCGCGCAGAATCCCCAGGGTGATGCACCACTTGACGTGGTACAGGCACAGATTGAGGTTCCAGTCTTCGGAATCGTCCTGCAGTACCGCCTCCCAGACAGTTTCAAAGGCCAGATCCAGCTGCTCCGACAGGCCGTTGCACCCGGAATAGCGGCAGAACATGGACGCGGCATACTGCCGGTCCAGAGGCACGCCGCCCAGCAGCCCGCCGGTCATCCCATGGAAGATGTCCTGAGTCTCGTACCAATTGAGCGCCGGGGCATACCAGGCGTCCTGGAGGACCCCCGGGGCAGGCGGCGCATCGCCGGGGCTGCCGGCCAGGCGGTACAGGACGGTCGCCGCCTCCACCGGCGTGACCAGCTGGTCGGGGGAGAAGGTGTCCCGGGAGGTACCGCGCATCAGCCCCAGCGCGCAGACCTCTGCGATGGCGTCGGCGTACCAGGCGTCCGCCGGCACATCGGAAAACGGCCCGGACACCTCGGGCGCGGCGGCGCCGGCGCACACCGCCAGCGCCAGGAGCAGAAGCAGGGCCAGGAAGCGTCGTTTCATCGCGATTCTCCTTTCTCTTCGGCTGCGTCTCATCGGATCGGACGCAGGTTCTCAGTCGATGCCGTAGAACTCCACCCACTTGACCGCCGTCTCCGCCCGGGAGAAGGTGATGGCGGCGTGGTAGTCCGGGGTATAGACATTCAGGACATAGTAGCTCAATGCCACATAGGACAGCGTGCTGCGGCAGCTTCCCTCGTCGTAGATGGTCTGGATGGCCCACTGCTTCAGCTCCGTGTCCCAGGCCGGTATTTTGGCGAACACCTCGTCAATGGGCATTCCCACGCCGATGCCGCGGAAAATCGTCACGTCCCGGCAGTCCTCGGAGAGATTGAGGTAGTCCAGGCGGTAGACGCCGTCCTCGTCGGGGTAAAAGCCGTAGAGAATCCCGTCCCACTGAATGGTCACGGTGTCGCCGCCGGGCGTCTCCGGCGCGTCCGGCCCGTCCCCCAGGCAGACCAAAACCGCCGCATAGGTCATGTCCATGGCCACGCCGTTGGAGAGGACGAACTCCTCGCTGGCCACCGGCGCCGTGGGGTCGTAGACCGCCGGTTCCGCCGGAGCCGTTTCCGATTCCGCTTCCGGTTCCGCCGGCGCGTCCTCCGGGGCCTCCTGCGGCGTCTCCTCCGCCAGCTCTTCCGGCAGTTCTGACGTCTCCTCCGTCACCTCGTCCGCCGGCTCCTCCGGCGTCTCTGCCGGTACCTCCTGCGTCTCCGCCGCTGTCTCCCCCTGGCGCTGCGGCGGGACGCCGCCGCTCTGGGCGCAGGCCGGCAGAGCTGCCAAAACCGCCGCCAGCGCCAGGGCCAACAGCCATCGATCCACGCGCATATTCCATACCTCTCATCTGGATTTCTTATATTTGAATAGACCGAATCCGCGCCGCCGCGGTTTACAGCGCCTGAAAAATTTCTCCCGCGCGGGCCGTCTTCTTGTTATTTCCGGGGAAAGACGGTATAATCAAACTATCTCTACGCCTTGGGCGAAACCGGGAGGGGCCTACTATGGAAGAACGTCTCATACCGCTGCTGACCGACGTGCTGGCCGGGCCGCGGGATATGCTCTGCCGCGGCGTCCTGGCGGCCTGCCGGCCGCTGCTGCCGCCGGAGCCGGAGGAGGGCTTCCTCCCCTGGTGCTACCGCTACCTCTGCGCCCAGCTCTACCCCGACCCCGAGGCCCGGTTCGACCCGGCACTGGTCGAAGCCGCCGAGCAGGTCTACCTCCCCGCCCTCACCTGGGCGCTGGACCGCGAGGACTACCCCTTCGACCCGCTGACCGACCTGCTGCCGGTGCCGGAGGACGCCGTGGCCGAAAGCCGGGTGGCGGCGGAATACGGGCAGTTTCAGCTTTTGATCCGCAAGATGCACCTGATGGCGCTCTTGCGTATCGGGCGGGAGGCCATGCCCTTTGACACCGCCTCCCACATCATCGGCGTCCACAACGTGGCGCTCCACGCCGCCATCCTGGCCCGGAAGGCGGGCCTGCCGGTGGACCTGCCGCTGGTGTCCGCCGCCTGCCTCAGCCACGACGTGGGCAAATTCGGCTGCCGCGGCTCCGACCAGAAGCGGACCGCCTACCTCCACTACTACTACACCTGGACCTGGCTGGAGGGCGCCGGGCTGGAGGAGATCGGCCACGTGGCCGCCAACCACTCCACCTGGGACCTGGAGTTTGAGAACCTCCCGATGGAGTCCCTCCTTTTGATCTACGCCGACTTCCGCGTCCGGGGCCACCGGGAAAATGGCAGGGAAATCATGGGCATCTACTCTCTGGAAGAGAGCCGGGACATGATCTTCTCCAAGCTGGCCGACATGACGCCCCAGAAACAGCGGCGGTACCAGACCGTCTACTGCAAGCTCCGGGATTTCGAGGCCTTTTTGAAGGACAACGGCGTCGGCGTCAATTTGGAAGACGCCGCTCTCGGCCCCAAGGACATCAAGGACGCGGCCCTTCTGACCGCTGCCGAGGCCCGGGCCGGGCTGGCACGAATGACCTTTGAGAGCAACGTCCGTCTGATGCACACCATCACCGCCGAGCAGTCCTTTGACCGGCTGCTGGAGCAGGCTCGGGGCGAGCGCACCACGGCCTCGGTGCGGACGTATCTCCGGCTGCTGGACGAGTACAGCACCTATATGACCCGGGCCGGCAAGCAGAAGACGCTGAAATTTCTCTATGAGCTGTTAATGCACCACGAGGGCGACGTCCGCCGCCGAGCCGGGCGGCTGATGGGCCAGATTCTGGCCAACTCCGGCCCCAGCTACCGCAAGGAGCTGCCCCAAGCCGCGCCCAAGTCGGCCCTGGCCCCGACGATGATGGCCATTTTGGACAAGTCCGCCGAGGTCTGGGAGAGCTACCTTCTCCAGTGCCTGCGGCCTGACCGGCGCATCACCGCGGGCCACGCCCAGCGGATCTCCAACTCCCTCAAGGCCATCACCGAGAGCCTCTTCGAAAGCTGCAACCCCACCGAGGCGCCGGCCCTGGCCGAGCCGCTGCTGCGGCTGCTGCGCGAAACCCAGGGAGAGGAGCGCTTCATCCTGGCCGACGCCCTGAGCCACGTTCCCTGCTCCGCCCTGACGCCCGCGGACCTGAACACCTTGGCCGAGCCGCTGCTGGCCCTGGGCCGCGGCCCGGTCCACCACCGCCTGGCGGCCCTGGCGGCCCTGCTCCACCTGCTGCCGCTGGCGGAATCGCCCCTGCCCGCGCCGCTGGAGACGCTGCTGCAGGAGGCCCAGACCGACGGCGAGTTCGCCGTGGCCTATCTGGCGGGGCACATTCTCCACCGGCTGGACCCCCGGGTCACGGCCCATCCCCCGGTGGACCCGGCCAGCCTCTACCTCAGCAACCTGAAAAATGCCGTTCACTGGATGGTCAAGCTGGTCCACGTGGACGCCCTGTGCGACGACGCCGTCCACCATCCCGCCAGCGCCTTCCACACGGCCATGCACCTTTCCAACCTGCTCTCCGTCAGTGAGCATCTGCCGGTGCGGGAGTACGCCGGCAAGGGCCTGCTGCGCATCGCGCCGCACCTGACGGTGGACCAGCGCAACGAGATCGCCGTGGACCTCCTCCGGGAGCTGGAAAATGGCCGGGACCAGGTCTCCCGGTTTATCCCGCCCTTCCTGGGGCGGCTGCTCTGCACGCTGCCGGAGAAGGAATTTGAAGAGGGCATGGGCTTCCTGGAGGACATGATCCGCTCCGGCGTGGAGCGCTCCGCCCGGGCCGCCGGGTACACCCTGGGCGCCATCCTCACCATCCTCCGGGACGACCCCGCCACGGCGGACCGGGCCCTGGGCCTGCTGACCACCGGCATCGCCCACTACAAGAACTCCATCCACCAGACCACCCTCACGGCGCTGTGCCGGGACGTCCTCACCAGCGAGGCCATTCCGCTGGAGGTGCGGCGAGACTACTTCCTGCGGCTGCAGAAAAAGCTCCTGTGTCTGCTGATGGAAAAGCGGAAAAGCCGCCTGACCTTCTTCAACCGAGCCGCCATGCTCAACCACCTCTACCGCTTCCTGGTGGCCTGCGAGGTAGAGCTGGGGCCGTTCCCCGACGTGCCGCCGGAGCCGGTGGCCTTCTTCCCCGGCACCTTCGACCCCTTCTCCGCCGGTCACAAGCGCATTGTGGAGGAAATCCGCGCCCGGGGCTTCGAGGTGTATCTGGCCATCGACGAGTTTTCCTGGAGCAAGCGCACGCTGGCGCGGCTGCGGCGGCGGCGAATCGTCAGCATGTCGGTGGCGGGGCTGTGGCACGTCTACCTCTTCCCCGACGACATCCCGGTGAACATCGCCTCGCCAGAGGACCTGAAGACCCTCAAGGACCTGTTCCCAGACCGGGAGCTCTACTTGGTAGCCGGCAGCGACGTCATTCGCCATGCCTCGGCCTACCAGTCCGACGCCCCCGGCTCGGCTGCCTACTATAACCACATTCTCTTCCGCCGGGAGGCCGACGAAGCCGGTGAGCCACTCTCCCACCTGCTCCACGGCAAGCTCCTGGAGCTGTCGCTGCCGTCTTACTACGAGACCGTCTCCTCCACCCGGATTCGGGAGTATGTGGACAAGGACATGGACATCTCCATGCTGGTGGACCCGGTGGCCCAGGCCTACATCTATGAGTACGGCCTCTACCTCCGTACCCCGCAGTTCAAGCAGGTATTAAAGCCCCAGGACTTCTACTACCGGCGCTATTCCGCCGCCACGATGCCGGCGGAGCTGCGCTACTGTCTCACCGGCCGCGACCCCAAGGCCGTGGGCCTCTACACCCGCCAGGACGACCGGCTGCTGGGCTGGGCCTGCGGCCACACCGCCGGCCCCTCGGAGCTGTACCCGGTGGTGGAGGATATTGAGACGGCCTCCTTCGTCCGTCGCCACACCTCGGGCCGGATTTTGGTGCTGGACGCCGTCCACTGTGAGGGCGGCGACAGCGACGAGGTCTGCCGCAGCGTGGTCAACGAGCTTCTGGCCCGCAGCCTCACCGAGGACAACACCTACGCCCTCTGCCGCCTGCGCACACCCAGACCGGCGCTGCTCTCCGCCCTGGAGCAGCTGGGCTTCGCCCCCATTCCCGGCGGCGAGGGCCTCTACTACGTGGATATGCGCGACCCCATGGTGCTGATTCAGGATATGTACCTCTCCATCAAGCCGCCCCACCGAGACGACCCCGTGGTGCTCCGGGCCGTGGAGGAGAGCCGCCCGCGGCTGCGCCGGGCGCTGACGGGGCTGTTCCCCGGCACCCTGGTGCTGACCTTCGACGCCGAGACGCTCAACCAGGCCCTTTTATATAAGGTGCAGCAGCACAACAAGGTGCTGGACGTACCCAAGGGCGTGCGGCGGCTGGGCAGTCTCATGTGCGTGCCCTACGGCAAGATCCTCTCCGACGCCATCGTCCCCAACACCGTCACCAAGACGCTCCACGTGGAAAAGGTCTATGACCGGGACATCGCCTCCTTCACTGTGGAGGAATACCCCGGCTACAGCACCCTGCGCAACCAGATTCGCACCATCAAGTCCTTCCGCCGTCCGGTGCTGCTGGTGGACGATCTTTTGCACAAGGGCTACCGGATGGACAACCTGGACCCCCTGTTCAAGGAGGCCGGTATGGACATCCGCTGCATCCTGGTGGGCATCATGTCCGGCCGGGGCCAGGACCTGATGACGCTCCAGGGCCGCCGGGTGGACTGCGAATACTTCATTCCCAACCTCCACTACTGGTTCACGGAGAGCGGCCTGTCCCCCTTCCTGGGGGGCGACAGCGTACTGGGCGGCGGCAAGACCGAGCAGCTGCTGCCCTCCATCAACATGATGCTGCCGTACTACTATCCCAAGTACATCTACGACGCGCCTCCCGCCGGCATCCGCCGCCTCTCCAAAACGGCGCTGGAGAACACCCGCTCCATTTTGCTGACGCTGGAGCAGCAGCACCAGAAAAACTGCGGCGTACCCCTGACCCTCAAGCGGCTGGGGGAGGCCGTCTACAGCCCGCGGCTGCCCGACAAGGGCTCGTGGATGCAGTATGACCTGAGCGTCCCCGCCTCATCCTACGTAGGCGACGACCTGGCCCTTTTAATGCGCACCGATACGGAATAACGCGGCAGCCTGTTTGGAGGTATCTATGGCTTGGACTGAAGCAGATTTACAGTACCTGTTCCCGCCCCGGGACTGGGAGCGCGGCGTGCTATATTTCTGCCAGGGCGCCGTGCAGGACCTGCAGATCGAGGGCCCCGCAGACTATGAGACCGTCCAATGCGTGGTGCAGGGAACCAGGGCGTACCATGTGGAAATCCACTGCGCCGGGGAGCAGGCCGCCTTTTCCTGCACGTGTCCCCGCTACCGGGACACCCACTCCTGCAAGCACGCAGCCGCCGCCATGCTGGCGTATTTTCGCAAAAGCCGGCGGCGGACGCAGTCGGACAGCGATTTCTTCGTAAAGCAGATGCTCCGCACCTATGCGGACAGAGCCGCGCCGCAGCAGGGCCAAATCCGCCTGGCGGTGCAGCTCCATCGGCCCGCCTCCCGAGACTATCCCACCTTTTCCCTGCGCGTCGGCGCGGACAAGCTCTACAACGTGCGGGACATCAGGGCCTTTGCGGGCCGGGTGGCCCGCGGAGAGACCTTCTCCTACGGCAAGGGCCTCTCCTTCTGCCACACGCCGGAGCAGTTCGACCTCCCTTCTCAGGCGCTGATCGCGCTGCTCCTCGACCAGTTCCCCGCCTACCGCGCGCCGGACACCTTTGCCGCGCTGCTCGACCCGGGGACGGATTCCCTGCTGTGGCCCCAGGGGCAAAAGAACCGGATTCGCCTGCTCGGCAGCGCCTTTGACCGGTGGTTTGATCTGCTGCGGGAGCAGCCGCTGGCCGTGGCGGGCGAGACAGACCCCATCGCGCTGGCCGACGGGAACCCGCCGGTGGTGCTGTCGCTGCAAAAGCAGCCGAGCGCCGCGGCGCTGCGGCTGTCCCTCGCGGAGGGCTGGACGCTCTTCGGCAACGCCCGGCACTGCTACGCGCTGAACGCGCAGACGCTGCTGCGCTGCGACGCCGCCTTCTGCGCCCGCCTGCAGCCGCTGCTGCGCGGCAGCGCAGCGGCCCACCGCATCTCCTACGCCGATCTGCCGGTCTTCTGCAGCTGTGTGCTGCCGGAGCTGGAGGCGCTGGTGGAAGTCTGCGACCCGGACGGGCTGCTCCAGACGTACCTGCCGGACCCCTGCACCATGGTGTTCTACCTGGACCTGGAGGGCGACACGCTGCGCATGTCCGTGGCGCTGCGCTACGGCGAAACGGAGGTCCCGCTGGACGACGAGGTCCCTGCCTCCATCAAGCGCAATCTCCGCGCCGAGCAGACGGCGGGCAGCCTGGCGGCGCAGTACTTTCGCCGGGACGACACCGGCGCCTTCCGGCTCTCCGACTTCGACGCGGCCTTCGCCTTCCTCACCGGAGCGCTGGCGGAGTTCCAGCGCCGGGGCGAGGTATATCTCTCCGAGCGGCTCCGGGCCCGGCGGCTCCAGCCGTCGCCGGCCCATGTGGGCATCTCGGTCTCCGAGGGGCTGCTGCGGCTGGACCTGGACACCGGCGGCTTCCCGCCGGAGGAGCTGGAGGCCCTCTACCAGAGCCTCTTAAAAAAGCGGCGCTACCACCGGCTGGCCGACGGGCGGTTCCTGCCGCTGGACGGCTCGGCGCCGGAGAAGCTGGCCGAGCTGGCCCATACGCTCCAGCTCACGCCCCAGGCGCTGGCCCAGGGCGCCGTGGAGCTGCCGGCCTTCCGCGGCCCGTACCTCGACAGCCTGCTGGCGGAGGAGGAGGGCATCGACGTCCGGCGGGACCAGCAGTTCCGCGCCATGGTGCGCAGCTTCAAGTCCGTCGCCGAGAGCGACTTCGCGCTGCCGGACCACCTGGAGCCGGTGCTGCGGCCCTATCAGAAGACCGGCTTCCGCTGGCTGAAGACGCTGGAGAGCTGCGGCTTCGGCGGCATCCTGGCCGACGAGATGGGCCTGGGCAAGACGGCGCAGGTCATCGCCTTCCTGGCCACGGTGACGTCGGACCTGCCCAGCCTGGTGGTCTGCCCGGCCTCCCTGGTCCTCAACTGGAAGGACGAGCTGGAGAAATTCGCGCCGGCACTGCGGGTCCGCCTGATTCTGGGGCCCGCCGCCGCGCGCAGGACGCTGCTCGCCGCCCAGACGCCCGACGACGTCTGGGTGACATCCTACGAGCTTTTGCGCCAGGACCTGGCGCAGTACCGGGAAAAGCGCTTCTACTGCTGCATTCTTGACGAGGCGCAGCACATCAAAAATCAGTCTACGCTGATCTCCAAGGCCGTCAAGCAAATCGACTGCCGCCAGCGGTTCGTCCTCACCGGCACGCCCATCGAAAACCGCCTCAGCGAGCTCTGGAACCTCTTCGACTTCCTGATGCCCGGCTACCTCTTTTCTCACCAGCGCTTTGTGGAAAAGCTGGAAAAGCCCGTGGTCAAGAGCCGGGACCCGGAGGCCGCCGCCCAGCTGAGGCGGCTGGTGCAGCCCTTTCTGCTGCGGCGGCTGAAGCGGGACGTCCTCAGGGAGCTGCCGCCCAAGGTGGAATACGTGCGGCGGATTCCCCTCTCGGAGGAGGAGCGCCGGGTCTATCACGCCGCGGCGCTCCAGGTCCTCCAGTCCTTTGCGGGCGAGGGCCGGAGCAAGCTGGCCGTGCTGGCGGCTCTGACACAGCTGCGGCAAATCTGCTGCGCGCCGGGGCTGTGCTTTGCGAACTACCAGGGCCCCAGCAGCAAGCTGGAGGCCGCGCTGGAGCTGTGCGCCGGCATGGTGGAAAACGGCCACCAGGTGCTGCTGTTTTCCCAGTTCACCTCGATGCTGGACCTGATCCGCCCGCGGCTGGACGCCCTGGGCATTTCTAGCTTCACCCTCGAGGGCGCCACCTCCAAGGAGCAGCGCAGCCGACTGGTCAAGGCCTTCAACGCCGGAGCGGCCTCGGTCTTTCTCATCTCCCTGAAGGCCGGCGGCACCGGCCTCAACCTGACGGCGGCCGACGTGGTGATCCATTACGACCCCTGGTGGAATCTGGCCGCCCAGGATCAGGCGACGGACCGCACCCACCGAATCGGCCAGCGCGCCTCCGTGCAGGTCTACAAGCTCATCACCCAGGATACCATCGAGGAGCGCATCCTCGAGCTGCAGGCGAAAAAAGCCCAACTGATGGACACCATCGCCGGCGATTCAGAGGGCGGCATCCTCCAGATGTCTCAGGAGGAGCTGCTGGCGCTGCTGGCGTGACGGGCCCGTCCGCCGCTTCGGCGAGAAAGGAGAATCCATGGAATATCGAAAAAAACACGGCATCTGTTACGTATCGCTGGGCGGGGCCTTTCCCGCCGGGGCGGTCCCGGTGCGCCACCCGTCGGCGCCGCTGGTGATCCTCATCCGCCGCGACCCCCTCTACAGCCGGGGCTTCTGGGCCATCGACGACCTGGGACAGCTGACGGAGCCGGAAGGCCCCGCCGCGCTGCTGCCTCAGCCCACCCCGGCGGACGCCCCCCAGGACCTCCAGGACTTTGTGAAGGGCCACGGCGCCGCCGTCCTCAACACCGCCTTCCCCCGGGGCTACGAGTTCGCCGAGACCTGGTTCGCCCCCCGGCCGACCCGGCTGCGGCTGACCCTGGTGGGACTGGGAGACGTGGGCGGCACGGTGCTGACGGCCCTGAAGCTCCTGGGCCGGGAGATCGAATCCATTCAGATCTTCGACTACAACGAAAATCTCTGCCGCCGCTACCTGCTGGAGCTGAGCCAGGTCCTGCCCCTGGAGCCCGGCGCGGCCCAGCCCACCATCCGGCTGTGCCGGGAGGACCAGCTCTTCGACTGCGACCTCTTCCTCTTTACCGCCTCCAAGGGCGTGCCGCCGGTGGGCCAGGAGCAGGGGGATGTGCGCATGGCCCAGTACGAGGCCAACAGCCGCCTCATCGCCTCCTACGCCCGTCGGGCCAGAGCGGCCCGGTTCCAGGGTCTGTTCTGTGAGATCTCCGACCCGGTGGACCTGCTGGCCCGGGCCGTATACCTGGAGAGCAACCGGGGCGAGGCCGGCCACTACGACTGGCAGGGCCTGCTGCCGGAGCAGATTCAGGGCTTCGGCCTGGGCGTCATGGCCGCCCGGGCGCTCTATTACGCCGAGGATATGGGCCTCGACCTCTCGCGCCTCCGGGCCTACGGCCCCCACGGCGAGGGCCTGGTGGTGGCCAACGACCCCGACGAGGGCTACGACGAGGCCCTCTCCCAGCGGCTGACCACCCTGGCCAAGGAGGCCAACCTCCGGGTGCGGGAGCTGGGCTTCAAGCCCTACATCGCCCCGGCTCTCAGCTCCGCCGCCGTCAGCATCCTCCAGCTGCTCCGCGGCCAATATCACTACGGCGCGGTGCCGCTGGGCAGCGCCTACTTCGGCTGCCGCAGCCGATTCACGCCCCTGGGCCTCCAGACCCAGCGGGAGCCGCTCCACCCTGACCTGCTGGAGCGGCTGGAGGCGGCCTATCGCGCCCTGCAGGAGGTCCGCTGAGATGACGCCCCGTCTTGTGCTGCTGGGCAGCAGCCCCCGGCTGGAGGCTGTTTTGGCGCCCCACCAGCTGCCGCGCCTCTCCCCGGAGGCGCCGCTGGCCGGACAGCGGCTGCTCATCGCCATCGCCCTGGACGATGCCGGGGCCGCCCCCGCTTATTACGCCCTGCTGCGGCGGCTGCGCGCCGCGCCGGACGCCCTCGCCGGCTCCACCGTCTGCCTGGTGGCCGACGGCACCGGGGAACTCTACACCAAGTCCGCCGCCCAAGCCCTGGCCCTGGCCTGCTCCATGGCCGGGGCATATCTGCCGGGCCGACCCCTGGTGGAGGCCACCGGCTCCCTCTACAACCAGCACATCCAGGCCGCCAACTGGGGCCTCACCCGGGAGGAGACCTATGCCCGGCGGGTAGGCGAGCTGATCGCACGGCTGGCCTCCTTTGCCCCGCCCCGGTTCTCCCACCCCCGGGTGCTGATGCTCCACGCCTCGGAGCAGCAGCGCTCCAACACCCTGGCCCTGGGCCGGGCCATTCTGGAGCGGCTCTCAGCCCACTGCCAGGTGGAAGAGATCGGCCTGCTGAACGGCACCGTCCAGGACTGCCGGGGCTGCGGCTACCACCAGTGCCTGCACTTCGCCCAGAACAGCACCTGCTTCTATGGCGGCGCCCTCTCCGAAGCCGTCTTCCCAGCCATTCTCCAGAGTGACCTCTTGCTCTTCCTCTGCCCCAACTACAACGACGCCCTGGGCGCCAACCTGGTGGCGCTCATCAACCGCATGACCAATCTGGTGGTCAAGGAGGACCTGGGGCAGAAGTACGTGGCCGGCGTGGTGGCCTCAGGCTACTCCGGCGGCGACCTGGTGGCCCGGCAGCTGCTGGGGGCCATGTGCCTCAACCGGGGGCTGATTCTCCCACCCCGGGCCATGCTGCTGGAGACCGCTCACGACCCCGGCGACGCCATGCGCGCCAGCGGCGTCGGCGCCAGAATCGCGGCGTTTTCCCAGGGACTCCTCGATGCGCTCACAAGCAGGGAAAAACTGGGCTGAACCCTTCATTTTCCCCAGAAAAATCCCGGAAGAAGCCGAAAAATCCCCGACAGTTCGGAACGATTTTTCGGTAATTGTCACAAAATCTTTCGTGAAATTCCCCCACTCCATTGGAAATATGCGATAAATTGCATAAACTCGGAAAAACTAGTTGCAATTCACGATTTTTTGCCCTAAAATATCCAGTGGAAAGAAGGGCACTGGAGGAAATGCTGAACATTGTACTCTTGGAGCCGGAGATTCCGGCCAACACGGGAAACATTGCCCGGACCTGCGCTGCCACCGGCAGCGTGCTGCACCTCATCAAGCCTCTGGGCTTTGATATCTCCGACAAGGCCGTCAAGCGCGCCGGCCTGGACTACTGGCATCTGGTGGACGTCAAAGTGTACGAAGACTGGGCGGATTTCCTGTCTAAAACAGGCGCCGAGGACTTCTGGCTCTTTTCCACCAAAGCCCCCCAAGCCTATACGGCGGCGGCGTTCTCTCCCGACTGTTACCTGGTCTTTGGGCGGGAAACCCGCGGCCTGCCGGAAGCGCTCCTGGCCCAGCATCCCCAGCGCTGTCTGCGCATTCCCATCCGGGCGGAGGCCCGGAGCCTGAACCTCAGCAATTCCGTGGCCGTGGCCGTCTTTGAGGCGCTGCGGCAGCAGGAGTTCCCCCAGCTTCTGGACCGGGGCTCCATGACATCCTGGTAAACTGATCCCATGACGTTTTGAGGAGGCAAACAATATGAACTACAACAAGAAATCCGTGGAAGATATTGACGTCACCGGCAAGCGGGTGCTGTGCCGCTGCGACTTCAACGTCCCCATCAAAGGCGGCGTCATCACCAGCGACAAGCGCATCGTGGCCGCGCTGCCCACCATCCAGTACCTGGTCAAGCAGGGCGCCAAGGTCATCCTCTGCTCCCACATGGGCAAGCCCAAGGGCGAGTACAAGCCTGAGCTGAGCCTGAAGGTGGTGGCGGACCGTCTCAGCGAGCTGCTGGGCCAGACCGTGATCATGGCTGCCGACGTGGCCGGCAAGGACGCCCAGGCCAAGGCCGCTGCCCTGGAGAACGGCCAGGTCATGCTGCTGGAGAACACCCGCTTTGAGAAGGGCGAGACCAAGAACGATCCCGAGCTGAGCCGGAAGCTGGCCTCCCTGGCGGACATCTTCGTCAACGACGCCTTCGGCACCGCCCACCGCGCCCACTCCTCCACCGCCGGTGTGGCCGACTATCTGCCCGCCGTCTGCGGCTACCTGATTCAGAAGGAAATCGGCATCATGGGCAAGGCCCTGGCCGATCCCGAGCGTCCCTTCGTCGCCATCCTGGGCGGCGCCAAGGTCTCCGACAAGCTCAACGTCATCAACAACCTCCTGGAGAAGGTTGACACCCTGATCATCGGCGGCGGCATGGCCTACACCTTCCTGGCCGCCAAGGGCTACGCCGTGGGCAAGTCCCTGCTGGACACCGAGAAGATCGACTACTGCAAGGAAATGATGGCCAAGGCTGAGGCCAAGGGCGTCAAGCTGCTGCTGCCGGTGGACACCGTCGTGGCTGCCTCCTTCCCTGATCCCATTGACGGCCCCATCGACGTCAAGACCGTGGCCGCCGACGCCATCCCCGCCGACATGGAAGGCCTGGACATTGGTGAGGAGAGCCGCAAGCTCTTCGCCGAGGCTGCCAAGTCCGCCAAGACCGTGGTGTGGAACGGCCCCATGGGCGTCTTTGAGAACCCCATCCTGGCCAAGGGCACCATTGCCGTGGCCGAGGCTCTGGCCGAATCCTCCGCTGTGACCATCGTGGGCGGCGGTGACTCCGCCGCTGCCTGTGAGCAGCTGGGCTTCGCCGACAAGATCACCCACATCTCCACCGGCGGCGGCGCCTCCCTGGAGTTCCTGGAAGGCCTGGAGCTTCCCGGCATCGCTTGCCTGCAGGATAAGTAAGACACCCCCTCAATTTGGATAAAATATAGGAGAATCGATACCATGAACAGAAAGTACCGCAAGACTGTCATTGCAGCCAACTGGAAAATGAACAAGACCCCCTCCGACACCAAGGCTTTTATGACCGAGTTCAAGGCCATGATGCCCAAGGGCCGCTGGTGTGACGTGGCCATCTGTGTTCCCGCCGTGTGCATCCCCGCCGCCGTCCGCGCCATGCGCGAGACCCGCGTGGGCATCGGCGCTGAGAACTGCAACGCCAACGCCTCCGGCGCCTACACCGGCGAAATCGCCACCAACATGCTGGTGGATGCCGGCTGCAAGTACGTCATCATCGGCCACTCCGAGCGTCGCGCCATGGGCGAGACCGACGCCGAAGTCAACGCCAAGGTGCAGGCCGCTCTGGCTGCCGAGCTGATCCCCATCGTTTGCGTGGGCGAGTCCCTGGAGCAGCGCGAGATCGGCATCACCGAAGAGTGGATCACTATGCAGATCAAGGCCGCCCTCTGCGGCGTGGCCGAGGAGAAGATCCGCAAGATCATCATCGCCTATGAGCCCATCTGGGCCATCGGCACCGGCAAGACCGCTACCCCCGAGCAGGCCGAGGAAGTCTGCGAGCATATCCGCACCGTGATCCGCAAGCTCTACGGCGCCAAGATCGCCCGCGCTACCTCCATCCTCTACGGCGGCTCCATGAACGAGAAGAACGCCTTCGAACTGCTGGCCCAGCCCGACATCGACGGCGGCCTCATCGGCGGCGCCTCCCTGGTGCCCGAGAAGTTCGTCAAGATCATCGAAGCTGCCAACCAGCCCACGGTGTAATCTGTCCATGTCGATTCAAAGGGCCCGTTGCAAAAACAAAAAATACCAAATTGCAAAAAAACAGACTGGGCA
>LBJMR02800__coassemble_655_pt1 | contig 20542 bp, 14 predicted proteins | sample LBJMR02800__metabat2_low_PE_023 | metagenome-assembled genome bin LBJMR02800
CCATTCTGGAGAAGTATGTGCCCGAAGGGTACAAGATGAGCGTCAGCGGTGACTTCACTGTTGTTGCTGGCGGCAAGCTGGACGTTCCTGTTGAGAAGCTGGTGAAGGACGTCATCATGAAGATCCGTTTCATGGACGGCGAGACCTTCGTTTCCGGCGGCGACTACTTCCTGCCTGAAGGCGTGCAGAACTACTCCATTCTGGAGAAGTATGTGCCCGAAGGGTACAAGATGAGCGTCAGCGGTGACTTTATGGTTGCTGCGGGCACCAGCCTGGACGTTCCCGTTGAGAAGCTGGTGAAGGACGTCATCATGAACATCCGGTTCATGGACGGTGACGAGTTCATTGCTGGCGGCGACTACTTCCTGCCTGAAGGCGTGCAGAACTACTCCATCCTGGAGGAGTATGTGCCCGAAGGGTACAAGATGAGCGTCAGCGGTGACTTTATGGTTGCTGCGGGCACCAGCCTGGACGTTCCCGTTGAGAAGCTGGTGGAGAACGCCATCGTCAACATCCGCTTCATGGACGGCGACGAGTTCATTGCCGGCGGCGACTTCTTCTTTGAGAAGGATGCCAGCGTGAAATTTGGCGATCTGGCGCTGCCCGAGGGTTATGAGCTGGATTCTGAGAAGAACAATGCCGAGTCTGGCTTTGTGGCTCGTGATGGCGCTCAGATCATTGTCCATGTGAAGAAGATCAGCACCACCGGTATCATGAACATCCGCTTCATGGATGGCGAGACCTTTGTGGCCGGCGGCGACTACTTCCTGCCCCTGGGCGTCCAGAACTATGCGGTTCTGGCCGAGTACGTTCCCGAAGGCTATCGGATGTGCGTTGCTGGTGACTTCATGGTGACCGACGGCGGCAAGCTGGACGTGCCCGTGGAGAAAATCCCCACCACCGGTATCATGAACATCCGCTTCATGGACGGCGACGAATTTGTGGCCGGCGGCGACTACTTCCTGCCTCTGGGCGTCCAGAATTATTCCATTCTGACCAAGTACGTTCCCGAGGGCTATCGGATGTGCGTTGCTGGTGACTTCATGGTGACCGACGGCGGCAAGCTCGATGTCCCTGTGGAGAAAATCCCCACCACCGGTATCATGAATATCCGCTTCGTGGAGGAGAGCACCGACAAGTTTATTGCCGGCGGCGACTATATGCTGCCTCTGGGCGTCCAGAATTATTCCATTCTGGCCCAGTACGTTCCCGAGGGCTATCGGATGTGCGTTGCTGGTGACTTTATGGTAACCGACGGCGGCAAGTTGAATGTGCCTGTTGAAAAGATCAAGGAAGAGACCTACACTGTCACCCTGGTGGGTGAGGGCAAAAAAGCCTACGGCGAAGGCGTCTATGAGGCTGGAGACACTGTCACCATCTATGCCGGTACGAAGACGGGCTACTCCTTTGACCGCTGGGTGACCCGCGATGTGACGCTCCGCGATGCGGATGAGCGTCAGGTCAGCTTCGTCATGCCGGAGCATGATGTTACCGTCAAGGCGACCTGGGATTACGACGATCACGGTTCTTCTTCCAGCAAGACCTATCCGATCTACATTGAGGAGACCCGCGACGGAGAGGTGGAGAGCAGCCATAAGCGCGCTGCCGCCGGAACGACCATCACGCTGACTGTCGAACCCGAGGACGGCAGCGAATTGGTCAAGCTCACGGTTGTGGATGAAGACGGCGATAAGATCAACGTTCGGTACCACGCCAAGACCGGTGACTACACCTTTACAATGCCGGCTTCCGAAGTGACGGTCAAAGCTGTCTTTGACAGCGACCTGCCCTTCAAGGACGTGTCTGTGGACAGCTGGTATTACGACGCTGTTTCCTATGTCTACAGAAACGGTCTGATGAACGGCATCAGCGCTACGCGCTTTGCCCCCAACGCAAAGCTCAACCGTGCCATGATTGCCCAGGTCCTCTACAACCTGGAGGGCGAGACCCGGAGCTATCCCACTGTCTTCTCCGATGTGGCGGACAGTGCCTGGTATGCCGATGCAGTCAACTGGGCTGCCGACAAGGGTATCGTCGAGGGCTATGGCAACGGCAAGTTTGGCCCTGAAGACAACATCACCCGTGAGCAGATGGCGGCGATCCTCTATCGCTACGCCGACTACAAGGGCTATGATGTGCGTGCCTCCGCGCGGCTGAGCGGCTTTGCCGACGAGGACCAGGTCTCTGACTGGGCCGAGGAAGCCATGAGCTGGGCTGTGGCCGAGGATCTGATGGATGGCAAGGGCAACAACCGGCTGGATCCCACCGGCACCGCGACGCGTGCAGAAGTAGCTACAATTCTGATGCGTTTTTGTGAGACCATTGTAGAAGCGTAATTTTAACCCCAGCTGGGAGGATGAACATGGAATTGACTCGCCAGTATAATCTGGAGGGAACGGTTTTGGAAATTCCGCTCCGCTATGACAGCCTTTCCCATATGTATCTGGAGGTCTATCCCGATTTCATCCAGAACCCGGTTTACACGCCGGCGGGCCAGCCCATTCTCTTCACTGGAGAGGATGCCTGTGCCTTGGCCAGGAGTGCAGATGGAGAACCGTGCCTCGACTGCGGCTCCTGCCGGTATTACCGCCAGGCTGCGGAAACGCTGATCGGCGTCTGCGGCCATGAGCAAAAGCGGAAAATCCGGCCAGAATAGCCCGATGCTGAGGGACGCAAAGAATTACGCCGCTGCATAAAAAGTAAAGGCGCCCGCTGCGAATTTTCGTAGCGGGCGTTTTTTGTGCAACATCAGCTCTCCAGCTGCCGGCCCAGAAAGCCGGCCACGGTTTGCACCAGCTTTTGCTCCAGATCGGTGAGGGGCGGATCGTTTTCCTCCGCCAGGATCATCATGCAGCCCATGAGGTCGCCCTCTGAGAGAATGGGCGCGGCCACGGCCAGCGTGTAGCGCTCCGAGTGGTCGCTGACCGGCAGGCGCCGCTCGCCCTCCTGGTAGCGGTAGGGGCGGCGCTGCTCCATCAGCTGCTGCAGCTCCGGGGAGTTGCGCTTGTCCATCAGGTCCCGTCTGGCTGCGCCGGCCACGGCGATAACGCTGTCCCGGTCAGACACCGCTGCCATCCGCCCGGTGTTCTTGAACACCGCTTCACAGATCTGCGCTGCCTGCTGGGAGAGATCCCCCATGGGGGAATACTTCTTGAAAATGACTTCGCCGTCCCGCTCTGTATAAATCTCCAGCGGGTCGCCCTCGCGGATGCGGAGGGTGCGGCGGATTTCCTTGGGAATGACGACACGGCCCAGGTCGTCGATACGGCGTACAATACCGGTTGCTTTCATCGTATCCTCTCCTGCTTCTTAATCTCGTTCCTGGCAGAGCGAAAAGACGCCGCTTTCTGACAGGAATGTCTCTTTGCTCCATTATCATCTGCCGATTTCCGGGGAGATATTCCAAATTGCAGCGAGGTTATTTTTGGAAGCGGCAGACGCAGGAAAAGGATTTGCTTTTTCCCGGGTAGGGACAGAATACGATGGGTTTACAGGCGGCAGGACAGCCGAGAACTTGTCTGTAGTGTGGTTGAGGTCAAGGCCTCCACAAAAGTGCGCTGCTGCGTCCCCTGTGACGCCAAGATGCCCGATTTGCCTTGGGCATGAGGTGCTGCGGCTTATGCGGCCATACGGTATATCACAAGGCCCCGGTTCCCAAGCGTGAGAACCGGGGCCATTTTGGATATTACAGGTGCCAGATGTCGCGGTTGTACTCCGCGATGGTGCGGTCCGAGGAGAAGTAGCCGGACTGGGCAATGTTGACGAGCATTTTCTTGCTCCAGGCCGTCCGATCCTCGTAGTCGTTGAGGCAGCGCTCCTTGGTGTCGATATAATCCCGCAGGTCCAGCAGGGCCATGAAGTAGTCCTTGGCGATGAAGTCCTTGTAGAGCCGGGCCAGGCACTGGGGATCGCCCAGGGCCAGCAGCTCCGGGGAGAGCAGGAAGTCCACCAGGTAGCCGATGTCGCCCCGCTGCCAGTAGTCGCTGCTGCGGTAGGCGTTGCGCTGGTAGAGGTCGATGACCTCCTGGGAGGAGCGGCCGAAGAGATAGATGTTGTCCCGGCCCACCAGCTCCGCGATCTCCACGTTGGCGCCGTCCAGGGTGCCCAGGGTGACGGCGCCGTTGGCCATCAGCTTCATGTTGCCGGTGCCGCTGGCCTCCTTGGAGGCCAGAGAGATCTGCTCGGAGATGTCGCAGGCGGGCACCAGCATCTCCGCCGCGGAGACGTTGTAGTTCTCCACCATGACGATGGACAGCCACGGCGAGACCTGGGGATCGGAGGCCACCAGCTTTTGCAGGCACAGCAGCAGGTGGATGGTGTCCTTGGCCAGGGTGTAGGCCGGGGCGGCCTTGGCGCCCCAGATCATCACCAGGGGCCGCTGGGGCAGGTGGCCGGCCTTGATCTCCAGGTATTTGTAGATGGCGTACAGGGCGTTCATCTGCTGGCGCTTGTACTGGTGCAGCCGCTTGATCTGGATGTCGTAGACGGCATCCTCTGCCAGAGAGAGGCCCTGCTTTTCCCGCAGCCACTGGGCCAGCGCCGCCTTGCGGTCCGCCTTGACCTCCGTGAGCCGCGCCAGGAAGGCGGCGTCCTCCGTCAGCGGGGCGAGGTTTTGCAGCTGTTGGGCGTCGGTCTTCCAGGCCGGGCCGATGGCCTCGGTGATGAGGTCGCTGAGGGGGCGGTTGCAGCCCATCAGCCAGCGGCGCAGCGTGATGCCGTTGGTCTTGTTGTTGAACTTTTCGGGGTAGAGACGGTAGAAGCTGTTTAGCTCCGTATTTTTGAGAATCTCCGTGTGGAGCGCTGCCACACCGTTGACGTGGCTGGAATAGTGGATGTCCATGTGGGCCATGTGGATGAGGTTGTTGGAATCCCAGATGGCCACGGCGGGATCGGCGCAGTGGCGCTTGGCCCGCTCGTCCAGAGCGCGAATCACCGGCAGCAGCTGGGGCGCTACCTGCTCCAGGTAGTGGACCGGCCACTTTTCCAGGGCCTCGGCCAGAATGGTGTGGTTGGTGTAGGCGCAGGTGCGCTCCACCAGATAGATGGCCCGCTCCAGGTCCACGCCCCGCTCCATCAGCAGGCGGATCAGCTCCGGGATGACCATGGAGGGGTGCGTGTCGTTGATGTGGATGACCACGTGCTGATCCAAGCTCTGGAGCGAGCAGCCCCGCTCCTCCAGCTCCCGCAAAATCAGCTGGGCGCCGGCGGAGACCATGAAGTACTGCTGGTACACCCGCAGCAGCCGGCCGGCTTCGTCGCTGTCATCGGGGTAGAGGAAGGAGGTCAGATGACCGGCGATGTCGGTCTTGTCGAAGCTGATGCCGTCCCGGGGCGCCGGAGCGGGAGCCTCCACGTCGAAGAGGTGCAGGCGGTTGCAGACGCCGTTGCGGTAGCCGGGAATCTCCAGGTCCATCAGCTTGGCCTGCAAGGTGCAGTCCCGGAAGGTGACGGGGAAGGAAATCCCCGTGTCCACCAGCCAGGAGTCGTCCTCGATCCAGGGGTCCGGCAGCTCCACCTGCCGCCCGGACTTCAGGTCCTGGCGGAAGAGGCCGTAGTGGTAGTTGAGGCCCACGCCGTCGCCGGGCAGGCCCAGCGAGGCGATGGAGTCCAGGAAGCAGGCGGCCAGGCGGCCCAGGCCGCCGTTGCCCAGAGAGGGCTCCGGCTCGCAGTCTTCCACCTGGGCCAGGGAGCGGCCATGGGCCTTCAGCAATGCCTCCACTTCTTCCTCCAGCCCCAGGTTGATGAGGTTGGCCCGCAGCAGCCGTCCCACCAGAAATTCAGCGGAGAAATAGTAGAGCTTTTTCTGGCCCTGGGCGGGCTTCAGCTCCTGCTGATACGCCCGCAGGGCCACCAGCAGCGCCTGGCACAGCGCGCCGTTGGAGCAGGTGTCCAGGGTGGTGCCGCGCTGGGCCAGCACGTCGGTCAAGCGTTCCTTTACATTCATGGGGTGACACTCCTTTTTACAGTTCCGCCTCTGCCTCGGCGGGCAGGCGGTCATAGAGTTCCATTTGACGGCGCAGCCGCGCAGCCAGGGCCGGGGAATCAAAGCCCGGCAGAGCGCGCCAGCGCCAGTTGTGACCCACGGTGGAGGGCGTGTTCATCCGCGCCTCGCTGCCCAGGGCCAGCAGGTCCTGCATCTGTGCCACGGTGCGCTCCGCCACACTGGCGTAGAGGGTCCGCAGCATGGCGCCGGGCATTTCGGCGTCTTCCTCGATGCCCAGGTATTCCTTGGCCAGAGCTACATCCGCCGCCGGGGCGGAAGTACACCAGCCCAGGGCCGTGTCGTTGTCATGGGTACCCACATAGGCTACGCAGTTGACGCAGAAATTATGAGGCAGGTATTCCCGCCCGTTGTCGTCCCGGCTGTCAAAGGCAAATTCCAGCACCTTCATGCCGGGGTAGCCGGTGTCCCGGAGCATCTGGCGCACGGCGGGCGTCAGGAAGCCCAGGTCCTCCGCGATGATCTGCCGCTGGCCCAGTGTCTGCTCCAGCTGCCGGAAGAAGGCCAGCCCCGGCCCCTTGCGCCAGCGGCCCCGGCGGGCATCTTTGTCGCCGAAGGGAATGGCGTAGTAGGATTCAAAGCCGCGGAAGTGGTCGATGCGCAGGATGTCATACACGCGGAACTGGGCGGCGATCCGGTCCATCCACCAGCGATAGCCGTCCCGGGCCATCTTCTCCCAGTCGAAGAGCGGGTTGCCCCAGAGCTGGCCGTCGGCGGAGAAGCCGTCGGGCGGGCAGCCGGCCACCTCCGTGGGCTGGAGGTTCTCATCCAGCTGGAATTGGCCGGGGTCGGACCAGACGTCGGCGCTGTCCAGGGCCACATAGATGGGCAGGTCGCCGATGATGGAGATGCCCTCCCGGACGGCGCAGGCCTTCAAGGCGCTCCACTGGCGGAAGAAGAGGCACTGCACGCCCTGGTAAAAGGCGACGTCCTCGGCCAGGGATGCCTGGGCTTCCCGAAGCGCCTGGGGGTCCCGGCGCCGCAGACCCTCAGACCAGGTCCACCAGGGCGCGCCATCGTAGTGGTTTTTCAGGGCCATAAAGAGGGCGTAGTCCGGCAGCCACCGGCGCTCTGCGATGCAGAATTCCGCCAGGGCTTGGGGCTCCTGCTTCTGGAGCTGCGCCACGGCCTGGCGCAGAATCGGGAATCGCTGGCGATAGAGGAGGCTGTAGTCCACCTGGTCCGGCGCGGCACCCCAGGAGAGGTCGGCGTAAGCCTCCCGGGAGAGAAGACCATCCCGGGCCAGGTCGTCCAGGTCAATCAGGTAGGGATTGCCCGCGAAGGAGGAGAAGGACTGATAGGGGGAGTCGCCGTGGGAGGTGGGGTTGATGGGGAGAATCTGCCAGCAGGACTGCCCTGCCGCGCGGAGGAAGGAGAGGAAGCGGCGGGCTTCCTCTCCCATGGTGCCCACGCCCCAGGGAGAGGGCAGAGCGGTAATGGGCATGAGAATACCGGAATTTCGCATGGCGTTTGGAACCTTTCTGAAATGTTATGGTGTGGGAGAGAGGCTTTGGACGCTCTCTCGGGGCAACAGTTGGAAGGGGATCAGCTGGTGCCGCGGCGGCGCGGCATAGTGCAGGCGGCTGAGCAGGGATTCGACGGCCAGCTCGGCCAGTCTGGCGGTGTCCTGCCGGAGGGTGGTCAGCCGGGGGATGCTGAACTGGCCGGAGACGATGCCGTCAAAGCCCACCACGGAGAGATCCGCCGGGACGCCGAGTCCCCGGTCCCGGGCGGCCCGCATGGCGCCCAGGGCGATGACGTCGCCCAGGGCAAAGACGGCGCTCAGATGCGGCGCGCGCTCCAGCAGCCGCTGGGCGGCGGCGTAGCCGTCCTGCATGGAGTAGCGGCAGGGCTCGTGCTGCACGTCCCGGGAGAAGGGAAGGCCGTGGCGCGCCATGGCCGCCTCTACCGCCTGGAGGCGGCGATAGGAAATCTGCTCCTGGGCGAGATTGCCGCCCAGTACGCCGATGGCCCGGTGGCCGGCCGCCGCCAGATAGTCGATGGCGGCCTGGGCCGCGGCGGCGTCGTCGGTGGAGAAGCTGGAGAGGTTGGGCAGGGCCAAGGCGCTGGCATCGTTGGTCAAAAGGACGCTGGGAACGGTAATGGCGGCAAAATCCTGCCGGAAAAATTCCAGGTCTCCGCCCAGGAACAAGAAGCCCTTGGGCCGGCGAATGCGGCACAGCTCCAGGGCGTATTTGACCTCGTTGGCGTCCTCGTCCAGGTAGGCCACGAATACCCCCTCCCCCTGGGCGTGGAGCAGCGCCTGGAGCTTCTCCAGGATGTCGGCAAAGAGTGGGTTCTGGGTGCCCTTCACCAGGACGGCAATGTCTGAGAAGGTCTGCATTTTCAGGTGCTTGGCGTTGGCGTTGGGCTCGAAGCCCAGCTCCTGCACCACGGCGAGAATCTGCGCCCGGGCCTTGTCGCTGACGTCGGGGTGGTTGTTCAGCACCCGGGAGACGGTGCCCAGGCTGTAGCCGGAGATGCGTGCAATGTCTTTGATGGTGGTCATGGGGTCGCTCCCTTCTGCGGGGGTGGCGGTGGAATGCCCGCTGTAAAAGCGGGGCATTTCGTATCATGCCACAAATGCGGGGATTTCATGGGACTGCCGGGGCAAACTAAGGAAACCAATGGACGCCGCCGGTGCCGGCAGGGGTATGCGGCCGCTTGCGTTTACGCTGCCGCGCTGCCTGCGGGGCATTCTGGTACGACCATGATCGACTGGAAACGATACCGGAAACGTTTCCAACAACCTTGCCTTTATTATACAGGCTGCCGCACCGCGAAGCAACTGGAAATTGGGCGGAAGAGAAAAATTTGGATATTCTGTATATTTAGCCCACATTGATTTGTGCAATATCTGAAATTCTACCGGGGCGCGTTGCGCTTCGGCGACCGATGACCGGGGAGCGGGATTGACAAATACCCCATGGAGGTATATCATGGAGAAAACGACAAAGGAGGTCTGGCCATGGATGGAGAAACCTGTTCGTGCCACAAGAAAAAGGAGCGCACCGAGGCGGAGTATAAGAGTTTGATTCACCGCCTCAACCGGATCGAAGGTCAGATTCGCGGCATTCGGGGTATGGTGGAGCGGGATTGCTATTGCCCGGATATTCTGGTGCAGTCTGCCGCCGTGACGGCAGCCATGAATGCCTTCAACAAGGAGCTTTTGGCCAATCATATCCGCACCTGTGTGGCTGATGATATCCGCGCCGGAAATGACGCCGTCATTGACGAGCTGCTTGCGACGCTGCAAAAGCTGATGCGGTGAAATTGGCTATTGACAAATACACCCCCGGGGTATATGATACAGATACCCACACGGGGTATATAGACGCCCCGTGGAAGCTGTATCAAATTGGGAGGTAGCGGCGCGATGAAACAATATGACGTCACGGGTATGAGCTGCGCGGCTTGCAGCGCCCGGGTGGAAAAGGCTGTGTCGCAGGTGCCTGGCGTGACTTCCTGTTCCGTGAGCCTTTTGACCAACTCCATGGGCGTGGAGGGCACTGCCTCGCCGGAGGCCATTGTCAAGGCGGTGGAGGAGGCCGGCTACGGTGCCGCGGAAAAGGGCGCGGCAAAACCTCCCGCCGCCCAGGCGGAGGAGGCGCTCCAGGACCATGAGACACCAGCCCTCAAGCGGCGGCTGCTGTGGTCGGTGGGCTTTCTGGCGGTTTTGATGTATTTCTCCATGGGCCACATGATGTGGGGCTGGCCGGTTCCAGCTTTTTTCGCGGAGAACCACGCGGCCATGGGCCTTTTGCAGCTGCTGTTGGCAGCCATCGTCATGGTTATCAACCAGAAGTTTTTCATCTCCGGCTATAAGAGCCTCTGGCACCGTGCGCCCAATATGGATACGCTGGTGGCCCTGGGCTCCACGGCGGCCTTTGTCTACAGCACCTACGCCCTCTTCGCCATGACCGGCGCCCAGCTCCGGGGCGATCACGAGGCCGTGATGGCCTATATGATGGACTTCTATTTTGAAGCCGCGGCCATGATCCTCACATTGATCACCGTGGGGAAGATGCTGGAGGCCCGCTCCAAGGGCAAGACCACCGACGCCCTCAAAAGCCTGATGAAGCTGGCGCCTAAGACCGCCACAGTACTGCGGGACGGCCAGGAGACGGAGGTCTCCATCGAGCAGGTGCAGCCCGGCGATCTCTTTGTGGTGCGGCCCGGGGAGAACATCCCGGTGGACGGCGTGGTGGTGGAGGGCGGCAGCGCCGTCAACGAGGCGGCCCTGACCGGCGAGAGCATCCCGGTGGACAAGGAGCCGGGCAGCACCGTCTCGGCGGCCACCCTCAACCAGTCGGGCTTTCTGACCTGCCGGGCCACCCGGGTGGGAGAGGACACCACCCTGGCCCAGATCATCCAGATGGTCAGCGACGCCGCCGCCACCAAGGCGCCCATCGCCAAGGTGGCCGACAAGGTCTCAGGCGTCTTCGTCCCGGCGGTCATCGCCATCGCCGCCGTGACCTTTGTGGTCTGGCTGGTGCTGGGCCAGACCGTGGGCTACGCCCTGGCCCGGGGCATTTCGGTGCTGGTCATCAGCTGCCCCTGCGCATTGGGCCTGGCGACGCCGGTGGCCATCATGGTGGGCAACGGCATGGGCGCCAAGCACGGCATCCTCTTCAAAACCGCCGTCTCCCTGGAGGAGACCGGCAAGGTGGAGATTGTGGCCCTGGATAAGACCGGCACCATCACCAGCGGCACGCCCCGGGTGACGGATGTGCTGCCGGCGGAGGGCGTCTCGGAGGCAGCGCTGCTGGAGCTGGCCAGCGCCCTGGAGCGCAAGAGCGAGCATCCCCTGGCCCGGGCCGTGCTGGCCTGGGCGGAGGAACAGGGCGTGGAGGCCCGGGAGGTGACGGATTTCCAGGCGCTGCCGGGCAACGGCCTGACGGGCCGGTGGCAGGGCGAGACCCTTGCCGGCGGCAGCCTGAAATTCATCCGCACCCAGGCGGCGGTGCCGCAGGCGGTGCAGGCCCAGGCGGAGACCCTGGCCGAAGCGGGCAAGACGCCCCTCTTCTTCAGCCGGAACGGGCAGCTTCTGGGCATCATTGCTGTGGCTGACGCCATCAAGGCCGACAGCCCCCAGGCTGTCCGGGAGATGCAGAATATGGGCATCCGCGTGGTGATGCTCACCGGCGACAACGAGCGTACCGCCCGGGCCATCGGCCGCCAGGCCGGCGTGGACGAGGTGGTGGCCGGCGTCCTGCCCGACGGCAAGGAGCAGGTCATCCGGCGGCTGAAGGAGCAGGGCAAGGTGGCCATGGTGGGCGACGGCATCAACGACGCCCCGGCCCTGACCCGGGCCGATATCGGCATCGCCATCGGCGCCGGCGCGGATGTGGCCATCGACGCGGCGGACGTAGTGCTGATGAAGAGCCGGCTCACCGATGTGCCGGCGGCCATCCGCATGAGCCGGGCCACGCTGCGGAACATCCACGAAAACCTCTTCTGGGCGTTCTTCTACAACACCATCGGCATCCCGCTGGCAGCCGGCGTGTTCATCCCCCTGGGGCTGACCCTCAACCCCATGTTCGGCGCGGCGGCCATGAGCCTCAGCAGCTTCTGCGTGGTGTCCAACGCTTTGCGGCTGAACTTTTTCAAGCTGCGCGACGCCAGCAGAGACCATAAACGCAAACCACACGCGAAACAGCATAAGGAGGAAATCAAAACAATGGAAAAGACGCTGAAAATTGAAGGCATGATGTGCCCCCACTGCGAGGCCCGGGTCAAGGGTGCGCTGGAAGCGCTGGAGGGCGTGAGCGCTGCCGTGGTCAGCCACGAGAGCGGCACCGCCGTCGTCACACTGACCGCGCCGGTGGAGGACGCCGCCCTGAAAAAGGCCGTGGAAGACGCCGGCTACCCCGTCACCGACCTGGCATAATCGGTGAACCCCCGCCGAATTGGCGGGGGTTCGTTTTTGGGATGGCGGGGGCCGCTGCCAATCCGTGCGGCGGGGTTTGCCAACGGGTGACCGACGTGATATGATAGAGAAAATCCGGTTAGGAGGCAGCGCGATGTATGAACTCATCCAGGTGACGGAGAACACCTACTATATCGAAAGCCCGGCGAAGATCGGCCTGGTCAGGACCGGCGGCAGCGACGTGGTCCTCATCGACAGCGGCAACGACAAGGACGCCGGACGCAAGGTGCGTCAGCACCTGGATGCCCATGGCTTCCGCCTCAAGGCCATCTACAACACCCACTCCAACGCCGACCACATCGGCGGCAACCAGTATCTCCAGCGGCAGACCGGCTGCGCCGTCTACGCCCCCGGCGTGGAGGCGGCCTTCACCCGGGCTCCGATCCTGGAGCCGGCGTTTCTCTACGGCGGCTATCCGCCCAAGGCGCTGCGGCACAAGTTCCTCCTGGCCCAGCCCAGCGAGGCCCAACCGCTGGACGCCGCCGACTGCCCGCTGGAGGTGATTCCCCTGCCGGGGCACTTCTTCGACATGGTGGGCTACCGCACCGGCGACGGCGTGGTGTTCCTGGCCGACTGCCTCTCCAGCCGGGAGACGCTGGAGAAATACCGCATCAGCTTCCTCTATGACGTGGCGGCGTATCTGAAGACGCTGGAGCAGGTGAAAACCATGGAGGCCCGGCTCTTCGTCCCGGCCCACGCCGCCGCCACCGAGGATATCGCGCCCCTGGCCCAGCGGAACATTGACCAGGTGGCAGAGATCGCGGACCGGCTGGTGGAGCTGGCCCGGGAGCCCAAGACCTTTGAAGCGCTGCTCCGGCAGCTGTTCACCGAATACGGCCTGGGGATGAACTTTGAGCAGTACGTGCTGGTGGGCAGTACGGTCCGGTCTTACCTGGCGTGGCTCCTGGACCAGGGCCGCCTGGAGGCAGTCTTTGAGGACAACCGCCTTCTGTGGCGGCGGGTATAATGGCATCGTGTTTGGCGCGAAAAAGCCCCGGCTGTCTCACGACAGTCGGGGCTTTTTAGAGCGTGCGCGGGCTTGCCGGTTCAGCCGGTCAGGCTGTCATTGGCCGATGGTGATTTCCACCGACGGCTTGCCGGTCAGCGCCAGCGTCCGGTCGTCCGGCTGGCCAAAGCCCACGTACAGGGCGGCGCCGGTGCCGTCGAATACCCGCGCGCCGGTGTCGTCCACCGTGGAGAAGGCGGCGGCATCCACGGGTACGGAGACGGTTATCTGCGCACCGGGGGCCAGGGTGACGCGCTGGAAGGCTGCCAGCTTGGGATGGGGCACTTCGTTTTCGCTGCCCAGCACCCGCACATAGACCTGCAGGACTTCTTCTGCGGGGCGCTGGCTGCGGTTTTCCAGCTGCACCGTCAGGGTGGTTCCGTGCTGCGTCAGCGCCTGGTAGGAGGCGGCGTCGGCCTGGGCCGCCGTCACCTGCGCGTCGCCGTAGTTGAGGCCGTAGCCGAAGGGATAGAGCGGCTGCGCCTTAAGGAAGCGGTAGGTCCGGCCCGCCATATGATAATCCGTGAAGTCGGGCAGGTCCGCCACGCTGCGGTAGAGGGTAATGGGCAGCTTGCCAGAGGGCGCCGCGGCGCCGAAGAGGATCTCTGCGATGGCCTTGCCGCCCCGGGCGCCGGGATAGAAGGTCTGGAGAATGGCGGCGGCGGACTCGCTGGCCAGGTTGAGGTCCATGGCGCTGCCGGCCATCATGCACAGCACGAAGGGCACGCCGGTCTCCACCACGGTTTGCAGCAGCTGCTGCTGGCTCTCGGGCAGGGCGAGGTCGCGCTTGTCGCCGGAGGCATAGGCGTTGCCGGTGTCGCCCTCTTCGCCTTCCAGGGATTCGTCCAGGCCCAGGCAGAGGATCACCAGATCGGAATGGCGCGCCACGGCCTTGGCCTCGGAAAGCCGGTCGCCGGGCTGGGCCAGCGGCTCCTCCCGGTCCTTGAAGAGATGGCAGCCCTGGGAGTAGAGGACGCGAACGTCGTCGCCCACGTAGTCCTGGATTCCCTCCAGCACGGTGATGTACCGCGAGGCGGTGCCGTGATAGTTGCCCACCAGGGCGGCACGGCTGTTGGCGTTGGGGCCGATGACGCCGATGGTCTTCAGCTGGGCCTTGTTCAGAGGCAGGATGCCGTTGTTTTTCAGCAGCACCACGCTCTCCCGGGCAGCCCGCTCGGAGAGCGCCAGATGGGCCTGGCACTCCACCACCTCATAGGGGATCTGGTCGTACTCCGTCTCCTCGAACATCCCCAGCAGGAAGCGGGTGGTGAAGAGCCGGATCGCGGAGCGCTTGATCTGCTCCAGAGGCAGCATGCCGGCGCGGTATGCGTCCAGAATCCGCTGGTAGGTGCAGCCGCAGTTCAGATCGCAGCCCTTGGAGAGCGCCAGCGTGACGCTTTCTTCGGGAGAAGCGGTCACTTTGTGATTTTCGTGGAAATCCCGGACGGCCCAGCAGTCGGAGACGTAGTAGCCCTGGAAGCCCCATTTGCCCCGCAGCACTTCGTCCATCAGGTAGCTGTGGGCGCAGCAGGGCTCGCCGTTGGTGCGGTTATAAGCGCCCATTACGGCCTCCACCTGCCCCTCCTTGACGCAGGCCTCAAAGGCGGGGAGGTACGTCTCCCACAGCTCCTTTTGGCTGACCACGGCGTCAAAGTGATGCCGCAGCGCTTCAGGACCGGAGTGGACGGCGTAGTGCTTGGCGCAGGCAGCCGTTTTCATATGTTCCCCGTCTCCCTGGAGGCCCCGGATGAACCGGACGCCCAGACGGCTGATGAGATAGGGGTCTTCGCCATAGGTCTCGTGGCCGCGGCCCCAGCGGGGGTCCCGGAACAGATTGACGTTGGGGGACCAGAGGGTGATGCCCTTGTAGATATCCCGATCTCCGTCCTGCACGGCCTGGTTATACTTGGCACGGGCCTCTGTGGCGATGGCATCGGCGACCTCGCCCAGAAGCGCCTCGTCAAAGGTGGCGCCCAGGCCGATGGCCTGGGGGAAGACGGTGGCGGTTCCGCAGCGGGCCACACCGTGGAGACCTTCGTTCCACCAGTTGTAGGCGGGGATACCCAGACGCTCCACGGCGGGGGCGTCGAAGCGGAGCTGAGAGGCCATCTCCTCTACGGTCATTTGTTCCACCAGGGCGGTGGCTTTCTGGATGGCTGTTTCACGATTCATGGAATATTCCTCCCGAACAATTGGGGTTTGGATACTTGACCTGTCGAGAACTTGCTACTAAAATAAAATGGTAAGAGATTCCCTGGAAAGGAGGCGCGCTATGGACAGGGAAACCCAAAAGAGACCGACTCCGATGCGCTACCAGCAGCCGGGCCGGTATTTTGAAGACTGGGTCTTGCACGACACCCAGGAGGATGTGGACTACGTACCGCAGACGCATCTTCGAATCTGGTATAACAACGAGCGGGGCGTTTACAGCACCCACCATCACAGCGCCATGGAGATCATGGTCTGCATGGAAAACCAAAGTGTGGTCATTGCCAATGGAGAAACTTACCGGCTCAATGTGGGCGATATTTTGATTATCCCACCCCATATGCTGCACAAGCTGATTTTTGAAGACTTTGGCGTCCGGTTTATTTACTTGATTGATGTGGAAATCTTAAAGTGTTACCAGGACTTCAAAGTGATCGATCCGGTGTTTATGCAGCCGTTTCACTGCACAGCGGCCACGCATCCCCAAATCTATCAGGACTTATACGATGCGCTGATACAAATGACAGACATTTACTTTGAAAACAACGCCTTTTGGGAGATGCGGATATACGCCATCATTCTCAGCGCCATCTCTTTGATTGGACGGTACCACTTCACAAGAAATGCCCAGAACGATTCAGCGGCATCCGAGGCCAAGCAATGGGAATACTATGGGAAATTCTCCAGTTTGCTCAACTATATCGACGCCAACTACAGCCAAGATCTCACCTTGGAGCAGGCGGCGCAGTACATCGGATTTTCCAAGTATCACTTTGCGCGGCTCTTTAAAACGTACACCAACACGACGTTTTATAACTATCTCTGTCACAAACGGATGCAGGTGGCCCAATCGCTGCTTTCCACCGATACCCCCATCACCAACATCGCCATTCAAACCGGCTTTAACAATTTGACGTCCTTCTGCCGGTGCTTCCGCAAATTCACCAATTGTTCGCCAACAGAATATCGCATGCGGCTTTCCGAGGTGAACTAGCCGGAACGGACGCGCCTCGGCAAAGGGTCAATGGACCCAGCGGGCGAGCGATGTGTGCAGGGGGCGGCGGCCCCCTGCACATCTTTTGTTATGCGGCCATGACTGCGCCGCGGCAGGAAAGGCGAGCTCCGCTGGGCTTTAGCCCTTGACGCCGCCCAGGGCAACGCCGGCAATGATGTACTTGGACAAAATCAAATACACCACGATCAGCGGCAGCACCGTGAGGGTCAGGCCCAGGTAGACAGAGCCGTACTCCGTCTTGTAGTGGTCGCCCCGGAGCAGGCTGACCATGATGGGCATGGTATACTTGTCGGAATCGGTCAGCAAGACCATGGGCGTGAACAAGTTGTTCCAGCTGGAGACCAGGCTGAAAATGGCCTGGGTGGCAATGGCCGGCTTCATGATGGGCAGGACGATCCGGTTGAAGATGCGCCACTCCTTGGCGCCATCGATCCGGGCCGATTCCACCATGGAAAGCTCCAGCGTGGGCTTGAGATACTGCCGCATAAAGAACACCATGGTGGGGGAGGCGATGGCCGGCAAAATCAGCATGGAGAGATTGTTGGTCAGGCCCACCTTATAGACCATCTGATAGAAACCGATCATGGTGATCTGGGCCGGGATCATCATCACGGCCAGAATGAAGTTGAAGAAGGGCCGCTTGAGCCGCCACTCGTAGGCCACCTGGGCATAGGCCGTCAGAGAAGAGAAGTAAATGGCCAGAGCAGTGGCGCCCACCGAGACGATCAGCGAGTTCATGAAGCCCCGGAACGGGTTGAAGCTCTTGCCCAGCAGCAGCTTCAGGTTGTCGAAAAAGTGGGTGGAGGGCAGCAGCGACACCGCGTGCTGCTGGATTTCCACCGTGGAGCGGGTGGCGTTCACCAGCATGATCCAGAAGGGCATCACGCTCAGCAATGCCAGGAAGATGCACACCACGTAGATCACAATTTTCAGCGGTACACTTTGTTTGTTCTGAATCATGGTTAGACCCCTCCCACGGCGTGTTCGGCGCGCTTTTCGCTCCGGCGCTGGCGTCTGGCGGCTTTGCGCGCCTCGGCCTCGTCCTTGTCGCGCATCAGGAAGAAGGTGAAGGCCGACAGAATCGCGATAAGCACAAACATGATCATGCTGGCCGCCGCGGCGCGGTTATAGAGGTAGCTGCCGCTGAAGGCCTGGTTGTAGATGAAGAGGCTGGTGGTGAGCGTGGCGTTGTCGGGGCCGCCGTTTTGCAGCAGCTTGGGAATATCGAACATATTCAGGCCGCCGATCAGGCTCGTCACCAGGGTGAAGGTCAAAATAGTCTTGATGTTGGGCAGGGTGATGCGGAAGAAGGTCTGCGCCCGGGTGGCGCCGTCCACCTCCGCGGCTTCGTAGATATCGGGGCTGATGCCCAGGATGCCGGAAATCAGCGTAATCATCGTGGAGCCGTACCACATCCAGGTCTGGATGAAGATCACCACGCCCCGGGTGACGGATTTGTTCAGCAGCAGATTGAGCGGCTCGTCAATGATGCCCAGCTGCATCAGAATGTCGTTGACAGGGCCCAAGGGATACCCGAAGAGGGCATTGAACAAAATGGCGATGGTGGCCGCGGTGATGACGTTGGGCATATAGATCAGGACTTTGAACAGGCCCTGGCCGCGCACCTTGCTTCTGCGGTCGGTAAACCAGGCCGCCAGCAGCAGCGCCAGCAAAATCTGCGGGATGAAGTTGCAGACCCAGATCACGATCGTATTGCGCAGCGCGGTGAGGAACGAGGGATTGGTGAGGACTGCCTTGAAGTTTTTGAACGGGTCATCTGTCAGGAAGTGGAACGAAGTCGTACCGATGCCCTTGAGGTCCGTAAAGCCGATGAGCGCCGTATAAATGGTAGGATACAAAGAGAAAATCAAAAACGCGACAACGAAGGGAATGCTGAAGATGTAGCCGTACTTTGCGTATCTGTTGTATCCCAGTTTTCTCTGCTTCATAGTTCTTTTCTCCACCTTTATACCGGTATTCTGTCGGGGAAGCGAGGCGGACCGCCGCCTCGCTTCCCCGCATTGCTCGGAAAACTGGTTCGATTACTCGACGACGACATCCAGGTTGTCGGCGACCTGCTGCCGGAAGTCGGCGATGGCCTGATCGCGGGACTTGTTGCCGGCGGTGTACTCCCGCACCTGGTTGCGCCAGAAGGTATTGATGGACTCGTCATACTGGGTGAGGTTGGTGCCCTTGGCGTTTTCGTTGGCGGCGATGAACACATCGAACATATTCTGACCGCCCAGGAACTCCACGGTGCCGTCGGACTTGGCCATCACGGTGCTGCTGGCCACCACGTCCTTGGTGCCGCCGTCACCGTACAGGGTGCCGTTGGCCCAGCGGTACTGCAGGCCCTCTTCGCTGGTGTCCAGCGTGACCCACTCGATGATTTCCTTCACAGCGGCCTGCTTCTCAGCGTCGCCGTTCTTGCCGGCCAGGAGCCAGGTGCCGCCCCAGAAGAAGCCGATGGGGGATTGGCACACAGCCCAGTCACCGTAAGTACCCTCGCCGACCTTGGAGCCGCCGCAGTTGGGGGCCATGGTGTAGTTGATGAGCCAGGCGGGGCCGAAGAAACCGAAGACTTCCTTGTCGCCCACGCCCTTCATATCGGCGTACCAGGCGTCGGTCCAGTCCTGGGTGTCATTGTGGTAGCCGTTGGCCTTGAGTTCCATGGAGAGGTCCAGGAATTCCTCGCGCTTGGGGTCAATGTTCAGCTTGCCGTCGACGACCCAGCCGCTGTCGGAGCTGTTTTCCACGGCGTGCCAGATGTCGCCGTCACCGGAGACGATGGCGTAGCCCTTCTGAGACAGGGCATCGGCAGCTTCATAGAACTTCTCCCAGCCGGGGCCGATCAGAGAGGCGATTTCGGTGGGATCATCGGTGCCGAAGACGTCCTTGGCGATGGAACGGCGGTAGATGAAGGCGCCGCCGGTGGCCTGGAAGCCGAGACCCACCAGCTTGCCGTCGGTGTTGGTGCCGATGTCCACGGTGTACTGGGCGATGCCGGCCTCTTCCAGCTTGGCATCCACGTCGATGCCCAGGTCTTCATAGGGCAGGGCGTACTGGCTGGCGTCGCCCTGGGTGTACTTCAGCACAAAGGCGGCTTCGGCGCAGTAGATATCCGGGGCATCAGCGCCGCCGGCGGCCAGAGCCTGGTCCAGCGCGGGCTGATAGGCGCCGTCGGTGGTGGCGATGATGGTGGTTTTTACATCATAACCAAAGTCGGGATGCTCTTCCAGGAACTTTTCCACCATAGTGGGGACCTCGTCCGTAAAAGCCCAGAGGTTGATGGTCTTGGAGCTGCTGCTGGAGCTGCTTCCGCTGTCCGAGGAGCTGCAGCCTGCGGCCAATGTCACCAGTGCGGCGATGGAAAGCAACAGAGCAAGGATCTTGTTCTTCATGTTTTTCCTCCTTCTTATGGCACAACAAATTCGGTAATTTTCTCTTCCACCACAGGGCCCTGTGTGTTTCGGTAATTTCATAATAACACTTTTTCTATTTTTATCTTTACAAATATTGCGCATTGCGCTTCATTTATTGCGGGGCGTGCAAAAACCGCTGACATTCCGCGCCCCGTCTGATATACTCTATTTCGACAAGTAGTGGTGATAATAGACAAAGAGATTGTGCAAAATTAACAGAAAGGAATTTGGCCCATGAAGTCGCTATTTTCGCAGGACCACCCGTTGATCCGGTTTTTGACACTTTTGTGCAATTTGATGCTGGTAAATTTGTGCTTTTTGTTGAGTTGTATACCAATATTCACCATAGGAGCCGCAATATCTGCTGCATACGCAGCAATTTTTGCAATTTTCCGGGAGAAGGACCCCTCTGTCGTGGCGGTCTATCTGCGGGCGCTGCGAAAGAATTTGAAATCGGCCACGCTGCTCTGGCTGCCGCTGCTGGCGCTGCTGGCGTTTTTTGCGGCGGACCTCTATGTCATCTATGTGGTGATCGATCCGCAGTACCGGCTTTTGCAGATCCCGGTGTGGATATTCGTATTCTGCCTGCTGTCGGTGATGATCTATGCGTTTCCGCTGCTGGCCCGCTATGATACCACCGGAAAGCAGCTGATCCAAAACGCGCTGCTGCTCAGCCTGGCCAACGTGCCCACGACGATTTTCGTAGTGGTGCTGCATGGCGTGGTGTTCTGGGTGGCGGGGACGTCGCTGCTGAATTTGGCCGTTGTGGTGACGCTGGGCGTCTTTTTCGGCTGCGCGGCGCTGCTGGCGATCTGTGGCTTCTTCCTGCTGCGCGTGTTTGAACGGACGGAAGCGGCCCAAAAGCAGGATTAAAGGGCCTGCCGCAATCGGATGATAGAGGTAGATAAAAGGGCCCGTCGCAGAATAGGAAAATTCTGCGACGGGTTTTCTTCTGCCTGGG
>LBJMR02800__coassemble_739_pt1 | contig 18476 bp, 14 predicted proteins | sample LBJMR02800__metabat2_low_PE_023 | metagenome-assembled genome bin LBJMR02800
GGCCCCGAACGCATAGCGTTCGGGGCCTGCCTGCTGCTGGAGCCGAGGATTTTGCTAGTTGAGCCGCCAGACGCCGAAGTTGAGATATCCGGCAAAAGCGACCCAGAGGAGGTAGGGGATTTGCAGCAGCCTGGCCCAGCGATCCACCTGGGAGAATAGCTCCGCCATCCATAGGACCAGCGCCCGCAGCGCGATAAATCCCACGTAGGTAAGCCAAGGCTTTTTCGCCTTCTCCATAGACATCCCTCCCACGGCAGTATATGCGGCCGCGGCAGAGCCGATGCAGAAGGAGCCCGTCAGTTCCGGGCGCCCAGAAGCCCGGTCTTTTGTAAAATCGCCTCCAGCACACCGCCGCCGATGGCCAGCGCCTTGTCCGAGACGGTGTAGCAGTGGGAGAGATTGCCTCGGGGATCCACGTCGCCGGACTTCATGCCCTGCTTGACCGGGGTGTTGGGCGGCAGAATGCCCCGGACGACACCGGAAATGGTGCAGACCATGGGCGCTTGTCCCACATAGCCGGCCACATCGCCGGCCTGAACCATGGCGCCGATGTCCAAAGCCGGCATAAACACGCCGTCTGCCGGCGCCCGCAGCACCCGTTCCCCGGCAAACCCGCCGATGAGGCCGGGAATATTGGTATTGGGCAGGGCTTGGCCGTCCCAGATCACCCGTCCCAGGGTGTGGCCGCGCATGGTCTCCACCACGGCGTGGCAGTCCACGCCCGCGGTAAAGCCCGGGCCCAGCGCGATGACCAGCGGCGCATCGGTGATGGCGGTGCCGCAGTTCCGCTTGGCCAGAATGGCGTCCACCAACACGTGGGGCGACAGGACTTCCTTGCAGCGGGCCTCAGGGTCGATCAAAACGGGAATTTCCCCTTTGGCCCAGAGGGCCTCCGCTGTGTCCGCTGTGGCCAGCCGGGCCGTCACATCCTCTACCTGGGTCTCGCCCAGGGCGATGGCCTGGGAAAAGGCCACCGTGCGGCGGATGGCGGTGGGATACGGCAGGTCGGTCATGGCCACGGCAAAGCCGGCTCGATGGAGCCGCAGCGCCACGCCGGAGGCCAGGTCTCCGGCGCCTCGGATCAAAACACGCATCGTATCCCTCCTCTATTGGTTGAAGGAACAGTCGTCGAAGGTGATGACGGCATAGTATTTGTGGTTTTCTTGCTGGATGGCTTGCTCCACAGCGGCCTGAATCTCGGACTCACGGGACTTGAGATCGAAGGGCAGCACCAGATCGAAGATCAAGTTGGTGTGCTTGGGGCCGCGGACCATGCGGAAATCGTGGAGCGTCAGCCGGGGGTCGATGGCGTGGATGGCCGTTTGAACGAGAGCGCGCATTTCATTGAGCTCCGCGTCGTCCGTGACCAGCGGATCGTAGTGGACCACCAGCTGAACGTGGAGCTGTTGGGCCACATCCCGCTCCATGTCGTCGATGATGTTGTGGCAGACCAGCGGGTCCTCATGGCTGTCCATTTCCACGTGGACGCTGGCGAACTGCCGCCCGGGGCCATAGTCGTGGACGATCAGGTCGTGAATACCCAGCACCTTGTCGTAGCCCAGAATCATCTCGCGGATGCGATGGACCAGCTCGGGGTCCGGGGCGGCGCCCAGCAGAGGATCGATGGTGTCCTTGGCGATGCCCACGCCGCTGTAGAGGATAAACACGGCCACCAGCAGACCGGCATAGCCGTCGATGTGGAGGTGGGTGAATTTGGCCACCAGGCCCGCTGCCAGCACGGCGGCCGTGGTGATGACGTCGTTGCGGCTGTCCGCTGCGGTGGCCTCCAGGGTGGCGGAGTGGATGGCTCGGCCCATGCGGCGGTTAAAGGCCGCCATCCAGAGCTTGATGAGGATGGATGCCACCAAAATGCCGGCGGTCAGCCAGGTGAAGGCAACTTCCTCTGGATGGAGAATCTTTTCAATGGAGCTTTTGACCAGCTCCACACCGATGACCAGAATCATCGCGGCCACGATGAGTCCCGAAATGTATTCGATTCTGGCATGCCCATAGGGATGGCCGTCGTCGGCGGGTTTCTCGGCCAGCTTGAAGCCCACCAGCGTGACAACGGAGCTGGAGGCGTCGGAGAGGTTGTTGACGGCGTCCGCCATCACCGAGACGCTGCCGGAAATCAACCCGGCCAGGAGCTTCCCCAGAAACAGCAGCGCGTTGAGACAGATCCCCACTATGCCTGAGAGTTTGCCGCAGTAGGTGCGGGTAGCGGGGTTTTCCGGGTCGGGATGGGTCTTGAATATGGACTTGAGCAGCAGAGAGATCATGGTAAATCCTCCAATCTTGGCGGTTGTTCTGGAAAAAGGATCCTTCTTCATTGACCGGCGGGAGCGGACATGGTACAATAGAGGCGGCTGAATACGCGAAGAAGGAGAGGCCTATGAATACTTATCGAATCATCACCGATTCCAGCTGCGACATGACTCAGGAAATGGCCGACGCGCTGGAGCTGGAAATCGTCCCGCTTTACGTCCATTATCGGGGAAAGGAATACCCAAATTATCTCGATGGCCGCGCACTGGATACGGCGGAGTTTTATCAGGGCCTGCGGTCTGGGGAAATGACCTCCACCGCGGCGGTGAACCCTGCCCAATGGAAGGAGGTAGCCCGGCCGGTGCTGGACGCAGGGCAGGATGTCCTCATTTTGGCCTTTTCCTCCGGCCTTAGCACTACCTTCAACGCGGCCTTCATGGCGGCGCAGGAGCTGCTGGAGGAGTATCCGCAGCGGAAAATCTATGTAGTGGACACGTTGTGCGCCTCTCTGGGCCAGGGACTGCTGTGCTACCATGTGGCTAAGCGACGCCAGGAAGGGGCCACCATTGAAGAGGCCCGGGATTATGCCGAGGCCAACAAGCTCCACCTTTGCCACTGGTTCACCGTGGACGATCTGATGTTCCTCAAGCGGGGCGGGCGAATCTCTGGCGCCACCGCTGTGATGGGCAGCCTGCTGCAGATTAAGCCGGTAATGCACGTGGACAACGACGGCCACCTGGTGCCGGTCTCCAAGGCGCGGGGCCGCAAGGCCTCCATCCAGGCGATGGCTGCCAAGGTGGGGGAGACGGCGTTCGATCCCGCCAAGCAGACGATGTTCATCAGCCATGGCGACTGCCTGCAGGACGCAGAATATCTGGCGGAGCTGCTGAAGCAGCAGTACCATGTGCCGGAGGTCGCAATCAACTATGTCGGGCCGGTGATCGGCTCCCATTCCGGCCCCGGTACATTGGCGCTCTTCTTCCTGGGCGACCATCGCTGAGGGCAGCGCAGCATATTTTACTATTTTACCACGGCGTATTTCCCATTGCAAGGGGAGAGCGTGCGCAGCCGCGCTCCAGTCTATGCGCCGCGCCGCTTTCCAGTGAAAAAGTTCCCGGCGCAGCCCGCTCCCAGGGGGAGCGGGCTGCGCCGGGATTGCTTTGCGCGTTACAGGCTGTGGAAGCGACGGACAGCTTCGCACATGGCGTGGACGTTTTCTGCTGGCGTGTCGTAGAAGAGATAGTCACTGGCGGCCAATATATGCTTGCGGCCCATCCGCTGCGCTGTCTCCAGAATACGGACGCTTCGGTCCAGGATTTCTGCTGGGGAGGCGGTCAACAGTAGATCGAGGCCCAGGTTGCCACGGGTACAGATGGCTCCGTCCAGCTTGGAAAAGGCGTCCTCCAGGCTCTTGACGTTGCCCACCGGCGGCTCGGAGAGCGTTTCAAAGAGGTCGATGCCCATTTGATTGTAATAGCCCAGGGAGAGCATCGGTTCGATGGGGGAGCAGATGTGGCTGTAAATCAATAGACCTTGTGCGTGGGCCATAGCCGACAGCGTCTGGGAATAGGGGATTAGGAATTCCTCGTAGTACGCGGGCGGGATCAGCTCGGACCCCGGGCCACCCAGGAAGACGAAGTCCGCGCCGCCGGCGGCTACGGCGGGCAGCAGCCGCTCGTCCAGCAGGAGAATTTTGTCCATCAAACGGCGGAAGGTGTGCGGGCACTCCAGAGCCAGAACAGACGTGTCCAGTACATTGGGAAAGCCCAAAAGCTCATAGGGCTGCATGGCCCACTGGATGTCCAGGGCGTCATCCTCTCCCACTTGCCGGCGAATCTCCTGGACGGCTCGGGTAATGGGAGAAAAGTCGCTGCACGCCAGCAGGCAATCCAGGTAGTATTCCAGCAGGGACAGGTCCGCTTCCTCCGTCACAGGGAATTTCGTCTGGGCGCCGCCCAGCAGCGGCTGCTCCAGAAAGTGGGTCTCCAGGTCGCCCCGGGGGGTGGAGAGGCGGCGCACGGTGTGCCGCTTTCCGTCGGGCAGCAGGGCCTCGGAGACGGTCTCCCAGCGCAGGGAATCGCAAAGGCAACTTAGATCCGGCAGTGGAAAGTTAAAGAGGGGCAGCATATCAAACTGCCGGCAGGCCTTTATGGTATCTTCCGTGGTGGTCTCGCTGAGCCAGGTCTTCCCGGCCAGCTTGGCGTCAAAGCCAGCGCCGGCGCCGATCTGGGGAGAGCAGAAGAAGTCGCCGCCCTGGCGTACATAGGAGAGATATTGCTGCCTGGCTGTCATGGCTCTATCCCTCCGTCAAGGCAAAGCGATGGATCACGTCGTGCTCGTCCTGGTAGGCCCCAGCCTGGTTGCCGGCCAGATTGGCCAGGGCAATTTGGCCCGTGCAGCCGGGTTCAGCCGTGTAGCCGAACTGCACGTTGCCGTTGAGCTCGTGGCACCGGCCCAGCACACCGCCCAGCCACTGGACATTTTTCGCGCCGTCGCAAAGCCGCAGGCCGCAGCCCAAGTTTCCGCCGGAGAAGCAGTTGGAGAAATAGAGTCCGTCCACGCCCTGGCCGGTAATTCGCACGCCGTCGCCGGCGTTGGCCAGGAACATACAGTTGGAGAACTGGAGGCCTGTCACCACGCCGTCGCGTCCGTCGATGACCATGGCGTCGTTGCAGTGGGCGCCGAACCAGGTGTTGGAAAAGCCGCAGCGCAGTACCCGTCCGCCGCCGTTGGGCTCGATATAGATACCGTGGTGGGCCGTGTCCAGGCAGCTGTTGGTCACTTCGATCAGGGCGGAAAATTGCTCTGGGCCGGGCGTCACCCAGATATTCTTCCTGTGATAGATGATGAGCGTGTCTGAAATGGACACCACATCCACATGGCCCATGTGGATGCCGCTGGTGGGCTGGCGGTCGGGGGAGGAGGTGCGGGCTGTCAGACCGCGGATGTGGACGGGGCCGGTGTAGGTCTCACGACCCAGGCGGATGATGGCACCGCCGGGTGCGACGGCGTCGTCGGTGCCGTCAAAAGCGGTGATGTGGGCGATGTTCACGCTCCAGCAGCCGTCCAGGTCAATGCCCACATACTGCCGCGTCAGGGCAACGTTTTCGATGGTGGCAAAGTTGGCGGCGCCGGGGGCGGTGGAGTCGGGGAACTCCCGATTCTGTTTCCAGGCGGCGTAGATATAGGCACCATCGGTCCGATCTGCCACGGCGTCGAAGCCCAGGTCCCGCACGTGCCAGCCGTGGTCCAAAAAGGTGAGGACGTTGCCGGTGGTGCAGGTGGACTTGAGGGTGGTGGCATGGTCGCCGGCGCCCAGGAGCGTGGCGTGACCGGTGACTTCCACGTGCCCCACCAGATAGGTACCTGCGGGGAAGTAGACGTGATCGCTGCTGTCACAGGCGGCCTGAATGGCGGCGGTGCTGTCCAGGATGCCGGCGGGATCCGCGCCGAAGTCCAGTACGTTGGCCATAGAATGCGTTTTTTTCATATTGCGTGCCTCCTTGGGGTTGCCCGCGCGTCAGGCGGCGGACTGAGATGCGGATGCCATGTTCTTCTGCACGGCGGGGCCTTGGCCCTGGCCGAGATTGTTGCCCTCCAGATCGGTGCCGTCCAGCGTGACGCCGCAGCCCTCTGCCACGCTGTAGCCGTACTGGACGTTGCCGGCAAGCTCGTGGCACGCGCCCAGAACGCCGCCGTCCCACACGATCTCCTGGGCGCCGTCGGCGGCGGTCAGGCCGCAGCCCTGGTTGCCGCCGGAGAAGCAGTTGGAGAAGTACAGCCCGTCGACGCCCTGGCCGCGGACCGCGACGCCGTTGCCGGCGTTGGCCAGGAACATGCAGTTGGAGAACTGGAGGCCTGTCACAGTGCCGTCGGCGCCGTCCACGGTGAGGGCGTCGGAGCTGTGGGCGCCGAACCAGGTGTTGGAGACGCCGCAGCGCAGCACCCGCCCGCCGCCGGTGGGCTCGATGCTCACACCGTGCAGGGCCGTATCAAAGCAGCTGTTGGTGATCTCCACCAGAGCGGCAAACTGCCGCGTCTTGGGAGCCACCACCACGTCCTTCCGATGCCAGATGATCAGCGCGTCGGAGATGGAGACCACGTCCACGTAGCCCAGATGGATGCCGCTGGTGGGCTGGAGCGTGGCGGAGGAGGGCTTGGCAGTCAGGCCGCGGATATTGACCGGGCCGGTGTAGGCATTGTTGCCCAGGCGGATGATGGCGCCGCCGGGGGCCGCCTCATGGGGCGTGCCGTCAAAGGCGGAGAGGTTGGTGAGATTGACGCTCCAGCTGCCGTCCAGATCGATGCCGATGTACTGGCGGGTAAAGGCCACATTCTCCACGCTGGCATAGTTGGCGGTGCTGAAAAGGTAGGCGCCGCCGGTGCGGTTGGCTGTGGCGTCAAACTTCATATCCCGGACGTGCCATCCGTCGGCAGTCAGGGTGATGACGTTGTCGGTGAGATTGGAGGTTTTGAGAATGGTGGCGTTGTCGCCGGCGCCCTGCAAGGTGACGCTGGCAGTGACCCGCAGCCGCTCGAACCGGTAGGTACCGGCGGGGAAGTAGACCAGGCGGTTCTCGTTGACGGCGGCCTGGATGGCTTCGGTGCTGTCGGTGCTGCCGGTGGCGTCCGCCCCGTAGTCCAGCACGTTGGCATACCCGACGAGGGTGTCGGGCGTTTCGCCTGCCGTATCTTCTGCCGGTTCTTCCGCTTCCGTGACTGGGGCTGCTGTGGGCTGGGGCAGCAGCTTGTCGCCAAAGACAGCCAGTGCGGAAAAGACCACCAGACAGGTGACGACGCAGGAGAGAAGAATGATCCAAATGGGTTTCACAGGACTAGCCTCCTATGTGTTTAAAACGTTATCTACAAAATATGAAATTATATTATGCAGAATATGAATGAAAAAATGTTACAAAGTAGTTTTATTGAAGATATTATGCTGTTTTAAAATGAAGAAACAGATAACGTTTGCGCTAGGGAACTAGAAAGACCGCCCCGAGGCACGGGGAGCCGGGGCGGTCAGCGTACAAGAAAAGGCGTCAGCGGCGCAGCGTCTTTACAGAGCTGCGGAGGTTGAGCTTGGGTTCGACAATGGTGGAGACGGGCTGGTTCATGTCGATGCTGCCGTTGATGCGGTCCAGAAGCATCCGTACGGCGGTGAGACCCAGGTACTCCATGGGCTGGGAGACGGCGGTGATGTCCATGAGTTCTGGCCATTCCACGTCGTCGAAGGCCACGAAGCTGATGTCCTCAGGAACGCGGTAGTGCAGAGCCCGGCAGGCGGTGAGGAATTTCTTGCCCAGATCGTATACGCCGGCGATGACAGCCGTGGGAGCCAGCTCCGTCAGCAGCGCTTCCACGTCCTGGCTGCTGAGATTGGCGGGATTTACCGTACGGATATACCGCTCATCCAGGGGAATGCCCAGCTCCTGAAAGGCGCGGCGGTAGCCATCAGCCCGGTCGGAGCTGAAGGGAGTGTCCACATTGAGCAGGAGAATCTGTCGGTGGCCGTGCTGCAGGATGTGCTTGGCGGCCAGATAAGCGCCCTGGTCGTCCAGAACCGAGATGGTGTCCACAAAGTCATAGGCCCGGTTGAAGAGCTGGATCAGAGCCACGCCCCGCTTTTTCAAAAGCCGCACGGTGTCCATGTTTTTTCGGGCCAGGGGCATAAACACCACGCCCATGGCCTGCATCCCCACGAACAGCTCCAGATTCTTTCGCTCGACCTTCGGGTCGCCGTTGCTGTAAGAGAGGACCAGCTGATAGCCGTGCTTTTTCAGCTCGTTTTCCATGGATTTGATGATCAGCGCGTAGAACGGGTTTTCGATGTTGCACACATCCACGCCGATCAGGTTGCTTCGGCTGCTTTTGAGACTCCGGGCCAGCAAATTGGGCGTGTAGCCCAGCTCCCGGGCGGCCTGCAAGACCCGCTCGCGCACCTCCGGGGTGATGCTGGTCCCTTCCCGAAAGGCCCGGGAAGCGCTGGAGGTGGAAACTCCGGCCCGTTGGGCAATGTCATTCAGTGTGGGCATAAAGGCAACCGTCCCTTCCTTGCGGCGATTTCGGCGCGGTGTTTTTCACGGTTTATCCGCCAAAATTCTGCTGTTATTAACTGGAATCATACCAAAGTATGCATAAATTGTCAACCCGCCTCCGGGCCCTCACCGGAGGAAAGCACCACGCGGACGGTGGCGGTTTCGAAGGCCTCCAGCCGTGTCAGCACGGTTTGCTCCGCCCAGCGGCAGGGGATCGGGAGAGGCGTCTCCATGGTGGTCTGCCGCAGCGCCGAGACAACCGGGACAGAAAAGCGCAGTAAGGCGGTTTGATGGTCCTTGGTGGGGTTGTAGAGGCGCAGGATCAGGCCGCTTCCATCCTCCGCTGTCTTGACGGCGGATACCTGGCAGCCATCGGCCTGGAGGAACTGCCCCTGGGGCGGCAGGGAGCCGCGCTGAAGTCCGTTGGACACGGAGATCCAGGGCAGGGCGTAGCGCCGCTCCAGCGAGAGGAGCTCCTCCTCCGTGCCCACCGCCACGGCCAGAGACATGGTGTGCGTGCCGATTTCCGGCGCGGGGTCTGGGTCGAAGGAGCTTCTCAGCAGTGTAAGCCCCAGGGCGGCGCCGTCATTGCGGAAGCCGTACTTGCAGTCGGACAGAAGCGCCACCGAATGCCCCGAGGCAGTCTCCGCCGCCAGCATCCCCAGGCACGGCACGTCCTGGGCCAGGGCCGGGCGCCGGGTGAGGCCCATGGGGGTGCGGCAGAGGGAGGCGGGCAGCGGCCCGGCAAGCGGCAGGGCAAAGCGCAGCTGGGGGATGCCGGCGGGGGAACCGAACTCCCGCCAGTCTACCTGGAGGTCGTAGCGCAGCACCGGGCTCTCGGCGTCCAGCCGGATCGTGCCGCGCAGCGAGGAGCTGCCCCAGGGGATCTCAAAGGCCAATTCCTGACGCACCGGGCCGAAGGTAACGGCGCGGATGGTCACGGCCGCCTGGGTGTTGAGACACTGAACGGCCGTGTGGCGGCCCACCCGCCAGGCGGTCATGCCGGCGGAGGTCTCCTCCGTCACCAGTTGGAAGAGGCCGCTGGGACGAGCCGGGTCCACCAGCTCCGCGCCGCTTTGCTTCTCGATCAGGGAGAGAAGCTCCAGAGTGCCGGGGCGGAAGGCGGCGCGCAGGCGGCTGTTTTCCAGCACCACCGGCGCGTCGGTGATTTGGTCTACCCGAGGCTCCGGGAAAGCTGGCATATCCACCTGCTCCGGCGCGCGGCAGCAGAGGCCCAGGGTGGTGTAGCCAAAGCCGGGGGCTTGGGCCAGGACCGCCACCCGGTGGAAGTGGTGGCCCCAGTAGTGGGTGCCGGATTCCAGCACCTGGGCGGGCAGCGGATGGCCCTGGGCATCGAAGCAGCAGAGCTGCGCCGGGTCTCCGGGCCAGTCCCAGAGGGTCAGCTCCGCCACGTCGCGGCGGTCAAACTGCGCGGTATTGAACAGGGTGAACACTCGGTTTTCGCCGCCCAGCTGGGCCGAGGCCGAGAAGCCGAAGCCCGATGGCTCGCTGGTGCCGAAGCCCACGCCGGCGGCGGCTTGGAGCGGAGCCTCTTCCGCCGGGAAGAAAGCAGCGGTGTCCACCTGGCCGGCAAAGCTCCGCATGGCCTGGCTGCCGTTGATGGAGGCCGTGGCCAGGGCTTTTTGGTATTCTCCCATGGCGTATTCCCGGGTGTCCACCACGCAGGAGCCAGGGAGGATGTCGTGGAATTGGTTGAAGAGAACCTGCCGCCAGGCCGGCGCGAAGGGGCTGGGGGTGCGGTAGCCCGGGCAGACGGAATGGGCCATCACGTCCAGCAGTTCCGCCTGGCTCAGCCGCTCTTCGCTGAGACGGTTGGCCCGCTTGATTCGAGACTGGGAGGAATAGCAGCCCGTGAAGACGTAGTTCAGCTCCCCGGTGACGGTCTCCACAGACAGTCCATCCGCCTCCAGCTTCTGAAAGAAGCCCTGGATGGTGCCGAAGACGATGGTGGGGAAGAGGGGCCAGGCGGCCATGTCCATCAGCCGCTCCACGTCCCGGCGGGTGGGGCCTCCGCCGTGGTCGCCGACGCCGTAGACCTTCAGATAGCGGCGGATGCCGTAGCGGCTGCAAAACGACGGTACCGTGAGGAAGAGGCTGCCGTCGATGGTCTGGTTGTACCAGGCCGGCTCGCGGTAAGCCAGCACCTCCGCGCCCGAGGGCGCGCGCCAGCGGTAGAGGCAGGGACCCTCGGCGCCGCGGCAATGGTAATAGTAGCGGATGCCGCCCTGGCGGAGGATTTCCGGCAGATTTTCGCAGTGGCCGAAGGTGTCCGGCTCGAAGTCCAGCTGGATCTTATCCTGGGGGATGTCCAAAAGCTCCGAGAGGTATTGCCGGGTGTAGAGCAAATGCCGGGCCATGGCCTCTCCGCCGGAGAGGTTCTTGTCGTTTTCCACCCAGCTGGAGGCAGTGACTTCCCAGCGGCCCTCCCGGACCCGCCGGCGGATCTCCTCCAGCATGGCGGGGTGGTACGTCTCCAGGATGTGGTATACCGACGCCTGGGACTGGGAGAAGGTGAAGTCTGGGTAGCGCTCCATCAGCTCCAGCATGGTGCGGAAGGTGTCCACCGTCAGCGCCGCCGTCTCCTGAAAGCCCCACATCCAGTTCATGTCGATGTGGGCATGGGCGGCGCAGGTGACCTCATAGGCCTTGGCGGCCGGACCCAGGTCGGCCAGGGCCTGCTCCACGGTTAGGGCGTCTTCCCGGCCGATGGCGCCCTCCCGGGCGTGGATCTCCAGAAGCCGCTCCACCTGGGGGAGCAGGCGCTCATCCAGGCGGCAGTCCTGGGTGCGGGACAGCTCCAGGAGATAGCCCAATTCAGCGATGATCCGCTGGGCCCAGGCGCCGTGGGCCGCTTCGTGCTGGAGCTTTGCAAAATGCGCTAAACGAGATTGTTCCATGGATCAATCGGTCCTTTCTGCCTCCTCCACCTCCAGCGAACGGAAGGAAATGCCTTCAAATGTTGCGTTGGCCCGGTCGGCCAGGAGGCCGGCGCTGCCGCCCTGGAAGGGATAAGAGACGCACTGGATGAGCAGAATATCGTCGAGGTATACCTCGTAGTGGATGCCGTAGCACATCACCCGCAGATGGTAGGTCTGGCCCGGTGTCAGGGATACGGCGCGGCAGTCCACGGTTTCCATCCGGGGCATGGTGCAGAAGAGAAGTTTTTGCCATTTGAAGTCCAAGATGGCACCGTAGCCGGAGTAGCCGTCCCGCTGGCAGAACACCAGCCCGGCAGCCGCGCCCCACGTCAGGCGGATACGCGCCTGGAAGCAGAAGGTGGCGGCCTCAAGCGGCAGCTGATAGCGGCTCCAGCAGGTGCGCACCTGGCCGGTGACGGCGCCCTGCGCCAGCGTCCACCGGCCCGGCGTCTCATACAGCACCCGGAAGCCGTCTTGCCGCTGGGAGAGAAGCGGCGGGGTCACTTGCTCCGGCCCCAGCTTCTCCTCCAATAAGTCCGCATAGACGGCCCGGAGCTTCCCGTCTACCACGCGGTACTCCTTGGGGGAGGAGAGGCGTCCCAAATCGGGACCGCCGGAGTCGATGCCGCCTGCCCGCTCGGTCATCACATAGAGGACGTACCGCCGATCCATCCATGCCACCGAGCGGCAGGTGATGCCGTTGTAGCGCCGGGAAGCCAGAATGATGTTGTCCGGTTCCTCGGCGTAAGGGCCCAGCAAACTGTCGCTGACGGCATAGATGGTGCCGCCCACCAGCTCCTGCTCCTGGAAGAGGTCGCGGCTGCCGTAGTCGTTGTTCACCAGCAGCGTCATGTACCACCGGCCCTCCAGGAAAAAGACGTCCGGGACCTCGATGATGGTGTGGCGGGTGGTGGTAAAGACCGGGCCGATATGCTCCCAGTGGATCAGGTCCTGGGAGCGGACCGCGACGATCACCGCGCCCTCCGGCATCTCTTCCGAGGGGCGGCGGCTGGCATAAAAGCCCACATAGCCGGAACCCTGCGGATCCTGAACCACCACCAGGTCCCGGCAGTCCACGATGCCGTAGCGTGCCGGGGCCTCCTGGGTGCAGAGAAAGGACGGATCCGGCGTGATGACGGGGTTCCCGGCGTATTTCTCGAAGTGGAGAAAATCCCGGCTGGTGGCGAGGGCAATCCGCTGGGTGCGGCCCTCGTCTTCGGAGGCCCGCTGGGTGTAGTAGAGGTATAGAACGCCGTCCTTTTCCGTTGCGCAGCCGGTAAAAATGTTCAGATCCTCGCCGCTTCCTGCCTCACCGGGCAAGAGAGCGACGGGCAGCTCCTTCCAATCCAGCAAATTCCGGGAGACGGCGTGGCCGATGCCGCCCGCCTCCCGGGCGGAACGGTGCGAGTGGGGCGCCAGACCCTGCATATAAAAGGCGTGTACCTCTCCGTGATGATTGAGATACCAGGTATCCCAGATTTTCATTCCACTGGGTCGATAATTCACTAATTTTACACTCCCTTGCGATGGATGATAGGGGCAAGGCCGCGGAAAGCGGGCATGCCCTTCGCCAAAGTTGCCCAACGGCCCCAAGACCGTCGGGCAACTTTGGTGCGTATGGATCTTAGCCGTAGGTGGGCTCGGACTTATCGGGCTGGGCGGTGTTGAATTCGTCGATGATCTGCTGGCCGCCGGCGTCGAGCCACTGCTGCACCGCACCGTCAAACTCTTCCCGCGTGATGGCGGGGTTCGTGATGATGCCGGAATACCAGTAGCTGCTGAGGTAGGACTCCGTCAGCATGGCGCCGATTTCGTTGTTGGTTGCGGAAATGGTGGTGGGGTTGCGGTAGTCGTAGTACTTGACCTCGCAGTAGGCCTCCCGCTTTTCCTTGAAGTACTCCAGGTAATCGCCGCAGCCGATGGCGTCGAAGTTGGCCTGGTAATCATCCCAGCTGAAGTTGTCCTCCGGAACGTGGACAAAGGTCAGAGGCTCGATCTGGGAGCTGACCCAGTCGGCTTCCCGCTCGGTGTCGGGGATGGAATGCTTGACGCCGTTTTCGTCCACGGTGTAGGTCTTGCCCTCCACGCCCCACTTGCGGAAGTCATTGCCGTCGGTCAGGGACCAGTTGAGGAAGGCCATAATGCCGTCCAGATTCTGAGCCGTGGTGGAGAAGTAGTAGCCGCGGTCCATGGGGAAGGAGATGCGGGTACCGCCCTGGGTGCCGTCGGGGCCGGTCAGAGGGCCGATGATGCCGATCTTGGCGTCGGGATCATTTTCCATCAGACTGGTGTAGTAGCCGGTGAACTGGTTGAACACACCGCAGATGACGGCGGCACGGCTGGTCTTGAACTTCTGCTCGCCGAAGGTGAGGTCGGGGTTGACGTCGGCTTCCTCGTCCAGGAGGCCGCGCTCTTTCATGTCCTGGAGCCAGAAGGCGAAATCAATGGTCTCTTCATCCATGTGGTCAGGAATCAGATTGCCGTTTTCATCGGGCGTCCAGCCGGAGACGGTGGCACCGAAGGCTGTGCCCAGGTCTTTGGCCAGCCAAGCAGTGGCGCCGGCGGCCACGGTCATGGGCGTGACGTCGGGCATCTTTTCCTTAATGGTTTCCAGGACAGCCTCCAGCTCGGCGATGGTGGTGGGCTCTTCGATGCCCAGCTCCTCAAACCAATCCTGCCGATAATAGATGAAGAAGGGCATCTCCGCGACGCAGGTGTTGGGCATGAAGTAGATGTGGCCGTCATCAGGGTTGCGGAGCATTTCCCACATGGAGTCATCACAGATGGATTTCAGAGCGGGATACTGCTCCAGGTAGTCGTCCAGGGGAGCGAAGGCGCCCTGGTTCTCCAGATCGCGCCAGTAGGCGTCGGTGGGGCCATAGGCCATCATCATATCCGGCAGGGAACCGGAGGCGGCGACGGTCTTCACCTTGGCGTCATACTCGCCGATGGGGACGATCTGTACTTCCACTTCCACGTTGGCCAGTTCCTTGAGGGTCTGTTCATATTCCCCGCCGGGGGTGAAGGTGGCGGGGCCCCACACGCCGCGCATATAGGTGAAGCGGGTTGGTTCGCCGGTCTCTGCGGTGTTGTCTGCCGGCTGCTGGGTCTCTTCCGTGGAGGAAGTATCGCCGGCCTGGGTTTGACTGTCGGTCTGGGGCTGGGTGGTGTTTGCGCAGGCTGCCAGCAAAGAAACAACTGTCAGGATGCTCAGAAGCAGAGCGAGAAGTTTGTGCATTCGTTTCATGATTTCCTCCTTATTTTTTCACGATAACTCGTGAAGATTACGGTTTGGATTACTGCTTCACAGCGCCAAGAATGATCCCCTTGGTGAAGTATTTCTGCAGGAAGGGGTATACCAGCACGATAGGCACGGTGGCAAAGATGATGGTGGCCGCCTTGATGTTTTCCGGCTGGAGCGTCACCTTGCCGATATCGATGGCGTTGTTGAAGTTCTGCGTGCCCATGTTCATGGCGTTGAGATCCACGATGATGGACTTGAGCAGCACCTGTAAGGGCCATTTGGTGTTGTCATTGATGTAATATAGGCCGGTAAAGTAGTCGTTCCAGTGGCCCACGGCATAGAAGAGGCCGATGGTGGCGATGATGGGCTTGGAGAGGGGCAGGAGAATGTTGGTCAGCACCTTCAGCTCGCTGGCGCCGTCGATCAGCGCCGCCTCGGTGAGGGAATCGGGGATGCTCCAGAAGAAATTCCGCATCAAGATGGCGTTGAAGGGGGAGATCAGGCCCGGCAGAATCAGCACCAGGATGTTGTCCAGCAAGTGGAGGTTCTTCATCAGGATGTACTGCGGGATCAGGCCTGCGCCGAAGAGCATGGGAATGACCACAAACCATAAAAGAAGCTTGCTGCCCGGCGCGTGGTTGCGCGAGAGGGAATAGGCCGTTGGGATGGTGAAGAGCAGATTTAAAATGGTGCCCACCACCGTGGAGAAAACGGAGATCGCGAAGGATTTCAGCAGGACGGAGGTGGAGAAGATGTACTCGTAGGCCTCCAGGGTAAAGCTGTGGGGGACGATCATGGTGGGGTTGGTATAGATGGCGTGGGCCTCGCTGAGAGACTTTGCGAAGACGTTGAGGAAGGGATAGAGGCACACGATGGTGGCCGCGGCCAGAATGCAGCCGATGACGACTTGGGCATACCGGGGCGTGTCCATGGGGTTGTGATGGCGCTCTTTTTTGTTTACCATAGCGATTTCTCCCCCATTTTCCGAATGATGCTGTTGGCGGCCACGATCAAGATCACGCTGACCACGCTCTTCATCAGGCCCAGGGCTGTTGCCAACTCGTACTTGCCGCTCAAAAGGCCGATACGGTAGACATAGGTGTCGAGGATATCGCCTACGTTGTAGAGAGCGGGCTTGAGGAACATGAATATCTGATCAAAGCCGGCGCTGAGGACATTGGCGATGGCCATGATCAGCTGTAGGCAGATGACGCCGCGGATGCCCGGCAGGGTGATGTGCCAAGTCTGGCGGAGCCGCCCGGCGCCGTCCACGGCGGCGGCTTCGTAGAGATTAGGGTCTATGCCGGAGAGAGACGCCAAGTAGATGATCGAAGCCCAGCCGAAGTTTTTCAGCACGTCGGTGATGAGGATCAGGGGCAAAAAGGCGTCGGGATTGGTCGTGAGGTTGACGGTGTCGAGCCCCATGTTCTCCAGCACCATGTTGATGACGCCGCTGGGACCGGTGAAGGTATAGACGATGCCGGCGAACACCACCCATGAGAGGAAGTTCGGGAAGCAGGTGATGGTCTGCACGACCTTCTTGAACCGCATATTCCGCACCTCATTCATTAAGAGGGCAAAAATAATGGGAACCGGGAAGGAGAAGATGATCCGCATGATGCTGATTTTCAGCGTGTTGTAGAGCAGCCGCAGGAAATTGGGGTCTTCAAAAATATAGCGGAAATGCTTGAAGCCAACCCACTCGCTGCCGGCAATGCCGATGAAGGGCTTGAAGTCCTTGAAGGCGATGGAGATCCCGTAATATGAGGAGTAGTGAAAAACAGAGAAGTATACGATTGCGGGAATAAAGAGAATGTAGACCCATTTGTTGCGGGCGATCCTGTGGCCCAGGGGCGTTCCCTTGGGTTGGACCGCGCTGGGCTGCTTTGCCATACGCTCCACCTCCAAAGAATGATAACGTTGTCTTTTCTTGGAGTGTAGCACAGGGCGAAATGCTTGTCAATTATTTTGTTAAAGATTTGTGAACCCTCACAAATTGTGACTGAATTTTTGGCCATTACGATCAAGACGTTGATCGCAGCAGCTGGAAACCACGGTAAGAGCCTGATTGAAAAAATATTGAAAAACAGGGGATGACGGACGAATTTCTGGGAAATATACTGGGAAATTGTGAATATATCACAATTTTTTGAGAATATTATGACGGATGCGCAACACCTTGCGCAGCGCGTGGAAACCGCGCCGAAGCGGCGGGTGTTCCGGGCACCGGCTGGAACCGCATCGCAGTAGACGGAAGGCTTGTGCGGCAAGACAGGGGCGATCAGTGCTGGACCACGGCGGCGGAACTTGACAATTATCCAAAAATGATTTAAAATTTTATGGCAACGTTACCAAAATAACCATGCGCCGGGACCGGCGGCGCGCTGCCGCTGCCGGTCTGCGCCGGAGTGAGGAAAGGATGAAGCGCCATGAAACGATCCGAAATCAACCGTGCCTTGCGGGAATTAGAGGAGATGTGCCGGCAATACCGCTGCTTCCTGCCGCCTTTTTGCCAGATGACGCCACAGGAATGGGCCGCGGCCGGACACGAATTTGATGAAATCCGCGATTGTATGCTGGGCTGGGATATTACGGACTTCGGAATGGGGGACTTTGATAAGCTGGGGTTTTCCTTAATCACCCTGCGCAACGGCTGCCGGGCGCAGCCGGACCGCTATCCCAAGGTCTACGCGGAGAAGCTCCTGTATCTCAAGGAGGGGCAGCGGGCCGCCAATCACTTCCACTGGTTCAAGACGGAGGATATTATCAACCGCGGCGGCGGCAACGTGCTGATCCGGGTGTATAACAGTCTGCCCGACGGGGAGATCGACTATGCCTCCGACGTCACCGTCCACATGGATGGCATGACCCGGGTGGTCCCCGCCGGAACGCAGGTGCGTCTGCGGCCCGGAGAGAGCCTGTGGGTCACACAGGGACTGTATCACGACTTTGCTGTGGAACCAGACACCGGCCCGGTATTGCTGGGCGAGGTGAGCCAGTGCAACGACGACAACACCGATAACCGTTTCAATCCTCCGGTGGGCCGCTTTCCGGCCATTGAGGAGGATGAGCCGCCCTATCGCCTCTTGTGCAACGAGTATCCGCCCGCGCCGGCGGAGTAGGGGGAGCGCTTCTGCGTACAGCAGGCCCGCGCCGGGACAAACCCGGCGCGGGCCTGCTGAGACTGTCAAAAAAGCTACGCTTTTTTGACAAAGGGGATTGCACCCCAAAAGGCTCTCGGTTTTCTTCGAAAAGCTGTCGAACCTTTTGGGGTGTAAAGTGCGATTTCCGATGCGCAGACAACCGGAAATCGCCATTTTAATTTTATTTCGCCGCTGCCTGCGCCCGCAGGCGCGTTTCGGAGCGCAACCGCCGCTTGCGGCGGCTCTTGGCGCGGAGATGCGGCGAAACTCTGCGAGGCTTGTTTCCCGCTTCCGGGGGTTTTTCGACACGCTGAGGCCCGCGTCGGGACAAGTCCGGCGCGGGCCTTTTCCGGTGGGGAACGGACTGTGATGGATGTCCCGGTTTCACTCTGGAGATAGAATATATCGTGCGGTTTTGTGTTACGACCTGATTCATAATTCTCCGCTTGCACCTTACCCTTGCGGCTCGCGCAGCATTCCAACGGTACTCCTTGGAAGGGTGGCGCGCTGCCGACCGCTTCCCGGTGAAACGCGGAAACCGCGATTGATGATGAAACAATCAATCGCGGTTTTTGCGGAAGAGTCAGTTCAAATCGATATTTCTTAATCGAGGAAAAGCCGCCCGCAGGGCGGCACACCAACTGCGAGCCCAGCGCAGCGGGTCGCAGTTGGAAAGAAGGAGCAAGGGAGCGGGCGGATGACGTCTATTTAGCCGCAGGCAAAAAAGACGTCGGAGCAAAGCGGACTTTGCTCCGACGTGGTGCGAGAGAGGAGACTCGAACTCCCACGCCATGCGACACACGCACCTCAAACGTGCCTGTCTACCATTCCAGCACTCTCGCATTTCTGA
>LBJMR02800__coassemble_797_pt1 | contig 17256 bp, 16 predicted proteins | sample LBJMR02800__metabat2_low_PE_023 | metagenome-assembled genome bin LBJMR02800
TGCCACCGGCAAGTCCTTTTCGTTTACAAATTCGACAGACGGCTTCTGGTCCCGGCTCCGCCGGGACAATACTTTGCCTACACAGGAAGATAGGTAACGCCAACACAGAAAATCAGCTTGCCACCGGCAAGCTGATTTTTTGCATATTATGATATGAAGTTCTGGTCCCAGCTCCGCTGGGACAATACTTTGCCTGCACGGGAAGATAGGTAAGGCCAACACACGAAAAGGATCTGCCACCGGCAAGTCCTTTTCGTTTACATATTCGACAAACAGCTTCTGGTCCCAGCTCCGCTGGGACAATACTTTGCCTGCACGGGAAGATAGGCAAGGCCAACACACGAAAAGGATTTGTCACCGGCAAGTCCTTTTCGTTTACATATTCGACAAACAGCTTCTGGTCCCAGCTCCGCTGGGACAATACTTTGCCTACTCAGGAAGATAGGTAATCCCTACACAAAAAAACAGCTTGCCACCGGCAAGCTGTTTTTTCATGTATAGCCTTTGACTACTGAGGCTTATAAAAAATGTCAGTCATGATGACGCTGCTGACGTCGGTAGCGCATAGGCGTCATGCCATGGACCTCAGAAAACCGGCGGATAAAGTGGCTGGTATTGCAGAAGCCCAGGGATTCTGCAATGGAATCCACTGAAAGGCTGGTGTTAAGCAGTGTATATGCCGCCTTTTGCAGTCGACGGTCCATAATAAAGGCTTGAGGCGTTTGCCTGTAGTGTGCCTTGAATTCCTTGATGAAGTGGGGCAGACTGACGCCACAGACCTGAGCCAGCTCGCTATTGGTGATTTTTCGAGACATATGGGCATTGATATATGCCTCTGCCAGCAAAAAATTCATGGATCGATCTTCACTCAGCCGCAGGGGACAGGCGATCTCGCTGTGCTGCAGCATCGTCAGCAGCACCCGATATATTTCAAGGGAGGGCTGGTAGTAGGCGTTGATCATCAGCCGCTGCTGGATCAAGCAAAGTTGGGCACAGACGTCTGCAAAGAGGGTTCCCTCTAGCACAGGCCCGTGGAGATCGACCAAGTGCCGGATGAGCGCCTCGGCGTTGGCACCGTAAAACTCCAACCACACGGTGCCCATAGGGTCATCGGGGTTACTCTTATACTGGTGCGCTTCCCTGGCGGGCAGCAGTACCAGCTGGTTTCGACGAAGCAGGTAAGTTCTCCCGCTGTAAGTAAGGGAGCCTTGGCCGGATAGGATGCAGAATATTTCGCAGTACCGGGTATTTGCGCTGCGCTCCACCTCAAATAGCTGTGGCAGAACGCGCTCTATACCGGTGCGATGGACCCGATAGAGATAAGACGGCTCGATGGTTTCAAATGGAGAGACAAAGTGGTAATCGTGGAACTCCAGCTCACCGTCGCAGCGAAATACATCGGAAAACGGGGCATCGTAGATATACTCCAAGCTGCGTCACCTCTTCTGTGCTTCGAATTTCACGCCCCTCAAGGCCATGGGCCTTGAGGGGCATATTTGTTGCGCTTAACCTTCGGCCTCGTAACTGCCAATTTCCAGGCAGGTATCATACATGGCCAGAACGTTTTCTACCGGTGTCATTTCCAGCAAATAGTCGTGGCTGGGCGAGAGGATATAGCCGCCGCCGGGCTTCATGACCGAAACAACTTCACGCGTGGCCTCGATACAATCCTCCCGGGTGCCGTAGATCAGCTTATTGACTGAGTCAATGGCACCGTTGAAGATCATCTGGTCGCCGTAATTTGCTTTGAGATTGGCGGGCTGCATTCCCTGGTTCACAGGCTGGAGGCTCTGCACGGCATTGATGCCGCACCGATGCATGCTGGGAATCAGCTGCTGGAAGCCACCGCAGCAGTGCATTTGCGTAAAGAGCCCATAGCTGTGAGCCAGGTCACAGAGCTTTTTAAACCGAGGTGCAAAAAACTCGTCAAAGAGCTTCACACTGACCAGAGGACCGTTTTGCGAGCCCATATCGTTACCCATAAAGGCAATGTCGATCACATCAGCAGCGGCTTCAAAAATCCGCTGGTTACAGGCATAGTAATAATCTACCAGATGATCCAGTACGGCATGAACCACTTCTGGCTCCTCGTACATCATGACCAGGGCGTCCTCCATGCCCAGGAGGTCCAGAAGATCGTGGAAGAAGGGGCACCATTCTCCGCCCATGATAGCATATTCTCCGCCATAGCGCAGAGCGTCTTCCCGAATATGGGAGACATCGATCCAGTCTGCCGAGGGCCAGGGATAATTCTCCACATCCTCCAATGTGGCGTCTTTCAGCGGCGTGTTGGCCGGTACGCCATAACCCTCACCCTTGCGCTCAACACCGAAGACGTTCAGGCGGCTGCCAATGGCGGCATTTTTCACCGGATCAAACTTTTCCGGACCGGCATAGCGGGAATAGACCCGACGGAAATCATCGTGAAACCGCTGGTAGACGGCTTCGTCGTCTTCAACGCCGAGAAATGCTCTGGATTTTGCCATAAACTCCGGGGAGGCACCGCACCACATCGGGACGCGATCCGGGATCTCCCTGCGAAATACTGCCAATACTCTTTCTCTGGATGTCATGATGCGTCGTCCTTTCTTTGGGGTATGCCCCTGAATAATACAATCATATCCCACTCGGCAAAACGGCGCAAACCATGAGAGAATTAAAAAATAGTACGATCGTCTTATCGGGTATCAAGTTTTTAAATGTTGTTTTGTGCAACCTGCCTGAATTTGCTTTTGAACTATGCGGGGCAATTGGCCGGGAAATGGAAATATTTACTGGATTTTGCCGGCGGAAAGACGGTATTACATCCTTTCTCTGTGCTGCGGCCGGCCAAAGAGAATTGTATGGTTCAGCACGAACCCTTGGCCTTCTTCCCCAGACTTGGCGGATTGACAAGATACAAAAGCGGTTGTCCAGCTGCCAGACCCTGGCTTTCTTTGCGATACCTGGCAGGGGTGATCCCGGTTTCAGCTTTAAAGCGGGAGACGAAATGGCTCATATCGCAAAAGCCCAGGCCGGTGGCGATCTGTTCCAGGGAGAGCTGCGTCGTAATCAGCAGGCAACAGGCCTGGTGGATTCGACGGTGCAGAAGATAGGCCGAGAATTTCATGCCGGCGATCTGGGGGAAAATGCTGGAGAAATAGCTGGGATGATAGCCAAAGCGCCGGGCAATCTCTGCCAGAGTCAGACGCTCTCCCAGGTTGGCGTCAATATAATCCAATATTTCCTGGTGCTGGGGATTGCGCTCCGTTATATCGGAGCACTCGCGGCAAGGGACCATCAGAAGGTCATAGAGAATTTGACTGACGCGGGCTGGGGTCCAGTCCTGCTGGTACAGGAGAGAGGTACACCGCTCTGTCACCTCCTGGAATACCGGCCCGTCGAAGACAGGCCCTGCGGTGTCCAGAATGAAGCTGGTCAGACGGCTGCTATCACCGCCGCCAAACTCCACCCAGACCAGCCCCATGGGGTCGTCCCGATCCGAATAATACTCATGGCCCTCGTGGGCAGTGAAGAAGAACACTTTCCCCTGTGTGAGTGCGTAGGTCTTGCCTCGGATTTTCAGTGTACCCTTGCCGCGAAATACGCAGTGTAGCGTGTTGAAGGGGTAGGTTTCATTGCGAATGATGTGGAAATCTGCTGGTGTGCGGCAAGTGATTCCGGCCCGATTCACCTGAATAAACAGGTTGTCAGGCCGCACCGGCGCTGGAGCAAGATAGAACACATCGTGGCGTACGCCCACGTCGTCCAATACGTCTGTGTCAAATGTCACAGTTTTCACGCTGCTACACCTCGCTCTCTTGTGATATTACCTAAAGATTATACCATTTTGCCTTGGAAAAGTACATAGCAATTTTAAACCGACTCAGCTATCCTAAAAATAAGCTTAAGAAAACGCAACGGGAGGGCAAGAAAATGACGTCCAAAGAACGCGTCCGCGCAGCGATCGCGCATCAAGAAACGGACCGGGTTCCCTCTACCATGCAGTGTGTGGAGACGGCCTGGGAAAAGCTAAAAGCCCATTTTGGCGTGGAGACCATCGACGAGGTGCAGGATATTCTGGAGATCGACACCCGAATCATGGACCTGCCCCCTTATATCGGTCCGGAGCATCCCCCCATCGTCAATGAACAGGGCGAGACCGAGTATACCCACCCCTTTGGCGGCTACCGCTATATCAACAAGTGGAACGGCGTGGAGTACAACTGGCACATGGTCTACTATCCTCTGGAGCATATTGAGACCTGGGAGGATTTTGAGGCCTATGACAACTGGCCTAATCCCGACCACTTCGACTACGACGCTGTGGCTCGGTTCTGTGACCAGCATCCCGACAAGGCGATCCGCATCGGCTGGCCCGGCCCGTACCAGGTGTTCACCATGCTCTATCCGGCTGAGAAGTTCTACATCCTGATGATGGACAATCCGGAACTGGTCAAGGCTATGCTCAACCGCTACTGCGACTCCAGCCTGGCAATCTATGAGCGGATGTTCCAGGCTTCTGGGGACCGCATCGATATCCTCCGCTGCTGCGACGACTACGGCAGCCAGAGAGGTATGCTCTTTGGACCGGATATGTGGGACGACTTCTTTGCCTACAACACCAAGCGCTTTGTGGAGCTGGCGCACAAGCACAACTGCTACTATCTCCAGCACTCCTGCGGCGCGATCCGAGACATTATCCCCAATCTGATCGCCTGCGGTGTGGACCTGATTGAGCCCATTCAGAAGGTGGTAGGGATGGACGTAGATGGCCTCAAAGCCGACTTTGGCGATAAGCTGGCGTTCCAGGGCGGCGTAGATACCCAGGCGCTTCTGCCCTTCGGTACTCCTGAGGAGGTCAAGGCTGAGACGGAGCGCATCATCCGGGCCCTGGGTAAGGGCGGCGGCTATATTCTGGCTCCCAGCCAGGATTTCGAAGGCGATGTGCCCGTAGCCAATATTCTGGCCCTCTACAGTGCCAGAGACAGCTTCTGACTTTGCTGACGAATTGCGTCAGGGACCTTTTTTCGGCAGAGTATGGCGCACCCAGTTATGAGCTGGCCTACCAGGTTCCTCATGTCTTCAGGGAGGTTCAATATGTACATGACAGCCAATCTTCCAGATAAAAAGCTGCCTTGCGGCGGTTGGTTCCTGGACAACAGACAGCTTCTTGCGTTTCAATCTGCCGTCAAAGCCTGTGACTTGGACGCGCTATCTTCCTTTTTTCAGGAGATCCAGCGGGAATATAGTGTTGTTCCAGGGGAAAATGGAACAATTCCAGCTATGCAGCTTACGACACTGCTGATGCAGACGCTCTCCGCAGAGGGAATGGAACAGGAGCCTGTGTTTGAATCATGCCTTCAGCTCCTTTCCACACTGCATACAGATGCTTGCCCGGCTTCTCCTGGATTGGAATTAAAGCGGATCACCCACCGGACTGCTCGCCTCCTCAGTGAAAACCGCCGGGGAAGGAGTCGTTCCGGTACACTGCTGGAAAAAATACTCGCCTATGTGGAGGAAAACTGTCACCGCGACACCCTGACCCTTCACGGAGCTGCCAAGGAACTGGGGTTTTCCGCCGGCTACTTGGGGGATTATTTCAAACGCGTTACTGGGGTCAACTTCACGGATCATTTGACTCGGGTGCGGCTTAAACGGGCTTGCAAAATGCTGGCAGACTCCAACAGCAAGACGTATGAAATCGCCTTTGCCTGTGGATTTTCCAACGCCCACTATTTTTCTGTGGTGTTCAAAAAATACACCGGTACCACACCGACCCAGTACCGAGAGTGCCACCGAGTAGGGGAGGCCCAAAGAGGCATCACATTTTGCAACTCTGTAGAATAGAGGCAGCTGTTCAAGTGGGATTAGCTTCTCTGATTCTCTGTTATTGTTGCTAAATTATACAGCTAGTATATGTGCAATCTATACTTATATTATCCCATATTTTCAGCGCAAGCTGGGAATGTTTCATAACAACTGGGAATTTGAAACCAATATATGGGTTTCCTGCATTTACCTTCGAATCGTTTCGCTCTACAATGGAACCACATCAGACAACCTTTTAACCGCAATGGCGGCAGCCGCGACTTCGCCGCCCCTGATACAACATCTAGGAAAGAGGCAGTGCTATGCGTCAAGAACCCACCTTCGCCCTGGAAATGCGCGGCGTCTCCAAGCGCTTTCCCGGTACCCTGGCGGTCAATCAGGTTGATTTCAGCGTCATGCCCGGCGAGGTCCATGCCTTGGTCGGCGAAAATGGCGCGGGCAAATCAACGCTGATGAAAATGATCGCCGGCTCCTTCAACGACTATACCGGCGAGATCTACGTCTCCGGCAAAAAGGTCAACCTCTTTTCTCCCCGGATTGCCAAGGAGACGGGCATCGGTATGATCTACCAGGAGTTGAGTCTGGCCAGACCCATCTCCATTTACGAAAACCTGCTGGTAGGCCGCCTGCCGGTTCGAAAGGGCTTGCCCCTGGTGGACAAGAAAAAAGCCATTGAAACAGCGCGGGAGCTGCTGGGCCGGGTGGGTTTGTCCCACATTGATCCCGAAATCCCGATTTCTGAGATCAGCCAGTGTGAAGCGCAGCTGGTCGAGATTGCCAAGGTCCTGGGCAACAACCCCAACATCATCGTCATGGATGAGCCCACGTCGGCTCTGTCCAGCGAAGAAGTGGGGCGGCTGTTTGAGATCATCGCCCAACTGAAGAAGGAGGGCATGGCCATCATCTACATCTCCCACCACCTGGCAGAGATTTTCACGGTGGCAGACCGGGTGACAGTCATGCGGGACGGCCAGAAGATCGCCACCTGTCCCATTTCGGAAACCAATCCCCAGGCTTTGATCGAGATGATGGTGGGCCGCAGTGTCTCTGAGTTCTACAAGGATCGCGAGACCAAGCTGGGCGAGGAGCTCTTCCGGGTGGAGGATCTCTCTCGCTGGGGCTTCTTCCACCATGTAAACTTCTCCGTGCGGGCCGGCGAGGTCATGGGCATCACCGGCTTGGCAGGCGCTGGCCGCAGCGAGCTGGCCCGTGCCATTGTAGGCGTGGATCAGATCGATGCCGGCAAGCTTTTCCTGGAGGGCAAAGAAGTTCGCTTTAAAAATATGCATGAGGCCATCGACGCCGGTATCGGCTACCTGACCGAGAGCCGCAAGGTGGACGGCCTGGCCCTGCCCCAGACGGTGGCAGACAACGCCATGGCCGCCATCATCTATCGTCTCGGCAAGTGGGGCTTCTATCACCCCAATACCAAGAAGAACCGTGCCCTGGTGCAGTCGCTGATTGACAGTCTGGTGGTATATCCGCCTCAGCCGGAACGGCCAGTCATGAATCTCTCGGGCGGCAACCAGCAGAAGGTACTGTTGACCAAGTGGCTGGCTATGAAGCCCAAGGTATTGATCCTGGACGAGCCTACCCGCGGCGTGGACGTGGGCGCTAAGGAAATTATTCACAATGCCATCCGCGAGCTGGCTGCCTCCGGCAGCGCTGTCATTCTCATCTCCAGCGACTTGCCGGAGATGGTGGGCTTGTCGGATCGGGCCATTGTCCTGCGCAACGGCCATATCATCGGCGAGGTAGGAAGAGAAGCGATGAGCGAGCAGAACCTGCTGCTGGCAGCCAATGGAGAGGGGGAACACGTCCATGTCGTATGAGCCGAAACTGTCGGCCAAGATCGACACCAGAGTGCAGGAAATGAATAAATTCATGGTGTGGATCAACCGCCTGGGAATTTACGTGGTGGTGCTTCTGCTGCTACTGGCAGGCTGGATCGTAAAGCCGGAAAAGTTTTTCACGGTGGACAATATGAACTCCGTCTTCCAGGCTGTATCTCTCACCGGCATCTGTGCTGTAGGTCTTGCCTTCATCGTCTACTCCGCGAACTTTAACGACATGAGCCTGCCGATGACCATTGCTTTTTCCGGCATGGTGGCAGTGCAGCTGCTGCAGGTGGGCTTTGTTGTCAGCCTCTTGGGCGGCATTGCAGCCGGCTTGCTGATGGGCGCAGTCAACGGGTTTGTCATCGGTAAGCTGCGGGCCCATCCCATCATCTGGTCCATGGCTTTTAACTTCGTGATGAGCGGTATCGCCCGCTGGGCCTGGGCCGGCAATCAAATCTATCCCGATACCATCACGGAAAACGCCGCCACAGCTGAGAGCTTCTATGCGCTGGCTCGTACATACTTCGGAGGCGATCTGAAAATTCCTCTGATGGTGGTGGTGATGGTGGTGATGTTCATCATCGGCCACATCATCCTCTCCTACACCACCTTTGGCAACCAGCTGAAGATCATCGGCTCCAACTACCAGGCGGGCCGCCTCTCCGGTATCCACTGCGCCCGCGTCATCTTCCTGGCCTATCTCATCAACGCCTTCTGCGCTTCCATCTGCGGCATTTTCCTGGCGTCTCTGTCCCGGGTGGGCGCTTACTACAACGGCGAGGGCTACGATTTTGAGTGTGTCACCGCTGTCCTGCTGGGCGGCATGACGCTGGCCGGCGGCAAGGGCTCCATGGTCGGCGTCTTCGGCGGCGTTCTCACCGTCGGCCTTCTGACCAATGTCATGAACCTGCTGGGCATTTCCACCTTCAATCAGTATCTGGTGCAGGGCCTGGTGTTCCTGCTGATCGTCTGGATCAACACCAACTCCGCGAGAAATCTGGGTAAGAGCTGATGAAAACGAAAGTATTAAAAGCGCTCAACGCAAACCGGGCCTACATTCTCGTTGTGGTCATGTTTGCCTGCGGTGTGTTCGGCAAGAACTTTTACACCGCCTTCAACATCAAAGCCATCCTGGACTCCACGCTCCTGTATGTCTTCCTGGGCGTCAGCTTCACGCTTTGTATGATCGCCGGCCATATGGATCTGTCTGTGGCGGCCATGGCCAACCTGGGCGCTGTGCTGACCATGGGTATGCACACCTTCAGCGGCATGAGCTGGGGACCGGCCATCCTCATCGGCGTCGTCTGCGCCACCCTGGCAGGCCTCTTCAATGGCGTGATGATCTCCAAGGCGAAGATTCACTCCTTCATCGCCACACTGGGCATGCAATTCGTCCTCAAGGGCGTGATGTACATCTACAGCAACGGCGCGGAGATCAGCGACAAAGGTGACTTTGCCTTCGCAGATTTCCTCAACCGCTGGCTCAAGCCGCTGCCCATTACGCCCAAGATCCTCATCATGTTGGTCGTGGTCATTGTAGTGGCTGTGCTGATGCGCAATACGCGCTTTGGCCGCAACATCTATATGCTGGGCGGCAGCGCTGAGACGGCCTGGCTGGCCGGTATCAAGCGGGATCGCTACACCATTATGATCTTTGCCTTCTCCGGCGCGTGCAGCGCGCTGGGCGGCGCCCTCTTTGCCATTGCCCAATCCTCGGCTCTGCCCAACATGGGCGAAAAGGGCATCTCCCCGCTGCTGGTGGCCCTGGCTGCTACCATCATCGGCGGCACCGATACCAACGGCGGACGTGGCAGCGTTTGGAATACGTTTGTGGCGGTGCTGGGCCTGATGGTCATGTCCTTCGTCCTCTCCAATATCTTTGGAAAGTTTGAAGTACAGATCCTGGCCAACGGCTTGATTTTGGCCGTGTGTGTGTTCTACGAAACCATCACCGCCTATTTCAACAACAAGAAGGTCGGCATCCGCCAGCCGCTGCTGGAGGAGCGGGCCAAGGAGCTGGCAAGCTCCAAAACCAAGTAATTTCGTCCGGATGCACCGGATGAGATAAAAACAAAGGAGGAAAGACTCAATGAAAAAGCTCATAGCACTGCTTCTGGCCGTCCTGATGTTGGTCTCCCTGGCCGCATGCGCCACCGACACCGACACCACCACCGACAGCCAAGACACCGCCACCACTGACGACACTGCTGCCACCGATGCCGCCACCGATGATGCTGCCACCGACGACGCCGCTACTGACGACGCCGCTGAGGGAGAGCAATCCAACCTGGAGAAATCCCTGGCCATTGACGTCTCCGGCATTATGTCCACGGACAATCAGCCCCTGTTCCCCGAAATGGTCATTAAAGATTTCCCTGAGCGCCCCGAAGACCCCGAGGCTCTGGGCGAGGATGAGACCGGCCACTGGTACGACATGGAAAATGCCGGCTGGGATGCCGTTAAGTCCACCAACCTTCCCACCTCTCCCGCCGACGGCTGCATTGGCAAGGAGATTTACGTCATCGTCCACGGCGACCATCCCTGGACCACTGCCTACACCAACGGCATCAACAAGGCTTGCGAGGCCTATGGTATGACCGCCACTGTCCTCTCCCCCAACTGGGACGTGAATCTGCAGAATCAGCAGATCGACCAGGCCATCAACGCCCAGCCCGATGCCATCATCCTCATTCCCGTGAACGCTGAGTCCGCTGTGCAGCAGTTCCGCAAGATCACCGAGGCTGGCATTCCCGCCTTCGGCTCCAACCTGCTGACTACCTCTGCTGCTATGGAATACATGATCGCCTGGACCGGTCCCGATGACTGGGGTCAGATGCGTGAGCTGGCTCGGAATATGGCCGACGACATGGGCAAAGAGGGCGGCGTGTGCTACCTGACCCACAACCCCGGCGGTTCCGCTTACTTCGCCCGTATGTTTGGCCCCCGGACCGAGCTGAACGAGTACGCGCCTGACATCACCACGCTGGACTTCCAGTCCCCCGGCTTTGACGCCGCTGCCTGCAAGCAGACCGTTTCCGACTGGATCACCAAGTTTGGCGATGACCTGAATGCGATCTTCTGCGCTGACGACTCTGCCCAGCTGATCGGCACGATTGACGCCCTCAAGGAAGCCAACCGCACCGACATTCTGGTCTATGCCGCTGGTAACTCCAAGACTGGCCAGGACTATGTCAAGGCCGGCGATGTGAAGTGCATCAACTATCAGTCCGCCGAGGGCGACGCGGCTGCCGCCGTCCAGGCTGTTGCCAAGTGGTTCAACGGCGAAGAGGTTGCCCCCATGGCTTACATGGCTCCTGTGATGATCAACAGCGAGAACGTGGACAGCTTCTATCCCTGCCAGTGGTAATTTTACCTTGATTTTCCTGCGGGGCGGGCGGAGTTCCGCCCGCCCCGGAAGTTTTCCTGTCGTGTTGCGACCCATCCCAACCACCGGCCCGTGCGGTGGCTGGGATGGATCGTAAAGCCCCCATCATCAAAAAAGGAGAGATCGCAATGGATCATCGCGAGCGGTTTTTTGCTACCCTGGCCAGAGAGCCTGTGGATCGCCCCGCCAGCTTTATGGGTCTTCCCACGACCAAGGGATGGACGCGGCTGGAACAGTATTTCCAGACTTCGGATCGCAACGAGATACGGGCGAAAATCGGCGAGGACCTTTATCCCATCGATATGCCCTATGAGGCTCCCAACGCCCATGCCACTTGCGTGGCGCTGCAATTTGCCAAGCAGTTTGAAAACACAGTGGATGAGCGCACGCTGACCGCTCCCGGCTTCTTTGAGGATTACGACGATCCGGCGGATGTGGAGCGCTTTGACTGGCCTGACCCGGAACTGTACATCCATCGAGAGTCGGTGGAAGCCGCCATTGCCCAGGCGCCTGCCGGGTATCCGATTCTGGGTGTCCTCTGGGCGGCCCACTTCCAAGACGCCTGCTCCGCCTTTGGCATGGAGAACGCGCTTTGCAATATGCTGATGAATCCCGAGATGTACAAGGCCGTGGATGACCGGATCACCCAGTTCTATCTCCGGGCCAATGAGCTGTACTTTGAGTACGCCAAGGGCAAGATCGATGCCGTTCTCATCGGCAACGATCTGGGCTCTCAGCGGGGGCCGATCATCTCCACCGAAATGATCGACGAGTTTGTCATTCCCAATGCGAAAAAACTCATCGACCAGGCGCACGCCTACGGCGCCAAAGTGATTTACCACTCCTGCGGCTCCATTTTCGACGCCATTCCATCCCTGATCGACGCCGGTGTGGATGCCATCCATCCCATCCAGGCCCTCGCCAAGGACATGGACGCGGAGAATCTCCAGCGGGCCTACGGCGGCAAGGTGAGTTTCTGCGGCGGCGTGGATACCCAGGAGCTGCTGGTCCATGGCACACCGGAGGAGGTACGGGCCGTGGTACGCCATCTGCGTACGCTCTTCCCCACGGGCCTCATCATCTCTCCCAGCCATGAAGCCATCCAGGAGGACGTCAGCACGGAAAACCTGTTGGCCATTTTTGAAGAGGCCAACAAGATTTATTAAAGGAGGCCGTTATTATGATTCGCATTGGACAGGTCATCGGCGTTCGGCCTGAGTGCCTGGAGGATTACAAAAAACTCCACGCAGAAATCTGGCCCGGCGTTGCCGAAATGATTACCAAGTGCAACATCCGCAACTATTCCATCTACCACCTCAACGGCCAGCTCTTTGCCTACATGGAGTATGTGGGCGATGACTACGAAGGCGACATGGCCAAGATGGCTGCCGACGAGACGACGCAGAAATGGTGGGACGTCTGCAAACCCATGCAGCTCCCCGACCCGAACCGGCCCGATGGGGCCTGGTGGTGGGACGCGGAGGAAGTCTTCCATCAGGACTGACCAGCTTGAAAACGGCAGGTGACGGCGTTGAATCTCACCATCGTCGGCTACGGCCACACCCGGTGCGGCCCGGAATGGGGATTTGCCACCCAGGGTGAGAACTTTCATCGGGTGTACTTCGTCTTGGGCGGCGACTGCCGCTGCACCATCCACGGGGAGACCTATTTTCTGCAGCCGGGGACGATCTACATCCTGCCCCGGCACATCCCCTACACCATGGCCCACACGCTGACCGATCCCCTCTATGTCCTTTGGCAGCACGTCAAGCTGACGGATTTGGACATCGGCCAGTCGCCGCTGGTGCTGCCGGTCTCGCCGGAGAGCCCGGTGCGCCATGTGCTTCAGGCCATGGAGGATATCAGTCGCGGCGCCCTGGTGGAGACCTTGCCAAAGTCCGGTGACCCGGTGGCCACGCAGCTTCAGGCACTGCTGGCAGCGCTTTTCGTGCTGCTGGACGTGCAGGGAAGGCTGTTCACGCCGGTGAATCAGCGGCTTTCCCAGGTCCTGCAGCTGGTGGGGGCGCACCCGGAGCATCGCTATTCTGTAGCGGAGCTGGCTGCCTATGCCGGGCTGGAACGCTCTCATTTCTCACGGCTTTTCCGGCAGCAGTTTCACATTTCAGCCCAAAATTATCTCATCCGAACCCGGCTGGAGTTGGGCGCCAAAGCGCTGCTTTCCGGCAGTAGTGTGGGGGAAAGTGCGGCGATTTCTGGATATCTGGACGCCAAAGCCTTCTCTCGCGCATTTTCCGATCATTACGGTATCCCCCCCGGCCAATATCAAAGAACGCACATTCTGCAACCTTAACCTCACACCTCGCAGTTTACGCCGTCCCGCCAATCCGGTATGATGGCCTCAGATAAAACCTGATGGAGGATGATACCATGAGCAGATATCTCAACCTGGCGGATCGCTTTGGAACCACACTGACCGACCCGGCGCTGCTGGGGCGGCTGCCGGCAGATCAGCTGGCCATTGGCCCGGAAGATCGTGCGATCCTGCGGGAACTGGCCCGTAAAAAGCACGAGTATGCCAACCTGCCTCAGATGGAGGAAAATCGGCGGCTTTGGCGGGCGACCAACGACCTGCAGATGCTCAAGCCGCCGGTGTACATCAACGAGATCTGCTGGCCGGAGCTGGAGGGAGAGCCCGATCTGGCATTGCGCTGCACGCATCCCTTCGCCCGGGAGCTGGAAGAATTCCTGCGCCAGGAGCGTTACTGCCATGAACACGGCTTCGGCAATCAGATCCTGGAGGATTACCTGGAGAGTCCCCTGGTAGTCTATGACAGCGGCTTCGGCATCGACGAGGTGGTGGATGTAGCCACCACGGAGCGCAACAGCGACATTGTCTCCCGCCACTTCCATATCCTGATCCAGAACATGGACGACCTGGAGAAAATCAAGGAGCCGGAAATTTATCTGGATATGGAGCGCACGCGCCAGTATACCGAATTGATGGAGGACATCTTCGACGGCGTGATCCCCATCAAGCAGGTGGGGGCCCGGGGCCTGTGGTTCACCCCTTGGGACTATTTGATCCGCGTCATGGGCGTGGAGGAGACCATGATGAACCTCATCGACCGGCCCGAGTTTGTGGAGGCCGTGGTCAAGCGGTATGTGGACTGCGCCATGGTGCGGATGAGCAAGTACCGCGAGCTGGGTATCTGGGCCTCCAACAACACCTCCTGCCGGGTGGGCAGCGGCGGCTACGGCATCATCTCCAGCCTGGACGAGCCCGACAAGGCCCTGGACCACTGCGACACCAAGCAGATGTGGGGCTGCGGCAACGCCCAGATCTTCTCCGACGTGGGCCCGGATATGCACTGGCAATTCTCGCTGCAATATGAGCTGGCCTGGCTCTCCCAGTTCGGCGCCAACTACTACGGCTGCTGCGAGCCGCTCTATTTCAAGATGGACATTATGGATAAAATCCCCAACCTGCGGAAAGTCTCCATGAGTCCTTGGAATAAGTGGGATGAGGCTGCCGCCCGGTGTAAGGGCAAGTATGTGATGAGCTGTAAGCCCAACCCCAGCATTTTCGCAGGCGGCACGCTGGATGTGGAACTGGCCCGCAGGGACCTGGAGGAGATCCTCCGCAAGACCGAAGGCTGTTCCATCGAAATCATTCTCAAGGATATCAGTACCGTGAAATACCACCCCGAACAGCTCTGGCAATGGGCCGCCATGGCAAAAGAGACCATTGACGGACTTTACGGGGGCTAAACCAATCAAGTTACGAATGGAGGATACACACCATGAGCATTTTCAACGACATTTCCACGAGCCTGCAGAAGGGCGACGCCAAGACCGTGACCGCGCTGGTGCAGCAGTGCATCGACCAGGGCATCCCTGCCCACGACATCCTCTCCGAGGGCCTCATGGCCGGTATGGCCGTGGTGGGCGAGAAGTTTAAAAACAACGAGATCTTCGTGCCCCACGTGCTGGTCGCGGCCCGGGCCATGAATATGGGCGCGGCTTTGCTGAAGCCCCTGCTGGCCGCTGACGGCGTCCAGGCCACCGGCAAGGTCTGCATCGGTACCGTCAAGGGCGACCTCCACGACATCGGCAAGAACCTGGTCCGCATGATGCTGGAAGGCAAGGGCCTGGAAGTCATCGACCTGGGTGTGGACGTCTCTCCTGAGAAGTTCGTCAACACCGCCATCGAGCAGAACTGCCAGATCATCTGCTGCTCCGCTCTGCTCTCCACCACGATGTGCGTCATGGAGGATGTGGTCAAGGCTGCCGAGGCTGCCGGCATTCGCGACAAAGTCACCATCATGATCGGCGGCGCCCCCGTCACTGAGGCCTTCTGCCGTCAGATCGGCGCCGACATCTACACCGCGGACGCCGCCTCTGCTGCCGACGCCGCTGCCGCCGTTGTGGCCTGAGGTATCCCCATGAATATGCAGCATTGGCTCCAGGAGATCATGGATGCCGACCGGCGCAAGGCCATGCCTGTTCTGTCCTTCCCCTCCATTCAGCTCACCGGGATCACAGTCCGCGACCTGATCGCGAGTTCTGATGCCCAGGCTGAGGGCATGGCTGCCATCGCCCGGCGGTGTGATTCCGCCGCCTCGGTGTCCATGATGGACCTCTCCGTGGAGGCCGAGTGTTTTGGCGCTACCATCCTGTTCTCTGACGACGAAGTCCCCACCGTAACCGGCGCTGTGGTCAGCTCCATGGAGGATGTGGAGCGGCTGCCCACGCCGCAGGTCGGGGATGGCCGGACGGGCATCTATGTGGAGGCCATTGCCAAGGCGAAGAAGCTGATTACCGACCGGCCTGTCTTCGCCGGCGTCATCGGCCCCTACTCCCTGGCCGGACGGCTGATGGACGTGTCCCAGATCATGATGAACAGCATCGTGGAGCCGGGCATGGTCCATGCCACCCTGCGCAAGGCCAACGACTTCCTCAAGGCCTACATCCGCGCCTATAAGAACGTGGGCGCCGACGGCGTGGTCATCGCGGAACCCGCCGCAGGTCTTCTGCCGCCGGACATGAGTCTGGAGTTCTCTGCCAACTATATCAAGGAGATCGTGGACGAGCTGCAGGATGAGAACTTCATCATCATCTACCACAACTGCGGCAACGCTGTGGGCTTTATGGTACCCGAGGTACTCACCACCGGCTGTGCGGCCTACCATTTCGGCAATGCCGTGGATATGGCGGAGATGCTGGAGAAAATGCCGCCGGACGTGCTGACCATGGGCAACGTGGACCCGGTCAGCGTGCTGCGCAACGGCACGCCCGAAACGGTCCGGGCCGAGACGCTGCGGATCATGGAGCGCTGCTGCGGCCACAAGAACTTCCTGATCTCCTCGGGCTGCGACATTCCCCCTGCCGCGCCCTGGGCAAATCTCGACGCCTTCTTTGCCGCTGTGACGGAATTCTATAGCCGATAATCCCCCAAAAACACCGGTGCGCGTCCGGGCCATCGCCTGCCGCGCACCGGTGTTCCTGGACCGCCGGTCAGGCGTTGACAGCGGCCGCGGGGCCGTGTAAGATGGTGATATCACCACCCTGAGGCACGCCCCAATCACCGTTGGAGCAGATTGTGAGGTAAATTATGCCCGATATGCAGGAACTGTCTGAAGCCATCCGCGCCCTGGGCGCCAACCACGTGGGCGTGGTGAACGTGGCTGAAATCTCCTTTGAACCGGCCTTCCGCGCCATGTGCGAGAGCAATGCCTGCGGGATGTATGGCCAGAGCTGGATGTGCCCACCAGAGGTGGGAGAAATTCACACGCTCATCGCCCAGGCCAAGGAATACAAAACCGCCGTGGTTTTTCAGACCATCGATTCGCTGGTGGACAGCTATGACTTCGAGGGGATGATGGCGGCGGGAGAGCGGATGAACCGTCTGCTCCGCTCTGTCCAGGCCCTTTTGCCGCCCAAACCGGAGGCGCTGCTGCTGGGCGCCGGCGGTTGCCGGCTGTGCCCGCGGTGCGCCAAAGCGGACAATCAGCCCTGCCGATTCCCTGACGCGGCCCTGGCCAGTTTGGAGGCCTACGGCGTCAATGTCTCACTGCTGGCCCCCCAGGCCGGGATGCAGTACATCAACGGCGCCAACACCGTCACCTACTTTGGCGCGGCGTTCTTGAAATAATATTATGCAAATTATAGCCAACAGGGGCAGCTCTAAAAGAGCTGCCCCTGTTGGCGGAGCGTGTCAAAAAACCTCCGGAAGCGGGAAATAAGCCTCGCAGAGTTTCGCCG
>LBJMR02800__coassemble_803_pt1 | contig 17183 bp, 19 predicted proteins | sample LBJMR02800__metabat2_low_PE_023 | metagenome-assembled genome bin LBJMR02800
GCGCGTTTTCGGCACTTTTCCGCGGTGAAAAGTGCCCCGCCGGAGGCAGCACCAGACTGCCGTCGTTTGAGCGCTTGCGGCAAACGCAGCGAGCCGCGGCTTCGCTTGCCCGCATTGCCAGAGCACTTGCGATAAACGCAACAAGCCGCGACCCCGCCGTAGGGGCGGCTATCAGCCGCCCGCCTGGCCTGTGCCGCCAGAGTGCCTTCTTCGAACAGACCCGCCTCCGGCGGGTTCGGGCCGATGTGGGCATCGGCCCCTACGTCCCACCAGGCAGCCGTCTTGCTCGTAGGGGCGCGCATTGCGCGTCCGAACGGCTTCATCGTCAGAGCGCTTGCGGCAAACGCAGCAAGCCAAAGCCTCCCCTGTGTAAGGGGAGGTGGCATGGCGAAGCCATGCCGGAGGGGTTGTCAGCGGTTTCACATCGTGTGCGTTTATCCCCTCAGTTTCGCGCTGCGCCCAAGGAGGGCCTTGGGTGCGGCGACGGAAACGGCCTTTTCAACTTGCCGGCATACCTGCCCAAAACAGCAAAGCGCCGCTTTCCCGAATTTTCTCGGGAAAGCGGCGCTTTAAAACGCTTCAAGATTGTCAATGCCTTGGGCGGTCTCCAGCCGGAGCAGGGCTTCCTTGGCGGCCAGGCCGCCGGCGTAGCCGGTGAGGCGTCCATCCGCCCCCACCACCCGGTGGCATGGAATCAAAATTGAGATGGGGTTGCGGCCCACGGCGCCGCCCACGGCCCGGGGGGCCGAGGAGAGCCGCGCTGCCAGCGCGCCGTAGGAGACGGTCTCGCCGTAGGGGATCTCCGTCAGCGCCTGCCACACGGCTCGCTGAAACGGCGTGCCTGCCGGCGCCAGGGGCACGGTAACTTCCGGCCTGCGGCCGGCGAAGTACGCCTCCAGCCACTGGACGGCGGCCCGCAGGGCCGGATCGCCGGGCGTGTCGGGCAGGGCAGGGGGGATGGCCGGGGCGTGGCGCTGCCCCGGCAGATAGAGCCCGGTGAGGCAGCCGCCCTCCGCCCGGAGGGCCAGACGCCCCAGGGGCGAATCCACCCCCATCCAGACCGGAGCGCTGTCCCGGCACGGCCCCGTCGCCTTCATTCCTCGCTGTTGGTGAGGATCAGGTTGTCGGTGCCGTGGGCCTCAAACTCGGCGATATAGTCATCCATCCGGGAGACCAACTCGTCGTAATTTTCCCGGGAGACGGGCTGGTAGTCCATGTCCCGCCGGGCCAGCTCCTCGGCCAAAATCTCAAAAAACACCGTGTCCTCGTAGTCCATGATGGCCTCGTGGATGCCGCCGTCGGCAAAGGCGCGGCTGGGGACGTCCTGCCCCTCCCACTTTTCCACCAGTACGCCCATGCCGTGGTCCCGGCACAGGGCGAAGAGCTTGCTCTCCACCTGGTCGTAATCTTCAAACCGCTCGTTGCCGCGGGTGGAATTCAAAATCCAGTTGCCGATATAGACCATATCCAGCAGCCGGCGGAATTCCTTCTTGCTCAGCTCAATCTGCATGGGTCACGGCCTCCTTTCCCGTCGCGGGAGATTTCTCCTTGGTCACTTTATTATATACCCGGGGCTGTGGATTTTCCACTGCTAAAATCTCAAATTTTTGTTAAAAATATGCTTGTGTTCTGCTGACTTTTATCATATGATATAAAGACGAACGCTTTGAGAAAAGAGGAACTCCATTTGAGAAAGCTGAGTGTTTTGGTGCTGTTTGGCGGCATTTCCCCGGAGCATGAGGTCTCGCTGCGCTCCGCCGAGTCCGTCCTCAACACCATGGACCACGACAAATACAACATCTTCCCCGTGGGCATCACCAAGGAGGGAGACTGGATTCTCTTCGGGGGCCGGGACTACAGCATGCTGCCCGCCGGCACCTGGCAGAGCTACGAGGGCAACCGCCGGGCCACGCTCTCGCCGGTCCACGGCCAGGGCCTTCTGAGCTTTGAGAACGACTGCGTCGTCCGGGAGCGGATCGACGTGGTCTTCCCGGTCCTCCACGGCGCCGGCGGCGAAGACGGCGCCATCCAGGGCCTGCTGGAGATCGCCGGGCTGCCCTACGTGGGGCCCCACATCGCCGCCAGCGCCGCCTGCATGGATAAGTGCATGACCAAGCTGGTGGCCGACCAGGCCGGCGTGCGCCAGGCCCAGTGGGTGCTGGCCACCAAGACCGCCTTTGCCCACAACCCCGATCTGCTGGTTCACCAGGTGGAGGCCCGGTTCTCCTACCCGGTCTTTGTCAAGCCCGCGGGTACCGGCTCGTCAGTGGGCGTCAGCAAGGCCCGCGACCGCGCCGATCTGCTCCAGGCCCTGGAGACGGCCTTCCAGTACGATAAGAAGGTGCTGGTGGAGGAGTTTATCGACGGGCAAGAGGTGGAGTGCGCCGTGCTGGGCAACGACACCCCCATGGCTTCGGTCTGCGGCGAGATCGATTCCGGCGCGGACTTCTATGACTACGAGGCCAAGTACGTCTCCGACTCCTCGCGGCTCTACATCCCGGCCCGCATCGACGATGCCGTGGCCGAAGAGGTGCGGGAGACGGCGGTGAAGATCTACGAGGCCCTGGGCTGCTGCGGCCTGAGCCGGGTGGACTTCTTCGTCACCCGGGACGGCCAGGTGGTCTTCAACGAGATCAACACCATTCCCGGCTTCACGTCCATCTCCATGTACCCCAAGCTCTTCGAGGCCAGCGGCATTCCCTATCCCCAGCTGATCGACCAGCTCCTGGAGCTGGCCATGGAGCGGCCCGTATGAAACAGCCGGTACTCATCACCCTCCGGGGCACCCAGGCCTATGGCCGCGAGGCGCCGGAGACCATTGAGCTGACGACCCGGGGCACCATGACCGGGCGCAACGGCAAATTCGCCATCTCCTACGAGGAGACGGAGCTGACCGGCAACCAGGGCGTCACTACCACCTTCCTGATCCTCAATCCCCGGCGGGTGGTGCTGACCCGGGAGGGCGCCGTCCAGTCCAAGATGGTCTTTGAGGAGGGTGTCAAGGACGAATCCTTCTACGAGCTGGGCTTCGGCAGCCTGCTCATCGGCATCTACGCCCACCGGGTGGTGTCGGAGCTGAGCGAGGCCGGCGGCAGACTGGTCATCGACTACTCCGTGGAGATCGAGCAGTCCATGAGCAGCCGCAATAACTACGAGATCACCGTCACACCGGTAGAGGAGAAGCCATGCGAAGAGAAGACCGCGCCGTAAACGATTTTTCCCGCCAGCTGGAGATCCTCCGGGACTGCCGGGTGCTGCACTTGGCGCTGACGGACGAGGCGGGGCTCTACAGCCTGCCGCTGTCCTTCGGCTTTCTTCTGGAGGGCGAGGCGCTGACACTGTACATCCATTCTGCCCCGGCGGGGCGGAAGGTCGCCGCCATGACCCGGGGCTGCCCGGTGGCCTTTTCCATGGCCTGCGGCGTGGAGCTGCTGCCCGGGGCGACGCCCTGCCAGACCTCCTGCCGCTATCGGAGTCTCACCGGCACCGGGTACGCTTCTCCGGTGGAGGACCCGTCGGAGAAGTGCCAGGCGCTCTCGGCCATCCTGGCCCAGCAAACCGGCGAAGACGCTGTTTTCACCGAGGCCATGGCCCAGTCGGTGGCGGTGTTCCGAATCCGGGTGGACAGCCTCAGCGGCAAGGCCCGACTGTGAGGCGGTGCGCCGGACGCGGAAAGACAGAACATATGGGGCTTGCGTGCGATTTCCGGGGAAAACCGTCGGAAATCGCACGCTTTTCCGTCCCCCGACACCGGGGCGGAACCAATGCCACCCCCTCGGCAACCGCGTCAAGCCGCGACTGCACTGTAGGGGCTGATGCCTACATCAGCCGCGCCTGCGCCGCCGGAGCGCCTTCGCCGAACGCACCGGCCCAAGCCTCCCCTAAAGCCATGCGGGCGTTAGGGGAGGCTTGGGCTTGTACGCTCGACGGTGGCACTCTGGCGAGGTGGCTGGGCAGGCGGCTGATAGCCGCCCCTACGGTGAAAATCGGAAAATCGTGCGTAAAACCGCCGGTTTGCACTCGCCAAGGCTCCCCTGTGTAAGGGGAGCTGTCACGGCAAAGCCGTGACTGAGGGGTTGTAATGCTACCGTGTGCAAGATCAAACCCCAGTTCCGGGGCAGTTCGTGCGGCCTTTGAGGAAACGACTGTAGCTGTAACGGCCATCCGATTCTACTGGCCCGCGCGAAGCCGGGAAGGAGCAGGCAGTATGGAACGGGACGGCCAGGTGGAGCGCTGCTGCTTACGAGATGCCTTTTCTTGGAATGCACGCCGCGCAGCCCATCGTGGGACCGAGGGCCGCAGCCCCCGGCGCGTTTTGGGGACTCCTTACCGCGCGAAAAGTTCCCCGCCGGAGGCAGGAGAAAGAACGCCGACACACGCGCGCCCGCGGTATGCGCAACAGCCAAAGCCTCCCCTTGAGGGGAGGTGGCGCGCGCAGCGCGACGGAGAGGTGTTGTAGGGGCGGCCGCCCCTACGGCGGAATCGTGGGCCGGTTGCGTTTGACGTGGGCGCGTGGGGGACGTGGGCTGGCGGGCCGATGAAGGCATCGGCCCCTACGGTGGAAACGCAAGCGCGTACCAATAAACTGCCGCGTGCCGTGACCTGACCGCAGCGGTCGGACCAGCAGAAAACCCCTGCGCGGGGCACTGCCTGGGCAATGCGCTGCGCAGGGGCGGATCTGTGCTTCGTTCGTGGCCTTACTCGCGGCCCAGCAGCTCCAGCACGGCCTCGAAGACCTCCTTGGCCTCCTCCAGCCGCTGGGGGGAGAAGCGCTGCTGCAAGGTGGCTTCCAGCTCCTCCAGACGCTTTCCTTCGTCCAACAGCAGCCGGCGGCACTTCTTGGTGGTGCTGAGGTGGTACTCCCGCCGGTCTGTGCGGGAGGGCGTCTTCTCCACATAGCCCTTTTCCACCAAGGCGTTGATCTTATAGGTGGCGTTGGGCTGGGATACGCCGATGTAGTCTGCGAAGTCTTTGATGGTGGGATCGTCCATCAGCTCGATCATGTAGAGGCTGAAGACCTCCATGGAAGTTAGGCCCACCAGGGACCGCTTGGAAAATATACGCCGATAAGCCGACATACCCAGCTGCTTCACAGAGCGAAAGAGCGCCGCATAGGTGTTGCGCATGGTCTTCCTCCTTCGGTGCCCCGGTGCGCCGGGCTGGGGCGTTGTTTTGTGCGGCTATTATACCACAGCTTCCAACCAAAGGGAAGGGCGCGAATCATGCCTGTTCGTCATAGTAGAGGCCGAAGCCAGCAAAGGCGGCTCTGGCCTCCTGGCCCAGGGCGGCGCCCTCGGCCTCGGGCGTGGAGCAGACCAGGGCGTAGCAGGTCATGCCGTCCATCACCAGGTCGGCCCGGGCCAGGCGGCCCGCGTCGGCGTCATACCAGGCGAACTGGTACTCCGGCAGATTGAAGCGGGTGGTCTCTACCACCGTCACCTGGTCCTCCGAAAGGCCGGTCAGCTGCCGGACAGCGCTTTCCAGGCTGTGGGAGAGGAAGACCCGCTCCTCCAGCTCCAGGCCTGTCTCCTCCACCCGGTAGCGCTTGAGGCCGTCCTCCTCCGCCACCAGCGCCGCCCCCTGGGGCAGCGACGTCACAATGGAAAAGGCCTCTTCCTGCCACACCGCTGCGGCCTCGTCGGGGATGTCGTCCGAGACCGTCTCCCAGCCTCCGGCGCTGCACCCGGCCAACAGCGCCAGGGAGAGCAGCAACACAAGAACTTTCAAACCCTCACCTCCAAAGGAATGATACGATGCAGTATATTTGGATCGCTCTGCTACTAATCAATGCGGCTGGGTTCCTCCTTATGCACCTGGATAAGCAAAAAGCCCGCCGCCACCGGCGGCGGATCTCCGAGGCCACGCTCTTCACCGTGGCGGCCCTGGGCGGCAGCCTGGGCGTCTGGGCCGGAATCTACGCCTTTCGCCACAAGACGCTCCACCGGCGCTTCACCTGGGGTGTGCCGCTGATTTTTGCGGCCCAGCTGGCCCTGGCGATCTGGCTTTTGTGGCCGTAAAAAAAGTAAAGTGGCAGTGAATGGCACCGGAAAATATGGTATAATGGAATCAGAAAAAGTGCGGCCCGCCCCCGAGACAACGGAGGCGGGCCGTGCGCGTCGACGCGGTCTCCTGACTTTTCGGGAGGGCGCGATTTTTTTGACTGGGAAGGGAGAACGCCCATGGAACAATGTGAGCGGACGCCGGCGAAGCGCGGCGCGTATCTGAAACTGCCCAAGGCCCTGCTGACGGAGCCGCGCTACCGGCGGCTCTCCGACGGGGCCAAGCTCTTCTACGGGATGCTGCTGGACCGCTTGGAGCTGTCGGTGAAAAACGGCTGGGAGGACGAGGCGGGCCGGTCCTACATCTACTTCACGGTGGAGAGTGCCACGGCGCAGCTTTGCTGCGGGCGGGACAAAGTCACCGGACTCTTTCGCGCCCTGGAGGAGGCGGGGCTGATCCGCCGCCACCGCCAGGGTCTGGGGCGGCCCAGCCGAATCTATGTGCTGGAGCCGCGGGAGGAGCGCGCCGCCGCGGAAGCACCCGCCGACGCTGCGCCCGTAGCGGAAATCCCGGCGCCGGACGGCGGAAATCCCGACATGGAGACGCCGGAAAATTCGGCGGCGGAGAGCGGCGAAACCCGGCGTCCGGAGGCAGAAGAACCCGGCGGGAATCAGACTGAGGAGAAAGAAACTGATTACAACAAGACTGAGCAGAATCACCCTGACCCCACCGAGGACGCGGTGGTGGTGGATTGGACGGGAGAGGACTATCGGGCGCGGTTTCGAAATTATTTTCAGTGGCGCTTTGAGTGGGAGTATCTGCTGGAGGCAAAACCCCAGGACCGGGAACGGCTGGAGGAGATTCTGGAGCTGCTGGTGGACACGGTCTGTACCGCCAGGACCAGCTTCACCTTCGGAGGAGAGAAGCGTCCGGCGTCGGTGGTCAAGAGCCGGCTCCTGGACCTGGACCGGTGGCACGTGGAGTACGTCCTGGAGACCATGGGCAAGGGGGACAGCCCCATCCGCAACGTGCGCAATTACCTGCTGACGGCCCTATACAACGCGCCTCTAACGATGGAAAATTATTACAGAACCAAGGTGGAGCAGGATATGCGCTCCTTCCGCACGGGAGGTGGATAAAAAGCCGCCCCCGGCGAACCGGGGGCGGCGGAGGGATGTCATTTGCGGCGCGGCGCACTGGGAATGGCGCCGACGCGGCGGGCGGTCAGGCCTGGATGCCCAGCTCGTCGGTACCCACGGGCTCGATGCCGTGGCGCTTGAGGGTGGCGGTGAAGGCCTCGTCATCGCTGACGCGGAAGACCATGTAGGCCTTGCCGTCGGTGTGGGTGAAGAGGGAGTACATATACTCGATGTCGATGTTGGCCTCGGCGATCAGCTGCAGGACCGGGGCCAGGCCGCCGGGCTGATCCGGCACGGCCACCACGGTGACGGGGGTCATCGAGAGGATGAAGCCATGCTCCAGAAGAAGGGTGGTGGTGGCCTGGGGGCGATCCACGATCAGCCGCAGCACGCCGTAGTCGGCGGTTTCGGCGATGGAGATGGCCCGCATATCGATGCCCTGCTCAGCCAGCACCTGGGTGATTTCCGAGAGCTGACCGGCGCGGTTTTCCAGGAATACGGAGATCTGATGTACCGTCATGTTGTCGTCTCCTTTCAAATCTTGCGCTTGTCGATGACGCGGACGGCCTTGCCCTCGCTGCGGGCGATGGTCTTGGGCGCCACCAGCTTGACCTTGGCGTAGATGCCCAGCATAGCCTTGAGGGCGGCCACCAAGCCCTTCTCCATCTCGGTGATCTTGCCCAGGCTGTCGGAGAAGTTCTCGGGGGTCATCTCCACCATGACCTCCAGGGTGTCGGAGTTGTTGACGCGGTCGACGATGATCTGGTAGTTGGCCGGGTAGCCCTGCTCCAGCAGGACAGTCTCGATCTGGGACGGGAAGACGTTGACGCCCTTGACGATGAGCATATCGTCGCTGCGGCCCATGGGCTTGCTCATCTTCACATGGGTGCGGCCGCAGGGGCATTTCTCCCGGGTCAGGACGCAGATGTCGCGGGTGCGGTACCGGAGCAGCGGGAAGGCCTCCTTGGTGATGGAGGTGAACACCAGCTCACCCTTGGAGCCCTCGGGCAGCACCTCGCCGGTGTTGGGGTCGATGATCTCGGCGATGAAGTGGTCCTCGTTGATGTGCATACCGGTCTGGGCGCTGCACTCGAAGGCCACGCCGGGGCCGGAGGTCTCGGTGAGACCGTAGATATCGTAGGCCTTGATGCCCAGCTTGTTCTGGATGTCCTGGCGCATCTCCTCGCTCCAGGCCTCGGCGCCGAAGATGCCGGCCTTGAGCTTGATCTTGTCCCGCAGGCCGCGCTCGAGGATGGATTCAGCCAGGTAGGCGGCGTAGGACGGGGTGCAGCAGAGGATGGTGGACTGGAGATCCACCATGAACTGCAGCTGCCGGTCGGTGTTGCCCGAGGACATGGGCAGCGTCAGGCAGCCGACCTTGTGGCTGCCGCCGTTGAGGCCGGGGCCGCCGGTGAAGAGGCCGTAGCCGTAGCTGACGTGGCAGACGTCCTCGTCGGTGCCGCCGGCGGCCACGATGGCCCGGGCGCAGCAGTCTTCCCAGAGGTCGATGTCGTGCTGGGTGTAGAAGGCCACGACGCGCCGGCCGGTGGTGCCGGAGGTGGACTGGATGCGGACGCAGTCCTTCAGGGGCTTGGCCAGCAGGCCGTAGGGATAGGCCTCGCGCAGGTCGTCCTTGGAGAGGAAGGGCAGCTTGTGGAGGTCTTCGACGCCGCGGATGTCGTCAGGCGTCAGCCCCTTGGCTTCCATCTTCTCCCGGTAGTAGGGGACATGGTCCCACACGTGGCGCACCTGCTGCACCAGGCGCTCGTTCTGCCAGGCCAGAATCTGCTCCCGGCTGGCGCATTCGATCTCAGGTTGGTAGTAACGTTCCATTGGCTTCTCTTTTTCCTTTCAAGCCCAAATCGGGCAGGTTGATAGATAAAATCCCTTCGCAGAGCGGTCAGGGCGGCGCGGCGTAAGCGGGCGGGCGTACAGCCCACTTCTGCGAGGGAAACGCAGGTTGGATGGCCGCGCCCAAGGCTCCCCTTGTGCCCAAGGGGAGCTGTCTCGCGGAGCGAGACTGAGGGGATGGTGGGCGGACGAGCTGTACTCGCCTGCAACACCGCTCCGGCAGGCTACGGCCTGCCCAACCGCTGCGGTCGCTTCTTCCGCCGCTGGCGGCGCCCGCCGCAATCGCTCAGGCGTTGCGGCCCAGGGCGAAGGCCTTCTGGTTCAGCTCCAGGAATTTGGCCGGGACGCTCTGGCGCAGAGCCTCCAGCCACTCCTCCTCGGTGAAGTCGAAGTGCCGGGACAGGTGGCCCATCAGCACGATGTTGACGGCCTTGGAAGAGCCGGCTTCCTCAGCCAGCTTCAGCGCGTCGATGGCGTCCACGCGGATACCGGCGGACTGCATGGTCTCCACCAGGTTCTGGGGGTACTCCATGGCGCCGGTGATGACCGGCATGGGGTTCACCTGCTGGGTGTTGGTGACGATGACGCCGTGGGGCTTTAAGTACTCCGTCCACCGGGCGGCCTCCAGCAGCTCAAAGGAGACGATGTAGTCGGCCTCACCCTTGTCGATGATGGGGGAGTAGACCTTCTCGCCGAAACGGACGTAGGTGACGACGCTGCCGCCCCGCTGGCTCATGCCGTGGACCTCGGAGACCTTGGTGTCGTAGCCGCGGCTGAGGAGCAGCCGGCCCAGCAGCTTCGAGGCCAGGAGGCTGCCCTGACCGCCCACGCCGACGATCATAATGTTCTTGGTTTCCATGTTCAGACCTCCTTGGGGGCGCACAGGGCGTCAAACTTACAAAGCTGCTCGCAAACGCCGCAGCCGGTGCAGAGGGTGGCGTCGATCTTGGCCTTGCCGCCCTCCATGCTGATGGCGGGGCAGCCGATCTTCATGCACATCTTGCAGGACTTGCACTTTTCGGTGTCCACGGTCAGGGGGGCCTTGTGCTTGACGTACTTGAGGAGGGCGCAGGGCCGGCGGGAGATGATGACGCTGGGCTCGTCGGCCTGGAGCTCCTCCTTGACGGCCTGGTCGCAGGCGGCCAGATCGTAGGGGTCCACCACCCGGACGCGGCGGATGCCCACGGCGCGGCACAGGCTCTCCAGGTCGATCTTGGTGCAAGGGTCGCCCTTGAGGTTGAAGCCGGTGGTGGGGTTCTGCTGGTGGCCGGTCATGCCGGTGATGGAGTTGTCCAGGATGATGACGGTGGCGTTGGACTCGTTATAGGCGATGTTAATGAGGCCCGTGACGCCGGAGTGCATAAAGGTGGAGTCGCCGATGACGGCCACGGTCTTGCCGGGCCGGTCCGGGTCGCCGGCCTTGAGGAAGCCGTGGAGGCCCGAGACGGAGGCGCCCATGCAGATGGTGGTGTCGATGGCGGCCAGGGGCGCCACGGCGCCCAGGGTGTAGCAGCCGATGTCACCCAGGACAGTGAGCTTGTTCTTGGCCAGGGTGTAGAAGAGGCCGCGGTGGGGACAGCCGGCGCACATGACGGGCGGCCGGGCAGGGATCTGGACGTCCAGCTTGGGGCCGGTGTGGACCGGGTAGCCCAGCTTCTCGGCCACGATGTTCTGACTCAGCTCGTCGATGCAGGAGAACGTGTCCTTGCCCTGGGGCACGAGGCCCAGGCTGCGGCAGTGGCTCTCGATGAAGCCGTCCAGCTCCTCTACTACCACCAGCTTTTCCACGTCGGCAGCGAAGTCCAGAATGGCCTTCACCGGCATGGGCCAGCTGAGGCCCAGCTTGAAGACGGGGTAACGGTCGCCCACCACTTCCTTGACGTACTGGTAGCTGGTGGAGGCGGTGATGATGCCGATGGTATGCTCGCGGCCCGGCTCCACCCGGTTGAGGGGGGTGGTCTCGGCGTACTCGGTCAGCGCCTGGGTGCGCGCTTCCACCACCGGGTGGCGGCGCTTGGCGTTGCCGGGCATCATGATGTACTTGGCGCCGTTTTTCTCATAGGGCTTGGCCGGTGCCTCAACGCGCTCGCCCGGCTCCACCACGCTCTGGGAGTGGGAGACGCGGGTGCACATCTTCAAAAGCACCGGCGTGTCGAACCGCTCGGAGAGCTCGTAGGCGATTTTGGCGAAGGCGAGGCCCTCGGCGGAGTCGGCGGGCTCCACCATGGGGATCTTGGCGGCCCGGGCATAGTGGCGGGAGTCCTGCTCGTTCTGGGAGCTGTGCATGCCGGCGTCGTCGGCCACGCCGATGATGAGCCCCGCGTTGACGCCGGTGTAGGCGATGGTGAAGAGGGGGTCGGCGGCGACGTTGAGGCCCACGTGCTTCATGCCGCAAAAGCTCCGGCGGCCGGACAGGCTGGCGCCGAAGGCGGCCTCCATGGCCACCTTTTCGTTGGGGGCCCACTCGGCGTAGATCTCCGGGTACTTGGCCGCGGCCTCGGTGATCTCGGTGCTGGGGGTGCCGGGGTAGCTGGAGACGAAGGCGCAGCCGGCCTCATAGAGACCCCGTGCCACCGCTTCGTTGCCGAGCATCAGTTGTTTCATGGCGTTTCCTCCTTAGAAGTGGTTTGGTCGCCGATGGAGTCCTTTACCGAGACTACGACCTTGCGGTCATAGCAGGCGAAGACGCGGTCGATGTGCCCCTTCGGCGGGGCGGGCGACAGCAGGCTGACCAGCGGGACCAGGACAAGGCCGGCGAGCATACAGAAGGCGCCGGCGTTGATGGGCGATTGGAGCAGAGCGGGGAAGTACTCCCCCGCGAAGATATTGAGAAGCATCACCACGGTGGAGAAGAGGAAGCACGCCCAGCAGGCGGCCTTGGTGGTGCGCTTCCAATAGAGCCCGTAGAGGAAGGGCGCCAGGAATGCGCCGGCCAGCGCGCCCCAGCTCACGCCCATCAGCTGGGCGATGAAGGTGACGTTGGAGCGGTACTGCACGATGGCCAGCACCACCGAGATGGCGATGAACACCACGATCAGCAGACGCATGGTGAAAATCTGCTGCTTTTCGTCCATGTCTTTTTTTATTGTAGCCTTTAGGAAGTCCAGCGTCAAGGTGGAACTGGAGGCCAGCACCAGCGACGAGAGGGTGGACATGGAGGCAGACAGCACCAGAATCACAACCACGGCGATCAGCACCGAGGAAAGCCCCTCCAGCATGGTGGGCACGATGGCGTCGTAGCCCTGGGCGGCCACGTCCACCTGGTCGGCGTAGAGCCGCCCGAAGCCGCCCAGGAAATAGCACCCGCCGGCCACGATGAAGGCGAAGGCCGTGGAGATGACGGTGCCCTTGTCGATGGATTTCTCGCTGCGGATGGCGTAAAATTTCTGCACCATCTGGGGAAGGCCCCAGGTGCCGAGAGAAGTCAGCAGCACCACGCCCAGGAGGCCCGCCGGATCGGGGCCGAAGAAGGAGGCGAAGACGCCGGGGGTGTCGGAGACGGCGGGGTCGGAGACCCGGGCCAGGCTTTCCAGGGCCGCCAGGAAGCCCCCCTGGCTCTTGAGAACCGCGCCGATGACGGCGAGGATGCCCACGATCATGATGATGCCCTGGATGAAGTCGTTGATGGCTGTGGCCATATAGCCGCCGGCGATGACGTACGCGCCGGTGAGGACGGCCATGACGATGACGCACACGGCGTAGTCGATTTGGAAGGCCATGCCGAAGAGGCGGCTGAGGCCGTTGTAGAGCGAGGCGGTGTAGGGGATGAGGAAGAGGAAGATGATGGCCGAGGAGAGGAGCTTGAGGCTGCGGCTATCGAACCGCCGCGCAAAGAACTGGGGCATGGTGGCGGCGTCCAGGTGCTGGGTCATGACGCGGGTGCGGCGGCCCAGCACCACCCAGGCAAGCAAGGAGCCCAGGAGGGCGTTGCCGATGCCGGCCCAGGTGGCGGCGATGCCGTACTTCCAGCCGAACTGACCGGCGTAGCCCACGAAGACCACGGCGGAGAAGTAGCTGGTGCCGTAGGCGAAGGCGGTGAGCCACGGCCCCACGGACCGCCCGCCCAGCACGAAGCCGCTGACGTCGGCGGTGTGCCTGCGGCAGTAGAGGCCGATGAAGACCATGACGCCGAAAAAGACGACCAAAAACGACAGTTTGATGATGAGATCCGTTAAATCCATGGTGAAAACTCCTGACTTGGGGGAATTTAAGACTGGATGGCGAGGACACGGAGCTGGGGCGCCCGGAGGCGGTGCTGCTGCACGTCTGCGGCCCGGTGCGGATGGCGCAGGCACTTAGAAGCGGCAGGCGGGAAGGACGTGTCGGTGGCTTGTACAACGTTCCGTCTTTTCCGTAGGGGCGCGCATCGCGCGTCCGAATGCTCCGATGCCTGGGTGCTGCCGCTGAACGCAGCGGCGTTCACAATTCCTCCGCCTGATAAAAGCAATCCTCCAACCAGCGGGCGGGATTGGTGGCGATATACTGCCGGATTTCGAGATAATCCCGCTCATTTCGTACAATATGATCGTGGTATAGTTTCTGCCAAACGGCCTGGCCGATCCGCTTTGTGGCCGCGCCCTTCATCTGATTGATGACGGTCGAAATGGACGGGCTTCCTTCTTCCAGCAGCAGCAACAGATGCACATGGTTGGGCATAACCGCATACTGCTCCAGCCGAATGCTGGGGTAGCGAATGGGGATTTCCCGAATGGTTTGCTCCACCAATATCCCCCAGGGCGAGAGCGTTCCGTCCTGCTCTCGTTTCCAGAAGAGACAGCGCCGCTTCCGCGTGCAGCAGGTGATGAAGTACGCGCCGCAGGTGGCATAATCATAGCCTGTGAGGCGGTGGGGCTTGCGCTTTGGGAGATCCACAGGCAGCAGCTCCTTTCCAGGGGCCTGGCGGTTACGGCGGTGGCATTGGTGGAAAACGAAGGCCAGCGGACGCGCGATGCGCGCCCCTACGACGGGATCGGGAGACTCGGAGCAATTCTGGGCTCCTGCACGCGCAGGGGCTGCGTTACCGCGTGGTCTGCTCCTCCACCAATCGGCCGCCGCAGTATTTTTCACGGAGGGCGGGCTTTTCGATCTTGCCGGTGGGGTTGCGGGGGATCCGGTCGAAGATGATCTTCCGGGGCCGCTTGTACCGGGGCAGCTCCTTGCAGAACTCGTTGATCTCGGCCTCGGTGCAGGTCTGGCCGTCCTTGATCTCGATGATGGCCGCGGCGATCTCGCCCAGGCGCTCGTCGGGCATGCCGATGACGGCCACGTCCTTGACCTTGCCGCAGCGGCGGAGGAAATCCTCGATCTGCACGGGGTAGAGGTTCTCGCCGCCGGAGATGACCACGTCCTTCTTCCGGTCCACCAGGTAGAAGAAGCCGTCCTCGTCCTGGCGGGCCATGTCGCCGGTGTAGAGCCAGCCGTCCTTGAGGACCTCGGCGGTGGCCTCGGGGTTCTTATAGTAGCAGAGCATGACGCCCCGGCCCTTGACGATCAGCTCGCCCACCTCGCCCTGGGGCACGTCGCGGCCCTGCTCGTCCACGATCCTGGCCTCCCAGCGGTAGCCGGGCTTGCCGATGGCGCCGACCTTTTGGATGTTCTCCACGCCCAGATGGACGCAGCCGGGGCCGATGGACTCGGAGAGGCCGTAGTTGGTGTCGTACTGGTGGTGGGGGAATTTCTCCATCCAGCGGTCAATGAGGCTGGGCGGCACAGGCTGGGCGCCGATGTGCATCAGCCGCCACTGGTCCAGGAGGTAGTGGCTGAGGTCCACCCGCCCGTCGTCGATGGCGTCCAGCAGGTCCTGGCACCACGGCACCAGCAGCCAGACGATGGTGCATTTCTCCTCGGTGACGGCCCGGAGAATCCACTCGGGCTTGACGCCCCGCAGTAAAACCGCCTTGCTGGCGGAGTAGAGGCTGCCGAACCAGTGCATCTTGGCGCCGGTGTGGTAGAGGGGCGGGATGCAGAGGAAGACATCGTCCCGGGTCTGGCCGTGGTGGTGCTGCTCGGTCTCGCAGGCGCTGAGGAGCGCCCGGTGGTTGTGGAGGATGGCCTTGGGGAAGCCCGTGGTGCCGGAGGAGAAGTAGATGGCGGCGTAGTCGTCCTCGCTGAGGGCCACCGGCGGCGCGCTGGAGGAGCAGTACGTCACCAGCTCGCAGCAGTCCTCGGCGTAGGCGGGGATGTTCCGGCCCACGAAGAAGAACATCTTGATGAAAGAAAGCCGCGGCACGATGGGCTCCATCCGGGAGATGAACTCCGGCCCGAAGACCAGCACCTCCACGTCGGCCAGGCCCAGGCAGTACTCGATCTCATCGCTGGAGTAGCGGAAGTTCATCGGCACGGCGATGCAGCCCGCCTTGAGAATGCCGAAGTAGAGGGGCAGCCACTCCAGGCAGTTCATCAGGAGAATGCCCACCTTGGTGCCGCGCTTGAGGCCCCGGCTCAAAAGCAGGTTGGCGAAGCGGTTGGCCTTGCGGTCAAAGTCCCGCCAGGTCATCTCCCGGCGGTAGGGGGCGTCGGGCCGGGCGCTCTGGATCAGGCTGAAGTCCCGCCAGGTGACGGCCTTGTCCCGCTCCTCCGAGGGGTTGATCTCCACCAGACTCACCTCAGAGCCGTAGAGCCGTGCATTTCGTTCGAGAAATTCCGTAATGACCATCGATAGATCCCCTTTTGTATGTGAATTGGTTTTAGAGTTTCGTAAGCCGAATAGAAAGCGGCGCTTCCATAAAAAACACGCCCGCTGCCAAGGGCAGTGGGCGCGTCGGAAGCAACACCTGGTGGCCGCTCTAACAGTTGGCGTGGTGTTACTTTATCACTTTTAACCGCTAAAGTCAAGAAGTTTTTTCGAATTTTGCCGGGTGGTTGGTGACGAAGCCGTTGACGGTCATAAAGGCCACCTGGGTGCCCAGGTCGTCGGTGATATCCACCTTGTAAAAGCAGGTGGAGTGGCCGCAGCGGACGCAATGGGACTCGGCCAGCAGGGTTGTCCCTTTGGCGGGGGCCAGGTAGGTGATGTCGTGCTGCATGGAGACGCTGATGCGGTCCGAGAAGGCGTTGGCGGAGACGGCGAAGGCGAAGTCGCCCAGGGTGAAGATGGCGCCGCCCTGGGGGATGCCGGCGGCGTTCATATGCTCGGGGCGCAGCTGCAGGGCGCAGACGGCCCGGCCCGGCTGGGCCTCGCGGATTTCGATGCCCACGGTTTCGGTGGCGAAACGGTCTGCCGAGAACCGGGCGCGGATTTCTTCCAAGGTTGCCATGGGGATTCCCTCTTTCGCGGTGAGATACAAGTAGTATATGAAATTTCCCCAAAAAAAGCAACGTATTTTTGTACGGCATCCCCGCTGCACTGGAACAGGGCGGGACGTTGTAAGCGGTTTTTTGCACGCGTTTGCGTCTTCACCGTAGGGGCGGCTATCAGCCGCCCGTGCCGCGTCAGCGGCCTCTGGCGGAGGGTGCGATGGTTGCGAGAGGCTGTTTATGCCCCCACGCTTAAAGCCTCTCCTTGAGGAGAGGTGGCGCGCGAAGCGCGACGGAGAGGTGCTGTCGGTGGGGCTGCTCCCGGCAGCCGGGATGGCGAGTGCGCATCGGCAGTCTTTCTCCGGCCTCCGGCGGGGAACTTTTCACCGCAGAAAAGTTCCCAAAACACGCCGGGGGCTGCGGCCCCCGGTCCCCCTCAGGGCCCCCGCGGCGTGCATCCCCGGAAGCGGCATCGCGCGGGCAGCTGCACTCCACCGGGCCGTCCCGCCCCATACTGCCTCCCCCTTCCCGGCTTCGCGCGGGCCAGTGGAATCAGCCAGCCGTTGCGGCTACAGAACTTTCCTCAAAGGCCGCACGAACTGCTCTGGAACGCGGGGTGGACACTGCACACGGCAGCTTTTGCGCACAGATATTGCCGTCGCCGTGTGTCAGTGCGTTCGCCGCGGGCCGCCGGGGGGCGGCTGCGGCAAAAAACTCCGGCAGGCTGTGTCAGCCTGCCGGAGTTTGCCGATTATCTCCCCACGGCCAGCCGGTTCTGCTCCCGCAGCTCCAGCTGGAGCCGGTCCGCGATCAGGGCGATGAACTCGGAATTGGTGGGTTTTCCCTTGGAATTGGAGACGGTGTAGCCGAAGAACCGCTGCAGGGTCTCCAGGTCGCCCCGGTCCCAGGCCACCTCGATGGCGTGGCGGATGGCCCGCTCCACCCGGGAGGCGGTGG
>LBJMR02800__coassemble_886_pt1 | contig 16012 bp, 14 predicted proteins | sample LBJMR02800__metabat2_low_PE_023 | metagenome-assembled genome bin LBJMR02800
ACTCCAAAAGGTTCGACAGCTTTTCGAAGAAAACCGAGAACCTTTTGGGGTGCAGCCCCCTTTGTCAAAAAAGCGTAGCTTTTTTGACAGTCTGAGGCTGGGAATTGCGGATGCAATTCCCAGCCTTTTGCGCTATTGTTATTGGATATACCACTTGCCGGCGACCTGTACGGCCCGAACGCTTTGGCCCTTGGTGAAGCTGTCACCGCTGCGGGCGGGCGCTGCTTCCACGGCAGAGCCGGAGAGGCGGATGGTCAGAGGCGCCACGGCCTCCACCACTGCGGTCTCATAGGTGACGGCCAGCACCTCTTCAAACTGGTGGTCGCCATCCTGGTCCAGCACGGTGATGGTGGAGTTCTCCGGCAGAGTGTCCAGCACAGCGGCTTCAGCGGCGGCGTAGTTATAATAAACGGCCGCGTCGGCAGAGACCTGATAGTCCGTCAGCTGGCACAGGTCCTTCAGCTCCTTGAGGCTCTGGAACGTGTAGCTCACGGCGGAAGTGGAGACGCAGGGGGTGCCGACCACTTGGTTGTTGCGCACGTAGATGTCCACGCACTGGCCCACCAGGCTCAGGTCGCTGGAGACCTGGAAGGCGGTGTGACCCTGGAGCTTGGTGACGCCGGATTCCAGCACACCGCCGGTCAAAAGATCGGCGCACGCATTGCCGGTGACGACGCCGGTGTAGCGCACCACATCAAACCGCGCCTCCAGGAAGGAGACTGGATTTCGGAGGGCGTCCATCACATAGACTACGGTACCGTCTTCGCTGTAGCCGTCGATGGCCCAGCTCTGCATGGCGTTGTAGATCAGCAGGCAGGCGTTGTCCCGGTTGACCGGCAGGGCGGGGTCGGCAGAGAAACGGGTGTAGATTCCCTGCGATTTGGCATCTGCATCCACCTGCTCCGCCCAGGTTTCACCGGTGTAGCGGTTGCTGTCGCTGCCCAGGGCGATCAAAAGCATTTTAGCCAGCTCCCGGGCCGTGACCGGGTCACTGGGGCGGAAGAAACCGTTGCCGTCCCCGGCGACGACGCCCTGCTGGGCGCAGAACAGAATGGCACTTTCAGCCCAATGGCCGGTGACGTCGGTGAAGGTGACGGCAGCGTCCTGCAGCTGCGGGGTGTCGGTATAGAGGAGGGAAATGAGCTTGGCCGTTTCGGCCCGGGTAATGGTGGCTTGGGGCCGAAAGGTCCCGTCGGAATAACCGGAGATCATACCCAGATCCACCAAAAGCATCACTTGACTGCGGTTTTCTATGGCGTTGAGGTCCCGGAACGCCTGCTCCTTCGCCGAGGCGGCGGGGATCACAGCAGACAACAGGCAACCCAAAAGCAAAAGTGTGATAAACATCCGTCGCATGGGCGCGGCTCCCTTCTGAGGAAATTGATACTGCCATGGTACCACAGTCCGGTTGGATGCGCAACGGCACGGGGTAGATTGTTACATAATTGTAATGTTCTGCGCCGCTGCGATCCTAATGGAAAAGGCGGCTCTGCGTCAGCGCAGAGCCGCCGGAGACTGTCAAAAAACGATGAAAAAAGCCTACGCGATAGAGAAGCGGGGGGTGTGTGCGGGGGGCAAAGGGCCCACTGCACGTTCAATAAGGGTGTTTTTGCAACTTTCTTAAAGTTGCAAAAACTAAGGCAGCGTGTCGAAAAGACTTTTTCGACACGCTGAGGCGGCTCCGCGTCAGCGCAGAGCCGCCAGAATCATTACCAGGCCGTAGAGCAGCGGCTGGTGGAGAAGATATAGGAAAAGAGACATCCGCCCGCACCAGCAGAAAAACCGGATGGGTTTGCACTGGGCGTTGACCCGGGGCAGCAGCGAACGCTTTTCCCGGTAGGCCGTGCGGCCCAGCGCCGCCCCCAGCAGGAACCAGCCCAGATGGGGAAACAGAGGAAAATAGTCCGACGAGGAAAAGCCGGCGCTGGTGAGTCCCAGGGGAAAGAGCCATCCTGGCGATACATGAAAGGTCTGGAACCAGTAGCCCAATCCCACCACCGGAAGGCCAATGGCCACCATGGCCCAGGTGGGCAGCCGCCGCAGCAGCGGCCAGAGCAGCATGGCGATGCCCAGTAGGTGCAGCACGCCAAAGCGCACTACCACGCTGCCGCTGTCCAGCCCCAGCCATACCATGGCCAGCGTCACCAGCGTGACGGCCATGGCGCAGCCGAAGACGACCAGGCCCCGGCGGAAGCTCCGGCGGCCCAGGGTGACGCAGATGCCCGACAGCACCACGAACACCACGCCGCCGTACTGCTTGACGAATTGGAAGACGGCGCTGTCATAGCCCAGGGAGACCCCCAGAAAGTACTTTAAGTCAAAGAGCAGGTGCACCAGGATCACTGCCAGAATGGCGATGCCTCGGAAGGCGTCCAGCTCCCAGATTCGAGCCTTGGGTGCGTCCATCGGATCATTCCTCCTGGCTGGCGGCCTTGGCTTCCTCCTCTTCTTCGAGAACGCGGTAGGCTACCTTGCCCACCAGGGTCTTGGGAAGCTCGCTGCGGAACTCGATTTCCGTGGGCATGGCGTACTTGGCGATATGCTCCTTGCAGTAGGCCATCAGCTCGTTGCGGACTTCGTCGCTGGGCTCGATGCCCGGCTTGAGGACCACGAAGGCCTTGACCCGCTGCATTTTATAAGTGTCCTTGACGCCGATGACGCAGGAGAGCAGCACCTTTTCGTGGCCGTCGATGACGTTCTCCAGCTGGCCGGGGTAGACGTTGTAGCCGGAGGTGACGATCATCCGCTTGATCCGCTGGGAGAAGTAGACGAAGCCGTCCTCGTCCATCTTGCCCAGGTCGCCGGTGTGGAGCCACAGACGATTGTCGGCGTGACGGCGGAGGGTGTTGGCCGTCTCCTCTGGATTGTCCACATACTCCATCATCACCGACGGGCCGGTCAGGCAAATCTCGCCTTCCACGTTGCAGTCCACTTCCTCGGTGGTGCCGGGGCGGCAGATTTTATAGTAGGTGTCCGGGAAGGGAACGCCGATGGAGCCGGGGCGGTGGTACTCCTTGGGCGTTAGGCACGAGGCCGTGACGCACTCGGTCAGGCCGTAGCCCTGGCGGATTTGTACGTTGGCATTGTGGGCGGTGAGGAACTCGTCCACCTTCTTTTTCAGCTCAATGGACAGGCTGTCGCCGCCGCAGAAGACGCCCTTGAGGAAGCTCAGGTCGGCGCCCTCCAGATTTTCGGCCCGGAGCAGGGCCTCGAAGAGCGTGGGCACGCCGGGGATGATGTGGGGCTGCTTCTTCTTCAAAAGCTCTGCGTAGGTCTTCACGTTGAACTGCGGCACCAGAATGCAGCAGGCGCCGCCCACCAGCGCGGTGTGGATGCCGATGCCCAGGCCGAAGCCGTGGAAGACCGGCATGACCGAGAGCATTTTCAGCCCGTCGATGGGGGCGAAGCCGCTGGCCGCGATGGTCTGGAGCGCCAGGGCGTTGAAGTTGAGGTTGCTGAGGAGGATGCCCTTGGTGGTACCGGTGGTGCCGCCGGAGTAGAGGATGGAGGCGCCATCCTCGGCCCGGCCCAGTTTCTTGGGCAGGGGCTCCTTCAGCCGCCGTCCGCCGGCCAGAAAGGCGTCCCAGTGGAGGATGCCCTCGCCCCGGGCGGGTACCTTGGGGAGCTTGCGGCCCTGGGTGAGGGAGTAGCCCACGGCCAGCAGGGGCTTCAGCTCGTCCTTGATCCGGGCGATCAGGATTGTCACGGGCTTTTCCAGCTCGCCCTGGATGGAGGCCACTTTGGGGTAAAACTGATCCAGCGTCAAAATGGCCTTGGAGTGAGAGAAGTTCAGATAAAAGGCAATCTCCTTGGCAGCGGAGAGAGGATGGATCATATTGCTCACCGCGCCGATGCGGTTGAGGGCGTAGAAGCTGTCCACCGCCTGGGGGCAGTTGGGCATACAGATCGTCACGCGGTCTCCCTTGCGGATGCCCATGGCGTAGTAGGCCCGGGCTGTCCGATCGATGCGCTGGAGGAACTCGCGGTAAGAGGTCTTTTTGCCCATGAACTCATAGGCGGGAAGGTCGGGGAATTTTTCACCCGCGGCCTGGATCATCTGATAAATGGTCTTTTTGGGATATGTAAGGTGGGCGGGCGTGGAGCCGTAGAACTTGCACCACGGCGCGGAGGCGAACATGGACATGGGGTGGGTCTCCTTTCGTGACCAGAAATGTGAGGCACATGGAATTCCGGCGTCTAGCGAGGGCTCAGCAGCCGGGCGATGGGGGTGCGCCGGGCTTCCAGGGCGCCGACAGGGCAGAATTCCTGGCAGCAGAAGCAGCCGATGCAGATTTTACGGTGGATTTTTGGCTTTCGATTCACCAGCTGAATGGCCTTGGCCGGACAGATGGAGGCGCATTTGCCGCAGCCAATGCACCGCTGTGCTGTCAGAGCGGGGTGAGGGGAAAGCGCGGCTTGGGCGATGCGTCCGAAAACCTCCCCGGCCTTCCCCGGCAGCACCGACCGGAACAGCGTGCTGCCCAGCGGCGGCAGGACGAAGTCCGGCACGCGGTAGGCCGCGACGTCGCCGCCGGTGACGGTGTAGGCCGGAATGCGGCCCAGGGACCGGGCGGCCTCCTGGGTGGGGACGGTGTCGCAGCCGATCAAGGCGGCGCAGACTTCGTCCAGGGCGAAGGGGTCTTCGCTGCCCAGCACCAGGCCGAGGTGGCGGGGGTCGCCTGATCCGGGCCCGTTGCCTTCCATGGCCGTCACAGCATCCACCAGGTGCAGCCGGGGCCGGAAGTAGCAGGGCAGATCCGTGAGCATCTTGGCAAAGTCCTCCCGGCGGGAGAAGCGGAAGTGGTACTCCGGCTTCATGGCCCCGGGGACGGTGCCGAAGAGGTTCTTGACGGCGGCGGTCATGCCCATCATGCCGTGGGTCTTCAGCTTGCAGAAGTTAATGAGCGCATCGCAGGAATCAAGCCAGGCAGTGTAGGTGAAGTGGTGGAGTACCGCGCCCTGGGGGAAGTCGGTCTCCCGGACGGCGCAGTCGGTGTTCAGCACGGCGCCGGCCTGTTCCACAACCTGGTAGCCGCTGAGGTGGTAGATCCGCTGGAGAAACGCCGGGGTGAAGAGTCCGCCGGGGCTGTCGCCTACCACCACCGACGCGCCCCGCTCCCGGAGGAGCTGTGTCAGCGCGGCCACCATGGCAGGGTGGGTGGTGACGGCCTTCTCCGGTGCGGCGCCGGAGACCAGATTGACCTTGATACCGATTTTCATCCCGGGCTTTACCCAGTTAAGGTCTCCGCAGACAGCGCGCAGCGCCTGGCGGCAGTGTTCCATCTCATAGTCTTCGCAGGGCTGGAGCCGAACCTGGACCACGGCGCGGCCTCCTTTCCGTACACTTTTAATTTTTGAAGTATCCGCCGTATTATACCATACGTGCCGGCAAATGGCAACGCCGCAGTGCGAAAATCTCTACAGGCTTATTTGCCGCCTCAGGCGGTTTCCTGCAGGTACCAGGCGATCAGCAGGTCTGCCGCCTTGCCGTAGGATTCCACGCCGTCCTCCTCGTCAAAGGCTTTGAGGTAGGCGTCGTTGACCTGCTGGGCGGCGTCCTGCACGGCACCCTCATAGGGCTCGTAGTGGGCATTGGCCCGGCGGCAGTCGGCCCGGAGCGTGTCGGACATCCCGTCCCAGATGGCGGAGGCCATTTCCCGATCCGCGTCATAGAGGGCATTGTAGCAGTAGATAAAGGCCGAGTACCAGCCGGAATACTGAAACGCGAGGTCCGGGTGGGCGGTGGAGGCCAGGAACGCGGCGAAGTTGGCCTCATCCTCGGCGGCCACGGAGAGGTAGTGGGCCAGCTCGTGGCACATGGTAAAGGGGAGAGAGGCGGCATAGGTGTCGGGGTTGACGCCGCTCTCGCCGGTGAAGGCCACGAAGATGCCGGTGGTGCCGGTGTAGCTGAAGAGGTCCGCGCCCAAAAGGCGCTTGACGGTGGGCAGCTTTTCCACCGCGAAGAAGTCGTACTGCCGGCCCAGGGCCGCATAGCCTGCGCCGGCGGATTTGGCCATGGCCGAGAAATCGGTCTTCAGGTCGCCGGCCTCGGTGCGTTCCACCTGGTCGGCCAGGGCGGCGGCCTGGGCGGCCATGTAGGCCGTGGCATCGGTCAGCTGCTCCTTGGTGTAGCCGGTGACGGTGAGCCCCACCTGCTGAGAGATGGAGGGAGCGTAGTGATTGAGGCCCCAGAGCCCCACGAAGAGAAAGGCCAGGATGCTCAAAAGGAGCGCCACCCCGGCCAGCCAGCAGAGGAAGCCGCGCTTCTGGGTGAAGGTCCGCACCAGCGTATAGAGGAGCAGCAGCACCAAGAGAACTGCCAGCACCTCCCACACCGCAAAGGGGAAGGGCGAGGCGATGCCGCCCAGGAAGGCCATCGCCTGCCGGGAAAAGTCGGTGTAGAGGTCAAAAAACGCCGGCACATAGGCCGCCACGGCCACCAGGGCCAGGGTCAGCAGCACAAAGACGGCGGTGAGGATCAGTCGTCCGATGGTTCGCATGAAGAGGTTCCTTTCTGGGAGAGTTTGGAACGCGGCGGGTTTCCCGGCGCAGTTGTGTTATTATACCACAATTTCCCCCAAAACAAAAGCGCCCAAGGCAACCTGCCGAAATCCCCGGCCCGGCAGGCCGTTTCCTTGACTTTTGCCGCTGCTCGGATATAATAAAATACAAATTTACCCGCCGCCCGGCAGCCAGCCCGGCGGTATAGGAGGAAAAGGCGCCTATGCTGAAAAACACCGAAAAAACCATGGAAAAGATCGTCGCCCTGTGCAAGGGCCGCGGCTTCGTGTTCTCCGGCTCGGAGATCTACGGCGGCCTCGCCAACACCTGGGACTACGGCCCCCTGGGCGTGGAACTCAAGAACAACGTGAAAAAGGCCTGGTGGAAGAAATTTGTCCAGGAGAGCCCCTACAACGTGGGCCAGGACAGCGCCATTTTGATGAATCCCCAGACCTGGGTGGCCTCGGGCCATCTGGGCGGCTTCTCCGACCCACTGATGGACTGCAAGGCCTGCAAGGAGCGCTTCCGGGCCGACAAGCTCATCGAGGACTACTGCGCGGAAAAGGGTATTGCCCTGGAAAAGCCCATCGACGCCTTCTCCCAGGAAGAGATGGCCGCCTTTATTGAGGAGCATCAGGTGCCCTGCCCCACCTGCGGCAAGCACGACTTCACCGGCATCCGCCAGTTCAATCTGATGTTCAAGACCTTCCAGGGCGTCACCGAGGATGCCAAGAACACCGTCTATCTCCGGCCCGAAACGGCCCAGGGCATCTTCGTCAACTTCAACAACATCCAGCGCACCACCCGCCGCAAGCTCCCCTTCGGCGTCTGCCAGATCGGCAAGAGCTTCCGCAATGAGATCACCCCCGGCAACTTCACCTTCCGCACCCGGGAGTTTGAGCAGATGGAGCTGGAATTCTTCTGCAAGCCCGGCACGGACCTGGAGTGGTTCCAGTACTGGCGCACCTTCTGCCACGAGTGGCTGCTGGGCCTCAATATTAAGGATGAGAACCTGCGCCTCCGCGACCACGATCCCGAGGAGCTGTGCTTCTACTCCAAGGCCACGACGGACTTTGAGTTCCTCTTCCCCTTCGGCTGGGGCGAGCTGTGGGGCGTGGCGGACCGCACCGACTACGACCTCTCGCAGCACCAGAAGACCTCCGGCGTGGACATGACCTACTTCGACCAGGAGCAGAACGAACACTATATCCCCTACGTGGTGGAGCCCTCCCTAGGCGCGGACCGCGTGACGCTGGCCTTCCTGGTGGAGGCCTACGACGAGGAAGTGGTCGGCCAGGACAAGAACGGCAAGGACGACATCCGTGTGGTCATGCACTTCCATCCCGCGCTGGCGCCCTTCAAGGCCGCGGTGCTGCCCCTCTCCAAGAAGCTGGCCCCCAAGGCCACGGAAGTATACCACAGCTTGCAGAAGGACTTCATGGTGGACTACGACGAGGCCGGCTCCATCGGCAAGCGCTATCGCCGCGAGGACGAGATCGGTACGCCCTACTGCATCACGGTGGACTTCCAGACCATCGGCGATGAGAATACGCCCGCCGACAATGCCGTCACCATCCGGGACCGCGACACCATGGAGCAGGTCCGCGTGCCCATTTCCGAGCTGAAAGCTTGGCTCACCGACAAGCTGGCGTATTAAGCAGGTGAAAACCGCTCCTTGCACAGGAGAGCCTTTGGACCCCCTACAACCGTTTATAAGGAGGAACATCCATGAAAGCCATCGTCACCGTAGTCGGTTTGGACCGTGTGGGCATCATCGGTGAGCTTTGCACCGTTCTCGCCGGGATGCAGATCAACATTGTGGACATCAGCCAGACAGTCATGCGGAACTTTTTCACCATGATCATGCTGGTGGACACCGGCAGCGCCAACAAGACCCTGGATGAGATCGGCGAGGTGCTGCACCAGAAGGAAGAGGAGATGCAGCTCTCCATCCGAATTCAGCGGGAAGACATCTTCCAGGCCATGCACCGAATCTGAGCTTGAAGCCGGAGCGGGTTTCCCAGCCCGCCCCGGCTTTCCACGATTGAGACAGGAGGTTTATTCATGCTTCTCAGCCACTCCGATATCATGGAGACCGTCAACATGATCTCCCAGCAGCACCTGGATATCCGCACCATCACCATGGGCATCACCCTGCTGGACTGCGCCGACCCCGACCCGCAGGCCGCCGCTGGAAAGATTTACGATAAAATCTGCCGCTGCGCGCAGAACCTGGTGCCCACCGGGGAGCGTATCGAAAAAGAACTGGGCATCCCCATCGTCAACAAGCGTATCTCCGTCACCCCCATGGCCCTGGTGGCCGGGGCCAGCGAGACCGAGGACTACGTCCCCTTCGCCGTGGCCATGGACCGGGCCGGACGGGAATGCGGCGTGGACTTCATCGGCGGCTTCTCCGCGCTGGTCCAAAAGGGCATGACCGTGGGAGACCGGCGCCTCATCCAGTCCATCCCCGAGGCGCTGGCCAGGACCGGCATCGTCTGCTCCAGCGTCAACGTCGGCTCCACCAAGGCCGGCATCAACATGGACGCCGTGGCGCTGATGGGCCAGGTGATCCGCCGCACCGCGGCTCTCACCGCCGACCAGGGCGGCATGGGCTGCGCAAAATTGGTGGTCTTCTGCAATGCCGTGGAGGACAATCCCTTTATGGCCGGCGCGTTCCACGGCGTGGGCGAGCCGGAAACCGTTATCAACGTGGGCGTCTCCGGCCCCGGCGTGGTGTACCATGCCCTCCGGAAGGTCAAGGGAAAGCCCCTGGACGTGGTGGCCGAGACCGTGAAGAAGACCGCCTTCCATATCACCCGCATGGGCCAGCTGGTGGCCCAGGAGGCCTCCAAGCGCCTCAACGTTCCCTTCGGCGTGGTGGACCTCTCCCTGGCCCCCACCCCCGCCGTGGGAGACAGCGTGGCCCGGATCCTGGAGGAGATGGGCCTGGAGACCTGCGGCTGCCACGGCACCACCGCCGCGCTGGCCCTTTTGAACGACGCCGTCAAGAAGGGCGGCGTGATGGCTTCCAGCAGCGTGGGCGGCCTTTCCGGCGCCTTCATCCCGGTCAGCGAGGACGAGGGCATGATCGCGGCGGCCTCCTCCGGCGTCCTGACCCTGGACAAGCTGGAGGCCATGACCTGCGTCTGCTCCGTGGGCCTCGATATGATCGCCGTCCCCGGCGACACCTCCGCCGAGACCATCTCGGCCATCATCGCCGACGAGGCCGCCATCGGCATGGTCAACTCCAAGACCACCGCCGTGCGGCTGATCCCGGCGCTGGGCAAACAAGTGGGCGACATGGTGTCCTTCGGCGGTCTGCTGGGCGAAGCGCCGGTGATGCCGGTCCACGGCGAGAGCGCCGCGGAGTTTGTGGCCCGCGGCGGCCGCATCCCCGCCCCCATGCAGAGCCTGAAAAATTAAAGAATTCCTCATTCCCGTGATTTTCCCTCTGGAATTATCACGGGAATTCATGTATACTAGTAGCAGAATCGGGCATAAGCACAGACGAACCGAAATCAACGGCTTTTGGGTTTGGGATTGTTTCCGAAGCCGGGCCGGCAAAAAAGGAAGGATAGTATGGATCAAAGCAAACGTAAGCTGCTGGCGCTCAACGCGGCCAAGGCCCGCCTTCTGGCCGTGCAGATGGTGCATGACGCAGCCTCCGGCCATCCGGGCGGCTCTCTGAGCTGCATGGATGTGCTGACCACCTTGTATTTTGACGTGATGCACGTGGACCCTGCCGATGCCAAGAACCCGGATCGGGACCGCTTTGTCATGTCCAAGGGCCACTGCTCTCCGGCCCTCTATCCGGTGCTGGCGCTGCGGGGCTTCTTTCCGGTGGAAGACCTCAAGATGTTCCGCCGCATTGAAGGACATATGTCCGGTCACGTGGAAATGCACCATGTAAAGGGTGTGGATATGTCCACCGGCTCTCTGGGCCAGGGTATCTCCACCGCCGTGGGCATGGCCCTTGCCGGCAAAGTGCAGAAGAAGGACTACCGGGTCTACGTCATCATGGGCGACGGCGAGATCGCCGAGGGCCAGTGCTGGGAGGCTTTTATGTCCGCCGCCAAGTACAAGCTGGACAATCTCTGCGCCTGCATCGATGTCAACGGCCTGCAGATCGACGGCAGAACCTGCGACGTCATGCCCTCTGAACCTCTGGACAAGAAGCTGGAGGCCTTCGGCTGGCACGTTATCAAGATCAACGGCCACGATTACGACGAGATCGAGAAGGCCTATGAAGAGGCCAAGACCGTCAAGGGCCAGCCCACCATGATCCTGGCCGCCACCACCAAGGGCAAGGGCGTCTCCTACATGGAGAACAACGCCGGCTGGCACGGCAAAGCCCCCAACGACGAGCAGATGGCCCAGGCCCAGGCTGAGCTGGAAGCCGTCATCAAGGAACTGGAGGGTTAAACCATGGGTGAAAAAATTGCAACTCGCGCCGCGTACGGCAAAGCGCTGGTGGAACTGGCGGAAAAGTATCCTGACCTGATGGTCTTTGACGCCGACCTGGCCGGCGCCACCATGACCAAGGATTTCTCCAAGGCCTACCCCGATCGCTTCTTCGACATGGGCATCGCCGAGAGCAATATGGTCGGCGTCGCCGCCGGTATGTCCACCTGCGGTCTCAAGCCCTTTGTCAACACCTTCGCCATGTTCGCCGCCGGCCGCGCTTGGGAGCAGGTCCGCAACTCCGTCTGCTACCCCCACCTGAACGTCAAGGTCATCGGCTCTCACGGCGGCCTCTCCGTCGGTGAGGACGGCGCCACCCACCAGTGCATCGAGGACTTCGCCCTGATGCGGGCCATCCCCGGTATGCTGGTTCTCTGCCCCTGCGATGGATATGAGATGCGCCTGGCCACCGAGGCTCTGCTCAACTATGAAGGCCCCGCCTATATGCGCCTGGGCCGCCTGGCGGTGGAGACTGTCACCGACGAGATCCCCGGCTACAAGTTTGAGCTGGGCAAGGGCGTCGTTTTGAAGGACGGCACCGACGTCACCATCATTGCCGTGGGCATGAACGTGCAGATGTCCCTGAAAGCCGCTGAATTGCTGGCTGCCGAGGGTATCTCCGCCCGGGTCATTGATATGCACACCATCAAGCCGCTGGACACCGAGCTGGTCCTCAAGGCCGCCCAGGAGACCGGCTGCATCGTCACCACCGAAGAGGCCAATGTCCTCGGCGGCCTGGGCGCCGCCGTGTGCGAGTACCTTTCCGGTACCTGCCCGGTGCCCGTCGTCCGCCACGGTGTCAACGACGAGTTTGGCCGCAGCGGCAAGGCGCCCCTGGTGCTGGAAGCCTACGGCATCACCGCGGAGAAGATCGCGGAGGACGCCAAGAAGGCTATCTCCATGAAGAAATAATGTTTTTATACGAAAAGACCCGCTGCCTCGCGCAGCGGGTCGTTTTGCTGTTTACGCCTTGACCTGGTAGCCACAGTAGGTGATGGCGGCCCGGGCCAGTTCTCGGGTGGGGTCGATCACCGGGGCCTCCAGCCGCAGCAGCGAGACAGCCAGAGGCAGCTCCGTGCAGCCCAGGATGAAATAGTCCGCGCCCCGGCTCCGCAGCTGCTTCATCACCTGGATGAGGTCGGAGCGGTAGGTCTCGGGAGCGGCGTCAGCCTTGACGCCTTGATAGATCACCCGCATCAGGGCCTGGCGCTCCTCCTCGGTGGGCGTGAGGAACGGGACGCCGGCAGCGGCGAGGGCTTTGTCATAGATCTCCGCGGCCAGGGTGCCCTGGGTGGCCAGGATGGCGGCGGTTTTCCCGGGGAAGCGCCGGGCGCAGGCGGCGGCAGTGATCTCCGGCATACTGAGGAAGGGAATGCTGGTCAGTGCCTGGAGGCGGGGCAGAAAGTGGTGGGCCGTGTTGCAGGGCATGATGATGACGTCGGCGCCGCAGGCCTCCAGTTTGCGCAGGGAGTCGGTCATCTGGGGCAGGGGATCGGCCCCGCCGTTCAGAATGGCGGCAGTGCGGTCTGGAATGGAGCTGTTGCAGTCGATGTAAATGCGGATGTGGTCGTTGTCGCAGCCCGCGTCGGTCATGGTGACGATCTTTTCAAAGAGATCCACCGTGGCAAGGGGACCCATGCCGCCGAGGATACCAAGGGCTTTTTTCATGGCGCTGCCATCCTTTCTCTAGGCCCAGAACTCTGGGAACAACAATTCGCTGATGACTTTCACGGTCAATAGAACCAATACCAAAATAACGGCCGGCCGGACGATCTTGCTGCCGTTTTTAATGGCCAGGCCAGCGCCCAGGTAGTGGCCCAAAATGGAGAACACAGCGGCGATGGCGCCCACGCCGAAGAGGACGTAGCCGGCCTGCCAAGCGGTAAAGAGACTCCCGATATTGCTGGAGAAATTCACCACCTTGACGCCGCCGGCGGCGGTGCGGGTGTCCATCTTGGCCAGACGGATGAAGACCAGCATCAGAAAGGTACCGGTGCCGGGGCCGTAGTAGCCGTCGTAGGCGCCGATGAGGAACGACGCACCCCATACGATGGCCGCCTGCTTCCAGGGGTTGATCTCGCCGGGGGTGTCAGGCCAGGTGCGGGTGCGCAGCGTTACCACCGCCACCACCGGCAGCACCACCAGCAGGAGATATTTCAAGACAACGTCCGGCGTGTGGTGCTGCAGCTCTGTTCCCAGGACTGAGCCCACCAGGGCAAAGACCACGGAGGGTGCCGCCAGGCGCCAGCAGACGTAACCGTTTTTCACAAACCGGGCGGTGGAGAAAAAGGTGCCCACGCCGGAGGAGAGCTTGTTGGTGCCCAAGGCATAATAGGTGGGCATTCCGTGGAAGGCCAGGAGATAGGTGGGGACGGAGATGATCCCGCCGCCGCCGGCGATGGCGTCCATAAACGAGGCCAGGAACACGCCGCAGCCCGTCAGCAGCACCACCCACAGGGCCAAGCCGTCAATTTGGATGTCGGTGAAAATATGCATCTCAGATCCGTCCTTCCAAAAGATCGTCCACCACCTGAGCTAGGCCGTCCTGGTCGTTGGAGGCGGTAATATAGTCCGCCGCGGCCTTGGCTTCGGCGCTGGCGTTGCCCATGGCCACACCGAACGCGGCGTAGCGGAGCATGGCGATGTCGTTGGCGCTGTCGCCCACGGCCATCACTTGCTGCTGCCGGATACCCAGGGCTTCGGCCAGGTCGCGGAGTCCCACGCCCTTGTCCACACCCAGGGGCATGGCCTCCAGATCCAGCGGCGCGCTTTCCGAGAGGAAAATGGGTTCCTCCCGAAGCTGTTTCATAGCTTTTTCCTTTTCGGCGCGGTCGGCATAAAACACGTGAATTTTATTGGCGCTTCCGGGATAAGCGGCCACGTAGGCGTCCAGGTCTTCTTCCGCCACATGGCTGCTGCGGATCATTTCCGCCAGCTTTGGGCCGCAGAACCGCTCCAGATGGGCCAGCGCCTGCGCGCTGTTGTGGATTCGCTGGTCAAATTCCGAGAAAATTTGAATCATCGAATCAAAGGGGCGCAAGAGTTCATAGAGGCGCCGGTGCTGCTGGTTGGAAAGGCACCGCCGGGCCAGAGATTGGCCGGTCTTCAGGTCCAGGACCTCCGCCCCGGTACAGGTGACGGCGTAGCGCACCATGGGCAGTTGAACGAGGAGCTCGGAAAATTCTGAACAGAAGCGCCCGGTGCAGAAAGCGACCTGGATGCCCCGGTCCGCCGCCCGCTGCAGGGCCGCGACGGTGGCTTCGGTCAAGATGCCCTGGCTGTTGAGCAGTGTGCCGTCGATGTCGATGCCGATGAGTTTGATGTCCATAACATTCTCCACTTTATCTCTTCATTGCAGGGCTATTCTAGCAGTATTCGTCGGAAAAAGCAAGCGGGCCGGACGGTTGCCAACGCCGCGGCCCTGTGGTACACTGAAGGCAGCACCACGCAATTTGGCAAGCGCATTCGGCCTAATATTTTGCCTCATGCGAAAGGGATAAAAGAGCGGGAATACTGTATGTATTTTCCTCTTTTATCCCTGCACGGATGGGGCGAAAGATTGGGCGAAGGCCGCAGACACAATTGTGCGGTGCTGCCTAAAGAAAAAAGGAGGGAAGTCCCATGGCATCGCTGCTCATATCCAACGCGGACGCCATCGTCACCGTGGACGACCAGGACCGCGTGCTGAACCATGCCAACCTGCTGATCGAGGACGGCGTCATCACCTACCTGGGCCCGGAGGCGCGGGAGGCCGACCAGGTCATCGACGGGCGGGGCTCTTTTGTCTATCCCGGCCTTATCAACACCCACCACCACCTCTACCAGACCTTTACGCGGAATCTCCCCCAGGTGCAGAAGATGGAGCTGTTTCCGTGGCTGACGGCCCTCTATGAAATCTGGCGCGGCCTCACCGACAGCCGCGTCTACTATAGCGCCCTGACCGGGATGGGAGAGCTGGTGCGCTTCGGCTGCACCACCGTGATGGACCATCACTACGTCTTCCCCCGGGACGGGGCGGAGCAGTTCCTGGCCCGGCAGTTTGACGCCGCCGCGGCGCTGGGCATCCGGTTCCACGCCACCCGGGGCAGTATGTCCCGGGGCAAGTCCGACGGCGGTCTCCCGCCGGACGATCTGGTGCAGCCGGTGGACGTGATTTTGCGGGAGAGCCAGCGGCTGGTGGAGGCCTTCCACGACCCGTCGCCCTTCTCTTACCGCCAGGTGTCCCTGGCGCCCTGCTCGCCGTTCAGCGTCACCACCGATTTGCTCAAGGAGTCGGCAGTCCTGGCGAGGAGCCTGGGTGTCCGCCTCCACACCCACCTGTGCGAGACCAAGGACGAGGAGCGCTTCTGCCTGGAGGTAGTGGGCCAGCGGCCCCTGGCGTACATGGCCTCCTGCGGCTGGCTGGGGGAGGACGTGTGGTTCGCCCACGGCATCCACTTCAACGACGACGAGCTGCGGCTCCTGGCCGAGACCAAGACCGGCGTGGCCCACTGCCCGGTGTCCAATATGAAGCTCTCCAGCGGCGTGTGCCGCATCCCGGAGATGCTGCAGCTGGGCGTGCCGGTGGGCCTGGCGGTGGACGGCTCCGCCTCCAATGACTGCTCCAATCTGCTCCAGGAGATCCGGGCGGCGTACCTCCTGCACCGCCTCACCTGGTCCGACGCCGCGCCCACGGGCTATGACCTCCTAAAGATGGCCACCCGCGGCTCCGCCGCTGTCCTGGGCCGGAGCGATATTGGGCAGCTGGCCGTGGGCAAGGCCGGCGACCTCTTCCTGCTGGACGCCACAGGCCTGGACCTGGTGGGCGCTGCCCTGGACCCGGGCTGCCTGCTGGGTACCGTGGGCTACAGCAAGCCCGCCCAGTGGGTCGTGGTGGGCGGAAAGCCCGTGGCCCGGGAGGGACGCCTCCTGGGAATCGACGAGGCGGAGACCGCCGCCGCAGCCCACCGGGAAATGCGCGCCATGCTCCAAGCCGCGGGCTACACCCGGTAATGGAATTGTATGTCTTTTGCTGCTGTCAAAAAACCGTCCCGCCGCAGGCGGGACG
>LBJMR02800__coassemble_983_pt1 | contig 14725 bp, 10 predicted proteins | sample LBJMR02800__metabat2_low_PE_023 | metagenome-assembled genome bin LBJMR02800
CCAGCTTGGTGTCGCGGGACTCGGTCTCGTACTCCTCGATGTGGATGGAGGTGAAGACGTCCTCGCGGACCAGCCGCTCGTTTAAGAGGATGGCGTCCTCGTAGTTGTAGCCCTCCCAGGTCATGAAGCCGATCAGCACGTTCTTGCCCAGGGAGATCTCGCCCTGGGAGCAGCTGGGACCGTCGGCGATGACCTGGCCGTTCTCCACCCGCTCGCCGGCGGAGACAATGGGCCGCTGGTTGACGCAGGTGCCCTGGTTGCTGCGGGCGAACTTGGTGAGGGTATAGTCCTCGGTGTGGCCGTCGTCGTAGCGCACCGAGATGTTGGTGGCGGAGACCTTGGTCACGACGCCGTCGCCCTTGGCGGTGATGCAGACTTCGGAGTCCACGGCGCACTTATGCTCGATGCCGGTGGCCACGATGGGGGCTTCCGTCACCATCAGCGGCACGGCCTGGCGCTGCATGTTGGCGCCCATCAGGGCACGGTTGGCGTCGTCGTTCTCCAGGAAGGGGATGAAGGCCGTGGCCACGGAGGTCATCATCTTGGGGGAGACGTCCATGTAGTCGATGACGTCGCGGTCCACGGAGATAATCTCGTTGCGGTGGCGGCAGGTGACACGGGGGTTGGCGAGACGGCCGTCCTCGCCGATGGGCTCGGCGGCCTGGCAGACGTAGTAGTCATCCTCCACGTCGGCGGTCATATACTCGACGATGTCGGTGACAACGCCGGTGGCCTTGTCGATCTTGCGGTAGGGGGCCTCCACGAAGCCGTACTCGTTGATCCGGGCGTAGGTGGCCAGGTAGTTGATCAGGCCGATGTTGGGGCCTTCAGGAGTCTCGATGGGGCACATACGGCCATAGTGGCTGTAGTGGATATCGCGCACGTCGAAGGAAGCGCGCTCCCGGCTCAGGCCGCCGGGACCCAGGGCCGAGAGGCGGCGCTTGTGGGTCAGCTCGGCCAGGGGGTTGTTCTGGTCCATGAACTGGCTCAGCGGCGAGGAACCGAAGAACTCCTTGATGACGGCGGTGACGGGGCGGATGTTGATGAGGCTCTGGGGGGTGACGGTGTCCAGATCCTGGACCGTCATGCGCTCCCGGATGACCCGCTCCAGGCGGGTGAAGCCCACGCGGAACTGGTTCTGCAAGAGCTCGCCCACGCAGCGCAGACGGCGGTTGCCCAGGTGGTCGATATCGTCGGTGGTACCGGCGCCGTGGACCATGCAGTTGAGGTAGTTGATGGAGGCGAGGATGTCGTCCTTGGTGATGTGCTTGGGGATCAGGTCCTCCCAATGCTCCTCAATGGCGTCGGCCCAGGCGGGGGCGTCGGCGCGGCCCAGCTGCTCCAGCAGCTCCTTCAGGGCGGCGAAGCAGACCTTTTCCTTGATGCCGTACTGGGCGGGATCGAAGTCCACGAACTCCTTCATGTCCACCATGCCGTTGGAGAAGACCTTGACGGTCTTGCCGTCCAGGGTGGTGATGACGGCCTCGTTGACGCCGCGGCGGGAGATCTCCTTGGCCTGGTCGCGGTTGAGGGTGTCGCCGGGCATGGCCAGGATTTCGCCGGTCAAGGGATCGGCTACCGGGGCTGCCAGGGTTTGGCCAGCCAGCCGGGTCCAGATGTCCATCTTCTTGTTGAACTTGTACCGGCCCACCTTGGAGACGTCGTAGCGGCGGGCATCGAAGAACAGGGCGTCCAGGTAGCTTTCGGCGCTCTCCACCGTGGGGGGCTCGCCGGGCCGCAGGCGGCGGTAGATCTCCAGCAGGCTCTCTTCCCGGGTCTTGCAGGTGTCCTTTTCCAGGGTGGCGAGGATGCGCTCGTCCTCGCCGAAGAGCTCCTTGATCTGGCCGTCGGTCTCCACGCCCAGGGCGCGGATCAGGCAGGTGATGGGGATTTTGCGGTTTTTGTCGATGCGGACATAGAAGACGTCCATGGGGTCGGTCTCATATTCCAGCCAGGCGCCGCGGTAGGGGATCACCGTGGCGGTGTAAGTGTGCTGGTCGGCCTTGTCCACCTCATGGCCGTAGTACATACCGGGGCTGCGGACGATCTGCGAGACGATGACGCGCTCTGCGCCGTTGATGACGAAGGTGCCGCCGTTGGTCATCAGCGGGAAATCTCCCATGAAGATCTCCTGCTCCTTGATCTCGTCGGTCTCCTTGTTGTGCAGGCGCACCCGCACCTTGATGGGCTTGGCATAAGTGGCGTCCCGCTCCTTGCACTCCTCCACCGTGTACTTGGGCGGCTCGTTCATGCTGTAGTCCAGGAAGCTCAGTTCCAGGTTGCCGGTGTAGTCGGTGATGGTGTCGACGTCCTTGAACACCTCGTTGAGGCCCTCGGCCAGGAAGCGCTCATAGGAATCCTTTTGAATTTTCAAAAGGTTGGGGATCTCCAGAATTCTGTCGTCATCATGCTTGGCATAGCTCTTGCGCAGGGTCTTGCCGTACATGACGTCCTTTACCATTGCCATGTCAGATCATCACAGCCTTTCCTTTGGAATTCGCAGAAATGGAACACCCGGTGGTGTTGTTGAAAATTTTCAAATTGCATCTTGCAATCTCCACCGCGCCGTGGTAGACTAAGGATGGACCCGCAGGGGTCGTTTAGCCACTTGGGCATGGTGGATAATCATTATAGCATATGTCCCGACTGGCGTCAATTGGATATTCGTTGAAATGTTCACCATTTTTGTGCGTTGCACAAAGATGGTTTTTGTTTTTTGTGCAATACTCCGCGACGTCCGCCGGTACCATTCTGGGAAACAGGGCGACGCGGCAAGAAAAATTCCCTGTTGACGGCGGGGAAAAAATGCGCTATACTCAGCGATAAGCGAATACAAAGGCTGCGAACAGGAGAGTACATCCGTTGGACCGGTTCAGAGAGCCCCGGGAGCTGCAAAGGGGTACGGAAAGGCGGGCGGAACATGGCCTGGGAGCCGCGCGGGCGATCGGTAGTCCGCGACGGGTGCGCCCGTGAACGCGCAGGCGTATGGTAGTACGCCATAAGGCCGCAGGCCGTGAGGCTGCGGTGAAGCAAGGTGGTAACGCGGAGTTTCTTCGCCCTTGACCAAAGTCAAGGGCGATTTATTTTTGCAAGGAGTTGGTTTCATGTCCCAGCCCATCATTGAGATTCGGGGCCTTACCAAGCGTTTCGAGGGCGCTGACACCGTCCTGGCGCTGGAGAACATCGACCTCACCGTGGAGACCGGCCAGATCTACGGCATCATCGGCCTTTCCGGCGCGGGCAAAAGCACCCTGGTGCGGTGCATCAACCTGCTGGAGAAGCCCACCGCGGGCACCGTTGCTGTGGAAGGCCGGGAGCTGACGGCGCTCTCGGAAAAGGAGCTGCGCACCGTGCGCAAGTCCATCGGCATGATCTTCCAGCACTTCAACCTTTTGATGCAGCGGACGTGCCTGCAAAACATCACCTTCCCCCTGGAGCTGGTGGGCACGCCGAAAAAAGAGGCGCAGCAGCGGGCCAGGGAGCTCTTGAAGCTCGTGGACCTGGAGAGCAAAGCTGACGCCTATCCGGTACAGCTCTCCGGCGGCCAGAAGCAGCGCGTGGCCATTGCCCGCACGCTGGCCACCGATCCGAAGCTCCTTTTGTGTGACGAGGCCACCTCGGCCCTGGACCCCAAGACGACCCGGGACATCCTGCGGCTCATCCAGGACATCAACCGCCGCCTGGGCATCACCGTGGTCATCATCACCCACGATATGAAGGTCATCGAGGAGATCTGCACCCACGTGGCCATTCTGGACCACGGCCACCTGGTGGAGCGGGGCAGGGTGGAGGACGTCTTCTCCCGGCCCCAATCCGAGGCGGGACGGCGGCTGGTCTACCCCGACGGCGTGCCGCTGGAGCTGCTGCCCGAGGGCCGGGTGATTCGCGTGGCCTTCAACGGCGGCACGGCCTACCAGCCCCTGATCGCGTCTCTTGCCATGGAGTGCGGCGTGCTGGTGAATATCCTGGGCGCCGACACCCGGAACATCGACGGCAAGGCCTTCGGCACCATGCTCCTGGGCCTCCCCGAGGACCCGGTCCAGGCCCAGAAGGCCGTCAACTACATCGCTGCCCAGAAGAATATTACTATGGAGGAGGTGCGGGATTATCATGCTGGAAGCGCTGATTAACCTTTTTGAAAGCTGGGGCGTCAACCGCGCCGCCGATCAGCTGGAGTATCTATTGATCCCCGGCACCATCCCCTTCGCAATTTGGGAGACGATCTACACAACGGTCCTCGCCACGGTGTTCGCCTACGTCATGGGCCTGCCCCTGGGCATCATCCTGGTCATCGGAGAGGCGGGCGGCATTCGGCCCCTGCCCCGGGCGCTGATGAAGGCGCTGAACATCATCGTGAACCTCCTGCGCTCGGTGCCCTTCACCATTTTAATGGTGGTGTGCTTCCCGCTGGCGCGGCTCATCTTGGGCACCTCCATCGGCACCACGGCCTCCATCGTCCCGCTGACGCTGGCTGCCGCCCCCTTCGTGGCCCGGGTGGTGGAGAGCTCCCTGCGGGAGATGGACCGCGGCGTCATCGAGGCCGCCCAGGCCATGGGCTGCTCCCCCTGGCAGATCGTCACCAAGGTGATGCTCCCGGAGTGCAAGCCCTCGCTGATCGCCGGTTTCACCACTGCCACCATCACCATCCTGAGCTACGGCGCCATGGCCGGCGCCATCGGCGGCGGCGGCCTGGGTGCCATGGCGCTGCTGCGGGGCCATGGCCGGCAGGAGCGGCTGGTCCTCTACGTGGCCGTGGTGTTCCTGGTGATCCTGGTGCAGATCATCCAATCCGTCGGTACCGCCCTCTGCGTCAAAACAGACCGGCGTATCCAACATACATCCAACCAAAAAAGGAGACACAAGAAATGAAAAAGAGACTCATCGCCCTGACCCTGGCGCTTCTCCTGGTGCTGGCCCTGGCTGCCTGCGCCGGCAAGGAAGAGGACAAGACCATCAAGGTGGGCGCCACCCCCGCGCCCCACGCCGAAATTCTGGAGGTGGCCAAGGAGCTGCTGGCCGAAGAGGGCTACACCCTGGAGATCGTGGAGTTTGACGACTACATCATGCCCAACACCGCCGTGGAGGAGGGCGAACTGGACGCCAACTACTTCCAGCACATCACCTACATGAACGGCTTCAACGCCGACAACGGCACCCACCTGGTCAGCGCCGCTGCCATCCACTATGAGCCCTTCGGCCTCTACGCCGGCAAGACCGACAGCCTGGACGCCCTGGCGGACGGTGCCCAGATCGCCATCCCCAACGACGCCACCAACGGCGGCCGGGCGCTGCTGCTCCTCCAGGAGCAGGGCCTCATCACCCTGGCGGAGGACTCCGGCCTGGAGCCCACGGTGCAGGATATCGTGGACAACCCCAAGAACCTGGAGATCGTGGAGCTGGAGGCCCGGCTGCTGCCCACCACCCTGGAGGATGTGGACATGGCCGTCATCAACGGCAACTACGCCATTGACGCAAATCTGAAGATCGCCGACGCCCTGGCCGTGGAGGCCAACGACGGCACCGCCGCCGAGGCCTATGCCAACGTCGTGGCCGTCAAGGAAGGCAACGAGAACAGCGAAGCCATCCAGGCCCTGGTCAAGGCTTTGGAGAGCGAGGAAGTCCGCGCCTTCATCGAGGAGACGTACGAAGGCGCCGTCATGCCGCTGTTTTAATTGAGAACTCCCTGGCCGGCACCCGCCGCGGTGCCGGCCTCTTTTTGCGGAAATTTCGCCTTGATTCGACCTGCGGCGGCACTTTTCCATGACAACCGGCAAAATTCATGGTACAATACGGGTAAGGTGTAATGAGACCCCGGCCTCCGGGCCGGGGCGTGACAGGAGGTTCCCCATGGACATCAAGGAAAAGACCGGCGCCATCCTCGAGGCGCTCAAGGCGGCCTACCCCGATCCGGTGTGCGCCCTGCACTATCAAAAGGACTACCAGCTGCTCTTCGCCGTGCGGCTGTCGGCCCAGTGTACCGACGAGCGGGTCAACCAGATCACGCCGGCGCTCTTCGCCCGCTACCCCACCCTGGAGGACTTCGCTGCGGCGGATGTGCTGGAGGTGGAGGACCTGGTCCACGCCTGCGGCTTTTACCACCACAAGGCCCGGGATATCGTCCTCTCTGCCCAGGCGCTGCTGGAGCGCTTCGGCGGCCGGGTGCCCGGCACCATGGAAGAGCTTTTGACGCTGCCGGGTGTGGGCCGGAAGACGGCCAATCTGCTGCTGGGCGATCTCTATCGGGTGCCCGGCTCGGTGGTCTGCGATACCCACGTCATCCGCATCACCAACAAGCTGGGCCTGGCCCGGGGCAAGGAGCCGGAAAAGGTGGAGCGGCAGCTGCGGGCCATTCTGCCCCCGGAGGAAAGCGCCGACTTCTGCCACCGCATCGTCCTCCACGGGCGGGCCATCTGCACGGCCCGGAAGCCCCAGTGCGGCAGCTGCCCGCTGTCGCCCTTCTGCGACAGCTTTACCGGAGATCAAACACAGCCATAGATATAGGGCATCACCGCACAATTGTGTCTGCGGCCTTCGCCCAATCTTTTGCCCCATCCGTGCAGTTATAAAAGGGGGAAATACATACAGTATTCCCGCCCTTTTATAACTTTCGTATGAGGCAAAATCTTTGGCCGAATGCTCTTGCCAAATTGTGCGGTGCTGCCATAGAGAAGGAGGATGCGGTATGGTACGTCTGGGAATCATCGGACGGAATTTTGTGGTGGACTGGATGCTGGAGGCGGCCCGGGCCGTCCCGGCGCTCAAGCCCGTGGCCATCTACTCCCGCCGCCGGGAGACCGGCGCGGCATTCGCCGAAAGGTACGGCCTGCCCCTGGTCTTTGACCGGCTGGAGGACCTGGCCGCCTGCGGCGAGGTGGACGCGGTGTACATCGCCAGCCCCACCGGCTGCCACTTTGCCCAGGCCAGAGAGATGCTCCTGGCCGGCAAGCACGTTTTATGCGAAAAGCCCGCCGTGGTCACGGCGGCGCAGCTGCGGGAGCTATTGGATATCGCCCGGGAAAGGGGCGTGGTCTTCCTGGAGGCCATGCGCCTGGTCCACGACGATGCGCTGGACGTCATCGCCGCGGCATTGCCGGAGATCGGGGCGCTGCGGCGGGTGACATTTGAGTTTACCCAGTATTCCTCCCGCTATGACCGGTTCCGGGCCGGGGAGCAGGGAATCAACACCTTTGACGTCTCCCTCTCCAACGGCGGCATCATGGACATGGGCTGCTACTGCCTCCACGCCATGGTGCGGCTCTTCGGCGCGCCGGAACGGGTCCGGGCCGACTGCTTCAAGCTCTCCAACGGCTTTGACGGCGGCGGAATCGTGCTGCTGCGCTATCCCGGCTTCGTGGCCGAGGCCATCTACTCCAAGGTCTCGCGGCAGGCGGCGCCCACCACGCTCCTGGGTGAGGACGGGGCCATCCTCCTGGACGACATCAACCACATCCGGCGTATCTGGCTCCAGCCCCGTAAGGGCGAGGCCCGGGACCTGCCGTACCGGGAGAAGCTGCCCAACAATATGATGTATGAGCTTTCCCACTTCTGCGCCATGGTGTCCGGCGACATGGACCCGGCCCCCTGGAACCGCTGGAGCCAAATCACCCTGGAGGTGATGGACGCGGCCCGGGCCGATATGGGCGTGGTCTTCCCGGCGGACCGGGCGGGAGGATAAGCCGATGCTGGAACCAATGGACTTGTTTTTTGACCGGCGTCTAAAAGAGTACGACGCCCACCAGCTCCACGAGATCGAATCCGCCCGGGAGTTTTACCCCTTTACCGCCGCACAGCTGCCCCGGACGCCGGGGGCGCGGGTGCTGGACCTGGGCTGCGGCACGGGCCTGGAGTTGGAGTACTATTTCGCCCAAAACCCTGCGGCGCAGGTGACGGGTATCGACCTGGCGGTGGGAATGCTCCAGGCCCTGCGGGAGAAGTTCCCGGGGCGGGACCTGCAGCTGATCCAGGGCTCTTACCTGGAACTGCCCCTGGGGGAGGGAATCTACGACGCGGCGGTGTCGGTGGAATCGCTGCACCACTTCACCAAAGCGGAGAAGGTGCCGCTCTACCGGCGGGTGCTGGCGGCGCTGAAGCCCGGCGGATACTTCTTGCTGACCGACTACTTCGCGGCCTCGGACCGGGAGGAGGAAGACCGCCGGGCGGAGCTGCTGCGCCTGCGGGCGGCGGAGAATGTCCCCGACGGGATCCTCTGCCACTTCGATACGCCCCTGACGCTGGCGCATGAGCAGGCGGCGCTGCAAGAGGCCGGCTTCACCCAGGTGGAGCTGCTGGGAACCTGGGGCGCCACTGCCACGCTCCGGGCCACATTGTAAATACATATTTCAATATAGAAATAGAAAAAGAGGCGAACGCTGTGAAACTGATTGTGAAAAACGGCGTCATCCACGACGCTGTCCACCCCCAGCCCTATGAGGCCGACCTCCTGCTGGAGGACGGCAAGATCGCGGCCATCGGCAAGGACTTTTCCGGCGCCGAGGTCATCGATGCCCAGGGGCTTCAGGTCTACCCCGGCTTTGTGGACGCCCACAGCCACATCGGCCTGGACGGCTTCGGCATGGGCTATGAGGGCATGGACTACAACGAGATGAACGACATCTGCTCGCCGCAGCTCCGGGCCATCGACGGCATCAACCCCATGGACGAGACCTTCGCCCTGGCCCGCGCCGGCGGCGTCACCTGCGTCTGCACCGGCCCCGGCAGCGCCAACGTGCTGGGCGGCACCTTCGCCGTCCTCAAGACCGCGGGCCGCCGGGTGGAGGACATGGTGGTGATTACCGAGGCGGCCATGAAGTGCGCCTTTGGCGAGAATCCCAAGTGGGTCTATGAGAAAAAGTGCGATTCCACCCGGATGTCCACGGCGGCCATCCTCCGGGAGGCGCTGATGAAAGCCCGGCGCTACAGCCAGCAGGTGGACGCCGCCCAGGGCGACCTCTCCAAGCTGCCGGGCTTTGACATGAAGCTGGAGGCACTCCTGCCGGTGGTCCGCGGCCAGATGCCCCTGAAGGCCCACGCCCACCAGGCCAACGATATCTTCACCGCCATCCGCATCGCCCGGGAGTTCGGCCTCCAGCTGACGCTGGAACACGTCACCGAGGGACATCTGATCGTGGAGGAGCTGGTGGAGGCCGGCCTCCCCCTGGCCGTCGGCCCCACCATGACCCACGCCAGCAAGATTGAGCTGCGCAATAAGAGCTGGACGACGCCGGGCATCCTGGCCAAGGCCGGCTGCCGGGTGTCCATCATCACCGACAGCTCCGTCATCCAGCAGGAGAACCTGCCCCTGTGCGCCGGTATGGCTGTCCGGGCCGGTATGGACCCCTTCCAAGCCCTCCAGGCCATCACCCTCCGCCCGGCCCAGCACATCGGCGCGGCGGACCGGGTGGGCTCCATCGAGGTGGGCAAGGACGCCGACCTGGTGCTGACTGACGGCAGCCCCTTCGCCATCGCCACTACCGTCCGCCGGGTGCTGATCGACGGAAAGACTGTATACCAGGCGTAAAGCCTGCAATACCCCGGAAAAATCCGCGGCGCCGGCGTTTACAACCACGGAATTTTGTGGTATATTGTATGTGTTGATTTTTGGGTTTCCCAGCAAATTATTAGTATTTGGGTATTTGGAGGTAATCACTATGAACACACCTTTGAAGGGCGCTTGCATCTTCGGCCAGTCCGGCGGCCCCTCTTCCGTCATCAACTCCAGCGCCTACGGCGTCATCAAGACCGCCCTGGAAAGCGCCTATATCACCAAGGTCTACGGCGCCAACCACGGCATCAAGGGCGTCCTGGAAGATCGCCTGCTGGTCATGGACGAGGAGGACCCCAAGGAGCTGGAGCGCCTGCTCTACACCCCTTCCTCCGCCCTGGGCTCCTGCCGGTATAAGATCGCCGACCCCGACGTCGACGACACCGACTACAAGCGCATCCTGGAGATCTTCCAGAAGTACGACGTCCGCTACTTCTTCTACAACGGCGGCAACGACTCCATGGACACCTGCAACAAGATTTCCAAGTACATGGCCAAGGTCGGCTATGACTGCCGCGTCATCGGTGTGCCCAAGACCATCGACAACGACCTCTTCGGCACCGATCACTGCCCCGGCTTCGCCTCTGCCGCCAAGTATATTGCCACCTCCATCATGGAAGTGTACCGCGACTGCCACGTCTATGACACCGGCATGATCACCATCATTGAGTGCATGGGCCGCCACGCCGGCTGGCTGACCGCCGCCGCCGAGCTGGCCAACCTCTCCGGTGAGGGCCCCGACTTCATCTATGTGCCTGAGGTGGACTTCGACATGGATCAGTTCCTGGCCGACGTCACCGCCCGCTACGAGCAGAACAAGAACTGCATGGTGGCCGTCTCCGAGGGCATCCACTATGCCGACGGTTCCTTCGTCTCCGAGGCCAAGACCTCTGCCACCGACGGCTTCGGCCATGCCCAGCTGGGCGGCCTGGCTGCCCACCTGGCCGCTGTGGTCAAGGAGAAGACCGGCGCCAAGGTGCGCGGCATCGAGCTGAGCCTGCTGCAGCGCTGCGCCGCCCACTGCGCCTCCGGCACCGATATCCAGGAGAGCTTCGCCTCCGGTAAGGCCGCTGTGGAAGCTGCCCTGGCCGGCGAGACCGACAAGATGGTCGGCTTCGTCTGCACCCGCGAGAATGGCTATCACTGCGAGACCAAGCTCTTCGAGCTGAGCAAGGTGGCCAACTTCGAGCAGAAGCTGCCTCTGGAGTGGATCAACGCCGCCCACAACGGTGTCACCAAGGAATTCGTGGACTACTGCCTGCCTCTGATCCAGGGCGAGACCCCCATGGTCAAGGAGAACGGCCTGCCCCGGTTCTGCCACCTGAAGAAAGTCTTCGCGTAAAAATAAGGTCCAATCAAAAGGAGATGCGCCGCGGCGCATCTCCTTTTTGTCTGAAAGCGCAATTTTGCCGCCGGGAGAAAAATCTCCCGGCGGCAAAGGTCTTTTTATCTGGCCTGGGGCGGCATGCTCCAGGCGGTGTGGTCGGTGTGGAGCAGCTGGTGCGCCCGGTGGGAGAGGGGCTTTTCCAGGTACTCGGCGTAGAGGGCGTGGACCTCGGGGTTTTCGTGGGAGAAGCGGCGCTTGCTGCCCTTGTCCAGCTCCCACAGGACAGAACCCCGGAGTGCTGCCATCTCGAGGCCGTCGTGGATGGGCTGACCGCCGCCGCCGGCGCAGCCGCCGGGACAGGCCATGATCTCCACAAAGTCGTAGTGGACCTTCCCGGCCTGGAGGGCCTCCATCAGCCTGCGGGTGTTGCCCAGGCCGTGGGCCACGGCTACGCGCACGGTGCCGGCGCCGGGAATATCGAAAGCAGCTTCCTTCCAGCCGTCCATGCCGCGGACGGGGAGGAAGGCGTCGGCGTCCGGGTTCCGGCCGGTGACCAGGAAGTAGGCGCTGCGCAGTGCCGCGTCCATCACGCCGCCGGTGGCGCCGAAGATCACCGCCGCGCCGGTGCCGGTGCCCAGGGGGAAGTCAAAGGACTGCTCAGGCAGGTCCTGGATGTTGACGTGGTCGCTCTTCAAGAGCCGGGCCAGCTCGCGGGTGGTGAGGACGATATCCACGTCCTTGCGCCCGTCGGCGCCCACCATGGTGGGCAGGTCGCTCTCGGCCTTCTTGCTGACGCAGGGCATCACCGAAATCACCTTGAGCTTTTCCAGCGGGATGCCGTTCTTCTCCGCGAAGTAGGTCTTGGCCACGGCGCCGAACATCTGCTGGGGCGACTTGGCCGTGGAGAGGTTGGGGACGAAGTCGGGGAACTGGCTCTTGACGAACCGGACCCAGCCGGGGCAGCAGGAGGTGAACATGGGCCAGGGGTACTGATCCTTGTGGGTGAAGCGCTCGACGAACTCGCTGCCCTCCTCCATGATGGTGAGGTCGGCGGAGAAATTGGTGTCGTAGACGTAGTCAAAGCCCAGGCTCTTCAGAGCCGAGACCATCCGGCCCGGCGTGGCCACGTCCAGAGGCAGGCCGAAATCCTCGGCCCAGGCCGCCCGGACGGCGGGGGCCACCTGCACCACGGTGATGATCTCCGGGTCGGCCAGCGCCTCCAGCACCTGGGCGGTGTCGTCCCGCTCATAGAGCGCGCCCACGGGGCAGTGGGTGACGCACTGGGCGCAGTAGGCGCAGTCCGCCTCCTCCAGCTTGCGGTTCTTGGAGACGTTGACCGTGGTGCGCGAGCCGGTGCCGGCCACGTCCCAGATGTGGAGGCCCTGCACCTTGTCACAGATCTGCACGCAGCGCATACACTTGACGCACTTGGCGGCGTTGCGGATCAAAGGCAGCTTCTGGTTCCACCGCTGGATGGGCAGCTCCGTCTCATAGGGGACGGACAGAAGGTTCATGTCGTTGGCCAGCTTCTGCAGGGTGCAGTTGCCGCTGCGGACGCAGGTGGCGCACCGGCAATCGTGCTGGGAGAGAATCAGCTGGAGGTTGACCCGCCGGGCCTCCCGGACCCGGGGGGAATTGGTGCGAATCACCATGCCCTCGGCCACCTGGTTGTCGCAGGCGGGCATCAGCCGGGTGATGCCTTCGATTTCTACCACGCAGATGCGGCAGGCGGCGATTTGATTGATCTCCTTGAGATAGCAGAGGCTGGGGATGTGAATGCCGTTGTCCCGCGCAGCCTCCAGAATGGTGGTACCCTCCCGGGCAGTGACGGTCTTGCCGTCGATCGTCAGTGTTACCATCTTTCAACTCTCCCTCCCTTGAAGCTGCCGTAGCCGAAGTGATCGCACCGGAGGCAGCGCGTGGCCTCGGTGGTGGCTTCCTCCAGGCTCATCTCGCATTCGATGCAGGCGAAGTCCTTCTTCCGTTCGCCGGCCTCCCGTTCGGCGAGATTGACCCGGCCATGGGGCGGCAGATTGTTGAGTCGCGGCGGGGGCAGAATCTGTACGTCGGTGGTGATGACATGGTTGAAGCCCAGGTATTCGTCGATGTTGGCCGCGGCCACCTTGCCGGCGGCAATAGCTCGGATGGCCGTGGCGGGGCCGGTGACGCAGTCGCCGCCGGCGAAGACGCCCTCCTGGCTGTCCAGGCTGCTGTCGGCCTCGGCCAGGAAGCTGCCCCGGCGGACCGGTACGCCGCCCTGTTCAAAGTAGTGCGTCTCCACGCCCTGGCCGATGGCCACCAGCACCAGGTCGGCGGGAATGCGGACTTCGGGGGCGTCGGCCTTGTTGGGCCGGGGCCGTCCGTCGCGGCCCACGGGGCCGATGATCTGCGGCTGCACCCAGAGGGCCGCGGCGCGGCCCTGCTCGTCGGCCTCGATGCGCACCGGGGCCTGGAGGGTGAGAAGCTCCGCGCCCTCGGCCAGCGCGCCCTCCACCTCCTCGGCCAGGGCGGTCATGTCCGCCTGGCGGCGGCGGTAGACGCAGCTGACCTTCTCCGCGCCCAGGCGGATGGAGCTGCGGGTGACGTCCATGGCCACGTTGCCGCCGCCGATGACCACCACCTTCTTGCCGGTGAAGTCGGGCAGGACGTCGTCGCCGATGCCCCGCAGCAGCTCCACGGCGGAGATCACGCCCTCGCTGTCCTCGCCGGGGATGCCGGTCTTCTTGTCGGTCTGCGCGCCGATGGCCAGATACAGCGCGTCATACTGGCTGCGCAGGTCGTTGTAGGAGATATCCTCGCCGATGGCGGTCTCCAGCTTGACCTCGATGCCGGTGGAGAGGATGGAGGCGATCTCGGCGTCCAGCTTCTCCCGGGGGAAGCGGTAGCTGGGGATGCCGTAGCGGAGCATACCGCCCAGCTTCTTCTGCTTTTCGTAAACCGTCACCTGGTGGCCCATCAGCCGCAGGTAGTAGGCCGCCGAGAGGCCGCCGGGGCCGCCGCCCACGATGGCCACGCGCTTGCCGGTGTCCGGCGCGCAGGGCGGGTTGGGCACAAAGCCGGCGTTGTTGACGGCGAACTTCTTGAGGCCGCGGATGTTGATGGGGTTGTCGATCATGCCGCGGCGGCAGCGGGCCTCGCAGGGATGCTCGCAGATGTAGGCGCAGGCGGTGGGGAAGGGGTTGTCCTTGCGGATGAGCTTGACCGCGTCGGCGTACCGCCCCTCGGAGACCAGGGCCACGTAGCCGGGGATGTCCACGCCGGCGGGACACAGCGCCACGCAGGGGACCGGGTTTTCCAATCCGCCCAGGCAGCGGCCCTCGGTGACGTGGGAGAGGTAGTCGTCCCGGAAGCCCTGGAGCCCCAGCAGCACCTGCTGGGCCGCGTCCACGCCGATGGCGCAGTCGGCGGTGTCGTGGATGACCCGGGCCGTGGTCTCGATGGTGTCGATGGTCTCCAATGTGCCGGTTCCATCCAGCACCTGGCGCAGCAGCGTGCTGAGCTGGCCCAGACCCACCCGACAGGGGACACATTTGCCGCAGGATTGGGCGTGGCAGAGGTTTAAGAACGTCAGCGTCATGTCCACGGGACATAGACCGGGCGGGCTGGAGGCAATCCGGCGCTCCACGCTGTGGTAGAGGTCCTCGACCACAGCCTCCGCCTGGCTCTTGGTGCGGATGGAAAGTCTGCTCATATGCTTCGCTCCTTCAGAGGTATTGGGAATGGGGGATATATGAAATTCTATATATAGTATATATTTATCGATATCCCTATATCGAATATTATACGCTTCGCTGGCAGAAATAGCAATGGAAAAATATAAATTCCTTCGGAAATTTCTCGAAAATTTTTGATGCTTG
>LBJMR02800__coassemble_1007_pt1 | contig 14390 bp, 9 predicted proteins | sample LBJMR02800__metabat2_low_PE_023 | metagenome-assembled genome bin LBJMR02800
CCACGCGGACGCGCAATGCGCGCGATCTACGGCGGGATTGCGAGTTGGTGCGCTCGCCGCAAACGCTCCGTAGGGGCCGATGTGGGCATCGGCCCCTACAGCAAGGACGAAAGTCAGTCCGTTCACCACAAGCGCTCTGGCAACGCGGCCACGCGGACGCGCAATGCGCGCCCCTACGGCGGGATTGCGAGTTGGTGCGCTCACCGCAAACGCTCCGTAGGGGCCGATGCCTACATCGGCCCGAACCCGCCGCAGGCGGGTCTCTTCCCCGCAGGCGCTCTGGCAGCGGATATCTGAGCGGTTCGCTGAACGCATGCGACTCTCTTGTAGGGGCGGCTATCAGCCGCCCGGAACTGGCTGCGTTCGGCGGCAGCCCGCCGGGATCGCGGTCTGGCAAGCGGGCGGCTATTAGCCGCCCCTACGATGCGGCCGGGAGCTGGTGCGTTCGGCAGAGGCCCTCAGGCATCGCTGCTATGCGGGCGCGCGATGCGCGTGATCCACGGCGGGAATCGGGTGCGCGGCAGCAGAAACGGTGGCCCGTCTCCCCTGCCCATTCCCCGCAGCATCTTTTCATCTCACAAAACACCGCGCCGCCTCCCTGGGCTTGGGAAGCGGCGCGGTGTTTATTGTCCCTTCACAGGACGCAGTAATACGGGCAGATGTCCTCATAGTGGCCGTCCTTCCTGTGGAAGCCCCCGGGGATGGCGCCTGGCGGCACGTCATGCCTTTGCGCAATGCCATTACCGAACAATTCGATGCCGGCACATCCCGGTTTTTCCACAGGTGGGACAGGTCAACCGGCGCTTTGTAAAGGTGTGGTAGCTTTTTACGTAGTCGTTCATGCTCGGGACAAAGAGCGCCTTGCAGTGCGGACATTCAAAATAGCCAGCCTTCCGATCCAGCACCGCGGCTGCGCCGATGCCTGCTGCCGCGGTCAGCACCGCAAGAACAATCAAAACAACCCGCACAATGGCAGGCAAGGCCAGAAAGGACGCAATCGTCAGCAGGGAGCATACGGCAATGACCGTAATAGTTCCACAGATCATGGCAAGCCACATCTGTTTCCGGTTTTCCTGGTTTTCTTGCATTAACGTCATCATATTTCCCTCCGCTTTTGCTTGATAGTCCTTGGGAGAAACCCGTTCTCCAGAAAGCAGATCATTCACAGTAACCTGCAGCGCATCGCACAGCGGCAGCATCAGGGAAACTTCCGGGAGTCCTTTTCCGCACTCCCATTTGGAAATCGTTTTGTCACTGATGGATAAAACATCTGCCAGCTGCCGCTGCGTCATGTTTCTCCCCTTTCTTGCCTCGGCGATGAATCTGCCGATTCGAATTTGATCCATTCCAGTTCCTCCTTCCTGCCTTTAGAATAGCGAGCTGGCGCCGCGGACTCCACCCACAAATCGTAGAATTGCATAGCTCTACGGTGCGTAGACCTCGGGAATCTAAAAAGTTCTCTCCATGCAGCATTGCAGCATTTGTATTCGGGAGTGTTCCGGCCCCGGTTAAACCAGGCTGCCAGTCATACAGAGAATATCTGGGCCGGCAAGGATACAGGCAAGCCTTGTCATGCGAAACTGTTCAGAGAACAGAACTCTCGCGAAATAGCTCTTGCGCGATTTGCCGGATCTGTGAGATGGGAACTGCGTCCAATGGCGCTGCGGCATTTCCCAGCTTTGTCCGAAACAAAGTGATGATCTTCGCCGCTGCAAGGCCGTGGGCGTTGGCCGGATTGGATGAATCCGCTTCTTCCGCGAAGGCGAGGAGCAAATTGCGTTCGACGGAGTAAATGAGTTCCACCAGCTTGGCCCGATATTCCAGCTGGGCGGGCGCGAGATCGGCATTGCGCGACAAATCCATGGCGTGCTGCGCCTCATGCTTCAGCAGGGAAACCGTGAATGCCTCTGACGTCAGGTCATAGCTCTCCGCCACGCAATTCAGGACCCCGTCCGCGTCTGCCCAACCGCCAGTGCTGATACGCCCCAGGGAAATATAGTCCAGCCAGCTTTTGGACAGGAATTCGGAGAGCAGATTGACCCGGTATGGCTGGGTGCCTTCCGGCAATTCGACTGTATACAGCTTTGGCGTTGTGACCTTCCATATGTACGGCCCAAAATATCCCGAGGTTCGTCCGCCAAGATAGTGAAAGCCATTCGACTCAAAGACATCTTTGATTTTCGGCTCCAAATCTGTGTCAAACTCCCCCGCTTCCGTCAAAAGGCACTGGGCAAATCGAGCTTGCATCTGTTGGCGCGCTGCCGGCTCCGGCAAGTTCCAATAGAATACATCCCGGTAATATTGCTGGAAAACCAGCAGGAGCGGGGCGAGGTCCGCGTCTGCATCGTTGGCAGCGTACGGCTCCTGCTCAAATCGCCTTTGATATCGCTGGAGCTCTGCGCTCTTTTCCGGAAACTGCGTCAAATAGTCCATCGCGGGGCGGAGGGCTCCTTTCAAGAGGAAGCCAAAAAACACTCCATCATCATAGGCAGCCATATTGTCACCTTCCAATCCAAATAATGCAATGCCCGCATCTGATCGCTCGGCGCCTGTTCTGCGAACCAGGCCGATTTGCCCCTGCGGCGGGAACCGGAGAAAAGCATACGATTGATCGACCAGGGCCCGCCGCAGAATGGGGAAATTCTGGGGCCCTTTGGCTGTATCCATATCGATCACAGGACGCAGTAATACGGGCAGATGTCCTCATAGTGGCCGTCCTTCATGCGGAAGCCCCCGGGGATGACGCCCAGCGGCACGAAGCCCAGCCGTTCATAGAGGTGCCGGGCGGTGTGGTTCGAGGCCACCACGGCGTTGAACTGCATGATGGTGAAGCCCAGCTCCTTGGCCTTTTGGAGGCAGTCGCGCACCAAAAGCTCGCCCACATGCCGGCCCCGCATCCGCCGGTCCACGGCGTAGCTGGCGTTGGCGATGTGGCCGCAGCGGCCCACGTTGTTGGGATGGAGGATGTAGAGGCCCACGATCACTCCGGTCTCCCGGTCCTGGGCCACGCCGCAGTGGGACTGTTGGCCGAAAAAGGCCCGGGCCGCCGGCAAGTCCAGCGTCTCCTCCTGGGGGAAGGCGACGCCGTCCTCCACCACCTGGTTCCAAATGGCGGCCATGGCCGCCAGATCGTCCGCCCGGTAGGGGCGAATCAAAAGCTCCATCTTGTTTTCACCGACCTTCGGGGTATTTAAGGCTTTTCAGGCTGTCAAAAAACTACGCAAAATCCACCGCGACAGAGAACCGGGGGACATACTGTTTCGACACGCCGGGCTTTTATCATACCGCCTTTTGCCGCCGTTGTACAGAGCTTTTTCACTTCAGTCGCCGGACTCCAGGGCCGGTGTATCGCCCTCCGCCTGGGGCAGGATCACCTCGGCCTTGAAGAGATCGCCGTCCACGGTCAGCAAAAACTCCCCGTGCTGGAGCTGCGTGAGGCTGCGGGCGATGTTCAGCCCCAGGCCGCTGCCCTCGCTGTGGCGGGCCGAGTCACCCCGGACGAACCGCTCCATCAGCTCGTCGGCGTCGATGTTCAGCGGCTCCCGGGAGATGTTCTTCACGGCGATGACCACCTGCCGGCCCCGGGGGATGGCCGTTACGTAGACCCGGGTGCCGGGGAGGGCGTACTTCCCGGCGTTGCCCAGGAGATTGTCCAGCACCCGCCACAGGAGCTTGCCGTCGGCCAGAACCGTGAGGCCCCGCTGGAGCGAGACCACCACCTCCAGCTTTTGCGCCTCCAGCCGGTCGCGGTACTCCTCCACCGCCTGGCTGACCAGCTCGTCCACGCTGGTGGGCGCCAGCGACACCGGCAGGTTGCCCGTGGACGCCTTGGAGGCCTCCACCAGGTCCTCGGTGAGCTTTTTGAGCCGCTTGGCCTGGCGGTCCAGCACCTCCAGGTACTGCGCTCCCTCCTGGTCGCTGTGGGGCTTTTGCAGCAGGTCCACATAGTTGACGATGGACGTGAGGGGCGTCTTGATATCGTGGGAGACGTTGGTAATCAGCTCGGTTTTCAGCCGTTCCGATTTCATCCGCTGCTCCACGGCCCGGTTGATGCCCTGGGCGATGGCGTTGAGGTTCTCCCCGTGGCGCTTGAAGTCCCAGTAGAGCTTGTCGGTGTTCAGGTGGTAGGTGAGGTCCCCCGCCGCCAGCTGCTCGCCGGCCTTCCTGAGGGCGACCAGCTGCCGGGCGCCCAGGACGATGGCCGCAAACAGGGCCAGGTTGAAGAGCAGCAGCAAAAGCAGCGGAACAGCCGGGTCATAGCTGGTGATAAACAGGACGATCAGCACAAATTCCACAAACAGCGCCGCCGCCGCGCCCAGCGCCGCCCGGGGCGCCAGCGAGATGGCCCGGAACCCCTGGGCGATCCAGCGGCAGCCGCGGCCCAGCTGCCGCAGCAGCCACAGGGCCAGCCGCACCAGCAGGAAGGTCTTCCACCACTTCCCGGCCTTGACGCGGGTGGCCAGGGTGCAGAGAAAGCCCAGTATCAGCAGCGAGGCGCAGACGAAGATAACGGTGCTGCCCGCCAGGGAGAGGCCGGTCTGGAAGTTGTCGCTGTAGCGGTAGTTGTAGGAGATGGCGTAGAAGACCTGCCCCACGAGGTCGGAGAGCAGCATCACGGCCAGGAAGGCGCCCACGGCCATCACGTCCAGGGGGACGCGGTCAAACCACCGGAGCGTGACGCCTTCCTTGCCGGGGCGGCGCCCGGCTTGGCAGAGCAGGAAGGCCACGGCGGCGATAAGCGCCGCGAAGCAAACCCCCAGCATGACCGGCCCCTTGATCCGCAGGCCGTAGATCAGGTCAAACTGGCGCTGGCCCTGGGCAAAGGGGTCGTTGGGATTGTCCGGCAGGGCGCTGGGCAGCAGGCAGAGGATCTGGTAAGAGAGGTCCGCACCGGGGTCCTCCGGCGAAGGGCCGCGAAAATAGGCGTCGGTCACGTAGAGAGTTTCAAAGGGGGTGTCCGGATCCCCCAGGGACATGGGGAAGTCCTCCCGATAGAGGTACTTGTTCTCGGCAAAGCCGCCGCCCAGATCCAGGTCCATGCCCTCGATATAGGAGGCCACCACCCGGCCGCTCTCCTCCTCCAGGATCACAAAGCGGAAGCTGTTGTCCTCCAGCAGGATGTTCCAGCGGTCGTAGGTCAGGTCGTTCAGGAAGCGGGATTCCACGGCCTCGGCCCAGTTTTGAGCCAGATAGTAGCAGCTGGTGGTGGTCTGATACGCCGCGTCCGGGGCATAGTAGCCCTCGGCCAGGCACCAGGCGGTGGTGTAGCCCCCCAGGAAGCCGAAGGTCAGGCTGGCCACCGCCAGCACGATGGCCAGCAGCTTCCAGGGCAGGGCACTGAAGCGGTATTGCATGGCTGCCTCCTATTCTCCCCGGCCGGTGGGGGCGAATTTGTACCCCTGGCCCCAGACCACCTTGATATACCGGGGCTCGGAGGGGTTGATCTCGATTTTTTCCCGCAGATGCCGGATGTGGACGGCCACGGCGCTCTCGGATCCGGCGCCGGTCTCGTTCCACACGGCCTCGTAGATCTTGGCGGAGGAAAAGACCTTGCCGGGGTTGCGCATCAAAAGGCGCAGAATGCCGTACTCGCTGGGGGTCAGGGAGACGGCCTCCCCGTCCACGGTGACGGTTTTGGCCGGGTCGTCCAGGGTGACGGCGCCGATGGTGATGACGTCCTGGGATTCGCTGCGGCTGCCCAGGGCCGTGTACCGCCGCAGCTGCGACCGCACCCGCGCCAGCACCTCCATGGGGTCGAAGGGCTTGGTGATGTAGTCGTCGGCGCCGATGTTGAGGCCGAGAATCTTGTCGCTGGTCTCGCTCTTGGCCGTCAGCAGGATGATGGGCACGTTGCTCTCCGCCCGAATCTTGGCCGTGGCCGCGATGCCGTCCATTTCCGGCATCATGATATCCATGAGAATCAGCTGGATGTCCCGGCTGCGCACCAGCTCCAGGGCTTCTTTCCCGGAGTAGGCGGTGTAAATTTCGTAGTCCTCGCCGGAGAGGTAGATCTTCAGCGCTGAGACAATGTCCCGTTCATCGTCGCAAATCAAAATTCGATACATGGCGTTTCCCCCTCTATGAGAGTATTGTACCAGACCCGTTCTTAAGATACCAGAGGCAGGTGGTTTAAGATTTTCATAAGCCGCCCGGGCGGAAAGCGGCCTCACGCATTGCCTCGTCTGTTGCACCAGGCCGCCGTTTGCGCGCGCGCTCCGTAGGGGCGGCGATCAGCCGCCCGGGACCGGGGCGCGAAATCTGCAGGCAAACGCGAACTGCACCCACTCACGGGCGGCACAGTCAAAGAGATGTGTCAGCGGCCCCAGCAGCTGGGGCGGCACATGCATGTCGGAGGCTTTTCCCCGGCCTCCGGCGGGGAACTTTTCACCGCAGAAAAGTTCCCAAAACGCGCCGGGGGCTGCGGCCCCCGGACTCCCTTGGGGCTGCGCGGCGTGCATCCCAAGGAGCGGCATCACGTAAGCCGTAACGCTCCACCGGGCTGTCCCGTCCCATACTGCCTCCCCCTTCCCGGCTTCGCGCGGCCCAGTAGAATCGGCGGGTCGTTACGGCTACAGAACTTTTCTCTAAGGCCGCACGAACTGCCCCAGAACAGGGGTTAAGTATTGCACACGGCAGCTTTTGCGCGCAATCTCTCCGTCCTCGCCGTAGGGGCGCGCATCGCGCGTCCGTGACGCGAAGCGGCCTCTCGTGGCGAGTGCGGTGGTTGCAGGATGCCGTTTGTACCACCGCACCCCCGTCGTGCTGTAGGGGCGGCCTGTATGGCCGCCCGGAACCGGCTGCGTTCGGCGACAGTCTGCTGAAATCGTGACCCGGCAAGCGGGCGGCTGATAGCCGCCCCTACGGTGGAATCACACCCCGGTACGCTCGGCGGAGGCGCTTGGGCGGCGCGGTCAGCGGACGCGCGATGCGCGTTATCTACGACGGAATCGCAGGTTTGTGCGTTTGGCGTAGGCGCTCCGTAGGGGCCGATGCCCACATCGGCCCGAACCCGCCGCAGGCGGGTCTGTTCGGCGGAGGCCCTCAGACAGCGCGGCCAGGCGGGCGGCCATACAGGCCGCCCCTACAACACCTCTCCGGCAGGCCTGCGGCCTGCCACCTCCCTCAAGGGGAGGCTTAGGCCGCTGCGTGTGCCGCGGGCGCGTAGGAATCGCCAGCCGCCCCTATGGCAGCGACGCCTCCCCAAACGCTGGTCAGCGTTTGGGGAGGCGTTTGATTGCCTTCGTCCGGGGCGGCGGGGTCAGAACAGCCAGGCCGAGTTGGTGTCGGTCAGCAGCGTGGACGCGCCGTAGAGGAACAGCAGCTCATCCACGCCCTGCTCCTGCACAAAATCCGTGACGCTCCCGCGGTAGAACCGCAAATCCAGCAGATACACCGTGCTGTAGTGTTCCGCCAGGAACGGAGCCACGGCGTGGGCGTAGGAGTCCTTGATGACCAGGAGCGTTCCGTCGGGGGCGTCGGGGTTCTCGAGCTTCGTCAGGGTGTGGTTGCCGTCCAGATACACCGGGTATTTGTCCAGTTCCTGGAGGTGGTCCAGGAAGAAGAAGCTGTCGGAGACGACGGGGTCCTTCCCGCCGTCGGTGATGGTGACGGTGGGGGTGAGGCCGCTGTCCCACAGCTCCACCGTGTCCGGCGGCGACAGGAAATAGCCGCTGCCCGACCAGGTGGTGCCGTAAAAGCCGTCGTAGCTTGTCACGGTGTAGTCCGACTGGGGCCGGGCCGAAAGGCCCTGGGCCTCGCGCCAGGCGGCGTAGAGGGTATAGGCTCCATAGGCCGTCAGGTGATGGTCGGTGTGGTAGAAGACCGGCTGCGCCGCGTCGGCCTGGGCCAGCTGCTGCCGCAGATCGTAGGCCGTCATGGCCGTGACGGTCTCGCGGGCCGTCTCAAAGAGCTGGTCGTCGGGGTAGGGCCCGTGGCCCATGGGCAAAAGCGCTTCTTTCATCGAGCCGGTGGAGGGCACCAGCACCAGCGAGGCCGGCAGGCCGGTATTCTTGGCGAAGTTGTCGAACCGCTGGAGGTTGGTGGTGAAAAGCTCCATATCCAGCGCCGTGGGGGCGTTGATGAGATAGTTGTCCCGGGCAAAGTAGATCTTTTCCAGGGCATTGCGCCCGGTGAGGAGCTTTTCGTAGGCGTTGAGGCCCACGAAGACGTCCCGGGCCGGGAAATGGTCGCTCAGCCACGTCTCCCACTGGGTCTGGACGGCGCCGTCCTCCAGGGTGGCCCAGGTGAGGGCGGGAAGCTCGGCCAGGTATCGCTTCTCCCGCTCCGAATACGTCTTCTTGGGCTGGAAGAGCAGCGCCGCCGCCCCGGCGAAGATGGCCACGACGAACACCGCCGGGCAGAGCCATTGCGTCCAACGTTTCATCGGGGCACCTCCTAAAAGTTAAAGTAGATGAAGGGGTTGTAGCCGCCGCTGACCAGGCTGGCCGTGGACAGCAGCAGCGCCGCGGCGCAGAGGACGGCGGCAGCGGCCTCCGCCGCGCTCCGGGCCTTCCACCGGCTCCAGAGCCGGGCGCCCAGCGGCGTGGCGGCCACGGCGCCGACGATGCCCAGGGGCAGCCAGCCCGGCAGCCACAGGTGGGCCGTGCCGGCCACGGGGGTGAAGAGGACCGCCAGGTACCGCCCCGCGGCGGCGAAGTCCTTTGATGCGAAGAACACCCAGCCAATCAGCACCAGGACGATGGTATAGACCCAGCGGACCGCGCTGGGCAGGCGATCCAAAAACCGCTTCAGCACCAGCTTCTCCAGCAGAAGCAGCAGGCCGTAGTAAACGCCCCAGAGGAGGAAGTTCCACCCGGCGCCGTGCCAGATGCCGGTGAGCATCCAGACGATCATCAAATTACGGGCCATCTTCCCCTTGCTGCACCGGCTGCCGCCCAGGGGGATATAGACATAGTCCCGGAACCAGGTGCTGAGGGAGATGTGCCAGCGCCGCCAGAACTCGGTAATGCTCCTGGCGATGTAGGGGTAGTTGAAGTTGACCATGAAGTCGAAGCCAAGCATGGCGCCCAGGCCCCGGGCCATGTCGGAATAGCCGCCGAAGTCGAAGTAGATTTGCAGGGCGTAGGCCAGGATGCCGCACCAGGCGGCCAGGGTACCGTAGGCCGCCGGCTCCGCCGCCACCTGCTCCCACAGGAGGGCAAACTGGTTGGCCAGCAGCACCTTTTTGGCAAGGCCGACGGCGAACATCTTGACGCCCCAGGAAAAGCCGGAGACGGTGCATTGGCGCGTTTGAAGCTGCTGCGCCACGTCGCTGTAGCGGACGATGGGGCCGGCGATCAGCTGGGGGAACAGGGAGATATAAGCCGCGAAGTCCACGAAGCGCCGGGTGGCCGGGCAGTCCTCCCGGTAGACGTCGATGACGTAGCTCATAGCCTGGAAGGTGTAGAAGCTGATGCCGATGGGCAGCGGCACCGACACCGCAGGCAGCCACGAAAGCCCCGGCGCCAGCCGCAGCGTCTCCAGCACCAGGCCGGTATACTTGAAGAAGGCCAGCGCCCCCAGGTTGAGGACCACGCTGGCAATCAGCACGGCCTTCTTCCCGCGGCGGGTTTTCGCCCGCTGGAGCAGCAGCCCCGCGCTGAAGTTCACCGCCACCGAGAGCAGCATCAACAGCACGTACACCGGCTCGCCGTAGGCGTAGAAGATCAGGTTCATCACCAGGAGAAAGGCGTTTCGAAGGCCGGTATAGCGCCCGGGAATCAGGAAATAGCCCAGCAGCGTCACCGGCAGGAAGACAAAGAGAAAGGGAATGCTGGAAAAGACCATATGTCACCCTCCGAAAAAAGGCCGGGGCGGCAAACACCGCACCCCGGCCTTGTCAATTCTGTCTCAACCGACGTAGGTTGCGTAGATGGCGGCCATGTCCGCCTGCTTGGGGGAGAGAATCAGCGATACGTACAGGCCGTTGACCCGCACCTGGCAGCTCTGGGCGGCCTGGTAGTTGTCCGGGTCGTAGGTCTCGGACTGGACCAGCACCTCGTTGAGCCGGTTCTGGAGCTTCTCCTGGATCGTGGCAGCCGCGGCCTCGTCCACGGCCTCCACCAAAATCACCTCGTCCGGGAAGGTGCCGGACATGGTGACAAAGCTGGCCGACTGGGCCACCAGCGAGGCGTCGATGCCGTAGAGGTTCAGCAGGGCGTCGGTCTCCAGGTTGAGGGGATCGGCGATAGAGAGCTGACTGATGATGTCAGCCCGCACCGCGGAGAGGTCCACCGAGGTGCCGGACTCCGCCGGCGGCGTCTCGGGCTGGGGGTCGGCGGGCTTGTCTTCCTCGGGCTTCGTCTCAGTGGGGGTCTCCTCCTCGGGCTTCGTTTCAGTCGGAATCTCTTCCTCGGGTTTCGGCTCAGCCGGGGTCTCCTCCTCCGGCTTCGTCTCGGGACTCTCCTCCTCCGGCTTCGCGTCGGGCGTCTCCGCCTCCGGCTCAGTGTCGGGGGTCTCGGCAGTGTCGGTCTCGGTCTGGGCCGCGTCGGTCTCGGCGTCCGCCGGGTCCTTGGTGGTGGCGCAGGCCGTCAGCGTCAGGAGCAGTGCGGCGATCAGCAGCCACACAGTAAATTTCTTGTTCATGGAGTCAAACCTTTCTAATGGAATGGGAATGCGGGGCGCTCACTTCAGCGCCTCGGGGGCGTGGGTCTTGAGGTAGTCCACCCAGACCTTGCAGCCGTCATAGGTGAAGTGGATGCCCATGGCGTTGTTGTCGCTGCAATAGACGCCGGGGAGATAGCCGTCCTTGTCCCGGAGCACCTCAGCCACGTTGATGAAGTACCAGCCCCGCTCCTCGCAGAAGGACTGCATCTTGTCGTTGTACGCCTGGATCTTGGTGTTGTTGAGGCTGTCGGTGATGATGGTGCTGCTGGCAGCCATGGGCGTCACGGACTCCACCAGGATGCTCACGTCGGGCGCCTTGGCCAGGATGCGGTCGATGAGCGTGACCAGGTCCTGGGACGTGCTGTCCACGCCGCCGCGCAGGCTGTTGATGCCCAGCATGATATAGACCTTTTTGGCGCCGCAGGCGGCCACGCCGTCCTCCACCAGCATCTTCTTGCCCTGGTAGGAGGGGTGGATCGAGCTGCTGCTGACGTTCCAGAGAGCGTTGGCGGGGCTGAGGCTGCCGGCGCAGAGGAACTGGGCGTTGCCCAGAGCCTTGGTTGAAGCGTTGTAGTATTGAAGCATCAGCGACACGGAGTCGCCGATGAAGACGGCGTCGTCAAAGTAGCTGAGGTCCACGGCGTCGGACTTCTCCACCAGGCCGCTGGGCGGCGCGGTGTAGCCGTCGTAGAGGCTGTCGTAGGCGCCGTCGGTGAGATCAACGGTCAGCGCGCCGGCCTCCGGCTTCTGCTCTGCCGCGTCCAGCAGGCGGCAGAGGACGGCGGCGCACTCCTGGCGGGTGATGAACCCGGCGGGGCGGAAGTAGCCGTTGTCATAGCCGTTGACCAGGCCGCTCATCTGGCAGACCGTCACCGGCGTTCTGGCGTACTGGCGGACAGAGAGGGAGTCGGCAAACTGCCGGGCGTCATCCACGGCGCAGAGGCTGAGCTTTTCCTCCCGGGCAAAGCGCAGGAGCATGGTGCAAGTGTCCTGACGGCTGATGGAGCCGCCGGGGTTGAAGCTGGTCTCGCTGACGCCGTTGACCACGCCGCTCTCATAGGCCCACAGGACGGCGTCGTAGTCGGCGCTGTCCGCCGGCACGTCGGTGAAGGGCAGGCTGTCACCGCTGACGGCCTTGCCGCCCAGGGACAGGTGCATGGCGTAGAGCGCGGCGACGAATTCCAGCCGGGTCTCCTGGTCGGTGCTGCGGAATTTGTCGCTGTCGGGCAGAATCCCCGCCTGGCTGAGCCGGGCGATATAGCTGTAGCTCCACTGGCTTTCCGTCACGTCGGAATAGGGATTTTTCCAAGGTCCCTTGCCGTTTTGCGCCGCCGCCACCGGCAGTGTCAGCGCAGCTACCAGAAACACGGCCGCCAGACGTGTCATGATCTTTTTCATACCCATGCCCCTCTCCAAAATCACTTGACATAATTCGTCGAAACTGTGGTTATTATATCGGACGCCTAAACATAAGTCAAGGCTGCGGCCCCATGCAGGAGCGCCAAATTTGCCGTCGGATTTTGGGTGGAATGCCGTACAATTGGATGACGCCGCCCCGGGCTTTTGGGTTCCCATCCGACGCAGAATTTCCGCCGCGCAGCGGCGAAAATTTTGTGCGGAGGGTGCGGGCGAACGGGCGGCCATACAGGCCGCCCCTGCGGCGGGGACGGGGGCGGGTACGCTCGGCGTTAGCGCTCAGACACCGGCAGCCAACGGACGCGCGACGCGCGTTATCTACGGCGAAAATCGCAGCCCGCTTCGTTTGCTGCCAGCGCGCGGAAATCGCCAGACACGCGGGCGGCTCATAGCCGCCCCTACAGTAGAATCGCGGCCCGGTGCGTTCAGTGCGGGCGCTTCCGGGCGGCAAAAAGGCTCCCCTTGAGGGGAGCTGGCGCGAAGCGCCTGAGAGGTGTCCTTGCGGGCGGGTCTGTTCGGTGCGGGCGCTCGGGCGGCGCCGGCTTGTCTGCCTCCGGCGGGGCACTTTTCACCGCGGAAAAGTGCCGAAAACGCGCCGGGGGCTGCGGTCCCCGGACTCCCGTGAGGCTGCGCGGCGTGCATCCCAAGAAAAGGCATCGCCCAAGCCGTTACGCTCCACCGAGCTGTCCCGCCCCATACTGCCTGCCCCTTCCCGGCTTCGCGCGGGCCAGTGGAATCGGACAATCGTTACGGCTACAGAACTTTTCACTAAGGCCGCACGAACTGCCCCGGAATGCAGGGTGGATGCTGCACACGGCAGTTTTTGCGCACAAATATTGCCGTCCCCACCGTAGGGGCGGCTATCAGCCGCCCGCCTGGCCGCGTTGCCTGAGCGCCTTAGCCGAACGTACCAGGCAGCAATTCAACCGTAGGGGCGCGCATTGCGCGTCCGGGCCGCGTCAGCGGCCTCTCGCGGCGGGCGTGGTGGTTGCGCGAGGCCGTTTGTCCCGCCGGGCCCCCGTCGCCGCCAGGGACTGCCTGCGGCTTGCGACAGCCTGCTGGAATCGCACCCCGGACACGGGCGGCCATACAGGCCACCCCTACACTCCCCCCCCCATCCGGCAGGCCTGCGGCCTGCCACCTCCCCTAAAGCCCTTCGGGCGTTAGGGGAGGCTTTGGTCTGGTGCGTTCGGCGTGGGCACTCAGGCAGCGCTGGCCGGGCGGGCCGATGTGGGCATCGGCCCCTACAGTGGAATCGCGGGCCGGTTGCATCTGCCGCAGGCGCTCAAGCGGGCGGCCAGGCGGGCGGCGGTGGCCCGGCGGCAACACAAAGCAAAAGCGGGCGGGGTATTCCCCCGCCCGCTGCGGCGAACGCCGGTGTTTCCGGCCTTCGCGCCGTTTCGCGCTTACTTTTTCAGCTTGTTGGCCACCACATCGGTGAACAGTGCGGCGAACTGGTCGTAGGTCATGGCGCCCAGGTCGCCCTCGGCCCGGTGCCGGACGGAGACGGTGCCGTTCTCCACGTCGCGGTCGCCGACCACCAGCATATAGGGAACCTTCTCCATCTGGGCCTCGCGGATCTTCTTGCCGATCTTCTCGTTGCGGTCGTCCACCTCCACGCGGCAGCCCAGGGCGAAGAGCTTCGCCTTGAGGTCGTAGGCGTAGTCGTTGGCGCGGTCGGTGATGGTGAGAATCCGCACCTGCTCCGGGGCCATCCAGGTGGGCAGCGCGCCGGCGTACTTCTCGATCAGCAGCGCCAGGGTGCGCTCGTAGCAGCCCATGGAAGTGCGGTGAATGATATAGGGCGTCTTCTTCTGGCCGTCGGCGTCCACGTACTCCATGCCGAACTTCTGAGCCAGGAGCATATCGATCTGGATGGTGATGAGGGTGTCTTCCTTGCCGAAGACGTTCTTGATCTGGATATCCAGCTTGGGGCCGTAGAAGGCGGCCTCGTCAACGCCGATCTTGTAGTCGATGCCGAGGTCGTCCAGGATGGTCTTCATGACGCCCTGGGCGTGATCCCACTGCTCGGCCGTGCCCTCATACTTGGCGGTGTTGTTGGGGTCCCACTGGGAGAAGCGGAAGGAGCAGTCCTCCTTGAGGCCCAGCGTCTCCAGGCAGTAGTTGGCCAGCTCGAAGCAGCCGCGGAACTCATCCTCCAGCTGCTCGGGGCGGAGGATCAGGTGGCCCTCGGAAATGGTGAACTGCCGCACGCGGATCAGGCCGTGCATCTCGCCGGAGTCCTCATTGCGGAAGAGCGTCGAGGTCTCGCCCAGGCGCATAGGCAGGTCGCGGTAGCTCCGCGCCCGGTTCAGGAACACCTGGTACTGGAAGGGGCAGGTCATGGGCCGCAGGGCGAAGCACTCCTT
>LBJMR02800__coassemble_1027_pt1 | contig 14216 bp, 14 predicted proteins | sample LBJMR02800__metabat2_low_PE_023 | metagenome-assembled genome bin LBJMR02800
ACAGTATGAAGGTAAGACCGTCCGTGAAGCCCATGTGCGAGAAGTGCAAGATCATCAAGCGCAAGGGAAGAGTTATGGTAATTTGTGAAAACCCCAAGCACAAGCAGAGACAAGGCTGATAGGAGGTGCGCATTAAAATATGGCACGTATTGCTGGTATTGACCTGCCCCGCGACAAGCGAATCGAAATCGGTTTGACTTATATTTTCGGCATTGGCCGTAAGAGCGCCAAGGACATTCTCGAGAAGGCCAACATCGACCCCGACACCCGCGTGAAGGATCTGACCGACGACCAGGAAGCTGCCCTGCGTGAAGTGATCGACCATCACTACACCATCGAAGGCGACCTGCGCCGGGAAGTGGCCCTGAACATCAAGCGGCTCACTGAGATCGGCTGCTACCGTGGCCTGCGCCACAGAAGAGGCCTGCCGGTCCGCGGCCAGAGAACCAAGACCAATGCCCGTACCCGCAAGGGTCCGAAGAAGACCATCGCCAACAAGAAGAAGTAAAGGAGGGATATCGCAATGGCCAAGGCAAATGCAAAGAAAGTCGTCAAGCGCCGCAGAGAGCGCAAGAATATCGAGAAGGGCGCTGCGCATATCCGCTCTTCCTTCAACAATACCATGGTGACGATCACCGACACCAACGGCAACGCCCTTTCCTGGGCTTCCTCCGGTGGTCTGGGCTTCCGCGGCTCCAGAAAGTCCACGCCCTACGCTGCCCAGATGGCAGCCGAGACCGCTGCCAAGGCGGCCATCGAGAACTGTGGCCTGAAGACCGTTGAAGTGTTCGTGAAGGGTCCCGGCCAGGGCCGCGAGGCAGCCATCCGTGCGCTGCAGTCCGCGGGTCTGGAAGTGACCATGATCAAGGACGTGACCCCCATTCCTCACAATGGCTGCCGTCCTCCCAAAAGACGCCGCGTCTAATTTGCAGAAGGAGGAAAATCACCAATGGCAAAGAATACACAGCCTGTTCTCAAGCGCTGCAGAACGCTGGGCGTCTCCCCCGCGGCCATGGGCTACTCCAAGACTTCCAACAAGAACCCCGGCGGCCAGCGCCGCGCCAAGAAGTCCGAGTATGCCCTGCAGCTGACCGAGAAGCAGAAGGTTAAGTTCGTCTACGGCATCCTGGAGAAGCAGTTCCACATGTACTACGAGAAGGCCGAGCGCATGGGCGGCAACACCGGAGAGAACCTCCTGAGCCTGATCGAGCGCCGCCTCGACAATGTGGTCTACCGTCTGGGCTTTGCTTCCACCCGCCGCGAGGCCCGTCAGCTGGTCAACCATGGCCACTACACGGTCAACGGCAAGCGCGTCAACATTCCCTCCTACCTGGTGAGTGCCGGCGACGTGGTGGCCGTTTGCGAGAAGAGCGTCTCCAACAACCGCTTCAAGAAGCTCAAGGAAGACGACGCGTTCGTGGCCGCTCCCAAGTGGCTGGAGCGCGACAAGAACAACCTCCAGGGTAAGGTTGTCGCCATGCCCACGAAGGAAGACATTGACTTTGAGATCGCTGAGAACCTGATCGTCGAGTTGTACTCCAAGTAATGCACGGCCCTCGTTATTGGTAAGCTGTAATCGGCAACGAAACGGACGTTTCGTCAGTTGCAAGGAGGGTAAAATATTCATGGTAGAAATTGAAAAGCCTCGCATTGAATGCATTGATTCCCCTGAAGACAGTTCCTACGGCAAGTACGTGGTGGAACCGCTGGAGCGCGGCTACGGCACGACCCTGGGCAACTCCCTCAGAAGGATTCTGCTGTCTTCTCTGCCTGGCACCGCGGCGACGTCCATCAAGATCGCCGGGGTCCAGCATGAGTTCAGCACCATTCCCGGCGTCAAGGAAGACGTGACGGAGATCGTGCTGAACGTCAAGAAGATCATTGCAAGACTTCACTGCCAGGGCGTGAAAACGGTGTATATCGACGCAGCGGGGGAGTGCGAGGTGACGGCCGGCGACATCAAGGCCGACGGCGAGGTTGAGATTCTCAATCCCGACCTGCACATCTGCTCCCTGGGCCCCGATGCGACGTTCAATATGGAGATCACCCTGAGCCACGGCCGGGGCTACGTTCCGGCGGACCGGAACAAGAACCCCCAGATGCCCATCGGCGTGATCGCCATTGACTCCATCTATTCCCCGGTCTACAAGGCCAATTACACGGTGGAAAACACCCGTGTGGGCAACATGACCGACTACGACAAGCTGACCCTTGAGGTCTGGACTGACTCCACCATCACGGCCCGCGACGCCGTGAGCCTGGGAGCCAAGATCCTCTCCGATCACCTCTCCCTGTTTACCGATCTCTCCGAAGCCGTGGCCAACAAGTCCACGGTGGTGGAGAAGGCCGAGTCGCCCCGGGCCAAGGTGCTGGAGCTGACCATCGAGGAGCTGGATCTGTCGGTGCGGAGCTTCAACTGCCTGAAGCGCGCCAACATCAACAACGTCGAGGACTTGATCTCCAAGACCGGCGAGGATATGATGAAGGTCCGCAACATGGGCAGAAAGTCTCTGGAAGAAGTGCAGAACAAGCTGGCCGCCATGGGCCTGAGCCTGGCCAGCGACGATTCTGCCGGCAACAACTAATCGCGTTACCTTTTCATAAAGGAGGGAATACCAATGTTTGGCACTCGTAAGCTGGGCAGAACCAGCGACCAGCGCAAGGCCATGCTGAGAGCCATGACCACCTATCTGCTGGAGAACGGCAAGATCGAAACCACCTTCTACCGCGCCAAGGAAGTGCAGCCCATCGCGGAGAAGATGATTACCCTGGGCAAGAAGAACACCCTGGCCTCTTACCGCAAGGCCCTTGGCTACATCACCAAGGAGGACGTGGCGAAGAAGGTCTTCAGTGAGATCGCACCCAAGTACGCCGACCGCAACGGCGGCTACACCCGTGTGACCCGCCTCGGCCCCCGCAAGGGCGACGCCGCGGAGATGGCTGTCATCGAGCTGGTGTAATTGTCTTAGACTTGACAGAGGATCGCTGCGCCGCGGCGATCCTCTGATTGTTAATACAGCGATCAAAGCCGCTGTAACAGAGCAGCGGGGGATGGGTGCAGGGGGCAAAGGGCCCCCTGCGCGTCCAATAAAGAGGTTTTTGCAGCTTCTAAAAGCTGCAAAAACTAAGGGAAGCGTGGCGAAAACACTTTTTCGACACGCTGAGGATCGCTGCGGTGCAGCGGTCCTTTTGCTTTTCAGTAAACGCTGATTAAATCGCAAGAGCAGGCGGCGAGAGATTTTGTTCCAAATGAAAGTTTGAAAATCGCCGCAATACTGGATGTCTTGCCAGATTTTCAAACTGCACAGTTGGAGCAAAAGATCCGCCGGCTGCCGCCGTCTATTTGATCAGCGTTTACTTCAAGGGAGGTATACGATGAAAGAGTCTACCCGCTTTGTCCTCTTCGTGGTGGTGGCCGTGGCAGTCTTGTACTATGTGGGGGCCATGTTCGGCTTTCTGCCGTTTCTGTCGCAGAACCCGGCGGTGGCGGCCATCGGATTTTCCACCATCCTCCTCAGTGCCCTCATTGCCATCTGCACCGTTCTCATCCTGAAACACAAAGACTAGGAAGGAGCGATTTTCGTTGAAGGAAAAGGTCAGAGTTATCGCGCCGCTGGTGATTTTGCTGGTGCTCCTGGCGGCGTTCCTGCTGCCCAAATACTTTGAAAACCGCGCCGCCGACCAGTTCGGCGCGCCCCTCTTCAACCACGCCCTGCCGGAGGACGCCACGCTCATCCAGAAGGACGCGGCCAAGACCGAGGAGGGCGGGATGATGGCGGCGCTGCTGCTGAAGACCGACCTCACCAGCGAGGCGCTGGAGGCCTTCTACGCCGACGTGGAGGCAGAGCCGGCGGAGCCCGGCGACACGGTGATCCTCCGGGCCAGAGCCCTGGATGAGAGCAGCGTGGAGGCGCTGAAGCAGGCCAAGGTCTACGAGGAAGGCGCCAGCTATCAGTTTGTCTACCTCTACTCCGGCCCCGACGCCGAGGCCGAGTGACGCTTACGGCCCAGCGGACGGACGGCGCAGCCGCTCCATCCCGCCCAGGCCGACGCAGCCTCCGCCCCCGGCGGAGGCATCATGTTGGAGGAACCCGTATGAAAATGCAATTTGCCCGGCGAATGGACCAGTTCGGCGCCGGGATCTTCAACCAGCTGGACGAAAAGCGCCGGGCCGTGGAGGCTGCCGGGCGTAAGGTCTATAACCTTTCCATCGGCACGCCGGACTTCCTGCCGCCGCAGCACGTGATGGACGCCCTCTCCCAGGCGGCTGCCCGCCCGGAGAACTACCGCTACGCCCTCTCGGAGCGGCCGCAGCTGCTGGAGGCCGTCCAGGGCTGGTACCGGCGGCACTACCAGGTGGAGCTGGCGCGGGACGAGATCATGACGGTCTACGGCTCCCAGGAGGGCCTGCATCACATCGCCCTGGCCCTGTGCGACCCCGGCGACGTGGTGCTGGCGCCCAACCCCGGCTACCCCATCTTCTCCATGGGCCCGTACCTCTGCGGCGCCCAGGTGGAGACGTACCCGCTGCTGCCGGAGAACGGCTACCTGCCGGACCTGGCGGCCATCGACCCGGCCCTGGCCCGGCGGGCCAAGATGATGGTGGTCTCCTATCCGCTGAACCCCGTGGCCGTGACGGCGCCCCGGGCCTTCTATGAGGACCTGGTGGCCTTCGCCCAGCGGTACAATATTATCATCGTCCACGACAATGCCTATTCTGAGATCGTCTTTGACGGACGGGAAGGCGGTTCGTTCCTCTCCATCCCCGGCGCCAAGGAGGTGGGCGTGGAGTACAACTCCCTCTCCAAGACGTATAACCTGACCGGCGCCAGAATCTCCTTTGTGGTGGGCAATGCCCAGGTGGTGGAGAAGTTCCGAACCCTCCGCTCCCAGGTGGACTACGGCATCTTCCTGCCGGTGCAGATAGCTGCCGAGGCGGCCCTCAACGGCCCGCAGGATGCGGTGGAGGCCCAGCGGCTCCAGTATCAGGCCCGGCGGGACGCCTTGTGCGGCGGCCTGCGGTCCATCGGCTGGCAGGTGCCCGACAGCGAGGGCAGTATGTTCGTCTGGGCGCCGCTGCCGGATGGCTACACCGACTCGGCAGCCTTCTGTCTGGAGCTGGTGGAGAAGACGGGATTGCTCTGCACCCCCGGCGCGGCCTTCGGCTCCCTGGGCGAGGGCCATGTGCGTTTGGCTCTGGTGCAGCCGCCGGCGGTGATGGAGGAGATCGTCCGGGCCGTGGAGGCCGGCGGCATCCTCCGCTGAGCAGCAAAACCGGGGACTGCCGCGCTGCCTGCGTGCCTGTGACAACGCACTGACTAAAGCCTCCCCTAACGCCCGAAGGGCTTTCGGGGAGGTGTCATGGCGAAGCCATGACGGAGGGGTTGCCGTAGGGGCGGCTATCAGCCGCCCGAGTCGCGTCAGCGGTCTCAGGAGCCGGGGGGCGGGTGCGCGTCGGCTGCTTTTCTTCGGCCTCCGGCGGGGGACTTTTCACCGCGGAAAAGTCCCCAAAACGCGCCGGGGGCTGCGGCCCGCGGACTCCCTTGGGGCTGCGCGGCGTGCATCCCAAGGGGAGTCATCGCCCAAGCCGCTACGCTCCACCGAGCTGCACCGCCCCATACTGCCCACCCCTTCCCGGCTTCGCGCGGGCCAGTAGAATCGGATTGCCGTTACGGCTACACAACGCTTCTCTAAGGCCGCACCAGCTGCCCCGGAACGTGAGGTAAGAGATTGCACACGGCAGTTTTTACGCGCGCGCCTGCGGCGGGTGCGTTCGGCGGAGGCCCTCGGGCAGCGCGTGAAGCACCTGCGCGATACGACATACAAAGAGCCCGCCGCAGATTCTATCCAATCTGCGACGGGCCCTTTGTATACGCCCCTCACTGGATGTGGGCGTGGTTGTTGATGTGGTCGATGCAGTAGCAGTAGTAGCCGTTGCACTTGGAGCAGTAGCGGAACTCCAGGCCGGGGTAGTCGGTGTCGGTGCGGCCGCAGACGGTGCACTTGTGGCGGTAGGGCTTCTGGCCGTCTTTGCTCTGGTAGGCGCCGGCCCAGTTGGGGTTGGGCTTTTGCTTCTTCTGGGAAAAGCCGCCGAAGCTGCCGAAGGGCTTGGCGCGGCCACGGCCCCGGGTGAGGAAATCCGGCAGAACGCCGAGAATGTCCGAGCCGAAGAAGAGGAAGTAGTTGAGCAGGGCGAAGATGGGGAAGAGGTTATACGGGAAGGGATAGACGATGAATTCCCAGATGGTGACGCCGAAGTAGACCCAGGCCAGGTACTTCATCTTCAGCGGGATGATGAAGAACAGCAGCACCCGGTTTTCGGGAAACAGCGTGGCGAAGGCCAGCACCAGGCTCAGGTTCAACGAGCCCACGGTGGCCGTGGCGCCCAGCAGCAGCGCGGCGATGTCGGTGATGACCACGCCGGAGAAGTAGAAGAGATTGAAGCGGAAGGTGCCCCACTGGCTCTCGATGGTGCGTCCGATGTAGTAGTAGAAGTACATGGAGATGGCCAGGAAAAGAGGATTGTTGTCGTAGGGGATGAAGACGTAGGTGATGAGCCGCCAGACCTGCCCATGAAGAATGGAGGAGCGATCGAAGCACAGTGCGGAGTAAAGCAGGTTGCTGGGGTCGATCGCCATAAAGATGTACATGACGGCCATGCCGATGGACAGGTACAGCATGAGGTTGGGGATGCCTTTGCTCTGATGGCGGTAGCAGAAGCGCTCAAAGTCGCGGCGCAGATTTTTCAATGGGATGACCTCCTGATATTGAGGAATGCTTTTTCCTTATTGTAGCCTACCCAGGAATAAAAGTCCATAAACGAATTATGAATTTATTTTCTTGGAATGGGGGAGTTTTCTGAAAAAATGTTGACAACAGGGGAAAAATCGATATAATAGAAATGACAATTAAACAGCCTTATCAAGAGTGGCGGAGGGACCGGCCCTATGAAGCCCGGCAACCTGCGAAAGCAAGGTGCCAATTCCGGCGGTAGTGATCGAAAGATGAGGGAAGAAAATCTTCGCGCACCGCAAAGCGGCGCGCTTTTTTGTTTCCCGCGACGAGAAAGGAATAGTCATGCAAAAGAGAATTTTTACTTCCGAATCCGTAACTGAAGGACATCCCGACAAGGTCTGCGACCAGATTTCCGACGGCGTGCTGGACGCCATTTTGGCCCAGGACCCCAAGGCCCGGGTGGCCTGCGAGTGCGCCGCCACCACCGGCATGGTGATGGTGATGGGCGAGATCTCCACCAATTGCTACGTGGACATCCCGGCGGTGGCCCGGGAGACCCTGCGGCGCATCGGCTATAACAGCCCCGAAGCCGGCTTCAACGGCAACACCTGCGCCGTGCTGACTGCCATTGACGAGCAGTCCGGCGACATCGCCATGGGCGTGGACAGCTCCTACGACCTGGCCGGCGACACCGGCGCCGGTGACCAGGGCATGATGTTCGGCTTTGCCTGCGACGAGACCGACACCCTGATGCCCGCCCCCATCGAGTACGCCCACCAGCTGAGCCGCGCCCTGGCCGCGGCCCGCAAGTCCGGCCAGCTCCCCTGGCTCCGGCCCGACGGCAAGAGCCAGGTCTCTGTGCAGTACGGCGAGGATGGCCGCGTGGAGCGGCTGGACACCGTGGTGATCTCCACCCAGCACAGCGCCGACATCGCCATCGAGACGCTCCGGGAGGCCGTCATCGAGGAGATCATCAAGCCCACGCTGCCCGCGCACCTGGTGGATGGCGACACCCGCTTCCTGGTGAACCCCACCGGACGGTTTGTCATCGGCGGCCCGGTGGGCGATACCGGCCTCACCGGCCGTAAGATCATCGTGGATACCTACGGCGGCTACGCCAGCCACGGCGGCGGCGCCTTCTCCGGCAAGGACCCCACCAAGGTGGACCGCTCCGCCGCCTACATGGCCCGGTATATGGCCAAGACCATCGTGGCCGCGGGCCTGGCGAAGAAGTGCCAGATCGAGCTGGCCTACGCCATCGGCGTGGCCAAGCCTGTCTCGGTACTGGTGGAGACCTACGGCACCGGCAAGGTCTCCGACGAGACCCTCTCCGCCGCCCTCCGGCGGACCTTTGACCTGCGGCCCGCCGCCATCATCGAGACGCTGAACCTCCGCCGTCCCATCTACGCCCAGACGGCTGCCTACGGCCATTTTGGCCGCTCCGACCTGGACCTGCCCTGGGAGAAGACCGACCGGGTGGAGCAGCTCCTTGCAAATTGCTGAGAAATTAGGTATAATATTTGTTGACAATTCCGTAGGGGCCGATGGTCCGGGGTGCCACTAAGCCTTCCCGGACTGCGTTGCGGACCGCCAAGCCAAGTGGCTGCCCAACTGCTGCGGTCGCTGTGTCCACCACAGGCGGCGCTCCCTTGCAGGCCACATCGGCCCGCGCCGCGTCAGCGGCCTCTGCTGGAGCCGGCGTCGGTTCCCCGGAACCGATTATCGGCGCAAAGCCGCCTGCGGCGGTAGGGTCGATGTGGGCATCGACCCCTACGAAGTGCAAAACCGCGCCAGCGGTGTCTGCGCTTCGGACATCATCGGGGAATCATCCCCTGGGAGCTATGTACCATGAAGAAAATTGAAATTATGGGCTGCGGCTACATCGGCCTGCCCACCGCCGTGACCTTCACCCTGGCGGGCTATACGGTCTGCGGCTTTGACATCAACCCCAAGGTGGTGGAGCAGCTCAACAGCGGCCACATCCACATCGTGGAGCCCGGCCTCCAGGAGGCCATGACCCAGGCCAAGGAAACCGGACGCCTCCACTTCACCACCACGCCGGAACCGGCGGACGTGTTCATCATCTGCGTCCAGACGCCCCACCGGGATACCCCCGAGGGCAAGCGCGTCAGCGATATGCGCTTTGTGGAGTCGGCGGCCCGGAGCGTCGGCGGCGTGCTGCGCGCCGGCAACCTCTGCGTGCTGGAGTCCACCTCGCCGCCCTACTCCACCCGGCTGGTGGAGTCCATCGTCTCCGAGGTCAGCGGCCTCGCCCCCGAGGAGTTTATGACGGCCCACTGCCCGGAGCGGATCATTCCTGGTCGGATGCTCATCGAGCTCCGGGAGAATGACCGCATCGTCGGCGCCACGCGGCCCGAGGCAGCCCAGTACGCCAAGGAGATCTACAGCCCCGTCGTCACCAAGGGTACCATCCGCGTCACCGACGACCTGACCGCCGAGATGTGCAAGCTGGTGGAGAACACCTTCCGGGACATCAACATCGCCTACGCCAACGAGTTGAGCAAGGTCTGTGACCGGCTGGGCATCGATGTCTTCTCCCTGATCGAGCTGGCCAATTGCCATCCCCGGGTCAACGTCCACACCCCCGGCGTGGGCGTGGGCGGCCACTGCATCGCCGTGGACCCCTGGTTCATCCATGAGAAGTTCGAGGACATCACGCCCCTCATTTACCAGGCCCGGCTGGTCAACGACTCCAAGCCCGCCTGGGTGGCGGACCGCATCGAGCGGGACGTGGCCCCTGGCAGCGCTGTGGCAGTGCTGGGCATGAGCTTCAAGGCCAACATCGACGATATCCGCGAGAGCCCGTCGGTGGAACTGGCGAAGATCCTTCGCGAGCGCGGCTACCGGGTCCTGGCCTGCGAGCCCTTCGTGCAGGGCGATGTGGCGGGCTTTGAAAACCACACCCTGGACGAGGCCCTGGCCGGCTGTGACTATGCCGTCATCACCCTGGCCCACGACCCCTTCAAGGCGGCCAAGGACAAAATCGCCGCCAAGCCGTACTTCGACTGCGTGGGCCTGATGCGTTGAGACAGACTCCGAAAATAAAGCATTTAGGGCGCCCTTGCTCGAAAGGGCGCCCTAAATTATTGGAAGCAGCGGCGGACAGTCAGAAATCATGTTTGGAGGAACAGGCAATGGAGGAATATATTCAGAATCTACGAAAGAAAATCGGACACGACCCAGTGATCCTGAACTATGCAGGCTGCGTGTTCTTTACCGACGACGGCAAGCTCGTGCTGCAAAAAAGAAGCGACTGCGGCGAATGGGGCTTCTTCGGCGGGCTGGCCGAGCTGGGAGAATCCCTGGAAGAAGCAGCAGTCAGAGAGGTCAGGGAAGAGAGCGGCTACGACGTGGAGATCACGTCGCTCTACGGAATTTACTCCAAGTATTTTGTTACGTATGCGAACCAGGACAAGGCGCAGACGGTCTGTACGCTGTTTCGAGCCAAAATCGTAGGCGGTACGCCTGTGCGTTCCAACAGCGAAACGAAGGAGATTGGATATTTTGATCTGTCCCATCCGCCCAAAATGTTTTGCAAACAGCACCAGGATATCCTGGAGGACCTCATCAGCGGCAGAGAATATGTTTATAGATAACGGAAGGGAAAGCTGCCGCGTGCGGTGTTTCACCGTGTTCCGGGGCAGTGGGTGCGGCCTTAGTGGTAACCACTGTAGCCGCAACGGTCATCCGACTCTACTGTCCCACGCGAAGCCGGGAAGGGGTGGGCAGTATGGAACGGGACGGCTTGGTGGAGCGTAACGGCCCGGGAAATGCCTTTCCTTGGGATGCACGCCGCGGGGCCCCACGGGAGTCCGGGGGCCGCAGCCCCCGGCGCATTTTGGGGACTTTTCTGCGGTGAAAAGTCCCCCGCCGGAGGCAGACAAGTTCGCCACGCCTGAGTGCGTTCGTCGAACAGACCCGCCTGCGGCGGCGCGGGCGGCTGATAGCCGCCCCTACGACCCTGCCGGGAGTAATTCCGTAGGGGCGACTAATAGTCGCCCGACACCAGGTGCGATGTTGTCCCGGCCCCGGTGTCTGCGGAGGCTGGGCGCGGGCGCGCAGCAGGCAACTGGCCGGACCAGGAAACCCCCGCCGCGAACACAGGTTCGCGGCGGGGGTGACGTTTGAATATGGGTTAAATCTGGTAGCAGCCGCCTCCGATGAACTCCCGCATCAGGGAGGTGGCGGGCACGTCGTCCGACGGCAGCGGCAGGAAGTAGCTGAGGAATTTTAAAAGCCGCTTGGCCTCCAGATACTCCGGGCAGTCCTTGGGCACGCCGAAGAGCAGCGGCTCGATGTACGGCTTCATCACGGCGATCTCGTAGAGCAGCGCGGAGTTGAACACCACATCGGCGCTGTCCTGGAAGGGGAAGATGTTGGCCTCCTCGCCCCGCCGCACCGAGGGCCACATGGCGATGGTGGAGCGGGCATTGAAGCCCCGGGTCCTGGAGTCGCGCTGGATGCGCCGCAGGAGCCGCGCGTCGGTGGTGGGGATGCGATTGTGGTCGTCCAGGTTGAGCGTCGTCAGGCAGCTGATGTAGATTTTGAATTTGCTCTCCTTGGGCAGCGCGTGGGAAAAGGCGTCGTTGAGGCAGTGGATGCCCTCGATGACCAGGACGTCCCGGCCGCCCAGGGTCATGGTGTCGCCGTTGTACTCCCGGACGCCCTTTTTGAAGTTGAACCGGGGCATCTCCACGGTCTCGCCCCGCAGAAGCCGGGTCATGTCCTCGTTGAACTGCGCCACATCCATGGCTCCCAGGCACTCAAAGTCGTACTGGCCGTACTGGTCTCGGGGCGTCTGCTCCCGGTTGACGAAGTAGTTGTCGGTGGCGACGGGGTGCGGCCTGAGGCCGCAGGCCATCAGCTGGGTGGAGAGGCGGTGGGAGAAGGTGGTCTTGCCCGAAGAGGAGGGCCCGGCGATCATGATGAACCGGACGTCCTTGCGCCGGGCAATGGTCTCGGCGATGTCGCCGATCTGCTTTTCCATCATGGCCTCGTGGGCCAGGATGATTTGCAGGGCGTTGCCGCTGCAAATGGCCTCGTTGAGGTCGCCCACGTTGGAGACGTGCAGCGCCTCGGCCCGGCGTTCGCTCTCCAGAAGCGTCTCAAACATCTTGTGGGAGGGCTGGAAGTGGGCCAGCTGGGCCGGATTTTCGGGGTCGGGCAGCTGCAGAATAAAGCCCTGCTCAAATTGCTCCAGGTGGAAGCAGGAGAGATAGCTGGTATCCGGCACCATATAGCCGTAGAAGTAATCTGCGAAGTCCTCCAGGGCGTAATAGTTGACCTGGGAGCTGATCCGGCAGCTGAGGAGTTTGGCCTTGTCGTAGAGTTTGCGGTCCTGGAAGAATTCGATGGCGTCATCCGTCGGCAGGGAGTGCTTCTCAATGGGGAGCGCCTGGGCAGCCAAGGCCCGCATGTGGGCTTCCACCCGGTCCAACAGCGCCTGATCCAGCTGGAAGGAACCCCGGGCGATGATAAATAGGGCGTGACTGATGGAGTACTCCACGCTGATGCGCGCCACGTTTTCCCCTCCCACGATGTCGTGAAACGCCTTGAGCATCAGAAGAATCGCGCTGCGCTCATAGGTTTGCTGGCCGGGCTTCTGCTGGAGCGTGATCATCTTCAGGGTGCAGTCCCGGTCCAGGGGTTTTCCCAGCTCGCATAGCTTGCCGTTTTGCTCCACCAGGAGAATGGCATGGGGATCGGCGGGGGCCACGTCACGGACAATCGCCTCTAAGGTCGTCCCTGCCGGATAGGAGCGGCGGACGCCGTCCACTGTCACCCAATACGTCTGTTGCATAGATACTACCTCCTTTTTGGACAGTTCCCGGCGCCGCGTTTCGGCGCAGTGCCAAGGAAAGCGCTGGCGGCTGCCATGGCGAAAAACCGGACGGGGCTCGGCTCCGTCCGGTTTTGCTGTCAGCGGCTTACAGGCCCGCCATCAGCACGGCCATGACGGCCTTGATGGTGTGCATCCGATTTTCGGCCTCGTCAAAGACGATGGAGGCGTCGCTCTCGAAGACTTCGTCGCTCACTTCCATGTCTGCCCGGCCGAATTTCTCGCCCATTTCCTTGCCGATGGTGGTTTTGAGATCGTGGAAGGCCGGCAGGCAGTGCATAAACTTGCACTGCGGTCCCGCGGCGGCCATCACGGCGGCGTTGACCTGGTAAGGACTCAGGTCGTGAATCCGCTCCTCCCAGACCTCCATGGGCTCGCCCATGGAGACCCAGACGTCGGTGTAGATCACCTGGGCGCCCTGAACGGCCTCCATCGGGTCCTCGGAGAAGGTGAGGGTGGCGCCGGTCTCCGCCGCGATTTGCTGGCAGGTCTCGATCAGGGCCGGGTCGGGGAAGTACTTCTTCGGGGCACAGGCCACGAAGTGCATGCCCATTTTGGCGCAGCCCACCATCAGGGAATTGCCCATGTTATAACGGGCATCACCCATATAGACTAGTTTCACGCCCTGAAGGTTCCCGAAGTACTCCTGAATGGTCAAAAAGTCGGCCAGAATTTGGGTGGGGTGGAACTCGTTGGTCAGGCCGTTGAACACCGGCACGCCGGCGTACTTCGCCAGCTCTTCCACGATTTCCTGGCCGAAGCCGCGGTACTCAATGCCGTCGAACATCCGGCCCAGGACCCGGGCGGTGTCGGCGATGGATTCCTTCTTGCCGATCTGGGAGCCGGAGGGGTCTAGGTACGTGACACCCATCCCTAAGTCGTGGCCGGCCACCTCGAAGGCGCAGCGGGTGCGGGTGGAGGTCTTTTCAAAAATCAGAGCGATGTTCTTGCCCTTGAGGATCTCGTGGGGGATGCCGGCCTTCTTCTCGGCCTTTAATTTCGCGGCCATCTCCAGGAAGTGGGTGATTTCCGCAGGGGTGAAGTCCAGCAGTTTCAAAAAGTGTTGATGCATCTCAGGCTTCCTCTCTTTCTTTCAAAAAGGCGTTTAAAAGCTCCAGCTGCTTGGTGGTCCCGGCCACGCTGGGGCCGCCGTAGCTGTTGCGCTGGCTGACGCAGGTCTGGAGGTCGATGGCTTCATAGACGTCGGCATCGAAGAGCGGGTGGGCCGCCTGGAACTCCTCCAGCGTCAGGGCTTCCAGGGTCTTGCCGGCGGTGGTGCAGGCGTAGACCAGCTGGCCCACGGCCTTGTAGGCGTCCCGGAAGGGCACGCCCTTCTTGGTGAGATAGTCGGCGCAGTCGGTGGCGTTGATGAAGCCCCGCTTGGCCGCTGCCAGCATGTTTTCGGGGAGGACCTTCATGGTCTCCACCATGGCGGTGAACACCGGCAGGCACTGCTTCACCGTGTCCACCGCGTCGAAGACAGGCTCCTTGTCCTCCTGCATATCCTTGTTGTAGGCCAGGGGCAGGGACTTCATGGTGGTCAGAAGGCTCATCAGGCTGCCGTAGACCCGGCCCGTCTTGCCCCGGACCAGCTCGGCCACGTCGGGGTTCTTCTTCTGGG
>LBJMR02800__coassemble_1084_pt1 | contig 13736 bp, 10 predicted proteins | sample LBJMR02800__metabat2_low_PE_023 | metagenome-assembled genome bin LBJMR02800
CTGCGGCGGCGAAACTCTGCGAGGCTTATTTCCCACTTCTGGAGGTTTTTTGACACGCTCACTCACAGGATTCCCTGTGAGTCTTTTTTATCAATTGACAAATATTTCTAGTGAAATATAATATGGTTAAATGATGTACCGCAAGGAGTGCCAGTGCCGTGAAAAATGCCAAAACAAAGACCACCCTTCTCTGGATCGCGTCTATCTTCTTTCTCCTGTCTTTTCTCGTCTTTCTGCCCCATGTCAACGCCTTTTTCTGCCTGCTGACCGGCCTTTTGCTCCTGCCGGTGGCCGCCGTGCAGCGTCTTTGCAGCAAGCTGCTCCCCCGCAAGGGCCTCCGGCAGCTGCTGATCGCCGCACTGGTGGTCCTGTCCGTGTTGACGCTGCCCAGCAGCTCCAAGAATCTGCCGGACGACGCCGAGCCCACGCCGTCGATTACCGATACGGCGGCGGACGAAAATGAGACAGCCGCGGAAACTGCCGCCGTCTCGGAGACAGAGGCCGACACCGCTGAAGCCGATGCTGCCGTGAGCGAGGTTTCCGAGGACGATATTTCCGAAAATGATACCTCTGATCCCGATGTCTCCGGAGCCGATGCGTCCGAGAATGACACAGGAACCAGCTCGGAGCTGTCCGAAGAGGAGAGCGCCCCAGCGCAGGAGGACACCCCCGCTGCATCCACAGCGCCCGCTGATGCCCAGTCTGGCACCCAAACCGCCGGAGACACCACCGCGCTAGACGGCGCCGCACCCGCAGGCAATGCTGACGCGACTGCTTCCGACAACGCTGCCCCGACTGACGCCGGGACAAGTTCCCAGGAGGCGGAGGCCATTTCCTATGTTCTCAACACCAACACCATGAAATTCCACTACCAAAGCTGCCGGGATGTGGACCGGATCAAGGCGGAAAACTACGCGACCTTTACCGGCAGCCGGGACGATCTCATCGCCCAAGGCTACTCCGCCTGCGGCCACTGCCACCCCTGAGTGCTGCCAGTGCAAGACGCAGCGGGCTTTCCGCGGCAGACGGACTCAGAAGTCTCGTTTCTTCTCAAGCAAATTTACACAATTTTCTTGTTTTTTATTTGCCGAAGTTGTATAATGATACCAACCTAACAAGGGAGGTCGGTTCCATGACGAAAAAGATCATCACCATCAGCCGAGCCTTTGGCAGCGGTGGCCGGACCATTGGCAAAGAGGTCGCCCAGCGGCTTGGCATTCCCTATTACGACAAAGAATTGGTGGAAGCGGTGGCCAAGGAAAGCGGCTTCCATGCCGATTTCATCGAGGAGGCCGGCGAGTACGCCCCCGTCAGCAGCAGCTTCCTCTTCTCCATCGCCGTATCCCCCAATCCGATGTCCATGGTCCACACCATGTCCATGGCGGACCAGCTGTTCGTCTACCAGACCAACGTCATCCGCAATCTGGCTGAAAAGGGCCCCTGCGTCATTGTGGGCCGCTGCGCCGACTACATCCTCCGGGAGCGGGAAGACGCCCTCCACGTCTTTATCCACGCCGATATGAAGCACCGGGCAGAGCGCATCGTCCGCCTCTACGGCGAGACGAAACAGACCCCCGAGAAGCGCCTCACCGACAAGGACACCAAGCGGAAGGTCTACTATAAGCACTACACCAACCGCAACTGGGGCGACGCCCAAAACTATCACCTCTGCCTCAATTCCGGTCTCATTGGGGTGGAGAAGTGTGTGGACATCATTGTAGACGTGGCAAATATGTATGAGTGAGAACAATGTCAGTGTATGGGAGCGGTATCTCCAATACTTCTCCGAGCTTTGCGCCGGGACCCGGGCCATGCCGGAAGGCCTCTCGTCCCAGGCTGAGGACCCCATGGCCAAGGTGGTAGAGCTGCAAACCCAGGTGCTGGAAATGGGCATCCCCGCGTTTGTCCGCGCCTGCGCGGCCATGGACGGTGAGACGATCCCCCAGGCGGAGCTGGACAGCTTCGACCTCCAGGCCACCCTCCAAGCCCTGGAGACCGGCGCCGCAACGGAGCCGGTGAAGACGGAGATCCGCAATATCTACGAGGTATTCCTCGACAGTATCTGCCTGGAGGAAAGCCTCCTGGCCTATCTCATCGACCTTTTGCGCCGGGAGGACCACGAGGGCTTCAAGAAGCTCTCCCAGGTGGCTGCCCGGACCCATCTGGACATGGCGGACTTCCGCGTCTGGCTGGGCCACAAGGAGCTTTTGGGCGACGAGGAAGAGCAGCTCTGCGTCCGGGTGATGGACCACTGCCTGGAGCGGCTGATGGCCGAGGGCCAGGGCGAGGTGGCTGCCGCGCTGCTCTCCGGCGATGAGAAGACCTTTGTGGCCTTCCGGGCCGAGGCGCCGGAGCTTAAGCACCTGCCGGTGGCCACGTACCAGTGGTTCTGCAAGAACTACCTGGACCGGTACTACCCGGTGCGGTTCATGATCCGCGCCAACGGCGTGACGCTCTAGCGCCTGCATCCCCCTGCCCCAAAAGCGGGGGGATTTGGTTTGGCCGCCGGGATTACGGCCTGTTTTCAGGCAGCGGCGGAAAAAAATCCGCCTCTGCTCTATACAAATCCCCGCGGCTTTGTTATATTTATTTTGTACAGACATTACAGGTTTGTGATGCCGATTTTAAGGAGGTTGTAATCGTCATGAGTGTGTTAACTGATCTCATTTACGGCGGCTCTCACGCCGTTGCCGGTCTTACCGAGGGCGCTGTCAACGACGCCATTGCCAAGTACGGCGCGGACAAGGAGATCGCCTTCCCGGATACCGCCTACTTCTTCCCCACCATTTACGCCGCCACCGGCGTCAAAGTAAAGACCCTGGGCGATCTGACCGCCTGCGTGGGCGTTCTCAAGAGCCTCATCACCGACCAGGAGGATCTGGGTCAGGCTCTGAACGCCGGTCTCGCCACCGCCGTGGGCGCCGAGATTCTGGAGGGCCTCAAGTATGTGGACGGCGCCGAGCCCTATGCCAATGACTCCGGCATCGGCTTCGTGCCCGACCCCATCATCCGCTCCCTGGGCGTGCCGCTGGTCACGGGCGACATCCCCGGCGTGGCCGTGGTGCTGGGCAAGGCCGCCGCTGCCGAGGATGTGGCCAAGGTGGTCAAGGACTACCAGTCCAAGGGCATCATGACCTTCCTGGTGGGCGACGTCATCGAGCAGTGCGCCGAGGGCGGCGTCAAGATGGGCCTGGAGATGCGCGTGGTGCCCCTGGGCCATGACGTCACCTCCGTCATCCATGTCGTCACCGTGGCCATCCGCGCCGCGCTGATCTTCGGCAACGTCCAGCCCGGCGACCTTTCTGGCCTCCTGGACTACACCAAGAACCGCGTCCCCGCCTTCGTCAACACCTTCGGCGAGATCGATTCCGTCGTGGTCTCCGCCGGCGCCGGCGCCATCGCCCTGGGCTTCCCGGTGGTGGTGGACATCGACCCGGGCGAGAACCAGGTGCCCGGCGCCCTCCAGTCCGTCTGCGACCACGCCGAGACCGTCAAGACCTCCCTGGAGCTGCGGGGCATCAAGATCAAGTCCAAGGAGCTGCCCATCCCTGTGGCCTTTGCCGCCGCCTTTGAGGGCGAGATCATCCGCAAGGCCGACATGAAGGTGGAATTCTGGTCCGGCAAGAACCCCACCGCCGAGCTGGTGCTGATGAAGGACCTCTCTGAGGTGGAGGATCACAAGATCACCATCGAAGGCAACGACATCGACTGCGGCGAGAAGGACTTCGCCCTGGCCACCTACGTCAAGGTCGCCGGCAAGAAGATGCAGGCCGACTTCGAATCCGTCATCGAGCGGAAAATCCACGCCTGGTTCAACTATATGGAGGGCGTGATGCACACCGGCCAGCGCAACCAGATCCGCATCCGCGTCTCCAACGCCGCCTACGACGCCGGCCTCCGACTGAAGCACTTCGGCGAGGTCCTCTACCATATGATTATGGACGAGTTCGACGCCGTGGTGGACAAGTGCGAAGTTACCCTGATGACCGACAAGGCCGCCACCCAGAAATTCCTGGACGAAGTGGCCATGCCCCGCTACAACGCCCGCGATGACCGCCTGGCTTCCATGACTGACGAGGCTGTGGATCAGTTCTACACCTGCATCCTCTGCCAGAGCTTCGCCCCCGCCCACTGCTGCGTCGTCACCCCCGAGCGGCTGGGCCTGTGCGGCGCCGTCTCCTGGCTGGACGCCAAGGCCACCAACGAGCTGAACCCCAATGGTCCCTGTCAGCCCATTCCCAAGGAGGGCCTGATCGACGAGCGGACCGGACGGTACGAGGCCGTCAACAAGATCGTCGAGGAAGCCACCCACGGCGCCGTCTCCTCGGTGACGCTCTACTCCATCCTGGAGGACCCCATGACCTCCTGCGGCTGCTTCGAGTGCATCTGCGGCATCGAGCCGGCCTCCAACGGCTTTATCGTCGTCAACCGTGAGTACAAGGGCATGACCCCCGCCGGCATGACCTTCGGCGAGCTGGCCTCCTGCACCGGCGGCGGCGTCCAGACCCCCGGCTACATGGGTCACGGCCGTCACTTCATCTCCTCCAAGAAGTTCATCTACGCCGAGGGCGGCATCGAGCGCATCGTCTGGATGCCCAAGGAGCTGAAGGACGACGTGGCCGACAAGCTCAACGCCACGGCCAAGGAGCTCTACGGCATTGACAACTTCACCGACTACATCGCCGACGAGACCGTCTGCACCGAAGTGGACGACCTGATGAACTTCCTCACGGAGAAGAACCATCCCGTCCTGGCCATGGAGCCGCTGATGTAATCGCGAGACCCGGCGCAAATCGGAACCCTGTTTCGGGCGGCCATACAGGCCGCCCCTACGAGAAGGCCGGAGGTGGGTCCGTAGGGGCGGATTTTATATCCGCCCGTGCGCAACCGCCGCGTCGGATGTACCCGCGCCCAACGCAGCCAGCCCCGACGCCTGAGAGGGCAGGCTCCCTTGTGCAAAGGGAGCTGTCACGCGCAGCGTGACTGAGGGATTGAAAGCCCCCGGTCACCGCCAGCTCTGATCCCCTCCGTCACGGCTTCGCCGCGCCACCTCCCCTTGGTGACCAAGGGGAGGCTGAGGGCGGCCATACAGGCCGCCCCTACGGGGAGGCCGGAGGCGGCTGAACCGCACAGCGCTCAATTCATCATGAAAGGAATCCACCCATGTTTCAAGTGACCTTCACCTTTGAGAACCAGCCCGACGTGGTGGTATCGGTTCCCCCGGACTCCAACCTGCTGGAGGTGGCCCGGGAGGCCAACGTGGCCATCGACGCCCCCTGCTCCGGCAACGGCTCCTGCGGCAAGTGCCGCGTGAAGCTGGTGTCCGGGGAACTGGAGTGCCTGCCCACCAGCCACATCACCCAGGCCGAGTACGACGAGGGCTGGCGTCTCAGCTGCGGCTGCAAGATCGTCTCCGACGTCACCGTGCTGGTGCCGGACATCGCCTCGGCCTACCAGAGCCGGATGCAGACCGCAGACCTCAGCTCCGGCAAGGAGATCGCCGTCTTTGAAAAGCTCCAGGCCGACATCCAGGCCGCCGGCATCCCCCAGGAGAACACCTTCCTCACCTGCAAGCTCCAGATGGACCCGCCCACGCTGGACGACACCATGCCGGACAATGAGCGCCTCATCTGGGCGCTTCGGGCCGAAACCGGCGCGGAGCGGATCATCCTGCCCTATTCGGTGCTGAAGAAGCTGCCCAACGTGCTGCGCGACAGCGACTTCCGCGTCAATGTCACGGCGCAGCGGGATGGCGATCTGCTTCGCATCTGCGACGTCCGCCCCGGTTGGGACGAGAGTCCCGCCTGCGCGCTGGCCATCGACATCGGCACCACCACCGTGGCCGCCGTCCTGGCCAACATTCAAACCGGCAAGCTGCTGGCCAAGGCCTCCTCAGGCAACGGCCAAATCCGCTACGGCGCCGACGTCATCAACCGCATCGTGGAGCAGAGCAAGCCCGGCGGCATCCAGCGGCTCCAGGACGCCATTGTCAAAGAGACGCTGCTGCCCATCATCGGTGGCCTCTGCGCCAAGGCCGGCGTCAAGGCCAATCGCATCGTCCGCGTCTGCGTGGCCTCCAACACCACCATGAACCACCTCCTGCTGGGCGTTGACGCCCAGCCCGTGCGGATGGAGCCGTATATCCCGGCCTTCTTCCACGTCTATGACCTCCAGGCCGCCGACGTAGGTCTGGCCGTCAACCGCACCGCCGATCTGCGCCTGGCGCCCAACATCGGCTCCTACGTGGGCGGCGACATCTCCGCCGGCGTCTTCACCACCCTCCTGTGGGACAAGGACGAGTTCAGTCTCTTTGTAGACCTGGGCACCAACGGCGAGATCGTCTTCGGCAACCGCGACTTTATGATGACCTGCGCCTGCTCCGCCGGCCCCGCCTTTGAGGGCGGCGACATCAGCTGCGGGATGCGGGCCACCGACGGCGCCATCGAGGCCGTCACCATTGACTGCGCCACCATGGAGCCTGCCTTCACCATCGTCGGCGAGGAGGGGCAGAAGCCCGTGGGCCTGTGCGGCTCGGGCATCATCGATATGATCGCGGAACTGTTCCGCTGCGGCATCATCAACGCCAAGGGTCTCTTCGTCCGGGAGGGCAGCCGCGTCCAGCGGGATCAGCACGGCACGGGCCGCTACATCCTGGCCACCCCGGCGGAATCCGCCACCGGCCGGGAAATCTCCCTGACCGAAGTGGACATCGAGAGCTTCATCCGGGCCAAGGGCGCCATCTACTCCGCCATCGACACGCTCCTCTCCTCCATGGATATGGACGCCTCGGTGCTGGAACACGTGTACGTGGCCGGCGGCATCGGCAGCGGCATCAATATGAAAAACGCCATCTTCATCGGTATGTTCCCGTCGGTGGAGCTTTCCAAGTACGAATATGTGGGCAACTCCTCCCTGGCCGGCGCCTATGCCATGGCCATCTCTGATCCGGCCGCCCAAAAGGTGGCGGAGCTGGCCCGGAACATGACCTACGTGGAGCTGTCCACCCACCCGGGGTATATGGATAACTTTGTGGCGGCCTGCTTCCTGCCCCACACCGACGCCTCCCGCTTCCCCGACACTGTGCAGGAGATGTGATATGGCAGAGAAACGCCCCGTGGAAAACCACAAGGAGGAGGTCCCCTTCTCCCACTACGTAGACCTGTTCCGCGCCCTGGACCCCCAGGAGGCCGCCGCCCGCACCGGCGCGGCCTTTGACGGCGCGGCCTTCACCCTCCGCCTGGTGGATGCGGACTACCGGCTCTACTGGCCGGAATACCGCATCGAAGCCCGGGAGGGGGCCTTCGCGCTCCAAAACCTCCCGGCGCAGACCTTCCTGCTCCGGTATTTGCTGGAGGGCCGTGCAGTACCGGCTCTGGGCACCTTCAAGACCTTCCGGGAAATGCCCTGGGGCGAACTCTACATCCAGCCCTTCACCGGCCGGTGCCTGACCCGGGCGGCCTTCACCTTCGGCACGAAGATCGCGAAATTTTCCCCCGCCATGGAAAAGCTGGGCGCCGAAAAGCTCCCGCACGGCGACGCCGGCTATGCCCTTTCCCTGCTGCCGGGCTTCACCATGGAGCTTTTGGTCTGGGCCGGGGACGAGGAGTTTCCCCCCAGCGCGCAGATTCTCTACTCCGACAATTTTGAGACAGGCTTCGCCCCCGAGGACCGGGTGGTGGCCGGCGACCTGCTGATCTCCATCGTCAAATCCTATCTCTAACAGCGCATGGGCCGTCCTCTCCAGGGCGGCCCACGATACAGCGTGTCGAAAAAGTGTTTTCGACACGCTGATCCCATTTTTTACAGCTTAAAAAGTTGTAAAAATGCCATGATTGAACGCACAGCAGGCTTTTTTGCCCCCGCATACACCCCGCTGCTCTGCCGCGGCGGACTTCCGTATCGTTTTGTGCCAGTCGCTTTCATGTGCGTCCTCCTACAATTTGTAGGAGGACGCATTTTGCGTCAGAGAAGCAGCGCGCCATGGTTTTTTCCCCTTCCTGGCCCGTTTTTGTAATAGCCTACAAATTCACCCCCGAAAAAAAACGTTTTTTATATCATTTAGGAGTTGACGTATGGACCGGAAAATGGTAAAGTTTAATCGATAAAAAACTACGTAATAAGTGCTCACAGCACGATTGCGCAGTCACCGGCCCAAGCCACTCCAACGGCCCCGGCCGGACATCCTGTATGTGCCGCGCCACTCCAACGGCCAGGCACAAATACCATACAAGGAGAGACATTAACATGGCAACCTACAAATCCGACATCGAAATCGCCCAGGAAACCCCTATGCTCCCCATCACCGAGATCGCTAAGGTCGCCGGTGTGGACGACAAGTATCTCGAGCAGTACGGCAAGTACAAGGCCAAGGTAGACTATAACATCCTCAACGACGTCAAGCGCCCCGACGGCAAGCTGGTTCTGGTTACGGCCATCAACCCCACCCCCGCCGGCGAAGGCAAGACCACCACGACCGTGGGTCTGGCCGACGGCATGAAGAAGCTGGGCAAGAACGTCCTGGTGGCCCTGCGCGAGCCCTCTCTGGGTCCTGTGTTCGGCGTCAAGGGCGGTGCCGCAGGCGGCGGCTATGCCCAGGTTGTCCCGATGGAGGACATCAACCTGCACTTCACCGGCGACTTCCACGCCATTGGCGCTGCCAACAACCTGCTGGCTGCCATGCTGGATAACCACATCTACCAGGGCAACAAGCTGGGCATCGATCCCCGGCGGATCACCTGGCGCCGCTGCGTCGACATGAACGACCGGCAGCTCCGCTTCGTGGTGGACGGCCTGGGCGGCCGCGTCAACGGCACGCCTCGTGAGGACGGCTACGACATCACCGTCGCCTCCGAAATCATGGCTGTTCTCTGCCTGGCCAGCGACATCACCGACCTGAAGGCTCGTCTGGGCCGGATCATCGTCGGCTACACCTACGACGAGAAGCCCGTCACTGCTGCCGACCTCAACGCCCAGGGCGCCATGGCTGCCCTGCTGAAGGACGCCCTGAAGCCCAACCTGGTGCAGACCCTGGAGCATACCCCCGCGTTTGTCCACGGCGGCCCCTTCGCCAACATCGCTCACGGCTGCAACTCCGTCACCGCTACCAAGATCGCCCGCCGCCTCTCCGACTACACCATCACCGAGGCTGGCTTCGGAGCTGACCTGGGCGCCGAGAAGTTCCTGGACATCAAGTGCCGCATGGCCGGCCTGACCCCCTCCGCGGTGGTCGTTGTTGCCACGGTCCGCGCCCTCAAGTACAACGGCGGCGTGCCCAAGGCTGATCTGGGCCAGGAGAACCTGGAAGCTCTGGAGAAGGGCCTGCCCAACCTCCTCAAGCACGTCTCCAACATCACCAACGTCTACAAGCTGCCCTGCGTCGTGGCCATCAACCGCTTCCCGCTGGACACCGAGGCCGAGCTGAAGCTGGTCGAGACCAAGTGCAAGGAGCTGGGCGTCAACGTGGCCCTCAGCGAAGTCTGGGCCAAGGGCGGCGAAGGCGGCATCGAGCTGGCCAAGGAAGTCATCCGCCTCTGCGAGCAGCCTAACGACTTCACCTTTGCCTATGATCTGGATATGTCCATCAAGGAGAAGATCGAAGCCATAGTCACCAAGGTCTACGGCGGCAAGGACGTCAACTTCACCGCCAACGCTGAGAAGCAGATCAAGACCCTCACCGAGCTGGGCTTCGACAAGATGCCCATCTGCATGGCCAAGACCCAGTACTCCCTGACTGACGACGCCACCAAGCTGGGCGCTCCCACCGGCTTCACCGTCACCGTGCGGAACATCAAGGTCTCTGCCGGCGCCGGCTTCCTGGTCGCCCTGACTGGTGAGATCATGACCATGCCCGGCCTGCCCAAGGTCCCCGCTGCTGAGCGCATCGACGTGGACGAGACCGGCAAGATCTCCGGCTTGTTCTAAAAATTTCGGGTGTCGCCCTGGATGGGCTTCCCCCTATCCCCTATTTTGTCCTGCTACGCCCTGTCCGGCGGCGATCCGCCGCCGGACTTTTTTCCTCTGTCCGGCCAGGTGGCCGCTCAAAGAAATGAAAAAAGGAGAACTACATATGGATTTCACCCAGAATTCCTGCCGTGCATTTGTCACGGTGCTGGCCTCCAGCGAACCCGTTCCCGGCGGCGGCGGCGCTGCCGCCCTGGTTGGCGCCATCGGTACGGCCCTGGGCAACATGGTCGGCTCCCTGACCGTCGGCAAGAAGAAATACGCCGACGTAGAGGCCGAGATCGTGGCCCTCAAGGCCAAGTGCGACGCCCTCCAGACCCAGCTCTTAGACCAGGTCCCCGCCGACGCCGAAGGCTTCGCCCCGCTGGCCAAGGCCTACGGCATCCCCAAGGATGACCCCAACCGCGACCAGATCCTGGAGGAAGCCACCATTACCGCCTGCCAGGTGCCGGTGAAGATCATGGAGCTGTGCTGCGAGGCGCTGGACGCCATCGCCGTCTTTGCCGCCAAGGGCAGCCGTCTGGCTGTTTCCGACGCCGGCTGCGGCGCCGTGTGCGTCAAGGCCGCCCTCCAGGCCGCCTCCCTCAACGTGTTCATCAACACCAAAACCCTCAAGGACCGGGCCCTGGCCGAGGAAATGAACGCCAAGTGCCTGGGTATGCTGGCAAAATATGGCGACCTGGCCGACGAGATCTTCGAGACCGTCAAGGCCGGCTTCTTCAAATAAGGAGGATTAACCTATGGCAAAGCTGCTGTTGGGAAAAGAAGTAAACGCGAAGCTCAACGCCCGGATCATCGAGCAGTGCGAGGCCCTCAAGGCCCAGGGCGTCAACCCCACCCTGGCCATCGTCCGCTGCGGCGAGCGGCCCGACGACCTCAGCTATGAGCGCGGCGCCACCAAGCGGGCCGAGACGCTGGGCGTGGCCGTGGAGAAGTTCCTGCTGCCCGAGGATGTCACGAAGGAAGCGCTGCTCAAGACCATCGACGAGATCAACGCCAACGACAAGATCCACGGCGTTTTGATGTTCCGCCCCCTGCCCAAGCACCTGAAGGCTGACCAGGACGAGATTTGCAACCGCCTGGATCCCGCCAAGGACGTGGACGGCATGACCGACGGCTCCAACGCCGGCGTTTTCATGGGCAAGAAGCTGGGCTTCGCCCCCTGCACCCCCGCGGCCTGCATGGAGATTCTCGACCACTACGGCATCGACCTGACCGGCAAGAAGGCCGTGGTCATCGGCCGGAGCCTGGTGGTGGGGAAGCCCGCGGCCATGATGCTGATGGGCAAGAACGCCACCGTCACCGTCTGCCACACCCGCACCAAGGACGTCCCCGCCGAGGCCCGGGAGGCTGACGTGCTGATTTCCGCCGCCGGCGTCCTCAAAAGCCTGACCAAGGACTATGTGCGCCCCGGCCAGATCGTCATCGACGTGTCCATCAACTGGGATGCCGAAAAGAACGGCATCGCCGGCGACGCCGTGTTTGAAGAGGTGGAGCCCATTGTGGACGCCATCACACCTGTCCCCGGCGGCGTGGGCGCCGTGACCACCTCGGTCCTCATCGGCCATGTGGTGGAGGCCGCGGCCCGCAGCCTCCAATAAGCATCACCCTGGGCCGCTGCCGGAGCGCTTCCGCAGCGGCCCATTCTGAATGGAGAGAAACGAAATGACGGAAAAATGGAAACAGCTGGACGCCAGCCGGATGCTCAAGCTGGTGTTCTGGCTCTTCACCGCCGCCTTCCTGGTGGCGGCGCTGGTGAGCCCGGATCGCGGCGGCCTCATCAGCGGCCTGAAAACGCTCTATACCACCCCCGCCCAGGTGACGAAGGACTATTTCGCCGTGGGCGGTCTCAGCGCCACCTTCTTTAGCGTATTTTTAGTCAGCCTCCTGTGCGCGCTCCTGTACCTGCTGCCCGGCGCCGTGGCCAACGGCGTCTCCTTCACGGCCTACGGCCTGACGGTGGGCTTCTCCTTCTGGGGTATGCACCCGCTTAACATTATTCCCACCATGCTGGGCGTGCTGCTCTACTGCGCCGTCAAGCGGGAAAAGGTAGCCAAGAATGTCAACTTTATGCTCTTCTCCACCGGCATCGCCCCGATCATTACAGATATGTTCCTGCGCTACCCCGGCCTGGAGCTCCACGGCTACACCCCCGCCTCCATCGCCCTGGGGCTGGCCGTGGGCCTATTCATCGGCTTCTTCACCCCGGCGGGCTGCGCCTACTCCCCCAATGCCCACAAGGGCTTCTCCCTGCTGTCGGCAGCGCTGCCCCTGGGCATGATGTCCTTCTTCCTGCGCTCCCTCCTCTACACCGCTCTGGGCGGCCAGCTCCCGCCCACCGAGGCCGTGCTGGGTGAGAGCCGCCCGGTGGTGTTCTACACCTTCCTGGGCATCGTCTTCTGCCTGTGCCTGGTGCTGGGCCTGTGGAAAAACGGCTGGAGCTTCCGGGGCTATGGCCAGCTCCTCAAGTCCTCCGGCTATAAGACCGACCTCTCCAGCCAGTTCAGCCCCGCCCTGGCCCTGATGAACATCGGCATCTACGGTCTCTTCATCATGCTCTACTACACGCTGGTGGGCGCCAGCTTCAACGGCGCCACCCTGGGCCTGGTGCTGTGTATGCTGGCCTGCGGCGTAGCCGGCAGCCATCCCGGCAACGTCTGGCCCATCATGGTGGGCTATGTGGTCATGAGCTTCCTCGCCAAGTGGCTCTTTGTAGGCGAGAGCTACACCCTGGCCATCAACGCCCAGGCCATCCTCACCGGCCTGTGCTATGCCAACGGCATGAGTCCCATCGCCGGCAAGTACGGCTGGGGCGCGGGCATCGCGGCCGGTATGCTCCACTACACCCTGGTGACGTGCGTCCCGGCCCTCCACGGCGGCTACCTGCTCTACAACGGCGGCTTTACCGCCTGCCTGGTGTGCATCCTCTTCGTCCCCGCCCTGGAGCGGTTCCTCCGCATCAAGGAAGAGGCCCCGGCCAAGTCCGCCTGATCGCCCGTCCCGTCCCCAGCAGCGCCAGGGAGGCCCCTTCCCCCGCCTCCCCGGCGCTGTTTGCCGCCCCGGCAGGCCTGGATGCCTCTGGAAATCCGGCTGCGCACACCCGAACAAAAAGTAATATGTAATTTAGGCAACTTTCCCCTTGCATTCATGCTCCGTATCCATTATACTGGTGATAAACCAGAGGAAAATTTATGGATTTTTCACAAAGATGGCCGGCTCCGGCTCCCCATCTTTGCTCCATAGAAAGGAGGAGGGGGTATTTCAAATTCCTGCAAATCCCATTCTACTGAAAAAGGAGAGTTGATGTCTATGAAAAGAATGAAACACTTGTTGGTCCTCTGCCTGGCCCTGGTCATGGTGGTGGGACTGCTGTCCGTCACGGCTTTGGCCGCGGACGACGACCTTTCAACCACTGTACAAGGACAGCCGGAGCCTAACCCCGAAGGTGGCGCCGCTACATTATCTGGCGAACCGTCTGAGGAGGATTTGAATCCGGTAATGTACACGGTGGCTGGTTCTCTCTATGTCAATGGTGAAAATGTGGGTCAACAGTTGACGCGCTATGCTGGCCCCGAAGGGACGACTATTAACTTTGCCCCCATGATTGAAGAAGCAGAAGCTCTGGCTCTGGCTGAGGATGCCGCCAATGATCCCGTGCGCGCTGACGCAACCGTGTATACCCCCGGCCCCAATGGCCGGCCCGTAACTGGTGGCACCTACGGTGAAGACTTCAATTGGCAGGAAATTAACGGCAAGTATATCACGTATTTTGCTGT
>LBJMR02800__coassemble_1113_pt1 | contig 13503 bp, 8 predicted proteins | sample LBJMR02800__metabat2_low_PE_023 | metagenome-assembled genome bin LBJMR02800
CCCGGCCCCACCGGCCCGACTGGCCCCACCGGTCCGGTCGGGGAGCTCCCCGGGGACAGCTTCGCCTCCTTCGTCAACTACCAGACGCCGCTGACCCGGGACAGCTTGATTCAGATGTTCCCGGACGTGGCCGATCCCCGGGGGAACATCGTGCCCCAGAGCCTCCAGCAGATCTCCCTGGCGCCGGGGTATTATCTCATCAATTATTCGGTGTCGGGGCTGTTCCGCCAGGCCAATTATATGCAGGTGACGCCCAGCTATAACGGCACCTCCCATCTGGAGGACGGCATCTACTTTGCCACCTCTACGGCCGGCTCCAGCGCCGCGGGCGCGACCACGCTGATCGTGCGGGCGCCCACCGCGACGACGTTCTCCCTGACCTACTCCGGCTCGGCCGACGCCACCGACGGCCAGGTGAATGTCACCATCCTCCAGCTCCGGGGGACGCCGTAGAACCGCCGGAGAAAAAGCAAAGCCCACCGCGTACGCGGTGGGCTTACAAGCTATTACGCCATGTGGTTCAGTTTCAGGGTGATGCTGCTCTTTTTCCGAGCGGCGTTATTCTTATGCAGAATTCCCTTCTTGACCGCCTCGTCAATGGTCTTGACGGCAGCCTTGTAAGCGCTATCGGCCTGATCGCGGTTGCCTTCTGCCAGCGCAGCGTCAAACTTCTTCAGAGTGGTCTTGAGAACGGACTTGGCAGCCTTGTTCTTTTCGCTGTTGACCTTGGTCAGCAGAACTCTCTTCTTCGCAGACTTAATGTTGGGCATCGTTACACCTCCTCCAATAGCGTTACAGTTGCAGGGACGAGAAGTCTCATGCAGAAACATATTATAGCGAACTGCTCCCACAAAATCAAGTGGATTTTTTCCTTTTTTCAAAATTTCTGTATAAGGAAAGGCGCTGGGGAGAGACTAGCGGCAGAAATAAGCGCATGCGGCGCGAAAAGGGGCGTGGTGCGGCCGGATATTCGGCGCGCTGGAGCCCTCGCAGCGGGTCTCAAGCGCCGGAAGGAAAGGAAGGAATCGAATGGGCATTCGTACGGATCTTGCCATGGAAGCACACGCCTGGTGTCTGGACGACGCCGGTGCGGCCACCCAGCTGCCTGGGGTGCGGGCCAGGGAGACCACCCGCCGGGGCATCACCACCACCGTGGTGGAGGTGCTGAACGGGGAGGGGGCCAAGCTGCTGGACAAGCCCGTGGGAACGTATGTGACGCTCTCCTTTGACCGGGATTTTCTCCGCCAGCCGCGCCAATTCACGGCGGCCAGCCTCCAGCTGGGCCAGGCCGTGGCCCGGATGACGCCCCGCAGCGGGCCGGTGCTGGTGGCGGGCCTGGGGAACCGGGCTCTGGCGCCGGATGCCCTGGGCCCCAAGGCCCTGGAGAGCCTGGTGGTCACGCGCCATCTGGGCCGGAGCCTGCCGCAGCTGCGGCCCGTCAGCGCCCTGGCGCCGGGGGTGCTGGGCACCACGGGGATGGAGAGCGGGGAAGTCCTCCGGGGCGTCGTAGCGCGGGTGCGGCCCTGCTGCGTCGTGGCGGTGGACGCCCTGGCGGCCCGCAGTCCGGAGCGGATCTGCACCACCGTGCAGCTGGCTGACAGCGGCATCTCGCCCGGCTCCGGCGTGGGGAACCACCGCCTGGCCCTCAGCCGTGAGACCTTGGGCGTGCCGGTGCTGGCCGTGGGCGTTCCCACGGTGGTGGAGGCGGCCACGCTGCTCCAGGACGCCCTGGGCAGTAGCCAATCCCCCACACCGCTGTGCGATCCGTCCATGGTGGTGGCGCCCCGGGACATCGACGCCCGGGTGGAGACCATGGCCCGGCTCCTGGGCTGGGGGCTGAGTCTGGGCTTCCACAGCGGCTTGGGGCCGGAGGATGTGGCCTGCCTGGTGGGATAACGGACTTATGAAAACCGGTGTATAAATTTTATGTAAACTTAAAATACGTCCAAAAGCGATAAAAAGTTAAAAAATGCGCCTGTGGAAATGGCTGTGGATAATGTGTAAAACTGTGATGCCCCAAGGCTTTGCCAACAGCGTCCACAAGGTTTTCAACAGCCGGGAAGCGGACGAAAAAAGCCGTAAAAATTGGAGCTGCCGGTTGACCGAACGGATTGGCTTTCAGGAATATGCACCGCGGCGCAACCGGAGGGGCGGTGTCTTGACAGCTGCACGGCATCCAGGTATCATAAAGATGTAATCTTTGTGAAAGGGGGAGCGCCGATGTATTACTGCAAAGCCTGCCGCCGCCTGGAGGAAATAAACCGTTGCGGCGTCTGCGGCGCCAAGAATCTGCCGTTTCCCGGGGCCGGGGACTTCTGCTTTGTGGAAAAGCAGCCGCTGATCTGGGCGGGGATGCTGGAGGATGTGCTGCACCAGGAGGGGGTTCCGATGGTGGCGGAGTCCAGCCGCGCCGCCGGTCTGGGCATCAAGGCCGGCCACTTGGACGAGACTGTCTCCTTCTACGTGCCCTACGCCTACTACGCCCAGGCCAGAGACCTGGCCGACACGCTGTTCCACAGCGGCGACGCCCTGCCTGTTGAAGAGGAGGACGCCGCCGAGCCGCAGCCCTAGGGGCGACGGTACAAACGGCCTTTCACAACCACCGCACCCGCCACGAGAGGCCGCTTCGCGTTTCGGGCCGATGTAGGCATCGGCCCCTACATTCCTGCCAGGGCACCCGTTTTCATCGTAGGGGCGCGCATCGCGCGTCCGCATGGCGGCGATTTCCACTCGCTTTTGGTAAACGTACCGGCCACCGTATCCTCGTAGGGGCCGATGCCCACATCGGCCCGTATGCCTGCGCTGCGGTCGCTTCTTCCGCCGCTGGCAGCGCTCCCTTGTGGGCCCTTTACACAAGGGGGGGCCTTTGGGCGCGGCGGTACAAACGGCTTTTTGCAACCATCGCAGCCTCCACAAGAGGCCGCTGACGCGGCCCGGACGCGCAATGCGCGTTATCTACGGCGGAGCCGCCGCCCGGCGCGTCCAGCCAATCACTCAAACATCGCAGCCGGGCGGGCGGCTGATAGCCGCCCCTACGGTAGGGTTGCGGTTGTTGCGGCACTCTGACGACTTGGCCAAGCGGACGCGCGATGCGCGCGATCTGCGGCTGCGAATGGGAGCGCGGCAGCGGAAAAAGCAGCGCAGAGCCTATGAAAGTGTAAAAAACCAACGGGATTTCCGCAAAATGCGGCAATCCCGTTGGTTTTTGATAGTCCTCTATTTTATAGGATACCGATTTCGTAATGGAGCAGGCAGGACGACCCGGCAGGGGCCGGCGGGCCGAAGCTCTCCAGCGCCTTGAGCCCCAGCGCCAGGGCCTCGTCCACGGCCTGGGCGCGGATGGCGGCGCGGTCTCCGTTCAGCTTTAGCTCCCGGACCAGCAGCCCCTCCGCTGTCGCGCAGCCAATGTACACCAGTCCCACCGGGCGGCCGGTGCCGTCGCCGCTGGGGCCGGCGAGGCCCGTGACGCTCAGCGCCATGCTGGCTCCCACGGCTTGGCATGCCCCCTGAGCCATGGCCCGGGCCGTCTCCACTGAGACGGCGGTGTGGGTTTCCAGCGTCTCCGCCGGGACGCCCAGCAGGGCCATCTTCACGGCGTTGGTGTAGGAGATCACGCCCCCCAGATACACCCGGGAGCTGCCGGGAATGGCCGTGAGGGCCGCGCCGACGCCGCCGCCGGTGCAGCTCTCCGCCGTGGCCAGGGTCATGCCCCGGGCCTCCAGCGCCGCCAGCAGCGCGGTGGCCAGGAACTCAGTCGTCATAGTATTTTACCGTCACTTTCTCCGTCCGCTCCAGCGCCCGGGCGATCAGGGCCTCCACGTCCAGGGCGGCCTCGGCGGCCTCCACCTGGGAAAGCTCCGGCTTCGTCTTGGGGTGCTTGGGGGTGAAGACGGTGCAGCAGTCCTCGTAGGGCAGGATGGAGGTCTCTAGCGTGCCGATCCGCCGGGCGATGGTGACAATCTCCTCCTTGTCCATGCCGATCAGGGGATGGAACAGGGGCATATCCACCACCGCGCCGGTGACGGCCATGGCCTCCATGGTCTGGGAGGCCACCTGGCCCAGGTTCTCGCCGGTCACCAGGGCGCGGCAGCCGTGGTCCAGGGCGATGCGCCGGGCAATGCGCATCATGAACCGGCGCATGATGAGGGTGAAATATTCCTCGGGGCAGTGGTCGCGGATGGCCTCCTGAATCTCGGTGAAGCCCACCACGTCCACGGTCATCCGGCCGCAGTAGCGCGTCATCAGCCGGGCCAGCTCCAGCACCTTTTCCTTGGCCTGCTCGGAGGTGTAGGGATAGGAGAAGAAGTGGATGCACTCGATCTCCACGCCGCGCTTGGCGATCATGTACCCCGCCACGGGGGAGTCGATGCCGCCGGAGAGCAGCACTGCCGCCCGTCCGCCCATGCCCGTGGGCAGGCCGCCGGCGCCGGGCTGGGCCGGGCCGTGGACGTAGGCGGCGTAGTCCCGCACCTCCACGTGGACGGTGTAGTCGGGGTTGTGGACGTCCACCGCCACCTGGGGGAAGGCCTCGGCCAGCCGTCCGCCGATCTCCTGGGAGAGCTGGATGGAGTTGAGGGGGAAGGCCTTGTCGGCCCGCTTGGACTCCACCTTGAAGCTCCGGGCCAGGGAGAGGTCGTCGCCCAGGTAGGAGAGGACGGCCTCGTAGATGGCGTCCAGCGTCTTCTCGCAGGGGCGGCAGCGGCACATGGAGGCGATGCCGAAGACCGTGCCGCAGGCCTCCCAGGCGCCGTCCACGTCGCAGGTCTCGTCCTCCGGCTCGACGTAGATGGTGGACTGCTTGAGGTAGACCCGGAAGCTGCCGAAGTGCTTGACCCGGCGGCGGATGTTGCCCTTGAGGCAGTTTTCAAAGGCCCGGCGATTCTGGCCTTTGAGGACCACCTCGCCCAGCTTCAGAAGAAAGATTTCGTTCATGGTATAAACTCCTTTGTATGATATGTGGCTCTATGGTATGGCACCGGCCCGGCGGGGCCGCTGGGGCCGGATGATTGCTTCGTGCTTCCCAATTCACCGTAGGGGCGCGCTGCCTGAGTGTTACCGTCGAACGCACCGACCAAAGCCTCCCCTAACGCCCGCAGGGCTTTAGGGGAGGTGTCATGGCCTTTGGCCATGACGGAGGGGTTGACAATCCCCCAGTCACGCTTCGCGTGCCAGCTCCGGGTTGCCGCTAAGCCTTCCCGGCCCGCGTTGCGGTCCGCCAAGGCAAGCGGCTGCCCAGCCGCTGCGGTCGCTGCATCCGCCACAGGCGGCGCTCCCTTGCGGGCCCTTTACACAAGGGGGCCTTGGGCGCGGCGGTACAAACGGCCCTCCGCAGCTGCCGCACCCTGCATGAGAGGCCGCTGCGCGGCACGGACGCGCGATGCGCGCCCCTACGGCGAAACCTCGGCCGGTGCGTTTGATGCGGGCGCTCTGTAGGGGCCGATGCCTTCATCGGCCCGAACCCGCCGCAGGTGGGTCTGATTGCCGCGGGCCCTCAGATCCCGCAAGCCGGCGGGCGGCCATCAAGGCCGCCCCTACATCTGAATCGCAGCCCGGTGCGTTCGGCGAAGCTGTGGCGGAGAGGGGAGTGTTTCAGTGAAGAGTGAAGAGTGAAGAGGTTTTACGGCTGGCCCAGGGAGTACGTCCGGTACTGGACGGCCTCGGCCACGTGGGCCGGTTCGATGGTCTCGCTGCCGGCCAGGTCGGCGATGGTCCGGGCCACCCGCAAAATTCGGTCATAGCTCCGGGCCGTCAGCCCCATGGCCTGGAAGGCCGCCTGCATCAGTGCGGTGCCCGCGTCGTCCAGGGCGCAAAACGCCCGCATCTGCGCCGGCGTCAGGGCGGCGTTGGTGTAGGTCTCGGTCCCGGCGTAGCGGCGGCGCTGAATCTCCCGGGCCGCCTCCACCCGTTGGCGGATGGCAGCCGACGGCTCCGCCGGCTCGCGGCGGCTCAGCTCGGAGAAGTTGAGCGCCGGGACCTCCACAATGAGGTCGATCCGGTCCAGCAGCGGCCCGCTGATCCGCCCCAGGTACTGCCGCACCGACTGGGGCGAACACTTGCACCGCCCCGAGGGGTCGCCGTACCAGCCGCACTTACAGGGGTTCATGGCGCACACCAGCATGAAGCGGCTGGGGTAGACCTCGGTGCCCGACACCCGGGCGATGGTCACGCGCCCGTCCTCCAGGGGCTGGCGGAGGACCTCCAGGGTGTCCTGCCGGAACTCCGGCAGCTCGTCCAGGAACAGAACGCCCCGGTGGGCCAGGGAGACCTCCCCGGGCCGCGGTACGCTGCCGCCGCCGGCCAGTCCCGGCGCGGAGATGGTGTGGTGGGGGCTGCGGAAGGGGCTGACGGCGATCAGGGGCCGCTCCGGCGAGAGGAGCCCCAGCACCGAGTGGATCTTCGTCACCTCCAGGGCCTCCTCGCGGCTCAGGGGCGGCAGGATCGAGGGCAGCCGCTTGGCCAGCATACTCTTGCCGGAGCCGGGCGGCCCCACCAGCAGGATGTTGTGGCCGCCGGCGGCGGCGATCTCCAGCGCCCGCTTGGCGTTCTCCTGGCCCTTGACGTCGGCGAAGTCCGGCAGCGGCGCGGCCCCCTCCTCCATCTGCCAGGGCGGCGTGGGGCTGAGCGGCGCGGTCCCGGCCAGGTGGTCCGTCAGGCTCTTGACGTCGGCCACGCCGTAGACCGTCAGGCCCGCGGCCAGCGTCGCCTCCCGGGCGTTTTCCGCCGGGACGTAGATCGCCTCCATGCCCAGCGCCCGGGCCGCCAGGGCCATGGGCAGCACGCCGGGCACCGGGCGGACCTTGCCCTCCAGGCTCAGCTCGCCCAGGAAGGCGCAGCGGGTTTTGGGCAGCTTCACGGCCCCGGAGGCGGCCAGAATCCCCAGCAAAATCGGCAGGTCGTACATGGTGCCGGACTTTTTGGTGCCGGCGGGCGCCAGGTTCAGGGTGATCCGGCTGACCGGGAAGGAGAAGCCGGCGTTCTTCACCGCCGCCCGCACCCGGTCCCGGGCCTCCTTGACCGCGGCATCCGGCAGGCCCACCACGTCAAAGCCGGGCAGTCCATTGGTGATGTAGCACTCCACCGACACTTCATAGCCCTCGATCCCCTTGAGACCCAGGGCGCTGACACGGCTGAGCATGGATAGACCCCTCCTTTTCCCGGCAGCATTATTCTTTATCATACTATAGATGCCGGGAAAACGCAAAGCCAATCTTCCGGCGGGGGAGCGACCCTGGGGAAATTGGTAAAAATCATCGGTAAAATTGGTGGAATAAAGGCATCCAGCAGTGTGGACTGCAGAATAACCCTTGCAAAAACCAGCGGCTGTGCTATACTTAAATAAAATGATAACGAAAGGAATAGGTACAGCTATAATGCGCATTCGCTGAGGATTTCACACAAACAGGATTCTGAAATGCAGAGGGGGTCAAAGACCCTTTGTTTGTGCTGGAACAGGGCGGATGTTGCTGGGCCTTTCCATGTTCAGGGAATGGCCCGGAAATGCGCGTCTTCGTGTATTTCCGGTTTTTTTGTGCCCGAACCGCCCTCCGGCGCCTTCTGCAAGGCAAGGGAGGTATTTTTATGTCCAAGATTTTATTGTCTGCAAACCATATCGTCCAATATTTCGGAGAACGAAAAATTTTGGAGTTTGAAACGCTGCATATATACGAAGGGGATCATATCGGTATTGTAGGGGTCAACGGTGCGGGTAAAACCACGCTTCTGAATATCCTGTCCGGGGAGCTGATTCCGGACGAAGGAAGCGTGATCCGAGAGGGGCCGGTGAGCTATTTCAAGCAGTTTCGGGAGCGAGCGGAACGGGCGGACCCACAAATAAGCCGCAAACTGGGACTTTCGGGAAAACTTTCCCGTGAAAACTTGAGTGGCGGTGAGATGACCCGTTTGGGTCTGGCAGCGATGCATAAAGATTCTCTTATAACCTTTGCGGATGAACCGACTGCCAATCTGGATGCGGATGGGGTGGAACTCTGCTGCCGGATGCTGGAAGCGTGCCCCACGCTATTGCTCGTAAGTCATGATCGGGCAGTCCTGAACCGACTGTGTACCCGCATCATTGAGATAAGGGACGGGCAGCTTCATTTCTACATGGGTAATTTCGCCGCTTACTGCGAGCAAAGAGAACAAGCCTTCAAGCGTCAGGAATTTGAGTACCAGCAGTACCGTTCAGAAAAAACTCGGCTGGAGAAGGCAGCCCGCCAGCGGAGCCAGGCCAGCCAAAGTGTCCGAAAGGCCCCCAGCCGTATGGGAAATTCTGAGGCTCGACTGCATAAACGGGCGGCGGGCGAAAAAATGGAGAAGCTGGACAACGCCAGAAAAACCATTTTAACCCGCCTGGAACAACTGGAAGTAAAAGAGAGACCTCAGGAAACGGCCCAGGTACGGATCGATTTTTTACTGACAGATCCGCCTGCCAACCGGGAAATAGTCACAGGCAACCATATTACGTTTCGCCATGGGAGTAACCTGATTTTTGAAAATGCCTCGTTCTCTCTGCCGAAAGGGAGTAAAACTGCCCTGGTTGGACCTAACGGAGCAGGAAAAACCACCCTGATGGAGTTGATTTGGTCTGGCGGACCGGGGATCCGTCTGGTTCCCAAGGCAAAAATCGGGTATTTCAAACAAAGTCTGGATACCCTGGATCCAAGCAAAACAGTTTTGGAGAATGTCATGGAGACATCGGTTCAGAGCGAGAATACCATGCGGGGAATTTTGGCAAGGCTTTTGATCCGCCGGGAGGATGTATTCAAAAAAGCGGGCGTTTTAAGCGGCGGCGAACGAGTCAAGCTGGCGTTTGCCAAGTTGTTCGGTTCCCCGGCCAATCTGCTTTTACTGGACGAACCTACCAACTTTTTGGATATGCCCGCCATCGAGGCTTTGCAAGAAATGGTGGAGGACTACGAGGGAACCGTCCTGTTTGTTTCCCATGACCGGACTTTTTCTGACGGATGTGCCACCCGGCTCCTGCGGATTGAGGACAGAAAACTCATTTCGTTTGACGGGAACCTCACCGACTGGGAGAAAAAGCAGGCAGAGTCCAAATCAGAAAAGAAAATAGATCAAATCCTTTTGGAACTGCGGCTGGCAGAGGTAATATCGCGGCTATCGACTCCGAATTGCCGAAATAAAGAGGAACTGGAACGGGAATTTCAACAGCTGATCGCGCAAAAGAACGCGCGATAAAAACGCAGAGGGAAAACAGCGACATAGGAGGAAAGCGAGTGTGTTCCAGCGCAGAAGTAGGCAGAGTAAACGCTAATTTGGGCATTTATTTGCAATAGATGCCGGGAAAACGCAAAGCCAATCTTCCGGCGGGGGAGCGGCCCTGGGGAAATTGGTAAAAATCATCGGTAAAAATTGGCGATATAAACGAATTTCTCAGATGACGAACAATGGGATTGCACAGCATGACAAATTTTGGTAAGCTGGAGCCAGAAGGGAAGACGCCGATCCTGTATGTGGCCCCCGGCGTCCCGGCCAACGGCTTTTGTATGGGAGGAATTGCGATGCAGTGTTTCAGAAAATTCGGCAAGAGGCGCATCCTGTGCGGCGTCCTTCTGCTCCTGGCAGCGCTGGAGTGTGTCTTTATCGGAATGCTGCTGATGGGGAACGCCGGGGCCAACGAAATGAAGCCGCGGCCCTTGACGGACGGCGAGGCCGCCTACTATGCACAGTACACCCTGACCCTGCCCGACGGGGCCCAGGTCCTGGACTACTGCACCCTCCAGGAGGAAAAAAACATCGGGGGGCAGCAGTGCCGGCTCTATATGTCTGACGAGCTTTCGCAATACCTCTATCAGTGCCGGGAGCTTCGCGAGATCCTGGAGACGGAGGCGGGGACGCTCTACATAACCTACATGAGTCAGGACGGCGAAGCGGTGTATCTCACGGTTCTGGACGGCGATGTCTTGTACAAAGGTATTTACTCGGAGAAAACCGACACATATTATGAAATTTCCCAGGAGGAAAGCTATAAAGTCCTCCATTTTCGGAATCCGCGCGCGGAGCACCCCGCGCTTTGGGTCCTGGCGGCGGCGGACGGAGCCGCGCTTCTCTGTGTCCTGGTGCTCTTGGTGAGAAGCGGCAAAAAACGAAATGCCCCGGAAGCATAGCGGCGCTGCGCTTCCTGCCGCTGTTTTTTTCCTTCGCTGGAAAAGCATAAGCGGCAATCCAAAAGATTTTTTTGGATATTCATTTACAGAAGTCGAAGAGTGTGCTAAAATGAGGTGAATAAACTGATGCCTTTGTGCCCTGCGGCACTGAGGCTCAAATAGGAGGTCAAAAACTTGTCCAGAAAATTCATTACAATGGACGGTAACAACGCAGCAGCATATGTCTCCTATGCGTTTACCGAAGTGGCGGGTATTTACCCCATCACCCCCTCCAGCCCCATGGCCGACTACGTCGATCAGTGGGCCGCGCAGGGCCGGAAGAACATCTTCGGCACCACCGTCAAGGTCTGCGAGATGCAGTCCGAGGCCGGCGCCTCCGGCACGGTCCATGGCTCTCTGGCAGCCGGCGCCCTGACCACCACCTACACGGCGTCTCAGGGTCTTCTGCTGATGATCCCCAATATGTACAAGATCGCCGGCGAACTTCTCCCCAGCGTCTTCCATGTCTCCGCCCGTACCGTCTCCACCCACGCGCTGAACATCTTCGGCGACCACTCCGACGTCATGGCCTGCCGTCAGACCGGCTTTGCCATGCTGGCTGAGGGCAACGTCCAGGAAGTCATGGACCTGGCGCCCGTGGCCCATCTGGCCGCCCTGAAGGGCCGCGTTCCCTTCATCAACTTCTTTGATGGCTTCCGCACCTCCCACGAGATCCAGAAGGTCGCCGCTTGGGACTATGAGGATCTGAAGGAAATGGTGGACATGGACGCCGTCGACGCCTTCCGCCGCCATGCCCTCAACCCCGAGCGGCCCAATATGCGTGGCAGCCACGAGAACGGTGACATCTTCTTCCAGCACCGTGAGGCCTGCAACAAGTACTACGACGCCCTGCCCGCAGTGGTCGAGGAGTACATGGGCAAGATCAACGAGAAGCTGGGCACCAACTATCAGCTGTTCAACTACTATGGCGCCCCCGACGCCGAGCGCGTCATCGTCGCCATGGGCTCCATCTGCGACGTGGCCGAGGAAGTCATCGACTACATGAACGCCCACGGCGAGAAGGTCGGCCTGGTCAAGGTCCGCCTGTACCGCCCCTTCGCCACCGAGAAGTTCCTGGCCGCCATCCCCGCCACCTGCAAGAAGATCGCCGTCCTCGACCGGACCAAGGAGCCCGGCGCCATGGGCGAGCCTCTGTACATGGACGTGGTCACTGCGCTGGCCAACGCCGGCAAGCAGCTGACCGTCATCGGCGGCCGCTACGGCCTGGGCTCCAAGGACACCCCGCCCTCCAGCGTCTTCGCCGTCTATGAGGAGCTCACCAAGGCTGAGCCCAAGCGTCAGTTCACCATCGGCATCGTGGACGATGTGACCCACCTGTCCCTGCCCGAGGTTCCCTCTCCCAACACCGCGGCCGAGGGCACCATCGAGTGCAAGTTCTGGGGTCTCGGCGGCGACGGCACCGTCGGCGCCAACAAGAACTCCATCAAGATCATCGGCGACCACACCGACAAGTACGTCCAGGCCTACTTCCAGTATGACTCCAAGAAGACCGGCGGCGTGACCATCTCCCACCTGCGCTTCGGCGACAAGCCCATCCGCAGCAGCTACTACATCAACAAGGCCGACTTCGTCGCCTGCCACAACCCCTCCTACGTCACCAAGGGCTTCAAGATGGTCAACGACGTCAAGCCCGGCGGCGTGTTCATGATCAACTGCCAGTGGACGCCCGAGGAGCTGGCGCATCACCTCAATGCCGAGGCCAAGCGCTACATCGCCCGGAACAACATCCAGCTCTACACCATCAACGCCATTGACCTCGCCCAGTCCATCGGCATGGGCAAGCGTACCAACACCATCCTCCAGTCCGCCTTCTTCACCCTGGCCAAGGTGCTGCCCCAGGAGGACGCCATCCGCTACATGAAGGAGAAGGCCACTGCCTCCTACATGAAGAAGGGTGCGGACGTGGTTGAGATGAACCACAAGGCCATCGACGCCGGCGCTACCGCCTTCGTGAAGATCGATGTGCCCGCCGAGTGGGCTGACGCAAAGGACGAGGTTGTCGACCACAAGCTCGAGGGCAAGCCCGAGCTCGTCAAGATGGTCAAGGAGATCCTCTTCCCCGTGGGCAAGATGGACGGCGACAGCCTGCCCGTCTCCGCCTTTGTCGACCATGTGGACGGCCAGTTCGAGCAGGGCGCTTCCGCCTATGAGAAGCGCGGTGTCGCGGTCATGGTTCCCACCTGGGATCAGACCAAGTGCATCCAGTGCAACACCTGCTCCTATGTCTGCCCCCATGCCACCATCCGGCCCTTCGCCCTCACCGAGGAGGAGGCCAAGAACATCCCCGCCGCTGCCAAGGTCGTGCCCGTCAAGGCCGGCAAGGGCAAGGGCAAGTACTCCTTCACCATGGCCATCTCTCCGCTGGACTGCATGGGCTGCGGCGTCTGCGTGGGCGTCTGCCCGGTCAAGGCTCTGACCATGGTTGGCCAGGAGCAGGAGCTGCCCCAGCAGGATGTCTTCGACTACTGCGTGGCCAAGGTTGCCGAGAAGCCCGAGCTGCAGGATAACACCGTCAAGGGCAGCCAGTTCCGCACCCCGCTGCTGGAGTTCTCCGGCTCCTGCGCCGGCTGCGCCGAGACCAGCTATGCCCGCCTCGTGACCCAGCTCTTCGGCGATCGGATGTATATCTCCAACGCCACCGGCTGCTCCTCCATCTGGGGCGGTCCCGCCGCTACTTCTCCCTACTGCACCAACAAGGAAGGCCACGGCCCCGCTTGGTCCAACTCCCTGTTTGAAGACAACGCCGAGCATGGCCTCGGTATGTACCTGGGCCAGGAAGCCATCCGCAACCGCCTGGCGGACAAGACCCGCGCGCTGCTGGCCGTGGATTGGGCAACCGCCGAGATCAAGGAAGCCGGCCAGAAGTGGCTCGACACCATGAACGACGGCAAGGCCAACGGCGAGGCGACCAAGGCTTACGTTGCCGCGCTGGAAAACGGGATCTGCACCGTGGACGAGCTGATCGACAGCGGGGATCCCAAGTTTGCCGCCCACGGCAAGGAACTCAAGGACGCCGGTAAGCAGTTCTGCGACTGCGCCGCCTGCTCCCTGGTTGCCGAGATCCTGGCCGACAAGGAGTACCTCTCCAAGAAGTCCATCTGGATCTTCGGCGGCGACGGCTGGGCCTACGACATCGGCTTCGGCGGCCTGGACCACGTCCTGGCTTCCGGCAAGAATGTCAACGTCTTCGTCTTCGACACCGAGGTCTATTCCAACACCGGCGGCCAGGCCTCCAAGGCTTCCAACATCGGCCAGGTGGCCCAGTTCGCCGCTGCCGGTAAGGAAATGAAGAAGAAGTCCCTGTCCGAGATCGCCA
>LBJMR02800__coassemble_1128_pt1 | contig 13366 bp, 10 predicted proteins | sample LBJMR02800__metabat2_low_PE_023 | metagenome-assembled genome bin LBJMR02800
GAAACTCTGCGAGGCTTATTTCCCGCTTCCGGAGGTTTTTTGACACGCTCAGGCCCGGAGCGAACGGCTCCGGGCCTTTGCACATGCGGGGAACAGCCCCGCAGCTCCGCCGAGAAATATTTTCCGCCCCCTCTTGCTTTTTTCAGAAAAACCTGTAGAATAGAGCTGTACATACCGTAGGGAGTAGAGACAGCGCGTCAAGTACCGGCTGGATGGGAGGTTGCCACCGGGCGAAGGACTCGTTCCGCGATGCTGTTCTCGCAACCGCCTAAGCAAGAGGCTCAGCTTATCTTTGGGCCTGGTATGTTTTATATAGAGCAAACAACCTCCTCCAAAATCGTGATTGGAGGCTATTTTTATGTCTAAACAAGGAAACGCGGCGGCATTTACCGCCAAATCCAAGCGCAGCATGACCACCAAAACCCTGGCCTACTGTGCTATGCTGGCAGCGCTGCAGGTGGTCCTGGCCCGGCTGATGGGCCTGATGCCCAACGCCTACAGCCGCTTCTCCATCGAGGCCATCCCCACCATCGTGGCCGGCATCCTCTTTGGGCCCGTGGCCGGCGGCCTGGTGGGCTTCACGTCAGACCTGGTGGGCTGCCTGTTCTCCGGCTACGGCTATAACCCCATCTTCTGCCTGCCGCCCATTCTCTACGGCGTGTTCGGCGGACTCTTCCGCTACTATTTGGCGGAGCGGGTCACGATCTGGCGCCTGGCGCTGACCATTCTGCCGCCGGTGGTGCTGGGTTCGCTGCTGTGGCAGAGCGCCGCGCTGACGTATGTATATTTCAAGGACGGCCCCTTTATGGAGGGCTTCCTGATCAACCTCAGCACCCGGGGCGTTCAGTACGCCGTGGTAGCGGTGATTTACATCGTGCTGATCCGGCTCCTGTTCCGGGCGAAGATTTTCCAGAGCATCGGCCTCTGGCCACCGAAACCCAAGCAGTAATGTCTGACCCGGGGCGGGTTCTCCGCCCCGGGGATTTTATGGAAAGAGGGACTCCGCATGACACCCAATGAAGCACTGGACTATATCCACTCCGTCTGTTGGAAGGGCAGCATCCCCGGCCTGGGCCGCACCCGGGAGCTGCTGCATAAAATGGGCGACCCCCAGGATCAGCTCCAGTTCGTCCATATCGCCGGCACCAACGGCAAGGGATCTACCGCGGCCATGACGGCCAATATTCTGCGCAAGGCCGGCTACCGGGTGGGCCTTTACACCTCGCCGTACATCTTCCGCTTCCACGAGCGGATGCAGGTGGATGGCCAGTGCATTTCCGACGAAGAGCTGGCTGAAATCACGGAATTTGTCAAGCCTCTGGCCGAGGCCATGGAAGACCACCCCACGGAGTTTGAGCTGGTCACGTGCATCGCCATGGAGTACTTCAAGCGCCACCACTGCGATGTGGTCAGCCTGGAAGTGGGCATGGGCGGCGAGCTGGACTCCACCAATGTGATTTTGCCGCCGCTGGTGGCGGTGCTGACCAACATCGGCCTGGACCACACCGAATTCCTGGGCGACACCCTGGAGAAGATCTGTGAGACCAAGTCCAAGATTATCAAGCCCGGCTCCATCGCCGTCACCTACCGGGAAAAGCCCTCGGTGGAGGCCGTGATCGAGGCCCGCTGTCGGGAGGTGGGGGCCAAGTGGATGCCCGCCGACTTTGACTCGCTGCACCTGGTCAGCGCCTCGCTGGAGGGGCAGGTCTTCGACTGGGGTGACTACCGGGAGATCCACCTGCCGCTGCTGGGCCGGCACCAGCTCTACAACGCCGCCGTGGTGCTGACCATCGTGCAGGCTCTGCGGGAAAAGGGCCTGAACATTTCCGATGAGGCCGTCCGACAGGGCATCGCGTCGGTCTCCTGGCCCGGCCGGTTCGAGCTGGTGGCCCGGAATCCCCTCTTTATCGTCGACGGCGGCCACAATCCCCAGTGCATCGAGGCTCTGGTCAACAACGTCCGGGACTATCTGGGCGACAAGCGCCTGACTGTCCTCACCGGTGTGCTGGCCGACAAGGACTACGCCGATATGTATGAGGACATGGCCCAGTACGTCACCCAGTTCGTCACCGTCACGCCGCCCAACCCCCGGGCGCTTTCGGCCCAGGCGCTGGCGGAGTACCTCCGGCGCTTCGGCAAGCCCGCCACCGCCTGCGAGACCGTGGCCCAGGGCGTGGCGCTGGCCAAGCAGTTGGCCGGCCCCGACGGCGTGGTGCTGGCCTACGGTTCCCTGTACATGGTGGGCGACATCGAGGACGCCGCCCGCGCCTGACGCGCCGCTTTTTCCCGGCCGCCGGAAGTGATTCCGGCGGCTTTTGTCGTCTCCGGTGGGGAGACGTTGCGGTGGGCCGGGGATTGTGGTACAATAACTCCAACTATAGTAAAGGAGTCTCGCTCCATGAAATTGATGATTCTCGACGGCAACAGTGTCATCAACCGGGCCTTTTACGGCGTCCGGCTGCTGAGTACCCGCGAGGGGATTTACACCAACGCCATCTACGGCTTTTTGAACATCCTGGAAAAGCTGGTGAAGGAGGAGTCGCCGGAGGCCCTCTGCGTGGCCTTCGACCTCAAGGGTCCCACCTTCCGCCACCTCCAGTACGAGGGCTACAAGGCCACCCGCCACGGTATGCCCGAGGAGCTGGCCCAGCAGATGCCGCTGATGAAAGAGATCCTCACCGCCATGTCTATCCCCATCTACGCCTGCCAGGGCTGGGAGGCGGACGACGTCATCGGCACGGTCTCGAAGATCTGCTGCGGCGCCGGCTGGGACTGCGTGGTGGTGACGGGAGATCGGGACAGCCTCCAGCTGGTCAACGACTGCGTCACGGTGAAGCTGGTGGCCACCAAGGGCGGCCAGACCACCGCTACCCGCTATACCCCCGAGGTCTTCCGGGCGGAGTACGGCTTCGAGCCGGTGCGCCTCATCGACCTCAAGAGCCTCATGGGCGACAGCTCCGACAACATCCCCGGCGTGGCCGGCGTCGGCCCCAAGACCGCCACGGACCTCCTCTTGAAATTCGGCACGCTGGACGGCATCTATGCCCATCTGGACAGCGGCGAGATCAAGGACTCGGTGCGCAAAAAGCTCCAGGCCGGGGCGGAGAGCGCCCGCCTCTCCTACGACCTGGCCACCATCCGCTGCGAAGCGCCCATCGACTTCAAGCCCGAGGACGCTCTGCGCCGGGAGATGGACAAGCCGGCGCTCCTGGAGCTGTTCACCAAGCTGGAATTTGTCCGGCTCATCGACCGCTACGGGCTCCGGGACGCCGCGGCGCCCCAGCCCGCAGCTGCTCCCGCGGCAGTCCGCTGCGCGCTGCCTCCCGCCGATGCCGCCTGCGCCCTGGCTTTTTCGGACGACGGCGAGACCGTGGCCGTGGCCTGGGAACAGGGGGTCTGCACGGCGGAGGCCGCCGCCGTCCGAGCCATCTGCGAGGGCGCCGGGGAGAAGGCCTGCTTTGACTATAAGACGCTCCGGGGCCGCCTCCTGGACCGGGGCTGGACACCGGCCCAGTTCACCTTCGACGTGCCCCTGGCCGCCTATCTGCTGGACCCGTCCCAGTCGGACTACGCCCTTTCCAAGCTGGCGGCGTCCTACCTGGGTCAGACCCTGCCGGAAAATGACCTGGAGGCCCAGGCCATGGCCCTGTGGAATCTGCGGCCCCAGCTGGAGGCATTGTTGAAGGCCCAGGGGATGGAGCAGCTCTACCGGGAGATGGAGCTGCCGCTGTGCGCCGTCCTCTCGGACATGGAGCGCGTCGGCGTCGCCGTGGACCAAAAGGCGCTGGAGGACTTCGGCGCCATGCTCTCCGCCCGGATCGAAGCTGCCCAGGCCACGGTCTACGACCTGGCCGGCGAAGCGTTTAACATCCTCTCGCCCAAAAAGCTGGGGGAGATCCTCTTTGACAAGCTGGGCCTGCCGCCGGTGAAAAAGACCAAGACCGGCTACTCCACCAACGCCGAGGTGCTGGAAAAGCTCCGGCCCAAGCACCCGATCATTGACGCCATTCTGGAATACCGGATGCTGACCAAGCTTTCCTCCACCTATGCCGAGGGGCTTTTGAAGGTCATCGCCGCCGACGGGCGAATCCACACCACCTTCCAGAACATGGTCACGGCCACGGGCCGCCTCAGCTCCACCGAGCCGAACCTCCAGAACATCCCGGTGCGGCGGGAGCTGGGCAGCGAGATTCGCAAGATGTTCGTGGCCCGGCCCGGCTGGGTGCTGCTGGACGCCGACTACAGCCAGATCGAGCTGCGGGTCCTGGCCCATATCGCCGACGATGCCCATATGCAGGCGGCCTTTTCCTCCGGCGAGGACATCCACGCCGTCACCGCCTCTCAGGTCTTCCGGGTGCCCCTTTCGGAGGTGACGCCGGAGATGCGCCGCAACGCCAAGGCCGTCAACTTCGGCATCGTCTACGGCATCTCCGCCTGGTCGCTGTCCCAGGACATCGGCGTCAGCCCCGAGGAGGCCAAGGCCTATATGGATGCGTACCTGGAGAATTACAGTGGCGTCCGGGCCTATATGAAGGACATCGTGGAGACGGCCAAGGCCCAGGGCTATGTGACGACGCTCTATGGGCGACGGCGGTACCTGCCGGAGCTCAAGAGCAGCAACTTCAACCTCCGGGCCTTCGGTGAGCGGGTGGCCCTCAACACGCCCATCCAGGGCACCGCTGCCGACATCATCAAGCTGGCCATGATCCGGGTGGACCATGCGCTGGCTGAGGCTGGGCTCCAGGCAAAATTGATCCTCCAGGTTCACGACGAGCTGATTGTGGAGTGCCCCCAGGAGGAGGCGGCCCAGGCCTCCCGGATTTTGCAGCGGGAAATGGAGCAAGTGGCCCAGCTGAAGGTGCCGTTGGTGGTGGAAGCGAAGGCGGGAGGCAGCTGGTATGAGGCCAAGTGAGATCGTGCCCATGGCCGAGGCCCATGTGGCTGCCGTGGCGGCGCTGGAGCGCTGCTGCTTCTCGGCGCCCTGGAGCGAGCAGAGCGTCCGGGAGGAGCTTTCTAATCCCCTGAGCCTGTGGCTGGTGGCCCTGCTGGACGGCCAGTTGGCCGGGTACGTGGGGAGCCAGACCGTGCTGGACGAGGCCGACATGATGAACCTGGCCGTGGACCCGGCCTGCCGCCGCCAGGGCATCGCCCGGGCGCTGGTGGAGGCTCTGACCGCGGCGCTGGCGGAGCGGGGCGTCCGCAGCCTGACACTGGAGGTCCGCGCCTCTAATGAGGGCGCCATCGCCCTGTACCGAACGCTGGGCTTTGCCCAGGTGGGCCGGCGGCCCAACTACTACACGAAACCCAGGGAGGATGCCCTGATTCTCAGAAAGGAATGGAGTCTATGAAGATTTTGGCTGTGGAGTCCTCCTGCGACGAGACCGCCGTGGCCGTGGTGGAGGACGGGCGGCGGGTGCTGTCCGACGAGATCGCCTCCCAGGTGGCGCTCCACCGGCTCTACGGCGGCGTGGTGCCGGAGATTGCCTCCCGCAAGCACATGGAGGCCATCTATCCCCTGGCGGACCAGGCGCTCCAAACGGCGGGGATCACCCGGGCCGACATCGACGCCGTGGCTGTGACCTTTGCCCCGGGCCTGATCGGCGCGGTGCTGGTGGGCGTGAACTTTGCCAAGGCCGCTGCCCTGGCCCTCCAGAAGCCCCTGGTGCCGGTTCACCATATCCGGGGCCACATCGCCGCCAACTACATCGCCTACCCCGACCTGGAGCTGCCCTTCCTCTGCCTGGTGGTCTCCGGTAGCCACAGCCTACTGGTGGATGTGGTGGATTACACCACCTTCCGCATCCTGGGCACCACCCGGGACGACGCGGCAGGGGAGTGTTTCGACAAGGTGGCCCGGCTGCTGGATATGCCCTATCCCGGCGGCGCGGCCTTGGACAAAGCCGCCCAGCAGAGCGCGCCGGGCAAGTACCCGATGCCCCACACGCACTTGAGCGGCAACCCCTTGGATATGTCCTTCTCCGGCCTCAAAACCGCCGCCATCAACTTGATCCACCACGCCCAGCAGAAGGGGGAGGCCCTGGACGTTCCGGCCCTCTGCGCCGACTTCTCCCAGGCCGTCAGCGACATTCTGCTGCCCCGCACCCTGGCGGCGCTGGAGCAGACCGGGCGAAAGACCCTGGCCATCGCCGGCGGCGTGGCGGCCAACTCCAAAATCCGGGGGGACTTCCTCCGGGAGACAGAGCGCCTGGGGGTGCGGCTGTGTCTGCCGCCGCTGTCTCTCTGCGGCGACAACGCCGCCATGATCGGCGCCCAGGGCTACTACGAGTACCTGGCCGGTGTCCGCGCCGGGCAGGACCTCAACGCCTACGCCACCATGCCACTGGACCGCCTGCCGTGACGGTCCGCCTCTACTGAATAACATGCAGCGCCGGCCTCCGGGATACTCCGGGGGCCGGCGCTGGCTGTTGACGCCTCTCCCTTGCCTCTTCCGACGGATGGAAAACAACGGATGAAACTTTGTGAAAAATGCGGGGTTTTCCACCGGCGGACTTTGCAGGATTCCCGGCAATGGAGCAGAAATTCTGAATGGAAATTACATTATGTAAACTATTTTGCAGGGTAAAGTGGTTAAGCTGTGGAAGAGGATGGCACAGCGGCGGGGAAACGCCTGGGAATCCTGGGGATAACCCGGTGGAGGCTGTGGAAAGAGCTGTGGAAGATGTGGATAACATCTGTGGACGGGCGGAACCGGACAAATTACGGTAAACCACCGGTTATGGGCGAAAGCGAAAAAAAGGTGGGAAAAACCGTGGAAAACGCCCGCTGCCCGCCGGAGCAAAAAAGGGGATTGACGCGGCGGAGAAAGTGTGATAACATATATCCTGCTGTGAAAGAACAATTTGCTGGTATAGCTCAGTCGGTAGAGCAGCTGATTCGTAATCAGCAGGTCGTGTGTTCGAGTCACATTACCAGCTCCACGTCGGAACAAAGTCCACTTTGTTCCGGCGTCTTTTTATGCCAACGGCAACAAAGACGCCGTTGGCCCGCTCACTTGTTCCTCCGTTCCAAACCGAACCCGCTGCTGCTGGGCTTCGGTTTGGGCCCGCCGCTTTGCGACGGTTTTGTCTTGTTGCGAGGGAAATTAGATTTTAACCGTAGCTTCCAGCTCGTCGCAAGCGGCATATCGCTTGCGACGGGCTTTTTCATCTCATTGCAAAGCGCATCGCGCGCGCATTCTGCCGCTCCTCGCGTCCAAACCGGACCCGCTTCGCTAGGCTTCGGTTGGGGCCGCCGCTTCGCGGCGGTCAGCGTGACGAAATATTATTTTCGCCCCGCTGTGGGTAAGAGCAGGAGCGATCATGGAAAGAATGCCGGAATCACTTGGACGATAAAAACGCTTGCTAAAAATCAGTAACTATGCTATGCTTATATCGACTATAAAGAAAGGGAAAGGTACAACCGGAATGCGTATTCGCTAAGGATTTCACACAAACAGGATTCTGAAATGCAGAAGGGGTCTCGGACCCTTTGTTTGTGCTGGAACCGGGCGGATATTGCTGGGCCTTTCCACTTTCAGGAAATGGCCCGGAAATGTGCGGCATCGTGTATTTCCGGGTTTTTGCGTCCAAACCGCCCTCCGGCGCCTTCTGCAAGGCTAAGGAGGTATTTTTATGCCCCAAATTCTGCTATCCGCGAACCATATTGTCCAATATTTCGGAGAACGAAAAATCCTCGAAATTGAAAAACTAAATGTATACGAAGGGGACCATATCGGCATTGTAGGGGACAACGGCGCAGGGAAAACCACGCTTCTGAATATCCTCTCCGGGGAGCTGACCCCGGACGGGGGAAGCGTGATCCGCGAGGCGCCGGTGAGCTACTTCAAGCAGTTTCAGGAACGGGCGGATCAAGCGGACCCGCAAAAATGCCGCCAGCTGGGACTTTCGGGAAAGCTTTCCCGTGAACAATTAAGCGGCGGCGAGATGACCCGCTTGGGCCTGGCCGCCATGAGGAAAGATTCACTCTTAACCTTTGCGGATGAGCCTACGGCAAATCTGGATGCCGATGGAGTGGAACTTTGCTGCCAGATGCTGGAACAGTGCCCCGCCCTGCTGCTCATCAGCCATGACCGGGCGGTCCTGAACCGGCTCTGCACCCGCATCATTGAGGTAAAGGACGGGCAGCTGCACTTTTACACGGGGAACTTCAACGATTACCGCGAGCAAAGGGAACAAGCCTTGACGCGGCAGGAATTTGAATACCAGCAGTACCGTTCCGAAAAAACCCGACTGGAGAAAGCGGCACGCCAGCGGAGCCAGGCCAGCAGCAGCGTACGAAAAGCGCCCAGCCGCATGGGAAATTCCGAAGCCCGCCTTCACAAGCGGGCGGCAGGAGAAAAAATGGAGAAGCTGGACAATGCCCGAAAAACGATTTTGTCTCGCCTGGAGCAACTGGAAGTAAAAGAGAAGCCGCGGGAAGCGGCCCAGGTGCGGATAGACTTCTCCCTGACAGACCCGCCCGCCAACCGGGAAATCGTCACGGGCAGCCATATTACGTTCGGCTATGGGAAGAACCTGATTTTTGAAAACGCCTCGTTCTCTCTGCCAAAGGGGAGTAAAACTGCCCTGGTTGGGCCAAACGGAGCGGGAAAAACCACGCTCATGGAGCTGATTTGGTCTGGCGCGCCGGGGATCCGCCTGGTTCCCAAGGCAAAAATCGGGTATTTCAAGCAAAGCTTGGACACGCTGGATCCAAGTAAAACGGCTTTGGAGAATGTCATGGAAACATCGGTCCAGAGCGAGAATACCATGCGGGGCATACTGGCAAGGCTTTTGATCCGCCGGGAGGATGTATTCAAAAAAGCGGGGGTTTTGAGCGGCGGCGAACGGGTCAAGCTGGCTTTTGCTAAGTTGTTTGGCTCCCCGGCCAATCTGCTTCTGCTGGACGAACCCACTAATTTCCTGGATATGTCCGCCATCGAGGCTTTGCAAAAAATGGTGGAGGACTATGAGGGGACCGTCCTGTTTGTTTCCCATGACCGGGCCTTTACGGATGGGTGCGCCACACGGATTCTACGGATTGAGGACAGAAAGCTCATTCCTTTTGACGGAAACCTTACCGACTGGGAAAAAAAGCAGGCGGAGCCCAAATCAGAAAAGAAAATGGATCAGCTCCTTCTGGAACTGCGGTTGGCAGAGGTGATCTCGCGGCTGTCCGCCCCGAACTGCCGGAATAAAGAGGAATTGGAAAAAGAATTTGAGCGGCTTACCGCTCAAAAGAACGCGCTATAAATAGGCGAAGGGGAATGCTGAGGACCTGCTGCAACAAAATTTCCCCAATACACTTAGATAAAATTACCGTGAAGCTTCATTGCTGGAGCTTCACGGTAATTTTTGTCGTGCAATCATTTTTCTGTTGGGCGAAAAAATGTATTTTGCAGCAGGCCCTGTGTGTTTAAGAAACCGCGCTGTCGCTGCTGCTGCGGCGCACCCGGCGCTTGCGGCGGCGGAGCTTGGGCTTCTCGGCGGCCTTGTCGTAGGCCCGGGCAGCCTCGGAATCGCCGGCATAGATCAGGCGGCTGACCCGGATGCCGTCGTCCTCGGTGCTGAGCCGGATGCGCACCAGGAAGTCCCCGTGGGCTTCGCAGTGGGCCATGGCCATATAGCGCTTGTCCTGCTGGCTGATCCACCGGCCCATGGTCATGGGTGCTTGGCAGACGGGGCAGCGGTTTTCCGGCCCGGCCAGGGCCTCCATGGCCCGCTCGCGGCCTTCAAAGCCGTGGTAGACATGGCGGCTCAGGCAGCCCGGCAGCTCCGCGCCGTGGAAGCCGTTTTCGTGCTTTTCCAGGGCCTGGTCGTATTCCTCCATTCCCCGGACCAGGTCCAGCCGGGTGCAGAGGATGGCGGTGTGGTAGGCGTCGCCCAGGGCGTCGTGGGCCGGGCGGCTGGCCTCCACGCCGGCCATCTGCATGGCGGTCTTCAGGGCCTTCTGGGCCGTGGCGCCGTCGGTCTGGAGGTTGAAGATCATCTGGGCGTTGTACCACCGGTCGATCCAGCTGCTGTCCAGCTGGTGGAGCGCCATATTCTCCTTCAGAATGGCGATGTCGTCAAAGCCCCAGGTGAGGAAGACGCAGTCGTCGCCGCACCAGTCCCGGAAGCGCTCCATGGCCTCGGGGAAGGGGATGCCCCGCTCTGCCAGCATGGAATCCTTGATGCCTGTGAGGCTGGAGACCTTTTTATTGAGCTTGCGGTAGTATTTTGGCCGGATCAGGGCCTGGAACTCGTCCCCCACGATCTGCCGGTCCGTCACCCGCACCGCGCCGATCTGGATGATCTCCCCCCGGATCTTCACCGGCAGCACCCGCTTGGCCGCGTAGGTGCCGGGCCAGGGCTGGTTCCACTCCATATCCAGGACAATATACTGCATGGCTTCCGACGCTCCTTTTTTCCTTGGAACAATAGCGTTATCATACCATGGCCCATTGCCGTTGTAAACACTTTCCTTGCCGCATAAGATGGACTTAGAAAGGCGGGATGCAATGTGCCATACTTATTCTTGAGCCCCTCGACCCAGGAGTTTAATCCCTACGTCACCCGGGAAAACGAGGAATACTGGATGAATCTGCTGGCGGACCGGATGGAGCCGTATCTCCTGGCCAGCGGCATCGGCTTCGTCCGCAACGACCCGGACAAAAACGCCGCCGCGGCCATCCGGCAGTCCAACGCCGGGACGTACGACTTCCACTTGGCGCTGCACTCCAATGCCGCGCCGCCGGAGAAAAGCGGGCAGCTGCGGGGCGTGGACTTTTACTACTATCCCACCAGCGCCGAAGGGCGCAGGATGGCGGAGCTGCTGGTGGAGCAGATCAAGCCCATCTATCCGCTGCCGGAGCTGGTCCGCGCCGTGCCCACCACCACGCTGGGGGAGGTGCGGCGCACCAGGGCGCCGTCGGTGCTGGCGGAGCTGGGCTATCACGACAACCCCGAGGACGCCGCCTGGATCGAGGATAACCTGGACCTCATCGCCCAGGCCCTGGTGCGGGGCGTCAGCGAATACTTCGGCGTCCCCTTCCAGGAGCCGGTGCCGGTGCGGCGGGGCGTGGTCACGGTCAACTGGGGCACGCTGAACATCCGGGATTACCCCAACCTCTCCGCCGCGGTGCTGGCCTCGGCCCCCAACGGCGCGGAGCTGGTGATCTACGGCGAGTCGGGGAACTGGTACTCGGTCTCCTACCACGGCATCGTGGGCTATGCCAGCACGGCCTTTGTGGTGGCCAACGCGATCAATTGAGGCCGCCGCCGGCGGCGCGAAACAGCGCGTCCACCCGCAGCGTGAGGGCGGGGAAGCAGGGGTCCCGGGGCAGGTCCGGGTCCTGCATGGCCTCTTCGGCGGCCTGCTGGGCCTCCTTGAGCAGCGATAGGTCCAGGGAGAGGCCGGCGGTTTTGAACTGCGGCAGGCCATGCTGGCGGCTGCCGAAGAAGTCGCCGGGGCCGCGCTGCTGGAGGTCCGCCTCCGCGATCTGAAAGCCGTCGTTGGTGCGGCAGAAGGTCTTCAGCCGCTGAAGTGTCTCGGCATTTTTGCTGGAGGTGAAGAGGATGCAGTAGCTCTTCTCGCCGCCGCGGCCCACCCGACCCCGGAGCTGGTGGAGCTGGCTGAGACCGAAGCGGTCGGCATCCTCAATCACCATCAGCGTGGCGTTGGGCACGTCCACCCCCACCTCGATGACGGTGGTGGCCACTAGCACGTCCAGGCGGTTGGCCGAGAAATCGGCCATCACCTGCTCCTTTTCGGCGGCCTTGAGCCGCCCGTGGATCAGCCCCACCCGCAGATCGGGGAAGACGGTCTTCCCCAGGGCCTCGGCCCAGGTCTCGGCGGATTTGAGGCTGCTGAGTTCCTGCTCCTCCACCGCCGGGCACACCACGTAGATCTGGTGCCCGGCGGCCGCTTCTTTGCGGATAAAGGCGTTGACCCGCTGCCGCATGGCCTCGCCCACCAGGAAGGTGTCCACCTGCTGGCGGCCCGGCGGCAGCTCGTCCAGCACCGAGACGTCCAGGTCGCCGTAGATCATCAGCGCCAGGGTGCGGGGGATGGGGGTGGCGGACATCACCAGCAGGTGCGGGTTTTCGCCCTTTTCCTGCAAGGCTGTCCGCTGTGCCACGCCGAAGCGGTGCTGCTCGTCGGCAGCCACCAGTCCCAGCCGGGCGAAGGCCACGTCGCCGGTCAGCAATGCGTGGGTGCCCACCGCCAGGGGGATGGAGCCGTCGGCCAGGCCCTCCTTGACCCGCCGCTTCTCCGCCGCGGGCAAAGAGCCGGTCAGCAGCGCCGGGGTGATGCCCAGCGGCTCCAGCAGCGCCGTGAGGGAGCGGACGTGCTGCTCGGCCAGGATCTCGGTGGGCGCCATAATGGCGGCCTGGAAGCCGTTTTGCACGGCGAGATATGCCGCCGCGGCGGCCACCAGGGTCTTGCCGCTGCCCACGTCGCCTTGTAAGAGGCGGTTCATGGCCTCGCCCCGGCCCAGGTCGGCAGCGATCTCCTCCATGGCCCGGCGCTGGGCGCCGGTGGGGGCGTAGGGGAGGACCTGGAGGAAGGGCGTCAGGTCTAACTGCTTCCAGGGGGCCGCGGCGCGGGCGCGGCGACTGGCCCGCAGGCGCATCAGGCCGGCGGTGAAGAGGAAGAACTCTTCAAAGACGATGCGCCGTCTTGCCCGGTCCAGCGTGTCGAAATCCGGAGGATCGTGGATGACGGCGTAGGCCTCTTGGACAGGGCAGAGGCCCCAGCGCGAGAGTACCTTCTGGGGCAGCACCTCCGGCAGCGCCGGCAGGCAGGCCTCCAGCGCCCGGCGGATGTAGCCGCCCAGGAGCTTGCCCGAGAGTCCGGCGGTGAGGGGATAGACGGGCACGATGCCCCGCGTGACGGTGCCCTGCCGCTCCACCGGTTCAAAGAGGGGATTTTGCATCCCGTACCCGGTGAAATCTCCCCGGATCGCGCCGTAAAAACAGTATTCCCGGCCGTATTCCAGGTTATCAGCCACGTAGGACTGGTTGAAGAAGGTGAGGTTCAGCTGGCCGGTCTCGTCGGCCACGGTGAGCTTGGTCAGGTCCAGCCCCTTGCGGATGTGGGCCGTCTTGGGGCCGCGAATCACCATGGCCCGGAAGCAGGCCGGCTGGTCGGCCTCCAGCGACGCGATGGATACGAGCCGCGTCCGGTCCTCGTAGGCCCGGGGAAAATAGGTCAGAAGATCGTAGAGCGTCTCCAGACCCAGATTTTTGAGCAGCTCCGCCCTGGCCCGTCCCACGCCGGGGAGGACCGTCACCGGGGAAAAAAGCTCCATGGATGTCACGCACCTTCCTTTGATCCCAACAGCGGGGCTTTACCCCGGGGGATATGAAATATAGTAAAGGGGCGG
>LBJMR02800__coassemble_1197_pt1 | contig 12895 bp, 12 predicted proteins | sample LBJMR02800__metabat2_low_PE_023 | metagenome-assembled genome bin LBJMR02800
TGTCTGATGGGTGATTCGACAGCGCTTGCCTCAGCAATTGTGCGGTGCTGCCTTAGAGAATACTGTAAGGGTTACATTGCCCCTTATGCTTTACTGGATGTGTTTTGGGTTAAAATCTGGGCTATCTGTTCTTGGGTGGGCATCATCCGCAGGGCGCCTTTTTGGGTGGTAACCAGGTAGGCCGCCGTGTTGGCAAAGGCCAGCATCCGGTGCAAATCTTCCTCGGTGCGGTTATCCAGGCCATGCTCCAGAACATCATGAAGCATACAGGCGCAGAAGGTATCGCCGGCGCCGGTGGTCTCGATGACGCCGCCCAGGCGGCAGCCCGGTACGTAGACATGGGCAGAGCCATAGTAGCAGTGGCTTCCGTCGGCGCCCGCCGTGACGCAGATCATTCGGAGATTGGGATACTGGGCGCACAGCATGGCCGCGCCTTTATCAAAGTCCGTCTCTCCCGTCATAAAGAGCAGCTCATTATCCGCGATCTTCAGCACATCGCACTGTCCAAAACCCCAAGCAATCTGCTCACGCGCCTCCGCCTCGCTGCGCCACAGAGGCGGACGAAGGTTGGGATCGAAAGAGATCAGCGCCCCGGCCTCCCGCGCTATAGCCACCGCCCGCCGGGTGGCGGAGCGAACCGGCTCGTCGGTAAGGGAGAGGCTGCCGAAGTGAAATACCCGCGTCCAGGCCAGCAGCGAGGCCGGAACCTCCTCCGGCTTCAATGCCATGTCCGCGCCGGGGTTTCGGTAAAAGGAGAAGTCCCGGTCGCCATCGGGCAGTGTCTTGACAAATGCCAGGGTGGTGTGAATTTCCGGGTCCTCCACCAGGCCGTCCACGGAGATCCCCACCTCCTCCGCCGCCTGGCGCAGCTGGGCGCCAAACATGTCCTGCCCCACCTTGCCGATAAAGGCGCAGGTATGACCCAGCTTCGTCAGCATGGCCAGAACGTTGCACGGCGCGCCGCCGGGGTTGGCCTCAAAGCACGGATTTCCCTGGGTGCTGGGGCCGCTGTCAGTAAAGTCGATGAGCAGCTCCCCCAGCGCCACCACATCCAGGACTTGTTGTTCCATGATTTCCCTCCTAATCCAACACAATATCGTACTTTTCCACGTCCAGCAGCACGGCGCCCACGGCGTCGAAGCTGATGGCCGCCGCCTCCTGGCGCGTGAAGATGGCCACCGAGGCCGCCTGCTCGCCGTCGTTCACAAAGGCCTCCACGCTGTAGCGGTCCAGAATCAGCTGCAGCTTCAGCACGCCGCCCTGCGGCCGTACCATCAGGCTGCGGGTATGGACGATATCCGCGTTGCTGCCGCTGCGGGTGCGGTCGATCTTCAAGATGCTGGTGTCGGGCTTATAGCGCAGGGTGGTGACGTACTCGCCGTCCTTGGCCAGACTCACGCGGAAGCAGCTGTAGGGGGTGCTGTTGGCCGGGCGAACCGTCAGGGTCAGATCAATTTTTCGGCCAGAGACGTTGTGCAGATTGGTCTCCTCGTTGTTGAGCAGCACATCCTGGTAGCGCACTGGATTGCGCCGGTATTGCTCCAGCTCCCGGACCGGCGTCTGAATCAACCGGCCATCCCGGATGCTCAGCTCCCGGGGCAGGGACATCTGGCCAAACCAGCGGCAGTCCCGGGGCTTTCCGGCAATGGTGTTCCAGTTCTGCATCCAGCCGATCATCACCCGGCGGCCGTCCTCGGTCTCCAGCGTCTGGGGGGCATAGAAATCGATTCCGTAGTCCACCGCCTGGATATGCTCTCGGACAAACCGGTTATTCTCCCGGTCATAGCTGCCGATGATGCAGACCGTGCCGTTGCCCGCGTGAAATTCCAGTCCGATGGGGCTCATCTCCTGGGGGCTTGTCAGCAGCACCTGCTTGCCGTCCAGGGGGAAGAAATCCGGGCACTCCCACATCATGCCGTATTGGCAGTGCGACGCATCCACCTGGCCGACCAGCGACCAGGTAAACCCGTCCAGGCTTTGATAAAGCAGCACCGCGCCGCTCTGATCCGCCGGGCGGTTGCCCACCACCATGCGGTAGCTGCCGTCCGCCTCCCGCCAGACCTTGGGGTCTCGGAAGTCCACAGGGCTGCCGCCCTCTGGCAGATCCTTCTGCGTCAGCACCGGATTGGCGGGATACTTTTCATAGTTAACGCCGTCGCCCAGCGCCAAGCACTGGGTCTGGGTCTCCAGGGTGCGGCCGTCGTCGGTGAGATGCTTCTGCACGCCGGTATAGACCAGCAGCTGCCGGCCATCGTCCAGCTCGACGGCGCTGCCGGAAAAGCAGCCGCCCTGGTCGTAGGGCTGATCCGGCGCCAATGCCACAGGAAGCCGCTCCCAATGGAGGAAGTCCCGGGTCTTGACGTGGCCCCAGTGCATGGGACCCCATTCGGTGGAATAGGGATGGTATTGGTAGAAAAGATGGTATTCTCCCCGATAGCGGGAAAATCCGTTGGGGTCATTCATCCAGCCGATGGTGGGCGTCAGATGAAAGGCCGGGCGCTGATCCTCGGGAATGAATTGCCCGTACCGCGCCTCAAAGGCTCTTGCCTGTTCCAAAGTATGGTGCATGGAAGCGGCCTCCTTTTTGTTGTATCGTAGTTGGGGTGAAGATTACGCCGTCTCCCGCTCCAGATCCTCCGTCCGCATATGGAGCCGGAAGACCGCCTCAATAGTTCTGCTCTCCAGCCAGCACACCGGCGCGGGCAGGAAGAATACGAGACCCGGTGCAATCAGCGCCAGGGCAATGCCGCCCACCAGGGGCAGCAGCACCCCCAGGGCGCGGATGGGGTGGAGCACCAGCAGCTGAAAGCTGATGCGCAGCACCTCCGCCGCGGTGCCCTGGCACCGGGCGCAGTAAGCCAGGAGATAGGCCGACCAGGTCAGCACCAGGCAGAAGAGCGCCAGAATCACCCAATATAGCCCGTTTGCGGCCATGGAGCGGAACATCGCCGCGTCCAGCGCCAGCAGCCCCAGCAGAGACAGCGCCAGCAGCCAGACCAGTGTCGCCTGCTTCCAGTTCTCCCGAAAGGCGCGGAAGAAGGTGCGCAGCAGGTAGGACTCGCCCCGCACCAGGCAGCGGCGTGTGGCGATATAGAGGGCAGCCGAGGCGGCGCCCATGGTCACAACCGGCAGCGAGCACACTACCCAGAGCAGTCCCAGGACAATGGCATCGAATACCTTGAACAAGCACCCCATGACGGGGCTTTCCAGATCAAAGAGCCGTCTCATGGCATAACCTCCTATAAAATGCTAGATTATGGTCTCGTATACTGCCGGAGGCAGGAGAAGATCACATCGTTTTGTTCTGCAAAGACCTCAATGGGCTTGCCGCTGGCGCCATAAATCCGCACCGTCAGGGCGGCCTGGCCGTCCAGATAGAAGACGCCCACAGAGCCCTCCTGAAGATAGGTAAAGGAATAGGTCTCGCCGGGCTCCAGGGTCACCGCCGTCTCGGCGATGGGCGTGCTGCCCTCGTTGAAGAGCAGCTGGAGCTTGCCCTCGGCGGGCGAAAGGGAGATGAGCTTATTCTTGTCGTCCCGGCCGTTATAGTCAAAGCTCAGGCCGAAGGAGCCAGTGCCGGTGAAGGTAAACTCGCCGGTGATGCGGAAGCTCTCGTAGCAGGTAAAGGCCGGCTGATAGCTAAAAAGAGAGCCGGAGGAGACGGACACGTGGGTGGTATCCACGGCCAGGGGACGGCGGACGGAGAAGCTCTCGGCCACGGCGTCCACCGGTGCCAGAGCCAGGGTCTTGTCCTCGCGCTGCACCACTTTCTGCACCATCAGATTGCCGCCCCAACCGGCTACATCCTGAGTGGAGGACGGCGACTCGGAACGCCGAGCCCAGCCCACCATATAGCAATTCTCTCCGTCCTCCACGTGCTTGGCGGCATAGAAGAGCTTGCCGTCCAGCCGGGTGGGTGCGCCGTAGGGTCCGTAGGGAGTCTCAGCCATGGCATACCAGAGGGTGTCGTCCTGGCCGGAATAAGTCAGGTACCAGGTGTCGCCGATTTGAAAGGTATCGCTGCACTCCAAGTTCCAAAATGTCTCGGTCGGGTCAGAGAAGATGACGCCGTCATAGGTCACGGTCTGGAGATCGGCGCTGAGTGTGAATTTCAAGATCCGGGCCACACCGGCCTGGGACGCCGTCACAGTCAGGGTGATCGTCTCTGTCTCCGGATCGTAATAGGCCTGCGGGTCGCGAAAATCCTGTTTCTGGCCCAGCTCGGCGGGCGGAATGATCTCCCAGCCCTCCAGCTTTTCAAAGGACGTGGGGCTGTCTCCCGTGGCCACCAGGATCTTCTCCTTATATTCCAGCGTGGCGGCGTCGCCGTGGCCGGTGTAGAAGAAATAGTAGGTCTCCCCCACCTTGACCACCGAGCCGGTGCCGATCCAGCTGTCCTGTCCGCCGGAACGGGACGCCTCGAGAACGGGGGCATCATACTCGGTATAGGTCAGAAAATCCGTGGTTGTGGTGAGATAGGCCGAGTGGTTATAGGAATCGCCACCCTCCTTGAGATAGTAGATATAATAGACGCCGTCCTCATAGTAGGGCATGGGATCGCCCACATAGGGCTGCACGCCGTCGTCCGGCGCCGGACGGAAAAAAGCGCTGTAGGCGTAGGCCTCCTCCTGGCTGCCGGGTGTGCGCAGGTCGGAGAAGTCCTTGTCGTTTCCCTCGACGGTAATTTCGTCGCCGGTATCTCGATCCCAGGCGGCGTAGAGTGTCAGGTCGGATTTAACCTTGTCGCTTTCCAAATTCCAGGGCTGCGTCAGCGCCGCGTCCTGATACCAGCCCGCAAACACATAGCCCTCCCGCACCGGGTCGTCCACCGGCGTGACCTTCTGCCCGGAACGGACGGTCTGGGCCGGGATTTCATCGCCGTCAAAGCGCACGGTGTACTCCGCGAACATGGCGCAGCCGCTCAGAAGGCCCAGCAGCAGGCAGATACTCAGCAGTACGGCAATGGTCTTTCGTCTTATACACGTCCTCATACGGTTCCTCCCCCTGCACCGGGGGGAGAGGATGGCATACGTCGTCCTCTCCCCCGGGTATCGGTCTCTTTTTACACAACGCTTTCCTGGTAGATGGTGATATCGGAGATTTCGATGGTCACGCTTCCCAGCGCCGCCGTGTCGGCGGAGCCGAACTGGAAGAGCATCTCAAAGTCCATATCCATAATCAGGGTGTCGGTGGTCTTAAAGGTAAAGGTCTGCTCCTCGGTGGTGAAGTCAATGCTCTCGGAAATCCGAGGGTCCCAGCCTCCCATGGGGTTCAGGAAGAAGCCGCAGGAGACGGGCTGCGAGGCCTTACCGGTGATCTCAATGGTGAAATAGTTGTCGGCGGGCAGCGTCAAGGGGTTCTCCCCGTGGCCGAAGATCAGCTTGTTGTGCCAGTCCACGTTGCCACCCTGGTCGATGCGGTAGAAGAGGCTGCCGTCCTGGGTCCAGATGGTACCCACGCCCAGGTCGTTGTCCTCATCGGTGCCGTTGTAGGTGGTCCAGAGGAGGTTAGGGTCGGCGCTGGCGGCGATGCTCGCGCCGAAGGCATCGATGGTCTTCGCGGTCTCGAGATCGCCCTCCACCTTGCCAAACTCCAGGCTGGTGACGGTGAGGGTATTGGCGGTGACGCCGTCAGCCTGGGCGCCCACCTGCAGGCGGATCACGGGATCCTCCACGGCGCTCTCCGCCGTAAAGACGTTGCTGACCACAGTCTCTTCTCCGGCCTTGAGCGTCAGGCTATTGAAGTTGGCGCGTGCCGCGTCGGCCTGCGCCGCGCTCTCCACCAGGCATTCGCCGCTCTGGTCGCTGGCCGCGGTGACGGTCATGGTGTAGTAGTACTTCTCTCCAGCTTCCACGGTGACGCCGGGAAGAGCCAGGTCGGCCTTGACGCTCCACACGCCGCCCTCGCTGGGATAGGCGTCGATCTGGAAGGTCGCCGCGCCGTCGGCCACGGTGGCCGTGCCGGACGCGCCGTCTCCGGCGGTCAGGGCGGCGGCTGCCGCATCGGCAAAGTCCGCGGTATAGACCGGCGTCTGGGTCTCGTTGCCGGTGATCTCGTAGAACTCGATCTTATCGATGGTCACGGTGACATTGGCGGGAGTGGTGTCGTCGGGATTGTCGGGGTTGGGCGTGATCTTACCCAGGTTCAGCATCAGCTCCGCGCTGCCTTCGCCGGGCGAGGTGAAGTTCAGCTCCAGGGGCGCAATCTCGGTGCCGATGGGCAGATTATATGCGCCGCCGAAGGTCTCCCACTCCTCCGCATTTTCATTGCGCGCCAGCAGGTGGGCGTAGGTAGGCGTGTCGGCCTTGGCCCAGACCTTCACGCGGTAGTCCGCAGCCTTCAGCGTCACGCCGGATTTGACCAGCTGGATGTCGCCGTCGCCCTGGCCGGGGTCGGCAATGGTAAAGACGAAGGCGCCCTCCTTCTGCTCGCCCGTGGCGTCCACGCCCTCGGCGATGTGGGCCGTCCAGCCGTGGCTGTCCTGGCTTTCGGGGGTGGCAAAGTCCATCTGCTGGAGTACGGTGGCTTCGCCGGTCTGGCGGGTGACGGTCAGGGTGGCGTAGGCCTTGGCCTCCAGGCCGCCCTTGTCGGTGACGGTGTAGGTGAGTTCATAGGAGCCCGGGGCATCCGGGGTGGCTTTGCCGTTGGAGAAGGTCAGCTCCGGCAGCGATGTCACCACAATCTGGGCAGTGAGATCGCCGTCCTCGGCGTCGGTGGCCGTCACGCCGGCCATGGCATCAAATTCCGTGCCCACCGGCACGCTCTGATCGGCAACACCGCTGATCTCCGGTGCGGCGGTATTCTCGGCGCTCTGTCCGCAGGCCGCCAGGGACAAGACCATGGTCAGGCACAGCAGAAGCGCCCATACGCTCTTCATACGTTTCAAAGCAATGACCTCCATAATCAGGTATTGGCGGTATACCGGTCATAGGCTGCCTGGTAAACCTCCTGGATGGCCGGGAGATTGGTGCGGCCGTTGAGATCCTCCTGGAAGGTAGCCCACTGGTCGTCGGACACGCCGCCGTTGATGAGCCACTGGATCAGGTTGGTGCGGATGTAGTCGTTGAGGTTGGACTCATAGCTGCTGAGGGTGTTGAGTTCCTCCAGGGTGAACTGCAGGTTGGGGGTGGGCTTCACGCCCTCGGGGACATAGGGGGTGGCGTAGGCATCCAGACGCTCCAGACGAAGCTGGGCCCGGGGCTCCATATGTACCACGTTCTCCCAGGCGTAGTCGGAGAGGTAGATGATGCCCAGCGGGGCGTTCTGGAGCCGAAGCTCATCGGCGGTCACATCGCCGGTCAGCTCCTTCTGTACCAGCATGCCGTTCTCGTCGAGCTCTTCCTCATAGACAATGCCGATGGGGCCGTAGTTGATCTGGGCGGAGATGATGGGATCATAGTAGCGGTCAAAGTATGCCAGAAGCACTTCCACATTGGGCACGCCGTTGAAGATGATGACTTCGCCGGTGCCGATTTCAGGGTTGTTGGATACGCAGATGGTCTGATCGCCGTCGGGGCCTACCAGCGGGGCACAGACGATGTAGTTCTCGGGGTTGGAGACCACAGTCTCGCTCTCCCACCAGTAGAAAGCGCCGTAAGTCTCCAGGCCCTTGCCGTTGGCCAGGAAGTTGTCCTGGGACTGCTCAAAGGAGACGGGATCGATGAGACCCTCGCTGACCCAGTTGGCGATGAAGTTGGTGGCCTCCTGGAAGCGGTCGTCCTGGACGGTGTAGGTGATCTTGCCATCCACCACCACCCGGTGCTCCAGATTGTCGTTGAGTCCGAACATACCGTAGAGGTCGCACTGGTTGCCCTGCCAGTTGTTGTAGACGAAGCTCAGAGGCCGCTCGTCGTCGGCAACGCCGTTGCCGTTCATGTCGTTGTCACGGAAGTAAGTGAGCATCTGCTCCATCTGATCGGCGGTGAGGGTCAGGCCGTCCACCAGGTCGGCATCGTTGATGCCGCTGACAGCGCCGGCATCAACGGCTTGCTGCGCCCAGTTCTTGTTGAGGAACAGAAGGTTGGGGTTTTGCAGCAGACCCATCTCTTCGACCCGGGGCAGAGAGTAGATCTTGCCGTCCTCGCTGGTCAAAAGGCTCTTGATGTCCGGGCGCTCCTCGAGGATCTTGGAGAAGTTGGGCATATACTCGAGATAGTCGCTGATGGGCAGCAGCACATTGCGCTGGGCGTACTTGATGATCTCGCCGGCGCTCATGCCCGCGTGGTAGATGGCGTCGGGACGGTCGGCGGCGTTGCCGAAGATCAGGTTCTTCTGCTGGGCGTAGACAGACTCGGAGACGTTCTCCCAGTTCACGTAGACGTTGGTGCTCTCGTAGAGATCCTGCATGATCTTCATGTCGTTATAGTCGAGGGCAGAGGCGTTCTTGGAAGAATAGATATTGAAGGAGATGGCCTGCGCGCCCGCGTCGTTGAGGATGGGCGCATCGGGGTCAGTCCACTGGAAGCCGTACTCAGACACCAGGGTGTCCACATCAGAGCCGGACTGCTGGGTGGTTTTTCCGCCACTGCTGCAGGCCGCCAGGCTCAGCACCAGCGCTGCCAGGAGTAACAAAGACGCAATTCGTTTCATGGTTTTTACCTCCATACTGAATGTTTGGCATCAGCCCTTGAGGGAGCCGATCATCACGCCTTGGGCAAAATGCTTCTGAACAAAGGGATAGAGCAGAATGACCGGCGCGCTGGAGACGATGACGGAGACGTACTTGATCTGATTGGCCAGGCGGTACTGCTCCAGGATGGTCTCGCCGCTGCCTCCCATGGTGCTCTCCGAGGCGATGAGGATTTCCTTCAGCACGAGCTGCAAGGGATAGAGGGTCTCGTCCTGGAGGAAGATCATGGCATTGAAGTAGCTGTTCCACTGCCCCACCGCGTAGTAGAGCGCCATGACCGCGATGATCGCCTTGGACAGCGGCAGAACCAGGCTGAAGAAGGTGCGGAATTCGCCCGCGCCGTCGATCTTGGCCGCCTCCACCAGCCCGTCGGGGATGCTGGATTCAAAGAAGGTGCGGGTCATGAAGAGGTTCCACACGGACAGAATCGCCGGCAGAATGACCGACCAGATGGTATTGACCAGGTGGAGGCTGCTCATCACGTTATAGAAGGGGATCAGGCCGCCGCCGAAGAACATGGGGATGATGAAGTAGATCATAAAGAACTTCTTCCCCACCAGGTTTTTCCGGCTCAAAGCCCAGCCGGCAGGAATGGTCGTCACCAGGGAGAGCACCACGGTGATCGCCGTGTAGATGATGGTATTGAGGTAGCCGCGCCAGACATCGGTTCGCTCGAGGATCTTGGCAAAGCCCGACAGCGTCACCTTCACCGGATAGAGTACCACCTCGCCGGCCAGCACTGCATCGGGGTCCGAGATGGCCGCGATGATGATGAAGTAGAGCGGGTAGAGGATAATCAGCGCCAGCAGCCCGAGGAAGATGCAGTTGATGACATAGAATATCCGGTCGCCCTTGCTGCTTTTGACGTGGATAGATTGGAGGGATTTGGAATGCACAGACATGATCGCAACCTCCTTTAGAACAGGGAATTCTCGGAGAAGCGCTTGGACGTGGTGTTGGCGATAATCAGGAGTACCACGTTAATCACCGAGTTGAAGAGGCCAATGGCCGTGGCGTAGGCCTGGTTGGGCACGCCGGTCAGGCCCTGCTTGTAGACGTAGGTGGCGATGAGTTCGCTGACCCCCAGGTTGCCGTCGGTCTGCATCAGGAGGGCCTTTTCGTAACCCACGCCCATGAGGCCACCGATGGACATGATGAGCATCACACTGACCATGGGCATGATGGCCGGCAGGTCCACATGAATCACCCGTTGGAACCGGGTAGCGCCGTCCAGGATAGCTGCCTCATGCTGACCGGGGTCCACATTGGAAAGCGCCGCAATGTAGATGATGGCGCTCCAGCCGAAGTCCTGCCAGTTGCTCGAGAGGATGTACAGCGGTCGGAAAGCCGAGCTCTCTAGGAAATAAGAGACTCGTTCTCCGCCGAGGGAGGCGATGATGTTGTTCACCAGGCCATACCGTCCAAAGAACAGTGTCAGCATGCCGACCAGCACCACCAGGGAGATGAAGTGGGGCGCTGTGAAGATGGTCTGGAGATATTTGCTCGTCTTCTTTCCCTTGAGGGCGTTGAGGGACAGGGCCACGATGATGGGCAGCGGGAAACCGATGAAGAAGCCGATGATGCACAGGAGGAAGGTATTCTTCATCAGAGGCCAGAACTGCACGTCGTTGAAAAAGCGGATGAAATTGTCAAATCCCACCCACCGGGTCAGCGGCGAGAGGATCGGGTCGCCAGGCATAAAATCCTGGAACGCGATGAGTACACCGTAGATGGGCAGATAGTTGAATAGGAACACCACCAGCACCGCCGGGATCAGCATCACCAGCCAAGGCATGCTCTCCCGCAGTCGCTTTCCCTTTTTCCCGCCGGAGTGAGTCTGCGGCAGCGTCGGCCCGGCTGGCGCGTAGGCTGCCTTTGTCTTTCTCATATTGGATCTCCTTTCTATTCTTGCTTCTCTATCACGACGGCCTTTCCGGCTGTGTTTATCAAGCAGCCGATTCGGTCGGTTGATACAGATATACAGAGCTTTGCAAAATGTAAATTAAATATTTTACACGTCTTCGTTGCTATCTGTGCATATTGTATTCCGGTTTTTACATTACGTCAATACAATATTTATATCTCCGTCATAATTGGTTTATTTACACAAATCATTTCTTTAGAAAATGTGCAAAATATCTCACTCATTTTTCCGCAATTTACATTTTGTAAACCTTGATTTTTACAATATGATGTGGTATAGTAAATACATCACACGCAAAGCGAGGAAGATACTATGCCGTTCAAACGGGTCACAATGGCGGACATTGCCCAAGCCTGCGGCCTGTCCCGCAATACGGTCTCCAAAATATTCAACAACCGAGGCACTGTTCCCGAGGGAACCAGGCAGATGGTGCTGAAAAAGGCCCAGGAGCTGGGCTATCATCTGCTGCCAGAGAAGGAAGCCCCACCCGTCGTGTCCCGCAATTTGAATATCGCTCTGCTCACCCGGCATATGCCCTCGGACTATCACTTTGGCACCTTCTTCATTCCAGCCTTTGCTGACCAGCTCAGCCGCGTGGGCTACACCCTGACCATGTGCGAAATCACACCGGAGGAGTTGGCCAGCGGCAGTCTGCCGCATCATCTGGTGCTTGAACAAACCGCCGGTATTTTGGCCATCGAACTCTTTGACCGGCCTTACCATGAGATGCTCTGTGGCTTGGGGATTCCGGTGCTGTCTGTAGACGCCTATTTCGGCGCCCACACCGCTCCCATGAAATGCGACATGATCTCCATGGAAAACATCTCCAGCGCCTATGCTTTGACTGCACAGCTGCTTGACACCGGTGCCCGGCACCTGGGGTTCGTGGGCGACGTGGAACACTGCAACAGTTTCCATGAGCGCTGGCTGGGGTTTTCCGCCGCACTTCAGGATCGAGGGATGCCGGTCAATCGGGCGACCTGCATCCTCGAGCCGGACAGCGCCCCCTACCATGATCCGGAGTGGGTGATTGCCAGGCTCCGCAAAATGCCCGTACTGCCCGACGCCTTCCTCTGCGCCAACGATTTTCTGGCGCTGCACTTGATGACAACCCTCAAGCGAAACGGGATTTCCATTCCCGGCGACGTGATGGTGGCTGGTTTTGACGGCACCCCGCAATCTGCGATTGTGGAGCCATCCCTGACGACAGCGCAGATCCCCAGCGCTGAGATTGGCCGCCTGGCCGCAGAAACGCTGCTCAATCGCATTGAGAATCCTGAGCGTCCCTTCCAGCGAACTTACGTGCATACCACACCCCAATTCCGTAGCTCTACAGCCCGAGAAGCCATCCGTTAACTTCGAAATTATCAGTTCCAGCAAAGAGACATACAACCAGCCGTCCTTTTAAGCAGGGCGGCTGGTTGTTGTATGTTATCACGATTTTATAAACCCTCGCAGGGCAAGCACTGCGTCCACCAACCGGATCACCAGGGCGGCAGCCAGGTGGGGCAGGAGGAACAGGCTGAAGCTCACGATCAGCATGCTGCCTGCCTTCTGCCAGGAGCAGAGCTCCATCAGGCCGGAGAGAATGGCCGTGGCGAAGATGATGCCGGAGAGCAGATGGAAGATCCACCCGGAGAGGCTGACCACGAAGGTCAGCCCCCACTGGATGACCAGCAATGCCAGCAAGATCGGGATCGCCAGCAGCTTCAAGGAAAACCGAACCACCCTCATGGCTGCCTCCTGGATTGGAGCTCCAGCTGGGCTTCCTGAACGAGCAGCAGCCCTGCCGAGAAGCCGTAGCGGAAGTGGCACTCGCACTCCATGCAGCGGACAGTCAGATCTTGCTCCAGCAGCTGCTCGACCAGCTGGAAGTCCTCTCCCTTGAGCCGTGCTTTCAGCGTTTCCAGCAGATCATTGCTTGCTTTTTGCAGGACACGATAAGCAGGATCTCTAGGCACCACCGTCTCGGATGGGTAAAACTCTCCGCGAAACATAGCCTCCAACAGCATTTTCTTTCCCCCTATCTGTAGATCAATTCCCGCAGCACAATCTCCTCTGCCCGGCTGCGGATGTTTTCCATCTTCCCTACCCAGGCCATGGGATCCTCGGCCTTCAGCGCTTCCGTGACGCCCTCCCGGGCGGCCATTTGCGAAGTCAAACGATCCATTCGTTTCTGTGCTTGGCGGTTCAGTTCTTCCAGGTACGGCCAGAGACTGCCGTCCATAACCATGGCGATGTACAGCACCGGTCTATCCTGCTTTAAGTACCGGAGATGTATTCTCCCATACTCTGAATGGTCAGCTCGTAGATGTCACCGTACTTCATGACCAGTTCCACAG
>LBJMR02800__coassemble_1226_pt1 | contig 12694 bp, 10 predicted proteins | sample LBJMR02800__metabat2_low_PE_023 | metagenome-assembled genome bin LBJMR02800
GGCTGCCCAGTCTGTTTTTTTGCAATTTGGTATTTTTTGTTTTTGCGACGGGCCCGTTGCTATGGACGTTCCACCGGATCAGCCGTCCTGATCCTGGGGGTACTTGTTGTAGGACACCACCACACGGCGGCCCGGCTCGGTGCCGGTGGAGTGGGTGGAGACGTCGGGGTAATCCTGGAGCGTGGCGTGGATCACGTGGCGCTCATAGGCGTTCATGGGCTCCAGGGTGATGCTGCGGCGGTACTTGACCACCTTGCCGGCGACTTTCTGAGCCAGCCGCCGGAGGCTCTCTTCCCGCTTGCGGCGGTAGTTCTCGGCGTCCACATTGATCCGCGTCCGCTTGGAGCTGTCGCGGTTGATGGCGTAGTTGGTCAAGTGCTGGATGGCGTCCAGGGTCTCGCCCCGGCGGCCGATCAAAAAGCCCAGGTCCTCGCCCACCAGGTCCACCTGGTAGGTGTCATCCTCGCCCAGATAGGCGTGGGGCACGGCGTCGGAGCCCATATGCTCCAGAAGGCCCTTGATAAAGGTCTCGATCCGCTCCTCCTTGGAGCCGGGGGCCGCAGGGGCGTAGGTCTTTTCCACCTTGGGCTGGCGCTGGGGCTTTTCCCGCTTTTCCTCCGCCTTGGGCTTTTCGGCGGCCTTGGGCTTTTCCGCGGCAGGCGCCTTGGGGGCCTCGGCGGGACGGGGCTTGGCCTCCGCCTTGGGCGGGTTGATGGGATTGATGGGGTTTAGGGGCTTGTGTGCCGGGCTGCTCTCGGCCTTTTTGGGCTTGCTCCGGGAGGCGGAGGAAAGGGCCGGTGCGGGCCGGGTCTCCTCGTCGGGCGCCTCATACGTCACTTTTACCTTGGCCGGAGTGGCGCCGAATCCCAGAAAGCCGGATCTGGGATTCTCCAACACCTCGACAGAGACGCTGTCCCGATCCATTTTCAGCTCCCGCAGGGCTGCTTCAATGGCCAGGTCGATGGTCTTGCCGGTGGCGGTAATGAATTTTTCCATTTCCTAACTCCTTTTACTCGGCTGCATCGGAATCAGAAGCATTGCGCTTGTAGCGGTTGGGATCGTAGGCTCGGCCGCGGCAATAGGGCCGATCGGGGATGCCGGAGGGGCATTTTTCGGGATCGACAGCCTTTGGGGCATCGGGATCGATGCCGGCCTTTCTGGCGGCGAACTCCCGCTGGGCGGCCTCGCGCTCCTCCCGCTCCTTGCGCTCCTGCTTTTTCTTGCTGGTGTTTTCGGTGATGCCGTCGGGGTTGGCGGCGCGGCGCTCGGCGCGGATGCGCTCCTTCTCGGCCTCCTCGGCGGCCTTGATTCTGGCCTTTTCCCGACGGATCTCATCCTCGGCGGCGTAGGCCTTGCGGCAGTGCACGGTGAGAAGAGAGTCGAAAACCAGGCCGAAAATCGACTGGGCAATCCAGTACACGGTGACGGCGGCGGGCATGGTAAAGCCGATCCACACCGAAATGAGCGGCATGACGAAGAGCATGGTGTTCATGGACTGGGCCATCTTGGCCGCGTCCTTGTCCTGCTCGCCCTTGTCGTTGGTGGCGACGGAATTGTTGAGCTTCTGGCTGACCCACATGGCCAGGATGTTGGACCCGCCGGAGAGGATCGGCAGCAGGAACGCGCCGATGGCGTTCCAGTCGGTCAGCGACCAGAACTTCCAGTTGGGGATCTGCGAAAGGTCGATGCCCAGGAAGGAAAAGTCGATGGTCTGGAGGCCGGCGGTGGTGAGATCCGGGAGCTTTTCGAGGATCTCAGGGAGATACTCGCCGATGTGGGAGGCGGCGATCAGCTGGTGGAAGTAGGTGTTGCTTCCCAGGTCCACGTGGGACTTGATGACCTCCACGATCTGCGCCGCGGTCTCGGCGGGGATGTGCATCATGTAGGTGATGGGCTCGCGGATGACGTAGTAGAGGGGCCAGAGGATCAAGAGGGGGATGAAGCTCCACAGGCAGCCGCCGGTGGTAGAGACGCCCTCCTCTTTATAGAGAGCCATGACCTCCTGCTGGTATTTGGCCTTGTCGTCGGCATACTTGGCCTCGAGCGCCTTCTGCAGCGGGGCAATTCGGGACATCTTCAGCATGCTTTTTTTGCTCTTGGCGTTCATCGGCAGCAGCACCAGCTTGACGATGAGAGAGAAGAGAATCAGCGCAAGACCGTAATTGGTGGTGAACTGGTACAGCCAGTCCAGCAGATATCCAAAGGGGACGCGAATGATATCGCTGATGTTCATGTGTGTTCCTCCATTACGGGGAATTTAGGGGACTGGGTCGTAAGGGCACTGGTGGTTGAAGGGATTGCACCGCATAAGCCGCTTGATGGCCAGCCATCCCCCTTTGACCGCGCCGTACTTCTCGATGGCCTCCAGGGCATACTGAGAACAAGTGGGGGTAAACCGACACCTGGGCGGGAAAAAGGGGGAGATTCCGGTTTGGTAAAACCGGATCAATTTAAGAAGGCACCGTTTCATCGTTGGCCACCGCTTCCTGCAAAAGTCCCAGCTTGCGGGCCAGGGAGAGATACGCCCGCTCCAGGGACCGGTAACTGGCCGTCACCGCCCGGGACCGGGCCACCACCACCACATCCCATCCCGGGAGAAAGCTCGCCTCGTGGAGGCGGTAGATCTCCCGCAGGCGGCGGCGGACGCGGTTGCGCACCACGGCGTGGCCCAGCTTCCTGCTGACCGTAAGGCCGATCCGGTTCTCCTGGGTGCCGTTGCGGCGGCAGTAGAGGACCAGGTAGCCGTTGGCGGCGGAGCGTCCCTTGTGGTACAGCCGGCGGAACAGGTGACTCTCTTTCAGAGATTTGGAAAACTGCATCCTGACCTCCGATAAACGGACGGGGCGAACAGAAATAGTTTCCATCCACCCCGTAGCTAATCAATTTTTGGCGGTATACGCGGCCCCAACGTTAGGCGGACAGCTTCGCTCTGCCCTTGGCACGGCGGCGGGCCAGGACCTTACGGCCGTTGGCGGTAGCCATTCTCTTGCGGAAGCCATGAACCTTGGAACGATGGCGCTTCTTGGGCTGATAGGTACGCAGCATGGGTGTACACCTCCTAAAAAATATGCTCAGCAGCTGCCGAAGGCAGCCGTAGCTTGTAACGTTAGGCGCATCCGAAGGATACGCACGAAGTATTATAACAAAGTTTCCCGGAAGCTGTCAACAGAAATCTTTCCGAATTTGGGATTTTTTCTGGGAGTTTCCCGGGTTCTTCCCGCCGCTGCCGCGGATTTCCGGCAAGGCGCCGGTTATTCCCGGTTGAGCCGGGCGGCCCGGCGGAACAGCAGCAGGCCCGCCACGAACAAGATGGCGATGGCGCCCACGCCCAGGTTCATCCGGTCGGTGATCTGGGTGATGACGCTGACGATGGTGGTGCCGAAGAAGGCGGCGCCCTTGCCGCAGATGTCCATCAGGCCGAAGTATTCGCCGGAGCGCTCATTGGGCACGATCTTGGCAAAATAGGACCGGGACAGGGCCTGGATGCCGCCCTGGAACATACCGACCAGCACTGCCAGCACCCAGAACTGCCACTGGCTCACCAGGAACATGGCGAAGATGGCGATGCCCAGGTATGCCAGGATGCAGATGGTGATGAGGCGGCTGTTTTTGACGGTTTTGGAGAGGCGGCCGAAGACAATGGCGCAGGGGAAGGCGACGATCTGCGTGACCAGGAGGGCCAGCAGGAGGCCGGTGGAATCGAGGCCCAGGGCGGAGCCGTAGGCCGTGGCCATGTCGATGATGGTGTAAACGCCGTCGATATAGAAGAAAAAGGCCAGCAGGAAGAGGAAGATATTTTTTTCCGCCTTGACGTTTTTCAGCGTTTTCAGCAGCCGTCCAAAGCTGCTGCGGACGGGGCTGGGCTGCCGCTCGATGTAGTACGTCTGGCGGTAGCGCCGCAGCAGGGGCAGGGAGCAGCCCACCCACCAAAGGGCTACCACGGTGAAGCTCAGGCCCATGGCCACTTCCATGGTGAGGCCCAGGGGCTCGGCGCCCAGCACCAGCCCCAGGCACAGCAGGAACGGCAGGCAGCTGCCCACGTAGCCCCAGGCGTAGCCCAGAGAGGAGACGCTGTCCACCCGGGTCTCGTCGGTGACGTCGTTGAGCATGGCGTCGTAGAACACCAGGCTGGCGGCGTAGCCGGTCTTGGCCACGACGAAGATCACCAGGAAGGCCAGCCAGGCCTTGGCCAGGCCCAGGGCGACGCAGCCCAAGGCGCCCACGGCCAGCGCCACCAGGAAAATGGGCTTTTTGAAGCCCTTGTAGTCTGCCAGCGTTCCCAGCACCGGGCCGCTGAGGGCGACGATCAGCGTGGCGATGGAGGCGGCATAGCCCCAATAGGCCAGGTAGTTTTCGTCGCTGATGCCTGCGGAGGAGGCAAGATAGTTGAAATAGATGGGCATAATGGTGGACACCAGCAGCGTGAAGGCTGAGTTGCCCACATCGTAAAGAATCCAGGATTTCTCCAGCTTGGTCAGTTTCATGGCGCTTCCTCCTCCCCCACTCGGATTCCTTCAAAATTATAGGCATAGGCGCTGTGATCCAGCCGGGGAAAATCTTCGATCAGCGAGACCGCCACCGGCAGGGCCGCCTCATACATGGCCCGCAGCCGGGCCACCATCTGCCTGCAGGCCAGGCTTTCCCGGGTGGGCATCACCATCCCGGCCACGTAGTCCTTTTTGAGGAGCCGGGCGGCGCCTTGGAGCATGGTGCGCTTGGCGTGGCTGGTGGGAAGCAGCAGCTGCTGCACCCGGATCATATCCCGGACGGAGGCCTCCACCTCCCGCTCCGTCACCTGGGGGAAGAACGCGGCGATGACCCGGGCCGCCTCGGGCGAGGGCCTCAGGTGCCCGGTGGGGTTGACTCGCTCCGGGTCCAGCCGGTCCTCCACCAGGTACGAGCGGTCCAGCTGGGTCTCCAGCAGGGAGTGGCCCACGCCCAGGGCCTCCATCTGTCCCACGTAGCCATGGCAGGCACTGTCCAGGGCGAAGTGGCAGAGAAAGCCGTAGAGATAGGCCGTGGCAGCCTCCGACGGCGCCTGGCACAGCAGGGCCGCCATGCGGCGCAGCACCGTGGCGCCCGTCTGGCGGTGCAACGAATGGCCCATCCGCGCCACGGCGTTGTCCGTCAGAGGATGGTAAAAGAAGAAAATATCCGGCCCGTGGAGGCCGATGTCATAGAGGGCGCGGTGGCTGGCGATGATCTGCCGCTTCTCCGGCGGCAGCAGGCGCAGCACGTCCCGCCCAAAGCGGTAGTGGGTGTAGGCAGCGGGCATAATATCCCCCTCGATTCTCTGTAAATTGGAAGAGATTACGAATACTATAACACGTTACCGGTCACAATCCAACCGCTATTTTGTAAAGCGCTGGTGAAATTTTCTTGCTCTCCATCCCCGGCCGCGGTATAATGAGGGGGACTGCACGGGCCGCGCCGCAGGAGGGAACTGTGCGAAGATTTGAAAGAAAGAGGTGGACGCCATGGCCTGTACCGACCCCGTCGGCGTTTTTGATTCGGGCCTGGGCGGCATCAGCGTGCTGCGGGCGCTGCGCAACTGGATGCCCGGGGAGGACTTCCTCTACTACGGCGATTCCCGCCACGCGCCCTACGGAGATCGCCCGCTCCAGGAGGTGCAGGCCCTGAGCGCCGACGCGGCGGCGTGGCTCCTGGCCCGCGGCGTCAAGGCCATCGTCATCGCCTGCAACACCGCCACCTCGGCGGCCGCGGCGTTTTTAAGGGAGACGTATCCGGACCTTCCGATCATCGGCACCGAGCCGGCCCTCAAACCGGCGGTGGAGCGCCACCCCGGGGGCCGCATCCTGGTGCTGGCCACGGAGATGACCCTCCACGAGCAGAAGTTCCGCCGGCTGCTGGAGCAGTTTCAGGACCGGGCCGCGGTGGACCCGGTTCCCTGCCCCGGGCTGATGGAGTTTGTGGAGCGGGGCGTCTTCTCCGGCCCCCAGCTGAAGGCCTACCTCAAGGCCCATTTGCAGCCCCATCTCGCCGCGCCGGTGGATGCCGTGGTGCTGGGCTGCACCCACTACCCCTTCCTCCGGGGCGCCATCCGGCAGATCGTCGGACCCCGGCCGGAGATACTCGACGGCTCCGGCGGCATCGCCCGCCAGACCCAGCGGCGGCTCCAGGCCCGGGACCTCTCCAATCCCAGGCCCACCGGCGGCAGCATCACCCTCTGTAATTCCCTGGACGACCCGGCGCTGCTGCGGCGGATGGAGCTGCTGCTGCGCTGCCCGCTCTGAGGCGGCGCGGCACCTGCGAATAGGCCCCCCTTCGCCGCAGGCGCGGCGGACACGCAGGTTTGCGGGCGGCACAAAAAGGCTCCCCTGTGTAAGGGGTCCGCAAGGGAGCGCCGCCAGCGGCGGAAGAAGCGACCGCAGCGGTTGGGCAGCCGCTTGCCTTGGCGGACCGCAACGCGGGCCGGGAAGGCTTAGCGGCAACCCGGAGCTGTCAGCCGCAGGCTGACTGAGGGGTTGCTGCCCCCTCCGTCATGGCTTCGCCATGCCGCCTCCCTTAACGCCGAACGGCGTCAGGGGAGGCTTTGGCGCGGCGCGTTGCCGCAGGCCGGCGGCGAATCGGGCGTGCGGCACGGGCGACTAATAGTCGCCCCTACGGCGCGAAGCACTTCTTCCCTATTCCCTCTTCCCTCAACCGCCGCCCCTACGGTCCCCTGGTTTTCCATTTCTATTTCATCGCAATAGGAGGTTTTTCTATGAAATTTTCCGAGATGCCCTATACCCGGCCCGACCTGGACGCCCTGCGCCGGGCCGCTGAGACCGCCGTGGCTGCCTTGGACAGCGCGACGTCCGCCCAGGCCCAGCTGGAGGCCTACCGGGCCTATGAGACTGCCGCCGCCACGACCCAGACCATGTGCAGCCTCTGCGAAATCCGCCACACCATCGACACCCGCGACCCCTTCTACGAGGCGGAGCAGGACTACCTGGACGAGGTCAGCCCCCAGATGGAGGAGCTGGACCAGCAGGTGAGCCGGGCGCTGCTGCGCTCCCCCTTCCGGGCGGAGCTGTCCGAGGCCCTGGGGAAGCTCCTCTTCACCAACCTGGAAATTCAGGTGCGGAGCTTTGACCCGGTGCTGCTGCCCCTGATGCAGGAGGAAAACAAGCTGACCTCGGCGTACCAGAAGCTCTACGCCTCCGCCATGGTGGAGTTTGACGGCAAGACCATGCCTCTGCCGAAGCTGGGCCCCTACAAGGAGAGCCCGGACCGGGCCGTGCGCCGCGCCGCCTACGAGACGGAGGGCCGCTTCTTTGACGCCCACCAGGAGGAGCTGGACGATCTCTTTGACAAGCTGGTGAAAAACCGCACCCAGCAGGCCAAGCTGCTGGGCCACGACAACTATCTCCGGCTGGGCTATGATCGGCTGGGCCGCAACTGCTACGGCCCCAAGGACGTGGAAGCCTTCCGGGACCAGATTGCCCAGGACATGGTGCCCATCGTGGCCCGGGTCAAGGCCGACCAGGCGGCGCGGCTGGGCCTCGGCGGGCTGAAGCTCTATGACGATCCCATGCTCTTCCCCGACGGCAACGCAAAGCCCTTCGGCACGCCGGACGAGATTCTGGCGGCGGGCCGCGCCATGTATGAGGCGCTGAGCCCCGAAACCGCCGAGTTTGGCCGCTTCCTCTTCGACAATGAGCTGCTGGACGTCCTCAGCAAGGACGGGAAGGCCCCCGGCGGCTACTGCACGGACCTGCCGGATTACCAGGCGCCGTTCATTTTCTCCAACTTCAACGGCACCTCCGGCGACGTGGACGTGCTGACCCACGAGGCCGGACACGCCTTTGCCGCCTACCGGGCCTTCCGCAAGGGCTATCCCCGCAAGCTCCAGAGCCCCACCATGGAGAGCTGCGAGTGCCACTCCATGTCCATGGAGTTTTTGACCCAGGACTACCACGCCTCTTTCTTCGGCCCTGCCACGGCGAAATATGAGCTGGGCCACTGTGAGGATGCCCTGATCTTCATCCCCTACGGCTGTATGGTGGACGAATTCCAGACCCGGGTCTATGAGAATCCCGATTGGACGCCTGCCCAGCGCAACGCCTTCTGGCTGGAGCTGGAGAAAAAGTACCGGCCCTGGCTGGACCTGGAGGGTCTCCCCTTCTATGGCCGCGGCGCCGGCTGGCAGCGGCAGCTGCACGTCTATCTTTATCCGCTCTATTATATCGACTATTGCATGGCCCAGGTGGTGGCCTTCCAGTTCTGGATGGCGTCCCTCCGGGATCGGGCCGACGCCTGGCGGCGGTACCTGGCCTTTGTGGATCAGGCCGGCACGGCTACCTTCGAGGGCCTGGTGGAGACGGCGGGGCTGCGCCTGCCCTATGCTCCCGGCGCCATCAAGGCCATCGGCCGGCAAATCCTCCAGTGGATCGACGAAAATCCCCTGTAAAACAAAAAACGCCGCCCCCACGGGGGCGGCAGAAAAGAACCACAGTATGTTGAAGAATATTTCTGGGAAAACCCGCCGGGCACAGGCCCGGCGGGTTAATGTGTCGTTCCCGCAGTTTTTTAGATCAACTGGCAGAACCGCATCAACATTGCTGCAGTTTCAGCGCGGGTTGCACCGGCCTGCGGATCCAGCACCTGGTTCGGCTTACCAGTGATGATGCCGTTGGCAACAGCCCAGCCCAGCGCCTCCGAAGCATAGTCGGATACAGCGGCGGCATCGGTGAAGGAGCTCAGTGTATCGGTGGCGCTGACATCCATGCCGCGATTCTGCGCATACCGGTAAAGCATAGTGGCCAGCTGCTCGCGAGTGATGGAGGTATCCATGCTGCTGCCATCGGAAATTCCAGCTTCCATGGCCCAGTCGCGCCCCTTGTCGTACCAGTTGGTGCCGCCCTCGGTGTTTTCGCCCTCCAGACGAGCCAACACGGTGACAATCATAGCGCGGTTCGCGCTGGCATCGGGGCTGAACTGCGCGTCAGAAGTACCCTGGAAGAGTTCACGGCTGCTGACAAAGGCTACGGCATCGGAACACCAGCTGACTTCCGACACATCATCAAATTCCTTGGTATTGTCCACGATCTTCAAGGTTGCGCCGTCCTCTACCGTGAGTACCACGCCGTTCTCAGAGACAACGGAGGTGCGGACAATCTCCTCGGTTCCATCTGCTTTGACCAGCACCGCCACGGTGCCGGGGGTCACATCTTCCACCGGAACCTCCACCTTGGCGGTGGTGCCGGCGGGCAGCTTCACGGTGACAGTCGGCGCCTTGGCAGCATTGTCTCTCGCTGTCACGGGCTCCATGGGCAGCGCAACCGCCTCACCCTTGGCCGCTGTAATGGCCTGCTGCGGCACCTGCACAGTGACTTCTGCGGGCTTCTCCTCCTCCTGGGAGGGCTTGGTGGTTGTGCCGGGCTGCTCCGGCTTCACCTCGGGTTCCTCGGGCTCCTCGGGCTCCTCGGGCGCGTCCTCCCACTGGGCGTAGAGCGCGGTGACATCGTCCAGCGGCACTGCGTCGCCGGCTGCATAGTCATTGCCGTACCCGCTGCGGTAGGTGTTCCATCCGGCAAAACGCTTCCCCTCGGGCGCAACAAACATATTCTCCGCCGCGTTGACCGACGTGCCTGTAATGGAATCGACGAAGGCATAGGCTTTACCGTCCTGAGTGACGGCGCCATTGCCGAAATATTCAATGGCATTGCCCGTAATTTCCTCATAGAGCGCCCGGAACTGGACTACCTTGGAAGTGCCTGTCCGCTCGGCTTGGATCGCCGTCAGAACATCGGCGTTGAGGTCATAGATTTTCTTGGAACCCACGGCCTGATAGCCGGTCAGCACCGCCCCGGCTTTGTAGGGAACATATTCCTGGAACAAGAAATCGCTGGCAAAGCCGTCTGTTCCATCCGTGCAATAGACATAGTCATAGGGATTGCGCCAAGGGGCAAACCCGTATGCGCCGCCGTTGCCGTCCAGGCAGGCGTACAGCATATCTTCATAAGTTTCCGTTCCGTAGAACATGGCGCCGCTCTCTACTTCTTCAACAGTAGTGCCTGCCGGATACGATACTCCATTCAAATCCCAATAGAGCGCCTCCACGCCGCTCCGGATGGTTGTGGGCAGCGTAACCACTCCAGTTGCAGGAAGTTCTTTCACTTCGCTCCAGGAGCCATTGTCCAGACCGCCGGCGCTATATAGCTCATAAAAGTTTTCCGGCGCCTTTACAAATTGCCTGTACACATCCGCTGTCAGAGCAGCCCCGTCCAGCACATCAGAAACGGTTGAACGCTCGTTATATGTTTTTCCGGTGAAATCCGCTTTACTGTTCCAGCCAACGGGAACCCAAATGTCATCATTGTCGTAAATCCGGTTTCTCTGCGAATAATTGAGGCGATCATTTTTGCTGGAATACGCCTTATACGTAACCCCAGGGTATTCATAGAACGTAATATAGTAAGCGCCTTCCCCGGCCAGCCAGACGGTATTTCCAACTTCGGATGGCAAGGTGGTTGTTGCGCCGGCAAGGACATTATCAAATACCCGGCGTGATTGTGCTTCCCAGAGAAGTACTTTTTGCTCATCGGCAGTGGCAAAGGCATTAGTTTCCGGGAATGTGATTGTCCCGTCTTCGGCCGCCTCCACTACCACATAGTCCTTGTCGCCCGTCACTGTTTTCAACGTGGGCGAGATGCACAGCGCCATGGGATTTTCGCTCTGACTTGTATACTTTTCCGGCACAAGCACCGGTGCATTCTCCGGCGTCTTGGCGGCAATATTATTCGCCAAAGCCGTAAAGGTATATGTCTCGCTGTCGCAGGTGTAGCCCGTTGCCACGAAGTCATCTGCCGCCAGCACAGAAGTGGTGCCGCTATAGCCTTCGTGGTACAAGAACGCCTCGTAGAGCATAATGTCGCCCATGCTGGCCACGTTATAGATGGTGACCAGCTCCGGGTCTGCGCCTGCCTGCATCTGCACCTTGATGTACCCATTTTCGCCCCATTGCCAGTCTTCCACTGCGCTGGACGTCAGTGTCAGGCTGGGCAGAACCAGAAGCACCGCCATCAGGAGCGCCAGGTTCAGGCTCAACAGTTTCTTCCGCATTTCTGTTCCCTCCGTTTGATTCTCTTACATATATTTGTATCCCGTCTGCTCCGTCCCACCAGCAGGGCGAGGGTTAGCCAGAAGAACGGCGATACGAGAAACATTTCTATTCCAAAAAAGCCCTGGATGCCATATCCCAACAGCCCGGCTCCCAGGAGCGCAGTCACTCCGTCTGTGCTGCTGCGGCGGAGCCATTGCCAGGCCGCTGCTGCCAGCATACCCAGATAGGCAAGCAGCGCCAATATACCCTGGTGATAGAGAATGTTGAGATAAATGTTGTGCGCCACATCAATCTGCGAGACAATGGTGCCGCCCAAAGCCGCATCATAGCGGGTAAAGGCGTCGATCTCTGCATAGAGCATGGTATCAGGCCCCGTGCCCAGCAGCAGGTGTCCCGGTACGCGGGAAAGCACATTGCGCCATATGTAAAGCCGCCCGGAGCCAAAACTGTCGCTGGCTTGGCCGTGCAGCATAAGATGTATTTCATGGAACAGCCCACCGCCCAGATCCACCAGGAAAAGCAGCAAAAGTATCAGCAGAAATACGGCCGCAACCAGTAACCACAGCCATTTCCGGCGCTTTTTCTGCACCGGAAGCACCACCGGCAGCGTCAGCAGCGCGCCGCCAAACACACCCACCAGGCCAGCCAGCACATCCATCCACACAAGCACTGCCAGGCAAAGTGCCAGGGGCAGCAGCAGCCAAAAGCGCCAGCGCTCTTTCCGCCGCACCACGGCCACCCAAAGCATGGGAATTCCAAGCGCCAGCAGCCCGGCCAGCAGATCCACATTGCCGATGCTTCCCAGATAAAAGCCGCCATAGCGGATACCACCGTCGTAGTAGTTGCAGCCTGCCGGATAGAGTCCCAGAGGGTTGGCGCCGGCCAACTGCATGAGCGATAGCAAACAGCAGAGCGCCAAACCTGCGGCCCAAATCAAGAGGAGGGTCCGGCTCGCTTTTCCCCATCGTGCGACGAGCAGAAATGAGAGGCAGTACAAGGTAATGGTCAGAGCGCCTTCTTGGCGGCTGACGCCGGAAATTGTTTCCGGGAACCAGGGGGAAGCCAGGGCTGAAACCCAGGTCAGCAGCAGATATATGAGACAAAACCGCTCCGGCCAGGTGGTAGAGGCCAGATATGCGCGCAGGGACAAACCAGATTCTCCGATGAGGGCCCCTTCCGCTTGAATCAAAAGCGCTGTCAGAATATATCCGCCTGTGAGGATCCAAAATAACGGGAATTTTTCCGATGTGATGCTGCTGTAGCCACGCAAGCCAGGAAAGAGCAAATAGAGGCTGCCCATCGCCGCTAGGTACCCCGTCGTGACGGCGCAGGTCACATGAGAGATATTTCGTTTCTGCTTCACAAAACTACCTCAATTCAAGTGCCAAAATTTGGACATTCCTCATTTGCATTATACTTTGCCTTTGATGAAAACGCAAGACCCTACCTCCATATTTTTCCTAACATAAAGTGAAACTCCAGGTTGCTGAAAGCTGCTTCAACAGGGGAATAAATTGCCCTAATCTACGCGTTCTTTTTGAAGAAGCTGTGGATGAAGAGAGAACAGGGCAGGCTTCGAATCCGTGTACTCTCTAAAATGATTCTGTAGCTTCTCCGGAACCGAAA
>LBJMR02800__coassemble_1295_pt1 | contig 12200 bp, 10 predicted proteins | sample LBJMR02800__metabat2_low_PE_023 | metagenome-assembled genome bin LBJMR02800
ATGAGGCAAAATCTTTGGCCGAATGCTCTTGCCAAATTGTGCGGTGCTGCCTTAGTATCCTGCTAATGTTAGGATACGGCAATGCGTTCTTTTTTGATTTAGATTTTAGGTGGGCTTTGGTTTTTTCTATCGTCGGTGTTGCAGGTGTTGTCATGACATTTTTACCCGATCAGAAATGAGCAATTTCCTTTTTCGGGAATATACAGGACGGACAGGCTAAACAGCTTGTCCGTCCTTTTACTTCTTTTATTTTGAACTCCGGCAGGCCGGCACGGCCATGCTGAAATTACAGACAAACAGTAATTCGGTCCGCAAAAGGGAGGCTGCACTCCCCTTCCGTCGTTCCGCATCCGTTTCTGAACAGCGTTCATATTCCCGGGTAAATATACCCACTTTTCAGTGGGTATGTCAATAAAGGGTCCTGCGGACGATTTCCAGCACAGCACTGGGATCATAGTCTTGGCGCAGCAGCGCAGACAGCATCAGCGAAAACAGGACGCCCGCAAATTTCTCCGCTGTAAACTGCTCGTTGAACGCATCCGGGCGGATTTTCGTATCCCGCTTCAAGACGGCACACAGCCCCTCCAAAATATGCTGCCAGGTTTGCTGCATCCGCCGTTTTCCATCCGACTTGTCCTCCCGCATAAAGCCCAGAGAGTGTAGGGTAAAAAAGCCCGGATACTGCTTGCAGCCGTATTTCATTCTCCCGTACATCCAGATTACACAAGCCTGTGTGTCCTGAAACACAGCCCCATCTTCCGGACAGTGAAAAATCTCACACCAGACGCTTTCTACTGTGGCCCCTACCAGCGCCGCTTTGGAATCAAAATAATTGTAGATAGACCCCACAGAAACGCCGCAGGCCGCAGCAACAGCGCGAATGCTGACCGCTGACCAGCCCTGGGCTTGGATCAGCTCCCGGCTGGTTTTCAAAATCTCCTCTTTTGATGTTACAACCGTATTCATCCGATCACCTCAATATGAACAATGTTCATTATAGCTTTTTGGCTTTTCTTTGTCAAGGCAATTCCATTTTTTCGCACTGGAGATCGTCCCGGCCTGACTCTTGAGAATAGCATATGGCCCAGTTTTCATCCGCGTTTTGGCTTCTGATTTTAATGCCTTTGCGCACCGGGCAGCAAAAGACAGTCCTGCCGCAAATGGACTGCTGCAATCTTCCGGCTCAGGTCTGCTGTTGGTGCCGACCAGGCAAAGACATCCCCGCTGCGGCAGTGCGTATGCACCGCTCAGCGGAGATGTCGGCTAGGTTTGGCTTCTCAGCCGCACCGGGCGGATATTCAGTCGTGGTGGTGGTCCTTCTCGTATTCCAGCACGGCGCCGGTGCTGCAGCTCACCTTGCACTCATGCTCCACGCCGTCGTAATAAAACTCGATCTCATACACGGCGCAGCCGTCGTCGTGGTCCAGCTTCGCCTTGAGGAAGGTGACGTCGGACACCGAGAGTCCTGCCTGGGCCACGGCGATGGATTTGGCCTCCTCCAGGTCCACACTGACGCCGTAGGCGTTTCCCGCGCCTGTGCCGGCGGCGCTGCCGCTGCCGGCGCCATTTCCGCTGCCCGTGCCGTTGTGGTGCCGGGCATGGTCGCAGTCATCCCAATCCTTCTCGCACACCGCGCCGGTGCAGGCGTCAATGTGGTACGAATACTCGCATCCATTGGCGCAGAACTCGATCTCATAGGTCAGCACACCGTCGTCATAGTCCAGTTCTCCCTTGGTGAAGGCGACATCCTCGGCGGCAAGCCCGGCGTCGGCCAGGGCTGCTGCCTGGGCTGCGGAAAGGTCGATCTGCTCCGAAGCCGTGCCGGCGGCCTGAGTGGTACCGGCGGTCTGGCCGGACTGGCTGCCGCTCTGGCTGGCATCGGTGGTCTGGCCGTTCTGGGTGCCGTTCTGCGCGCCGTTGCCCGCGGCAGTGGAGAAGGTCTCCTTGCTCTTGGAGTAGACATCGCCGGTGGCGGCGTTGATCTCATACTCGAACTCGGTGTTGTCGCAGACAAATTCCACATCGTAGTAGGCAACGCCGTCGTCATAGTCCAGCTTACCCTTGGTGAAGGTGACGTCCTCGGCGGTCAGGCCGGCGTCGGCCAGGGCCGCGGCCTGGGCCTCCTCCAGGGTGATCTGGCCGTTCTTGTCGCCGGTCTGGCCGGCGGCAGCGGCAGCCTGGCTGGCGTTGCTCAGGAGCTTCGACTCCTTCTTCACCACGGTGCCGTCGGAGGCCTTGATCCAGTATTCATATTCCGTTCCCTCGGCGATGAACTCCACCTCATACACGAACTGGCCCCGCTCAAAGTCAAATTCCGTGCGGTCCACGTAGGCAGCGGCGGGATCGACGCCGGCGTCGGCAAAGGCGAAGTTCTGGGCGGCAGCCTCGCCGATGGAGGTGGTCTCCGCGATGGTGCTGGCGGCGAAAACAGAGCCGGTTCCCAGCACCAGCAGGCAGCCGGCCACGACGGCGCAGCTAATAACGGCTTTCTTGGGTGTATTGAAAAATTCCTTAATCTTCTTCATAATTTTGTCGTCCTTTCTTTGATTTGTCTCCAGTATAGCAATCAAAGATTAGAGCATCATTAGCGCGGCGTATTTTTTTCCGGCAGCCAGAAAGTGAAGGTACTGCCCTCCCCCAGCCGGCTCTCCAGGCGAATCTCGCCGCCGTGGAGCCGGGCGATCTCCTGGACCATGGAGAGGCCCAGGCCCGTGCCGGCCCCGGCCCGGGAGGTGTCGGCCTGGTAAAAGCGGCGGAAAATCTTCTCCTGCTCCGCCTCGGCCACGCCGATCCCGTCGTCGGCCACGGAGAGCGCCACGGCCCCCGCCTCCCGCCGGAGGGTGACAGCGATGTGGCCCCCCTCCCTGCCATAGCGGTAGGCATTGCCGATCAAATTGGTCAGCATCCGCGTCAACAGGTCCCGGTTGCCCCGGATGTGGATCTCCGGCGCCACGTCCCAGCTGAGGGCAATGCCCTTTTCCTGGATCAGCGCCATGTCCGCCGAAATCGACTCCACCAGGCCGCTCAGGTCGGTGTCCTCCAAGGGGTAGCGCTCGGCGTGCATCTCCATGCGGGTGAAGTCCAGCATGTCATTGATGAGCTTGGTCATCTTGCGGCCCTGGCGCTGAATCACCAGCAGTGCCTCTTCATACTCCTCGGCGGTCTGCGGCTCCTCCAGGCTCAGCTCACACTGGGCCATGATGACGCTCATGGGGGTACGCAGCTCGTGGGAGGCGTCGGAGGTGAACTGCTGTTCCGTCTGGAAGGCGTGGTCCAGCCGCTCAATCATGCCGTTGAAGCTCCTGGCCAGCTGGTGCAGCTCGTCGTCCCCCTCCCCCAGGGCGATGCGCGTTTTCAAATCGCCGCCGCGGTGGATCTGGGACGCGGACTCGGAGAGCTTTTGGATGGGCCGGAGCATTCGCCGTGCGATCAGGTAGCCGCCCACAATGGCGACCATCACCACCAGCGGCAGCAGCACCAGAGAAAGCCGCGAGATGTCGGACATCTGCGCCACGCCCTGAACCTCGGAGACCACACCACGCAGCCAAAGCTGTTCCATGCCCTCCTGGGCGGGCTTGGCGTCGTAGACGTAGTACCGCACCCCTGCCACGGTGATGTTCTGCAGCTGGTTATCGGCAAAGGCCAGGGAAGCCGTGTCCCGGGCGATGGGGTTTTCGCCGTAGAGCAGGGTACCGTCGTCCAGGTAGAGGGCCGAGTAGACCTGGTTGACCTCGTCCAGGAAGGCGTCGTCCAGCTCCAGGAAACCGCCCTCGTAGCGGACAAAATGCTTCGTCTGGTCCTCCAGCGCGGTTTCGTCGATCTGAGCGTGGTACTCCACCTCTACCACGTTGCGAGACACCGTCTCCACCAGATTATCCCGGATGGCCTTTTGAATCACCTGGCGGCTGGCGGCGAACACCACCACAAAGGTCAGCCCCACCACCAGAATCAGCGCCGCAGCAAACCACAGGGTAATTTTCAGCCGGATGGTCCAGTGCTTCATGCTACGGCTCCTCCCGCAGCACGTAGCCCCTGCCGCGCACGGTGTGGATCAGCTTTTTCTCCCGGCCCTCGTCGATCTTCTTGCGCAGATAGCTGATGTAGACGTCCACCACGTTGGTGCCGCCCTCGTAGTCCAGGTTCCAGATGTGATTTTCGATCTTCTCCCTGGAGAGAATGATGCCCTGGTTGTGCATCAGGTATTCCAGCAGGGCGTACTCCTTGGCCGAGAGCGTCAGCTCCCGGCCGGCCCGGCGGACCGTCTGGGCCGCGCTGTCCAAGGTGATGTCCGCGATGGTCAGAAGGCTGTCCTTGACGCCGAAGGACGTCCTGGTCATGGCCCGGATTCGCGCCAGCAGCTCTTCAAAGGAGAAGGGCTTGACCAAATAGTCGTTGGCGCCGCTGTCGAGGCCCTTGACCCGGTCCGCCACGGCGTCCCGGGCCGTGAGGAACAAAACCGGCGTGGTCTTGCCTGCGTCCCGCACCGCCCGCAGCACGGCGTAGCCGTCGGCCTTGGGCATCATAATGTCCAGGATCAGTGCGTCATACTCGGTATAGCTGAGGACCTGGATGGCCTCTTCCCCGTCGAAAAAGGAATCCACGCTGTAGCCCGCCGAGGTGAGCTTTTTCGTGATGATCCGGTTGAGGTCCCGTTCGTCCTCCGCCAGCAATATCCGCATATCCTCGCCTCCTTCATGGTATTGGAATTGAATGATTGTACCACACAAACATGAGAGCAACATTAGAAGCCAAAAAAAGGCCAAAACCGCGCTCCGGCGGGAGCGCGGTTTGCAGGGCGCGCGGCGCGTCAGCCCTCTTCGCTGAGCTTGCGGCCCATCAGGACGCCCATGACGGAGGCCATCATCAGGCCGCGGGTCCAGCCGCTGGAGTCACCCAGGCAGTGGAGGCCGCGGACGTTGGTGTTGAAGTCCTGGTCCATCTTCACCCGGTTGGAGTAGAACTTCAGCTCCGGGGAGTAGAGCAGCGTCTCATAGGAGGCGAAGCCCGGCACCACGTGGTCCATGGCCTGGATGAAGTTGATAATGTTCATCATGGCCCGGTAGGGCATGGCGGCGGTGATGTCGCCGGCCACGGCGTCCACCAGCGTGGGCTTCAGGTTGGACTGGGCCAGCTCCTTGGGCCAGGTGCGCTTGCCGTCCAGGATATCGCCGAAGCGCTGGACCAAAATCTGCCCGTTGGCCAGCATATTGGTCAGCTCGCCCACTTTCTGGGCGTAGGCGATGGGCTGGTTGAAGGGCACGGAGAAGTTGTGGGAGCAGAGGATGGCCAGGTTGGTGTTGTTGCTCTTGAGTTCCTTGTAGGAGTGGCCGTTGACCACCGCCAGATCGTTGTCATAGTTCTCCTGGCTGACAAAGCCGCCGGGGTTCTGGCAGAAGGTGCGGACCTTGTTCTTGAAGGGCTTGGGGTAGCCGATGAGCTTGGACTCATAGAGAACCTCGTTGACCTTTTCCATGATCTCATTGCGGACCTCCACCCGGACGCCGATGTCCACGGTGCCGGGCTGGTGGGCGATGGAGTAGGAGGCGCACAGCTGCTCCAGCCAGTCGGCGCCGCGGCGGCCGGTGGCGATAACGGTGTGCTTGGCGGTGATCTCCATGGAGTCCTTGCCGTTGGTGATCCGCACGCCGCGGCACAGATCGCCCTCCAGAATGAGGTCGGTGCAGGCGTAGCCGAAGATCATCTCCACCCCAGCGTTCTGGAGGTGCCGCTCAATGGAGAGGTACAGGTCCTGGGCCTTCTCGGTGCCCAGGTGGCGGATGGGGCAGTCCACCAGCTTGAGGCCGGCCTGGATGGCCCGCTTGCGGATCTCCTTGACCTCCTCGGTGTTGCCCAGGCCCTCCACGTGTTCGTCGGCGCCAAACTCCAGGTAGATCTTGTCGGTGTAGTCGATGGTCTCCTGGGCCAGATCCTCACCGATCAGGGTGGGCAGGTCGCCGCCGACCTCATAGCTCAGCGAGAGCTTGCCGTCGGAGAAGGCGCCGGCGCCGGAAAAGCCGGTGGTGATATGGCAGTAGGGCTTGCAGTTGACGCACTTCTTGGTCTTGGCCTTGGGACAGTGGCGCTTTTCCACCGGCTGGCCCTTTTCCACCAGGACGATCTTCTGCCGGCTGCCCTTTTTCAGCATTTCGATGGCAGTGAAAATGCCCGCAGGGCCGGCGCCCACGATTACGACGTCTGTCTCCATGTGAAAACCTCCATTGCACAGAAAAATACCCGCAGGGCCGTCAGCCCTCCGGGTAAAACAGGATTCATGTTTACCTGATTGAGTATAGCAGATTCTGTCCGGCGGTGCAAGTACTATTTGCATTCCACACCGGATTTGGGAACTTCGCCCGATTTTTCCCCGTTGTTCCCAGAAAAATCCCACTTTTTTGTTAAGTCTGCAAAAAATGCAGGGGCGGCAGCTCCCGCTCCCGCAGGAACTGGCCGGTCATATTGGGCACGGAGAGGATCTGGCTCAGCCGGCGGCACTTGCACATGAACACGTAGTAGATGTTGTAGCCGCAGCCGGCCAGGCACTCGAAGTTGCCGCTGCCCTTGGACAAGATCACGTCGGCGTGATCCATGGCGTCCTGGAGGGCATCGCTGAGGTAGCCCAGCTCGGTGCCGGAGATGGCGGAGCCGTTGTCGAGGATGGGCACCAGGCGGTCCATTCCCACGTAAGCGGCGTCTTCCCGGGTGGCGTCGTTAAGCGTGTTCTCCCCCCGGACGCAGTAGGCGATGGAGAGGCCGGGGAACCGCCGCAGCAGCGCCTCCACCAGCACGGTGTCGAAGGCGATCTCTCCGGCGTTGTCGCCGAGAATCAGCAGAGATTTGGCAGCGGCCAAGTCCTCCAGCAGGCGGCCATAGTGGACCGGGTCCAGCGTCATGGCAGGCGTCTCTGCCAGGGCGGCCTCCAGCGCGGCGTGGGCCGTCTCCGGCGTGAGGATGCCGAAGTCCAGAAAGTTCCCGGTGCGGGAGAACTGGAGGGCCATGGCCAGCGGGTCCTCGGCGGCGGCCACCTGCTCTCGCACCTGGGGCAGCAAACCCAGCACCAGGTCGTTGGAATCGCGCTTGAGTTGGGCGTAGGCGTCGTCCCCGGGCCAGTAACGGGCGTAAGCTCGGGCAAAGGCGCCGGTGAGCCAGGGCGCGGCCACGCCCCGGGGCGCTTCGAGGATGATCCGCAGCACGTCCCGGAGATAGGCGTCGGCCTTTTCTCCGTCGCCGTGGCGGCGGGCCAGCTCAAACTGCCGCCGGACCAGGCATTCGATACAGCAGGCGTCAAATTGCATGGGATACCTCCAATTGCGTGAGAAGCGCCTCGACGGTGAAGTCCGCCCCATCCATGGCCCGGAGGAACGCAGCGCGGTTTTCCTCGGAATGCTCCACTTCTTTGGAGAAGAACCGGGCAGCCTCCACCACCGTGCCGCAGGCCGGCGTCAGGGCAGAGACGGCCAGGACTGCCGCCGTCAGCGCGGCGGCCTGGCGATAGAGATAGCCGTTGCAGCTTGCCTTGCGCCACCACCGGAAGAGGTAGTAGACGGCAAACTGCTCCAGAGCCACAGCGTCCCGGGTGAGGTCGGGTCGGGTCATGGCGGCGTAACGCGCCGGCGCGTCGGGGGAAAGATGCTCCAGCGATTGAAAAAGCCGCCTGAGCGCCTCCGGCGATCCGCCGCCCCGGTGGCGGCGCAGATACGAAAGCCGCTTCTGCCGGTAGGGCGCCAGGCCGTAGCGGTCCGTGAGCCGGTGGGCCGCCGCCCAGCGAAGGCCGTCAATCATCGGCTCCAGCCGGGCTCCCAGCTCCAGCACCAGGGCAAGCCGATCCGAAAGGGGCCGGGACCGGTCCTGGAGCAGCGCCATGGCCGCGGTGCGGCTGTGATCCACCAGGGAAAAGAGGTCCGCGTCCAGGTCGGTGGGCTCCGGGGGCGTGTCGTCCCGGGTGGTGACAAAGGTCAGCGGCGCCTCCCGGGTCAACAGCAGCCGGGCAGCCTCGGGGCAGGAAACTGAAAGCATGGTCTCCCGGAGGCCGCCATAGACCTCGGTGAAGCGGGGGTGGGTGTGGCAGGTCTCGGAGAGGAAGTCCTCCCCCAGTTCCGTGACGATGGGGCACAGGCCCGCAGGCGTGAGCAGCGGGCAGCGGCCGCCTTGCAAGGCCATGCAGGTTTCCCCGTCCATAGAGGTCAGGGCAGCGCGGATGCGCTGCCCCAGCTCCCCCGGCACGGCCCGGTATCGGGCCTCCGCGGCCTCGTCCACCACGATCTCCCACTGGCCGCAGCAGGTGTCGGGACAACTGCCCGCGAGACAGTGGAAGTCGTTAAAATAGTCGGGGACGGTGGTAATCATCGTTTAAAAGGCCCAGGTGCCGTCCCGGAAGATCGCCACCTCGCGGCCATCGCGGCAGCGGGCGGTGATGGAGAGGTCGGCGGTGCCGATCATAAAGTCCTCGTGGACCATGGAGTCGTTGATGCCCAGGGCACGGCACTCCTCCAGGGTCTTATTGTGGTAATCCTCGATGGTGTCCACAAAGCCCATGCCCACAGCCAGGTGGCAGCAGGCGTTCTCGTCGAAGAGGGTGTTGTAGAAGAGCAGGCCGGTCTCGTTGATGGGGCTGTTGAAGGGCACCAGGGCGCACTCGCCCAGATACCGGGCGCCCTCGTCCATGTTGAGGAGCTTCTGGAGCAATTCGTCGCCTACCTCAGCCTTGGCGTCCACCACCTTGCCGCCTTCAAACTTCATGTAGAAGTTCTCGATCAGCTGGCCCTCATAGCACAGGGGCTTAGAGGCATAGACGATGCCCTCGGCCTGGCCCTTCATGGGAGAGATGAAGCACTCCTCCGTGGGGATGTTGGGGTTGAAGCTAACGCCGTTGGCCATGGTCTCGTGGCCGCCGGCAAACCGAGCCTCAGGGATCATGCCCACGGTCAGGTCGGTGCCGTTGGATGCGGTGTAGTGCAGGGACTCGATGCCCAGGCCGTTGAGGTAGGCGCAGCGGGCCTTCAGGTCCTGGTTGTGGGCATTCCAGGCGGCGATGGGATCCTCGTCCACCCGGGAGGTGGAGAGGATGGCCTCCCAGAGCTTTTCCACAGCCTGGCCCTTGGAGAGGCCGGGGAACATCTTCTTGGCCCAGGCCACGCCGGGCACGGCGGCGATGCACCACTGGTGCTTGCCCTCGATCTTGTCACGGTAGGGCTTGATGATGGGGTACTTGGCCTGCTGGGCCTTGGCCATCTTGGCCATGTTGACGCCCTTGAGGCCGTCGGGATCCTCGGAGGTGAGGTACAGCCGGCAGGGGAAATGCTCCGCCCAGTACTGGAGCTTGGCCTCTTCAAAGTTCTCCAGGGTGCAGAGCGCCTTGACGCTCTGGTGGCGCACATGGAGCTTGGTCAGGGGCTGATAGCTGAAGTGGACGACGACCTTCCGGGCGCCGGCCTTGTAGAGTTCGTCCGTCACCATGGCCACGAACTCGGGCTGATCCAGCTCGGCCTCCACGAAGACGTCCTGGCCCTTCTGGACATTGCAGCCCATCCGGGCGATCAGCTGGGCATATTTTCTGAGTCTTGTCTTTTGCATAGAAAAAACCTCCTATTCTGCTTCGCCGCCGAGGGCGGGAAGGATGATGCAAGATGTATTCGTGCCCATGATAGCAAAGATTGGACAGGATTGCAAGGCTGTGGTATGATAGGGAAAAGCCAACGGCTCACTGCGGTGCGCATCGTTCGAGTCCGTTCCCTAGGAGGCGATTGTATGAAGTATCGGCTTTTTCCCCTGCTGCTGCTCGTGCTGCTGATTCTGGCCGGCTGCGGCGGCGAAGCACCGACGGCCACCGATCAGCCCTGGGCACTGGAGGTGGAGTACGGCGACAGCGGCGTCACCGCCGCGGTGTGGGAGTACCAGTGGAATCTCCGCGGCGAGGACGGCGTCTCCGCCACCGACGCCCAGGGCACCGACCCACTGGGCCAGCTCTCTCAAATTCCCTTTGTGAACAAGAGCAAGACCGGCACGTTGAAGCTGAAGTTCGCGATTCAGCCGGAAAGCCTGACTGTGGCCTGTTATACCAACGCCGACGGCTATGGCGAGGCCGTAACTGTGGAGCCGTCGGGGAAGGACAACGCCGTCCCCGTCCCCGCCGAGGCCGGGAGCTATCTCTTTGGAGTGACGGCCCAGTGGTCTGAGACCGAGGAGGCCCAGGCCTGGGGCAGCAGCACCTATTATTTCCGGTACCTGCCCGAGGGCGACACCGGTGAGCAGGTGGGTGAGCTGAGCCTTTACCGCCTTTTGAAGCTGGGCCCCGACGACCTCTTCGGCGTGGAGTTCTTCCACAACGGCGAGAGCGCCCAAAAGACCGTCACCACTGTGGCGGACAAGACCGCTGTCCTGGAGTTTTTGCAGCAAAACCTCTCCACGGACTTTACCCAGATCGCGACGCCCACGCTGGAGGCGGAGTTCGTCCTGCGGCTGGCCGTAACCGACGGCAGCCAGCTGACCATCGGCTACATTCCCCTCTCCGAAGGGGCCGGTATTCTGCTCAGCGGCGTGCCCTATGCCGCCGGCGAGATGGACCTGCAATCGCTGTGGGACAGCCTGGGGGCCCAGCCCGTCTCCCTGGAGGCCCAGGCACCGGAGGATGTGCTGGAGACCTCTGAGGAGGACCCCGGCGAGACCCTGGACGACAACTTCCGCTACGGCTATCTCCGGGCCATGGAGGGCCAGGTGACGGTGGACGAGATCGATTGGATCGAGGACGCCGACGCGCCCAACGGCTATCGCATCGAGCCGGGTGAGACTGGCCAGACCTATCCCCTGGCGGCGGACTGCCAGTTCTGGATCTTGCAGAACCACTTCAAGCCCTTCTGCCGGGTGGAGGCCGACACGCTCTGGGAGTGGGCCCAGACCACCGGCTGGGATGTCCCCTTCCGGCTGTACTTCAAGGACGGTGCCGTCGTGGCCATCGTCGAGCAGTACCGGCCCTGATGGAGACGGACAATCGGGCAGACGCACAACCGGCATCAAAGAGCGCCGCGGCGGAGCAAATTTAACTCCGCCGCGGCGCCTTTCTGTTGAAACCCGCGTTCAGCGCTCCAGGCCCAGCAGGCGCTGCGCATTGCCCGCCAGCAGCAGCGGCAGCACCTCCGGCTCAAAGGGCAGGGCCAGGAAGGCCTCCAGGCTCTGCGCCAGGGGCCGCACCGGGTAGCTGGTGGCAAACATCATGCGGTAGCGCATGAAGGAGTTGGCCGCCCGGACGAACTGATCCCCGAAGGGCATCTGGGGAATATTCAGGAAGAAGTCGGGATAGAAGTACACATTCTGGCACTTGAGGGCCATGCCCAGGAACTCCTGGACAAAAGGCCAGCAGCCGTGGGAGACGGCGATCTTCAGCGTGGGGAACTGCTGGGCCACCCGCTGCAAATTCAAGGGGTTGCAGTAGCTGAGGTCCTCCCCCGCCAGCACGCTGAGGGTGAAGGCACACACCAGCCCCAGCTGGGCACATAGGTCATAGATGGGGAAAAGAGAGAAGTCATCCACATACTTGGGCGGCATGGCCCAGCCCGGCTCCAGGCAGATGCCCCGGATGCCGTAGCGGGCATGGCAGCGGCGAATTTCCGCCACCGCGCCGGTGGGGTCTGCCGGGTCCATCGCCGGGAAGGCCAGGAACTTGTCCGGCCAGCGCTGCTGCATCTCACAGACATCGTCGTTGGACACCTGCGCCATTCCTGGCCGCACCCACCGCCCCTGCACCACCTGCAAGTCGATGCCGGAGCAGGACAGCTCTTTCCAATAAAGTTCCATATCTCCTGTCCGGGCCGATTCGATTCCCACGCTGCCCATGTAGATGCCGGGCACCTGCGTGGGATCGGCAAACTGGTCCTCCATGGGACGGGGGAAAAAGTTACCTTCCGTCACAAATCCCTTATACGGCGGACGCGTTCTGAAGTCAATAACCATTTTCCTGCCTCCAAACAGCAATTTCTGCCTTCACTATAATCCCGGGGAGGAATTTCAGTCAACTCTTTTGTTTTTCTGCCTTTTTACTTATTTTAAAAGAATACTTCACTTTTCCACAGAAATGCATCAGTTTTTCCTATTTTTTGTCCCAATAATCTCAATGCCTATAAGTAAATAGTTATCAAATATATCAAAATAAACTATTTTACATTATTGACTTTGCGGATTACAATGAATTTGTCAAAAACAGCGGCGGC
>LBJMR02800__coassemble_1312_pt1 | contig 12085 bp, 8 predicted proteins | sample LBJMR02800__metabat2_low_PE_023 | metagenome-assembled genome bin LBJMR02800
GCACGCCATACTGACATTATCGTATTTTTTTGCCCTTATGTCAACAAGAAGCTGACGCATTTGTGCAAAATACTTTGTATTTCCACCGGGTTCTTCTGAAATTGGTGGAATCGCCATGAGACCCTCCACGTGGCAGTGGGGAAATTCGGCCATGCGGGACGCGATTTCCATGGCTCCTTGGGGAGTGAAGCCGGATTTACTGGCCTCGGCGCCGATGTTGACCTCCAGCAAGATCCGCTGGACGAGGCCCTGCTTGGCCGCCTCCTTCTCAATGGCCGCCAGCAGCTCCGGGCGGTCCACCGACTGGATGAGGTCCACCTTGCCCACCACCTGGCGCACCTTATTGGTCTGCAAGTGGCCGATAAAGTGGAGCGGCTTGCCATCATATGCCCCCTGAGGCAGCTTTTCCAGCAGTTCCTGCACGCGGTTCTCGCCGCAGCAGTCCACGCCCGCTTCCACCGCCGCCCGCACCCGGGCGGCGTCGTTCATCTTGGTGGCGGCGCAGAGCAAAATCTCGCCGGGGTCACGGCCCGCCTCCCGGGCCGCCCGCTCCATCTCTGCTCGAATGTTCGCCACACGTTCGGCAATTTCCTGCATCATCGCACGACCTTTCCATCGTATAGGTCCCGGCCTGTGACAATGATCTCGTCTCCGGGCCAGAGGTTATTCACAGAAGATTGATCCAGCTCCACCACATAGGTCTCCCCGTTGTCGTGGAGAATGTTCACGGATTTCCAGGAGGCGTTGCTGCCCTCGAGGATGTAAACGCCCACTTGGCCGTCCTCATCGACGCGGATGGCTTCCTTGGGCACCCGCAGACCGGCATAGGAGGTAAAGACGATGTCCGCCGACTGCTGCCGCAAAAGTGTGGCGTCCTGCATATATTTGTCGCAGGACAAAACAATGATCCGCTCCCCCTGCTGCTCTTCGCCCAGCCGCTCCACGGTCATGGGGATGCTCTCATAAAACTGGGAGGCAAAGGTGACGGGCACCTGGTCGCCGCTCTCCACGCCGGCAGTCTGATCCGCCGGCACCACGGTGACATAGTACCAGGTGCTGCCGGCGATCAGGCGGCCCACGGCGTCCTCGGGCGGGTCAATGGGCTGCACCTCCGCCAGGGACGCTGCCGTGACAGTGTTGAGAAAATCCAACGTCAGGACGGTCTCATAGCCGTCCACCGTACCGGAGAAGGTGCCGCTCTTGCTCGCCGCCACCAGGGTAGTGTCGTAGTTGGCATCGGCCTGGAGGGCGGCGATCTCCGTCTGGAGGTCGGCGATCTGCTGATCCAGCGCGGCGTTTTCCGCCTCGGTGGACATACGCCGGATGACCAAGCCCTTGAGATTGGCGGAGCGGTCCCGGACGGAGTTCATATCCCCCCGGGCCAGATACTGGCTCATATCGGTCAGCTGGGCCGAGATTTCCGCCTCCAGCACCGCCTGCCCGGCGGCGTCGGCGGAATAGGAGCTGGCGAAGGTCAGCTGCTCCAGCTGCTCCTCCAGCGCCTCCAGCTCCGCCTGGCGGGCCTGGGCGCTCTCATCGCGGTAGCCGGTGGCCAGGGCCTGGCCGCGGGAGACCCGCTCGCCCTCGGAGACCAGCAGCGCCGTGATGCCGTAGGCGGAGCGCACCACCATTTCGTCCCGCACCACGTAGCCGGTGGTATAGCTGCCGGTGCCGGCCTCATACTCGATGGCCGTGACCGTGGTCAGCGGCGCGTAGATGGTGGAAAAAACAGCGTAGCCGAAATAACACACGACGGCCGCCAGAAAGATCCAGAGGATCAGCTTGGTATAGAATTTTCCCTGTTTCATAGCGGCCTCCTTGTCGGGCTATGTCTGGGCGCCGAAGCGCAGCGGCTCGGCGGGCTGAATGGTGGAAATGGCGTGCTTATAGATGAGATTTTGCCGCCCCTCGGACAGCAGCAGCACGGCGAACTGGTCGAAGCTCAAAATCGTGCCCCTGAGCTGAAAGCCGTTGATGAGAAACAGCGTCAGCATCGTCTTGTCCTTGCGCGCCTGGTTTAAAAAACGGTCCTGCAGGTTTTCGGGTCTGGTCATGGATACCACTCCTTTTATCTTTGTGTATCCATCATCTTACCGAAAGCGCTGGGTCGAATGCCGTCGAAAGGGCGCCCTACAGCGCCACGCCGTCGCCGCGGAGGATTTCCCGGGCGGCCTCCAGCGTGCGGGCAAAGTCCAGCGGCGCCTCCTGGACGATCCAGCGGATGGCCGCGTTGCGCCGAAGCCACGTGAGCTGGCGCTTGGCATAGCGGCGGCTCTCCCGCTTGACAGTCTCCCAGGCCTCCTCCAGGGACATCTCCCCCCGGAGGGCGGCGATGGGCTCCTTGTAGCCGATGGCCTGGAGGCTGGTAGCGCCGGCGGGAACGCCAGCGGCCAGCAGCCCCTGGATCTCCTCCAAAAGGCCCTGGGCCACCATCTGGTCCACCCGCCGGTCAATGCGGTCATAGAGCATGGCCCGGTCGGAAAAGGTGAGTCCCAGCCAGAGGGCGCGGTACTTGGGCGGTACGGCCTGAGAGTCCAGGTTGTGCTGGGTGATGGTCTTGCCGGTCTCCTGGTAGACCTCCAGCGCCCGGATGATCCGCTTACGGTCTGCCGGGTGGAGCCGGGCGGCAGACGCCGGGTCCACCGCCGCCAGCTGCGCCAGCAGCGTCTCGATGCCCGCCTGATCTGCCAGGGCCTCCAGCGCTTCCCGCCGCCCCGTCTGAGGCACCGGGGCGAAGGTACGGCCCAAAATCAGGCTGTCGGCATAGAGGCCGGTGCCGCCGCAGACGATCACGGCCTTTCCCCGGGCCAAAAGCCTCGCCACTATGGGGTCCGCCATGGCCACGTACCGGCCCACGGAAAAGGCCTCATCCGGCTCGGCCACGTCAATCATATGGTGGACGACGCCGTCCATCTCCTCAGTCGTGGGCTTGGCAGTGCCGATGTCCATACGGCGGTAGACCTGCATGGAATCGCACGAGACCACCTCGCCCGACAGCTCCTTGGCCAGCTCCACGGCCAGGCGGGTCTTCCCAGAGGCCGTCGGCCCCGCGACTACGATAATAGGGGGTTGCTGCATAGGGTCTCCTTTCCAGCGCCGCAGACATGTTCCCATCTTCTTGTAGGGGCGGGCTTTATGCCCGCCCGCCAGGGCTGTAATCCCGCCGCAGTACGTTGGTTCCTTCCGCGCCGCACTGTCGGTTTGATGCAGGCCCGGCAGGAACCGAAACCTGGGCACGGGCGGGCATAAAGCCCGCCCCTACGACCGTGCATCGGGGGTGCGGCGGAGGTGCCCCGCTACGCCCGTCCGAATTGGCGCTCCAGCTGCTGCTTGGTCAGCTTCAGCAGCACCGGGCGGCCGTGGGGGCAGCAGCGGATGTCGTCGCGCTCCATGACCTCCCGCACCAGATGCTCCCGTTCCTCCGGACTGGTGTGCCAGCCGCCCTTGATGGCGGCCTTGCAGGCGATGGTGTGGAGCAGCGCGTCCCGCAGGGAATTGGGGTCCCGGCTGCGGCCCTCCAGCAGGGCCTGGGCCAGCGCCTGCAGCGCGGCCTCCGCCTCGCTCTCGGGCAGGTCCGCGGGGATTTGCCGCAGCAGCACGGTGCCGTCGCCAAAGTCCTCCACCTGATAGCCGTATTCCTCCAGCAGCTCCGCCCGCTCCAGCACCGCCGCGGCCTCCTCCCGGGAGAGCGACGCAGCCATGGGGGAGAGCAGCACCTGGGCCATCACCGGCTCCTGGCTCTTGCGCAGCTTTTCAAAGAGGATGCGCTCGTGGGCGGCGTGCTTGTCCAAAAACAGCACCGCGCCCTCCTGCTCGATGAGGATGTAGGTGTCCAGCACCTCGCCTACCACCCGGTACGGCTGCACCCGCGGCAGCTCCAGGGCCGTCTGCTCCGGCTCCGCCGCTTCCGACTGCGGCGCCGGCTGTGCTTGGGTCGCGGGTTGGGCTTGAGGCGCGGGCTCGGATGCCGGCATCTCTGCCCGGGTGGTCGGCTGCCACGGCGCCGCGGCTCTGTTCGGCGCTGGAGCACGACTCTGTGGCGCCGCAGCCCGCGGCATCGGCGGCACAAACGCCGGGATCGCGGCCTCGCTTCTTCCGGGGCCCGGCGTCAGAACCGGCTGGCGCAGGACCGCCTCTCCGGCGGGGGGCGCGTCGTCCATGGCCCGGGCCACCGCCGGGTGGGCAGGGGGCACAGCCCGCAGCGTATCCAGCAGAGCCTGCCCCGCCACAGCGGAACCCCTGGGTTCGACCGTCTTCCCGGCGGCAGAGGCCACAGCCGTCCGGGGCGCTGCAGTCGGCACTGCGGCGGCGCTCTGCACTGTCGCAGCCCTGGCCTGGGGCAGCTTCAGCTCCGGGCGGGCCGGGTCGCGGCGCAGCGCGGCCATGACGCCGTAGCGCACGCAGTCAAAGACGGCCCGCTCGTTGGAAAACTTGACTTCCGTCTTGGCCGGGTGGACGTTGACGTCCACGGCGCTGTTGGGCAGCGTCAGCCGCAGCACGCAGCTGGGGAAGCGCCCGGTCATCATCTGGTTGGCATAGGCCTCCTCCAGCGCCGCCGTCATCAGCTTGGACAGCACCGGACGTCCGTTGACAAAAAACTGCTGACAGCCGCGGTTGCCCCGGGTGGCTGTAGGCTTGGTGACGAAGCCGGAGAGGGAGAGATTTTCCCACTGGCTCTCCACCGGCACCATATCTGCCGCCAGCTGGCGGCCATAGACCTGATAAATGGCGCCGTGGAGGTCGCCGTTGCCGGCGGTCTTCAAGAGCGGTTCCCCGTCGCGAATCAGCCGGAAGGAGACCTCCGGGTGGGCCAGCGCCTGGCGCTGCACCTCGCCCGCCACCCGGGCCGCCTCGACAGTGTCCCGCTTGAGGAACTTGAGTCGGGCCGGGGTGTTGTAAAAGAGCTCCCGGACGACGATGGTGGTGCCCTCGGGGCAGCCGGCAGGACTCTTGTCCAGGACCTTGCCCGCCTCCAGGCGGAGGCTGATCCCCTCCCCCTGGGCCGTCTTGGTCAGAAGATCGATTTTGGACACCGCAGCGATGGCAGCCAGTGCCTCGCCCCGGAAGCCCAGGGTGCCGATGGCCGCCAAGTCCTCCTTGGTTCGGAGCTTGCTGGTAGCGTGGCGGAGGAAGGCGGTCTCGGCGTCCTCGGGCGCGATGCCGCAGCCGTTGTCCGTGACCCGGAGGTAGGTCATGCCGCCATTTTGAATCTCCACTGTCACCTTCGTGGCGCCGGCGTCCAGGGCGTTTTCCATCAGCTCCTTGGCCGCCGAAGCAGGGCGCTCCACCACCTCACCGGCGGCGATCAGGTCCGCCACGTGGCGGTCCAGCTGTAGGATCTTCGGCATGATTGACTCCTTTCACAAATCGGGCGCGGGGTGGGGGTACCTTACATGAGCGACATGATCCCAAAGCTGATGGCATTGATGGCCATGTGCAGGAGGATCGGCCCCCAAATGGTGTTGGATTTTTCATAGGTCCAGCCCAGGGCGATGCCCGCCGGGACATACGCCAGCGCCGAGAGCAGCACCGACTGGACGTCATAGAGGAAGAAATACTGCCAAACATGGAGCAGCGCGAAGAAGAGAATGGTGACGGCGTAGGCTGCGATGCGGCTCTTGCGGCGGATGACGCCGAACAGAAGTCCCCGCACCAGCGTCTCCTCCACCATGGGCGCGATGACCACGGAGCAGGCCACCATGACCCAGAAATTCTCCGAAGCCAGCAGCTGCACCGTCTCATCGTTGTAGCTGGTAACTTCAATGCGCAAAAGATGCAAAATCAGGGAAAACACGTAATTTCCCGCGTAATAGAGGACAAAGCCCAATATCAGCGCCTGGACCAGCTCCCAAAAGCGGGTCTGGCGGAGACTGCGCAGGAGGAAGTTGTGGAAGATGATCCACACCACCAGGGCGTTGATGACAAAATAGCAGATGTTCAGCTGCAGTGTGGTGAGGCCCAGTCCCAAAAGTGCTGAGAGATACTCCAGGAGCAGAGAAAGCAGCACCACGTAAAAGGGCAAATAGCAAAAGCCTGCCACCTGTTCGGCGGTGGATAGGCCGGGGCCCAGGGAATAAGATTTGGTGTTTGCCACGGAAAGCCTCCTTTGATTGCATACACATACCCCGCAGGCCGCTTGCGCGGCTCGGGTCGATGTGGGCATCGACCCCTACGCACCGAGGCGCGAGGCGGATGCCCGCCTCCATCCGCTCCGGCGGCAGCTGCTTTACCGGATCATCTGCCGCAGCTCATAGAGGAGATTCATCGCCTCGATGGGGGTGAGGGTCTCCACAGTGATCTTGGCCAGGCGGTCCCGGATGGCGATGGCGTCCATGTCCATCAGGGAGACCTGGTCCGTCTCCGGCGGGGCCTGCACCGGCTGTGCCGCGCCGCCGCCCTCCTCCAGCTCCTTCAGGAGCTTTCTGGCCCGGGCCACCACCTTGGGCGGCAGTCCCGCCAGCCGGGCGACCTCCACGCCATAGCTCCGGTCCGCGCCGCCGGGCACGATTTTCCGGAGGAAGATCATCTCTTCTCCCCGTTTTTTCACGGAGATATTGAAGTTTTTCACGCCCTCCAGCTGATTTTCCAGCGCCGTCAGCTCGTGGTAATGGGTGGCAAAGAGCGTCTTGGCCCCCAGGGTACGCCGGTCGGCGGCGTACTCCAGCACCGCCCGGGCGATGGCCATGCCGTCGTAAGTAGAGGTGCCGCGGCCGATTTCGTCGAGGATCAAGAGGCTCCGGGGCGTGGCCCGGCGGAGAATCTCCGCCACCTCCTGCATCTCCACCATAAAGGTGGACTGGCCGGCGGCCAGATCGTCCGACGCGCCAATGCGGGTAAAAATCCGATCTACCACGCCGATCCGGGCGGCTCTCGCCGGGACGAAAGACCCCATCTGCGCCAGCAGCACAATCAGCGCCACCTGGCGCATATAGGTGGACTTACCGGCCATATTGGGGCCGGTGATAATGGCCACCTGGCAGCCCTCCATGCCCAGGCGGGTGTCGTTGGGGACGAACATCTTCCCCCGGAGCATCAGCTCCACCACCGGGTGGCGGCCTCCCTCGATCTGAATCCGGCTAGAGTGATCCACCTCGGGCCGCACATAGTCCCGGTCCACCGCCAGGGCCGCGAAGCAGCTGAGGACGTCGGCCATGGCCACCACCGAAGCCGCCGCCTGCACCTGGGGCGCGTAGGACGCCAGATACTGCTGCAAGCGCTGGTATGCCTCGTACTCCAGAGACACCACCTTGTCCTTGGCGGTGAGGATGGTCTCCTCCAGCTCCTTGAGTTCCTGGGTGATGTAGCGCTCGCCGTTGGCCAGGGTCTGCTTGCGGATGTAGCTGTCCGGCACCAGGGACACCTGCCCCTTGGCCACCTCAATGTAATAGCCGAAGACCCGATTATACCCTACCCTGAGATTCTTGATGCCGGTGCGGGCCTTCTCCTTGGCCTCGATTTCCGCCAAGGTGCCCTTGCCGCCGGACATCACGTCCCGCAGGCGGTCGATCTCCTCGCTGTAGCCGGGGCGGATCATGCCGCCCTCCCGCACCGTGAAGGGCGGATCGTCCACGATGGCCCGGTCGATCTCCGCCACCAGGGGCGTGAGGTCGGGCATCGACTCCACCAGCACCCGCAGCAGGGCGCACTGGAAGGGCGCCAGGGCCGCCTGGAGCGCCGGCAGGGGCCGCAGGCCCGCAGCCAGCTGCCGGAAATCCCGGCAGGTACACGTGCCGGTGACGATTCGGGCCATGACCCGCTCCAGGTCCGTCACCTCCCGCAGGAGGCGAATCAGCTCCTCCCGGGCCACGGTGCCGCCCGCCAGCTCCTCCACGGCGTCCTGCCGCTTGCCGATCTGGGCCGGGTTCATCAGCGGCTTTTCCAGCCAGGCCCGCAGCAGCCGCCCGCCCATGGCCGTCTTGGTCTTATCCAGCACCCAGAGAAGGCTCCCCTTTTTCTCCCCGGAGCGCAGCGTCTCCGTCAGCTCCAGGTTGCGCCGGGCCGTCAGGTCCAGCTCCAGGTACCGGGCGGCGTGGGAGAACTCCAGCGTCCGCACATGGGGCAGCTCCGACTTCTGGTTGCGCTTCAAGGTGGTGAGGAGTGCGCCCGCCGCCTGGACCACCTGGGGCGCATCTGCCAGGCCCAGGTCCGTGAGGTCGCCGCCAAACTGGGCCGTCACCGCCACTGTAGCCGCCTCCAGGTCGAAGAGCGCCGCCTCGCCGGTCTCCACACAGCAGGGCACCCGGGTGCGCAGCGCCTCGGCCAGTGCCTCATCCTCCGGGGCCTGGCCGCCCAGCAGCAGCTCCGCGGGCTGGCAGCATCCCAGCTCGTCCACCACCCGCTCAATTCCCCGGGCGGCCAGCGCGGTGAACGCGCCGGTGGAGATATCGCAGAAGCAGGCGCCGTACTCCCCCGCTTCTCCATAAACGCAGGCAAAGTAGTTGTTCTTTCGCTCGTCGAGCATGGAGCTTTCCGTGACGGTGCCGGGCGTCACCACCCGCACGATCTCCCGCTTCACCAGCCCCTTGGCCAGCGCCGGATCCTCCATCTGCTCGCAGATGGCCACTTTATAGCCCTTGGCCACCAGGCGGGCGATGTAGCTCTCGGCGGAGTGGAAGGGCACGCCGCACATGGGCGTCTGATCCTCCTTCTCCTTGCCCCGGTCCCGGGTGGTCAGGGTCAGGTCCAGCTCCTTGGAGGCAACCTTGGCGTCCTCCGCGAACATCTCATAGAAGTCGCCCAGACGGAAAAACAGCAGGCAGCCGGGGTTGCGCTCCTTCATTTCCATGTATTGCCGCATCATCGGCGTCAGTTCCGCCATTGTTACCTCCTAACTAAGACAGGCCGGCTGGGGACAGCCCTCCGCCGCCGTCTTTACAGTAAATTACCGTGGCAGTCGCAGTTCTCCGGCAGCCGCCCTTCCAGGCTCCAGGTGGTGTGGCCGGTGATCTCCACCAGGACGAACTGGCCCACCAGGCTCTCGTCCCCGGAAAACCGCACCAGCCGCCCGCCCTCGGTACGGGCGGTGAGCAGGCCGTCCTCGGTGCCGTCCACCAGGACCCGCATGGTCTTGCCCTCATAGCTCCGGTGGATCTCTTCGGAAATGCGGTTCTGCGCCGCCACCAGCCGGTCAAACCACCGGTTTTTCTCCTGCCGGGAGACGGGGTCGGGCATCGTGGCCGCCGGGGTCCCCTTCCGGGGTGAATAAATAAAGGTAAAGAGGGCGTCGTAGCGCACCTGCTCGATCAGGCTGAGGGTATCCTCAAATTCCGCCTCGGTCTCCCCGGGAAAGCCGACGATGATATCGCTGGTCAACACCAGCTCCGGCATCACCTGCCGGCCATAGTCCACCAGGGAGAGGTACTGCGCGCGGGTATAGCGGCGGTTCATCTCCTTTAAAACCCGGTCGTTGCCCGACTGGACCGGCAGGTGGAACTGCTTGGCGATCTTGGGGCTGGCTGCCATGGTGTCGAAGAGCTTTTTCGTGGCGTCCTTGGGGTGGGAGGTCATAAACCGCAGCCAGAAGTCCCCGGGCAGCGCCGCGATCCGGGCCAGCAAATCGGCAAAATCCACGCCCAGCCCCAAGTCCTTGCCGTAGGAGTTGACGTTCTGACCCAGGAGCGTGATGTCCCGGATGCCGTGGGCCAAGAGGTCCCGCACTTCCGCGAGAATGTCCTCGGGCTTCCGGCTCCGCTCCCGGCCCCGGACGTAGGGCACGATGCAGTAAGAGCAGAAGTTGTTGCACCCGTACATGATGGAGACCCAGGCCTTCACGCCCGCCTTGCGCTGAAGCGGCAGCCCCTCGGCAATGGAGCCGGGGGAATCCTCGGTGGCAAAGATCCGCTTGCCGTTATCCAGGACGCTTTTCAGCAGCTCCGGGAACCGCCAGAGCTGGTGGGGATTGAAGACGCCATCCACATGGCGGTAGCTCTCACGAATCTTTTTCACCACGTGTTCCTGGCCCATCATGCACCCGCAGAGGAAAATCTTCTGACCCGGATGGCGGCGCTTGGTGTGGACCAGCGCGCCCACGTTGCCATAGACCCGCTGCTCGGCGTGCTCGCGAATGGCGCAGGTGTTGAGGACGATGACGTCGGCCCCCTCCTCGTCCTCTGCCATCACATAGCCGCACTGGGCCAGCATCCCGCGGATTTTCTCGGAATCGGCCTCGTTTTGCTGGCAGCCGTAGGTGTCCACAAAGGCCCGGGGCGTGATGCCGGAGGCCTCCCAATAGGCGCGGATCTCCCGGCAGTAGGCCGCCTGCTCCGCCAGGGCCTCCTGGGATATGGTAGTGGTCTTGGTGTCCAAGTCAGTCTCCTCCAACATACAGTTTGGTGATTTTGTTTGATACCATGGCGGCGCAGCCGGCATGGTATCCTATGTCATCTTTTTCGGTTGCCCCGCAGGGGCGAGAAAAAGGACTTAAAATCGCAGTATAATAGCCGCATTGCGGCTATTATACCACGGTTTTCGCCGCGATTCAAGAATCTTCCCCTGCCGTCAGCGTCTCCAGCAGCGCCAATACCCGGGGAATCTCCGCTTCGGACAGCTCCGCGTAGTTAAGCACGATCTCCCCCGGGGCCTTGGGCGCCGTGCCGGGAAACTGATAGCGCTCCAGCGGCGAGGCCGGCACGCCCGCCGCCTGAAGCTGCCGAGCCAAGTCCCCGGCGGGCAGCGGCGTCTGGAGCCTCAAGAGCATATGGAGTCCCGCCTCGTCCCCCAGCACCTGCACCCGCTGGCCGAACGCACAGCCTTCCAGCGCCGCGAGGAACTGCTGGCGCAGCAGCCGGTAGCGCCGCTTCATCCGACTGACGTGCTTTTCAAAGTAGCCCTCGTCGAGGAAGCGTGCCAGGGTGAGCTGCTCAAAGCTGGGGACGGTGCAGCTGTAAAACCCCAGCTTTTCCCGGTAGCGCTCCAGCAGGGCCGGCGGCAGGATGAGGTAGCTGATACGCAGCGCCGGCGAGATAGTCTTGGAGAAGGTGTTGAGGTAGATCACCCGCCCGGTGACATCCATGCTGGCCATGGTGGGGATCACCTTCCCGGCGAAGCGAAACTCGGAATCGTAGTCATCCTCAATGAGGAAGCGGTCCGGACGGCTGCCCAGCCAGGCCATCAGCTGCCGCCGCCGGGCGATGGGCGTGACGATGCCCGTGGGGAACTGGTGGCCCGGCGAAATGTGAAGGACGTCGGCACCCGAGGCGATCAAGCTCTGCAAGTCCACGCCGCTTTCGTCCAGCTCCACCGGGCGCACACAGGCCCCGCCGGCGCTATAGACCTGCCGGAGCTTCCGGTGGCCGGGGTTTTCCAGGGCGAAGACACACGTCCGGCCCAGGAGCTGCAGCAAGATATTATAGAGGTACTCCGCCCCGGCGCCGATGAGAATTTGCTCCGGCGGCACCTCCATCCCGCGGCTGCGGCGGAGCATTCCTGCGATGGCCGCCCGCAGCTCCGGCAGGCCCTGGCCCGGCACCGGACGCAGCAGCGCCTCGCGGCTGTCCAGCAGCACGGAGCGCATCAGCCGCGCCCACACCGAAAAGGGAAACTGCCCCGCGCTGGGCGAGGGCGCCTCCTGGGGCACCGCCGGCTCCATTTTAGGCGGCGGTACCGGCTGCGGCAGCGTCTCCAGCACCTCGGCATAGTAGCCGGACCGGGGCCGGGACTGGAGATAGCCCTCGGTCAGCAGCTGCTGATAGGCGTTTTCCACTGTGATGCGGCTGACGTTGAGATTTTCCGCCAGCGCCCGCTTGGACGGCAGCTTTTCTCCGCCGGCAATGACCCCGGAGAGCAGGTCTTCCTTCAGGCAGCGGTAGAGCTGCTCATAGAGCGGCACCGGCGACGCCGGGTCCAGCGCGTACGTTCGCATGGCGGTTGGCCTCCTGATTTCATCTCTTGCAGCACATTTTCCAAGGCCAGTATACTCCAACGCCGCCGGTTTCGCAAGGGCGCTCCCCTCCGGCGTCTTGCAACCGCAAAAAAGGGCCCGTTGCAAAAACAAAAAATACCAAATTGCAAAAAAACAGACTGGGTAGCCCAAAAAGGGTTGCCCAGTCTGCCTTTTTGCGTTAAGGTTAATTTGTGAAAACAAACC
>LBJMR02800__coassemble_2094_pt1 | contig 8757 bp, 10 predicted proteins | sample LBJMR02800__metabat2_low_PE_023 | metagenome-assembled genome bin LBJMR02800
GCTTGCGGCGGCTCTTGGCGCGGAGATGCGGCGAAACTCTGCGAGGCTTATTTCCCGCTTCCGGAGGTTTTTTGACACGCTCAGGCCGGGAATTGCAGTGCAATTCCCGGCCTCATTTTTATGTCAGTGTACCACCACCGGCGTGCCGATGGTGATGTTATCGTAGATGATCTTCATAGCCGCCTCCGGCGTATTGACGCAGCCGTGGGAGCCATCGTAGATGTATTTATCGCCGCCGAAAATGGTGCGCCAGGAGGCATCATGAATGCCGTAGGCCTGGTAGAAGCCCACCCAGTACTTTACGAAGACCCGATAGTCCGGGCCCGTCAGCCAGGCGTTGGGGGAATGGGTCTGCACCTGGTAGTAGCCCACCGGCGTATCGTAGCCGCCCTTGCGGCCCGTGACCACATCGGTGTGGACCAGCATTTCACCGTCTTTATAATAGGTCATCTGCTGCTTTTGGATGTCTACCTCCACATACGTGCCGGAAATGGCAAAGGGCTCACCATTTCGGGTACAGGCGTAGGGGGCTGAGACGGCGTTGAAGTTCAGCGCTGTCAGCCGCTCCAGGAGCTTGGCGCGGAGCCCCTCCTGATCCAGCATATAGGCGCAGCGGAGGAAGGAAAGAGGCTTGAGCCCCTCGGCAAAAGAGCTGAAGAGGTAGGGCGTGTCGGTCTTGTCAAAGGCAGCGGCCCATTGGGCGATCTGCGCCGTCAGCGCAGTCTCGTCCACCAGCAGTCGGCCCTCCGCATCCAGAGAGAGCAGCGGCGCCACCTCCAGCGTCTGGGGCTGGCCAGGGAGGTTGACCGTGATGGTCTTACCCTCGGTCTCCTCCCGGAGCATGGCGTTATAGTCAAAGCTGCCGTTTTCCACCGTGACGGCCGGCGGCTCATAGCAGTCGTAGTCCGTCAGCTCCAGCGTGGCGCGGCTGGGTCCGTCCTCCGTCAGCGTCATGCGGGAGAGAACGTCCTCCAGCGCCTGGGCCGTGATACCAACGCGAAGGGCGTTGCCCTGGACCTCCGGCTGGATGTGATAGGCGCCGTCGGCAAAATAGGCATAGGCATCCTGGGAGGGATGGCGCACAGTGGCGGACAGGTCCATCTGCACGGCGCTGGGGTCCAAGCCCTCCAGGGAAACCGGCAGCGGCGCCGGGTCCAAATGGGTCTCCTGCTCCCAGGAAAGGCGAGCCTTGGCGCCCAAAGCGGCAAAATCCTGGGGTGGGAGCTGTTCCAGCACGGTAAATCGGCTGCTGAGCGCCTGGCGTGTGGCATCAGCCACCCCCAATTCTTCCAGACTGTATACGCCCACCAATGTGCCGCCCTCGGTGACTTCCACCTCAGCGGTCTCCAAATTGGCCTCCAGGGCGGAAAAGCGGCTGTAGGCGGCCTTCTGTTGGCGGGTGATACTGTTCAGCGAAACCAGGAGCCACAAAAAAGCGCCCAAGGCTGCCAGCAGAATGAAGGCTGCCAGGGACACGAGGACCACGCGACGTTTCTTCATGGGAATGCCTCCGCTCTTTTCTTTTCTTCTTTAGTATACCAAAATCCGCCAAAAAAGCAACCGTCTTCGCCAAAAAGCTCCGGCGTTCCCGGGCTGCAACCGGCGGACAGAATCGGAAAAACCGACCCTAGAGCAGGGCCGGTTTTCTGTCGTACGGGATGCCAAGGCGTGAGAGCCACGCCGTTTGGCAAAGGTGCCTCCGGTTTACCGGCGGCGGTTCTTGGTCTTGCGGTCGGAATACTGTTTGAGGCCGGAGATCTTGCTGTCAGAATCGGCCATAAACTGCTTGAGCATATCGTCAAAGGACTGCGGCTGCCGTTCGGCAGGTGCGCTGGTCCTGGGACGCGGGGGACGGGTGTCGCTGCGGGGCCGCTCCCCCTGGCCTCTGCGGTCAGCGGGCTGGCGGGGCGGGGCGGGCTGAATGCGGCGAATGGAAAGATTGATCTTCCCATTGTCGAGGCCGATCACCATGACCTTGACGTCCTGCCCTTCGGTCAAATGGTCGTGGATGTCGTTGACGTAGGCATGGGTAATCTCCGAGATATGTACCATGCCGGTTTGGTTTTCGGGCAGCGAAATGAACGCACCGAACTTGGTGATCGACTTGACCTTGCCCTCTAAAATGGCTCCTACTGTTAGCTCCATACTCTGCTATTTTTCCCCCTAAAGAATTGCGCTAATTTCCAACATCATAGAAAATGATCTCACCCTTGGCCACCAGCCCCAGCTTTTGACGGGCCACGGCCTCCACGCCTTCGTCGGTTCCCAGGGCGTTGATGGCCTGCTGCAGCCGAAGATTTTCCTGCTCTGTGGCGTCGATGGTGGATTGCAGAGCTTCGGCCTGCGCCTCCTTCTCCGTGACCTGTGATTGCAGGCTCACCAGGGTAACGGTAGCGTATACCACCAGCACCAGAATCAGCAGCTTCGTCAGAAGTGACGAGCGTTTGAAGCGCATAAGCGGAACCTCCTTCGGGTGATTGGCACGCATCCTGCGCTGGATGCGCTTTACATAGTATTCTAACCCATTTTCTCCAAGTTGAAAAGTATTTTTTTGCAAGTTGTCGTAAAAAAATCAAAAATTTTGTCAAGGGGGAGAGGATCGCCCCCAAAACGGTGCCGACAGCCCGCAGGCAAGCCACGTAGCACCGCAGAAATGGCCGGCTGAGAAAGCCGCTCCAGAGCCCGCCGCCCAGTGCCATGGCGGCCAATGCGAAAAAGCGCAGTCTCCCATCTCCTGGGACCAGGGTGAAATACACCAGCGCCCAGGTCAGGCAAAGGCCAAAGACCAGATCCAGCACCCAGGTCAGCCGCGGCCACAGCCTCCTGGGGCCCCGGCACAGATCGTAGGCCACCCCCAGGGCCAGTCCCACCGCGACAGCCCAGAGAAACCGCGTCAGCTCCTGCGTGATCGGCTGTTCCATCAGCCAAAGAGCCGCGCCAGGAAGCTGCCGCGCTCCTGCCGCTGGTCCTCATACGTCATAGAATCCACCGTGCCGTCCACGTGGACCTGGCCGCCGTCCAGACTCAAAAGCTTCAAATGGAGGCTCTGCCCCCGAATCACCAACACCCCCAGCGTGGTATGCAGCACCACCATCGTCTCGTCAAAGCTCTCCACCTCCGTCACGCCCGTCAGTGTAAGGCGGGCACGCCCGTCCAGCGTCAGCTTGTGGGGCGTCTCCAGGGCTTTTTCTTCATATCCATACGCCATGTGGCTCATCCTTTCCGGTCATTTGGGGCTGTCCCTGCTTCTAAATATACGCGCCGCCGCCGGGGATATGCCTCAAATTCCCACTGCCCTCTCCAGATACCACACGCCCCCTCTCCCCTTGACTTATCTCGAATATCGAGATATACTGAAATAAAAAACTCGATATTCGAGATAAGGAGGCAGACGTATGCCGCGGCAGAAATTCCAAACGCTGACGGAGCAGATGTTTTACATTTTGCTCTGCCTTCGAGAGCCCTGCCGCGGCATCGACCTCTTTGACCGCATCCAGGCGCAGAGCAGCGGACGGGTCACAGTGGGTTCCGGCACCTTATATAACTTACTGGAGCAATTCCTGACCGAGGGCATGATCGAGGACCTGTCGCCGTCGGGACGCCGCAAGCACTACCGCCTCACCGCCAAGGGCCTGGCAATGCTGGAGGAGGAATACCGCCGCCTGTTGGTGCAGGCCCGGGATTTTGAAGCCGTATTTGGAAAGGAGGCCGCACCGTGAAGCAGAAGAAGCGCCGTATCGCGTTATTTCCCTTCTGCGGCCGCCGCGGGGGAGGCGTTTTGCGGCCGTTTCGGCCGCAAAACGCAAAACCCCGGAACCATCAGGTTCCGGGGCAGCTTGGAGCTGTTAGGCAGATTTGAACTGCCGACCTCGTCATTACCAATGACGCGCTCTACCGACTGAGCTATAACAGCATCTCGCAATCAGCTTCATTATTATAGCACAATTTTCTTCTGTGTCAAGCACTATTTAGAAAATTTTTGTCGGGAGCTATGTCGGCCAGCGGCATCTGGAATTACCGTATCATTCGAGGAAAAAAAGAAGAGGCCCTGCTCCCGCAAAGCCTCTCTCAGCGCTCGCTGATATGGGATTCTTCGCCGTCGAAAATCAGATCATCCAGATCCGGCTGGTTCTTGTACTTCAGCATACAATCACCTCCTTATCTTATTTTTGCTTATTATACTGCTGTATCGTCCAGAAAAAAAGCGAAATTTCGTGAAAGATTTGTGAACAATTTGAAAAGAGGGAGCAGCATGAAGCAAGTATTTCTCTTGGGGGACTCCATCCGCATGGGCAATCAGGGTACCACCGGCTATGAACCCTTCCTCCGTCAGAAGAGTCTGGGGGCATGGGTCTGCCACAGCCCGCAGGAAAATTGCCAGTTCGCCCAGTACGCGCTGCGCCACGTCCACCAGTGGGCCGAGGACTGCCCCGCCGGGGAGATCGACCTGGTGATTTTCAACTGCGGCCTCTGGGACGTGCTGCGGATGTTCGGAGACGACCCCCTCACACCGCCGGAGGTCTACGACCTGATGCTCCGCCGCCTGGTGGCCCGCCTGCGGCTCCTCTTTCCCCGAGCGGCGCTGCTGTTCCTCACCTCCACACCCACTGTGGAGGCCCGCTACACCGGCCCCAGCCGCCGCACCAACGACGACATCCGCCAGTACAACGCCATCGCCCGGTCCGTCATGGAGGAGCTGGGCGTGGCGGTTCTCGATCTCTTCGCCGTGGCCCGGGATTTTCCCCTCGCCTGGCGCCACGACCACGTCCACTATACCGACGCCGGCTCTCAGGCATTGGCCGACGCCATCTTCGCCGCCGGAACGGCTATTCTAAATACGGGAGAATGACCCGCCACGCCTCGATCAGCTTAGGCAGCGTCCAGGCAGCGTTGGCCGGACTGGTGGAGGGCAGCCGCGCCGCCGGGACGCCCCAGTCCCAGCCGGCCCGGCGGTACTGCTGAAACGCGGCACCGCCGTTGAGAAACACCGCCCCGATGGGCGCCGCCGAGAAAATGGGCGTCAGATCATTGGGCACCACGCCGGTGATGGAGCTATCCTGGGAGCCGGCGATCTCACAGCTGCCGATCACATCCCAGAGGGCGACGCCCCGCTCCAGCAGCATACGAGATTTCTCCTCCACGGTGCGGGGGACTTCTGTCTCCAGCAGGGCGGCCAGGACCCGCCAGAAGCGGTTTTGCGGATGATGGTAGAAGAACCGCCCCTCCCGGGACTTGACCGACGGAAAGGAGCCGAGAATCAGTATCCGAGACCTGCTGTCATAAAGCGGCGGGATGGGATGGGTGACGGGTTGAAGCGTCTGCATGGGATCACCTGCCAGATTTTTTCTTCATTGTACCCCGGGGCAGCAGCTCTGTCAACGCGCCGCCGCCCAAAAGCCCCGCCAGGGCCAAAAGTCCCAGATACACCCCCGCGGCCACAAACACGCTGTCCCAGCGGCTGGCGGACGGTACCAGCCAGTACACCGCCGCCGACGCCGCGGCCACGGCGGCCAGCCCCGGCCAAACCTGCCGCCAAGGGATGCCCGCGCCGGTCTCCTGCCAGAGCCGCCGGATGCTCAAATAAAAGTTGACGGCGTGGGAAATGAGAAAGCTGACGTAATACCCGGCAATTCCAAAGCGAGGCAGCAGTAAAAACAGCAGCCCCACATCCAATACGGATGTGAACGTATTCACGCGGACACAGTAGACCTGCTGGCCCAGGCCCTTGTGCATCCCGTCCACGATGCAGTCGAGGTACAGCATCAGCGCCGTGGGTGCGAAAAGCCGCATATACCGGCCCGCGTCGCCGCTCTGGTAGAGGAGCTGTCCCAGCGGCAGCGCCAAAACATAGAAAAACCCCGCCACTGCCGCCGCATACAGGCATCCCAGCCCCAGGCACCGGCTGACCAACCGCGCCGCCCGTCGCCGGTTTTGGGTCGCCCGGCAGCGGGCCAGCTCCGGCACCAGCACATCGGCCACGGCATAGAGAACGGTGCAGGGGAACATCAGGAGCGGAAAGACCATGCCGTGGATGGTGCCGTAGTCGGCCATGGCTTGGGTGTGGGACCCGCCGGAACGGGCCAGGCCCCAGGGAATCAGGAACTGCTCCAGGGTCCCCAGGCCGGAGCGGAGGTAGTCGTTGAGCGCCACCGGCACGGCAACGCCCAGCATCCGCCGACCCATCTGCCCGCCCGGCGCCTCTGCATCCGCGCTCCGCTCCATGTTCCGAAGCCAGCGGAGCAACATCCCAAATAGGACCGCCACCGAGCCCGCCGCCCCAACGGCATTGCCCGCCACGATGGCAGCGCAGGCATGGGCCAAGTCTCCGGCCACACCCCGGCTCAGCAGCAAAACCGTAAGCCCTACCGTGGCCAGCTTGTCGCCAATCTCCACGGCCACCAATCTGCGCACCTGGCCGCAGGCGGTAAAGCCTCCGGCCAAAATCATGCTCAGGCAGTTGAGCGGCAGCGTCAGCCCCAGCAGCCGCAAACTCGCCACGGCCCGGAGATCCTTGACCCATGTAGCTGCCAGATACTCCGCGCCTGCCGCCATCCCCGCGCCCACCAAGCCGCTGAGCAAAAGTCCCACAGACAGGCACCAAAACATCGCCCGGCGCACGCCGCCATAGCGCCCCAGACCGTATTCCTCCGCCGAGAGATAGAGCGCCGCCACCTTGAGCCCCGACGTCCCCAGGGTCAGAGCGAAGAGATTGACCGTCATAATGAGCTGCAGCAATCCCACACCGGCTGCGCCCACCTGGGCCGTGAGATAGATCTGAAAGAGCATACTCACGCCCCGCATCAGCAGGTTGGCCGCCGTCAGAAGTCCCACATTTTGCGCGATGGTTGGCGCCGTGCCCATGGACATCCCTCCCCACCCCAGCGTATGCCGCGCCGTTGTGGAAATATGCCCAGGCGCTGGATGTCCGGTGAACAAAAGAGCCCCCGGCGCCGCGTGAACCGGCGCCGGGGGCTTTGAAAGCTATCGCTTAATTGAGCTTGAACGTGTAGTAAACCGCGGCGATGAACTCCACCGCGATGGCAGCGAACATGGAGTAATAGGCGAAGAGGCTGCCCAAAATCAGCACGGCAACCGTGCAGAGAAGCCACAGGCCGTTGACCGCCAGGATCAGGAACGGGGCAGAGCCCTTTCCAAAAATCCGCACCTTCTGGCCAAAGAGCTGGAGCGTCCCGCCCTGTCTGCCGGCCAGAATTACCACCAGGGTGCTGCCCACCAGGATCACAGCCAGCGCCACCAACAGGAAGATGGCGCGAGGAGGCCAGGCAAAGCCGCTGCTGAGGCAGTAGTAAAGGCCGCCGGCTGTCACCGTGGAGAGGGAGAAGAGGAAGAACTCCCAGCGGTAGAGCTTTAAGACGATATACTGAAGCGCCAGTGCGCCGCAGAAGAAGTAGAGGAAGGGAAAGCCCTCCGTCCAAGCCAGGCGCATACTGAACCCCGTGGCCGCAGCCAAAATTCCCACCGCAGCAGGCAGGGGCATCAGCATCCGAACCACGCGATTTTTCACCAGGGCGCATACCACCAGCGCCGCAACTGCCAGGACGACGCCGCCCAGGGCAATATAGAGCGTGCTGTCATAGAGTGCCGAGAAGCCGCCCACCGTAGCGTAGTATGCCCGCAGTGAGCGCAGCGCCAGCAGCGCACAGCACAAAAGCACCAGGGCCGCCACCACCTGGTAGGCCGCCGCGTCGTCAGATTTCTTCTTCAGCAGCTTTGCGGAGGAAGTATCCTTTTTTGTTGCCATATCGTAATCAGATCCTTAATCTTGAGATAATCTCACGCCAGCTCATCGGCGGCGTACATCAGCGCCGACAGGGCGCAGAGCGGGGCCGTCTCGCAGCGCAAAATCCGCGGCCCCAGGGTGCAGACCGCCATGCCAGCGGCACGGGCCTGGGCCACTTCGTCCTCGGTCAACCCGCCCTCCGGGCCGGTGAAGATGGCGGCTGAGCGGATGGCCCTTCCCTCCCACGCACGGCGGAGGGAGCATTGCCGCTCATTTTCATAAAAGAGCGCCGACCAGTCAGCCTGGGCGGCACGGCACACTGCCTGATCGAAGCTGTCCAGGGCCAGCACTTGGGGGATACGTCCCCTGCCGCTCTGCTCCGCCGCGGAGGCGGCAATCTTCTGCCATCGCTCCAGCTTCTTGGCCAAAGACTTACCATCTGGCCGCGAAACGCTTCTGGCGCAGGGAAACGCCACGATTTCAAAGGCCCCCAATTCCGTGGCCTTTTGAATCACATGCTCCAGCTTGTCAGCCTTGGGAAAGCCCAGATAGAGGCTGACCCGCAGCGTCGGTTCCGTGCAGGAGGGCATGGATTGCTGGACGGCCAGCGTCAGCTGACCGGATTGCAGCGAAGAAACCGTGCAGCGGTAATCCGTGCCGGCGCCGTCGCAGAGGGTGACTTCCTCGCCGGGCGCCAGGCGCAGCGCCTTGGCGTGGGCCGCCTGCTCCCCTTCCAGCGTCACCAGATCGCCGACCAGGGCGGAAGGCGGCACAAAGAAACGCGGCATTCCCATCCCTCCGAGCCGAAAAAACAGATGTGGACGATCGCCTCCTCATGTCGAAAGGCAATCGTATCATGTATTATATCAGAGAAACAGTCCGGGTGCAACTAAAAATGTTGGAAATACGCCCGAGCGTTTTTGAATTTTCTGTTGACAAACCAGATTGGGAAAGATATAATATACAGGCATTCAGAAATGCGAGAGTGCTGGAATGGTAGACAGGCACGTTTGAGG
>LBJMR02800__coassemble_2202_pt1 | contig 8452 bp, 7 predicted proteins | sample LBJMR02800__metabat2_low_PE_023 | metagenome-assembled genome bin LBJMR02800
AAACGGAGCGTATCTGTACAGATGCGCTCCGTTAACTGTTTTACGGATACCCGCCGAAAGCGCGGGGCCGCATGGCCGGCGTCTCTCACTCTTTCATCAGCTTCCGCCGGGCAATGTTGATGGTGCCCTCCTGCATGGAGCTGATCCACTGGAGGCTCTTTCCGCAGCCCAGCGCCACGCAGCTCTCGGCATTGTCGGCCACCATGCAGGGGATCTCGGTGCGGTCGTGGATGACGCGGTCCATGCCCCAGATCAGGCTGCCGCCGCCGGTGAGGACGATGCCGTTCTGGGAGATATCGCCCACCAGCTCCGGGCTGGCCTGCTCCAGCACCGAGAGGATCTCGTCCACGATCAGCCGGGCCGGGCGCGACAGCAGCTCCAGCATCTCCGAGGAGCTGATGAGGACGTCCCGGGGCAGGCCGGTCTTCACGTCCCGGCCCTTGACGGTCATGGAGACCTCTTCGGGCCGCTCGGAGACACAGCCGACGGTAATTTTGATCTCCTCCGCCGTGGTGAGGCCAATGACCAGGCCGTGGCGGCGGCGGACATAGGTGACGATGGCCTCGTCAAAGGTGTCGCCGGCAATCTTCATGGAGGAGGAGACAGCGATGTCGTTGAGGCTCAGCACCGCGATATCAGTGGTGCCGCCGCCGATGTCCACCACCATATGGCCGTTGGGACCGGAGAGGTCCAGTCCGGCACCCAGGGCAGCGGCAAAGGGCTCTTCAATGAGGTACACCCGGCGAGCGCCGGCCTCCATGGCCGCCTGGATGACAGCCCGCTCCTCCACCTCGGTGACGCCGCTGGGAACGCAGACCACAACCCTGGGCTTGACCAGGGAGTAGCGGATGATCTTTTTCAGAAACTGCTCGAGCATCTTCTCCGTCATCTCATAGTCGGAGATCACGCCCTGGCGCAGGGGCCGGACGGCCACCACATTGCCGGGCGTCCGGCCCAGCATATTCCGGGCCGCGGCGCCCACCTGGAGGACCTTGCCGCTGACCTTGTCAATGGCCACCACCGAGGGCTCCCGCAGGACGATGCCCTGTCCCTCGGCGTAGACCAGCACATTGGCCGTGCCGAGATCGATTCCCAAATCTCGAGAGAGTTTTAACATGGATTCACCTACTTCAATCTATTGAAACGGCCGGCGGCGTTCAATGCTGCGCCGCGCCGTCTTTATGATCTGTTGCAGCAATGGCGGCGCAGACCAAATCCGCGGCGCCCGCCAGCCGTAGGACCTGGCCGCACGCGGAGAGCGTCGCGCCGGTGGTGATGATATCGTCCACCACCAGGATTTTGGCCCCGGAGACCGGCGCGCCGGGCAAAATCCGGTACACACCCAGCACGTTGGCCCGGCGGGCCGATGCCGACTTGGTTCGGGACTGGGGCGGATTGTGGCGCACCTTTAATAGTGTAGGCCGGACTTCGGCCTCCAATTCCCGGGCCAGCGCCCGGGCCAGCAGCTCCGCCTGGTCGAAGCCCCGCTGCCACCGCCGCCGGCGGCTGCAGGGCACCCAGGTGACAAAGTCATACCGCCCGGCCAGTTCGGCCCGGACCCGCACGGCCATCCACCGGGCAAACTGCGGGATGTAGGCCCGAAGGCCCTGAAATTTCATGCGCAAAATCGCGCCGCGGACGGGCTCCTCATACGAAAACGCCACGGCGCAGCCGGAAAATCCCGGCACCTTCTCCGCAGCACCCTCCCACTCCGGCAGCGCCGCCAAGCAGTCGTCGCAGCACCAGCGGGCTGAATCCGGCAGGAGCCGCCGGCAGAACATACACTTGGGCGGGAAAAACAGCTCCAGGAGCCACTGCATCAAGGCGCTCACGGTCCCACCCGCCCCTGGAGGCGCAGCTTGAGGCCGCTGTAGCGCCGGGTCTGCCGGTCATTGTGGGTCATGGCGGCGATGACGTTCTCGTCCCCCACCGCGATCAGGAGCGACTTGGCCCGTGTGACAGCCGTATAGAGAACACTGCGGGTCAGCAGGTACGAAGACCCCGGCCACGCTGCCAGCACCACGGCCCGGTACTCGCTGCCCTGGCTCTTGTGGACCGTCATGGCATAAGCCGGCTCCAGCTCCGGGAGCATGGCAAAGTCGTAGACGGCCTCCCGGTCGTCGAAGGCCACGGTCAGCTGCTCCTCTGCCAGAGAGATAGCCGTGATCCGGCCCACGTCGCCGTTGAAAATGCCGGTCCCCTGGCTTCCGTCCGGTTTCTTCCATAGTATATCATAGTTATTGCGAATTTGCATCACTCTGTCGCCCTCGCGGAAGGAAAAATCGCCGCTGGCCTTCTCCCGCTTGTCCGGCGCCGGGGGATTGAGGACGGCCTGGAGCAGCTGATTGAGCCGCCGGGTGCCGCACTCCCCCTTCCGGGTGGGCGAGAGGACCTGGATGTCCGCCGGGTCGATGCCCATGTTTTTGGGCAGCCGCCGGACACAGAGGTCCTGGATGGTCTCCGCCACGGCCTGGGCCGTGACGCGCCGGAGGAAGAAGAAATCCCGGTCCTTGCTGCCCAGCTCCGGCAATATGCCCTGGTTGATGGCGTGGGCATTCATGACAATCAGGCTCTCCTGGGCCTGGCGAAAAATCTCGGTCAGGCGCACCGTGGGCACGATGCCGCTGCGGATCAGGTCCGAGAAGACGTTCCCCGGCCCCACCGAGGGCAGCTGATCCGGGTCGCCCACCAGCACCAGGCGGCACTTCCTGGGCAGGGCCTGCATCAAAGCCTGCATCAAGGGCAGGTCCACCATGGAGGTCTCGTCCACCACCAGAGCGTCGGCCTTGAGGGGCGTGTCCTCATCGTGGAAGAAGCACAGAGCGCCGCTCTCGGTGTCAAACTGCGCCTCCAGCAGCCGGTGGATGGTGGAGGCCTCCCGCCCGGTACACTCGCTCAGGCGCTTGGCGGCCCGGCCCGTGGGCGCCGCCAGCAGCGTCTTTCGTCCCAGCTTGTCGTAGAGCCGGAGAATCCCGGCCATGGTAGTGGTTTTGCCGGTGCCTGGCCCGCCGGTGACGATGACGACCCGATGCTCCGCCGCCGCCCGGATGGCCTCCAGCTGCTGGGGCGCGTAGCGAATGTCGCTCTCGCGCTCCAGCGCCTGGAGCAGCTGCTCCAGCTGGGCCGGATGCTCCGGTGGCTGGGAAGCCATCTCCCGCAGCCGCTGGGCCAGGTAGACCTCTGCCTCATGCAGTTCCGGCAGATAGCAGGCCTCCAGCCCGGCCACCTGCTCCGTCTCCAGCCGCCCGGTCTCCGCCAGCGCCGTGACTGCCTCCTCCACTGCGGGCAGCGGCAGGTCCAGCAGCGACGCCGTGGCCTGGGCCAGCTTGCCCCGGGGGATGAACACATGGCCCGCCGACTGGTTATAGCTCAGCTCGAAGAGGACGCCGGCCTCGATCCGCCGGGAATCGTCAGCCTCCACCCCCAGCTCCAGCGCGAAGCGGTCCACCAGGGCAAAGGATGCCCCGAAGTAGGGCTGGGAGAGCATATACGGGTCCTCCCGCACCGCGTCCACCGCCAGCTCGCCGTAGGCCCGGTAGAGCCGCAGGGCCAGCGCCGCCGGGAGGTGATACCCCGCCAGGAACTCCATCAGCCGCCGCATTCCCACCTGCCGACGGAAATTGTCCGAGATTTCCCGGGCTTTCGAGAGCGAAATCCCAGGCACCTGGGCCAGCAGCTCTGGCTCATTCTCCAGCACCTCCAGGCTCTTTTCCCCGAAGGCCGCCACGATTCGCTGGGCCGTCTTCTCCCCCACGCCCTTCACGGCCCGGGAGGAGAGAAAGGCCAAAATCTCGCTGCGGCTCTCCGGCATGAACCGCTCCAGCACTTCCGCTTCAAACTGCTTGCCGTAGGAGGCGTGGGCCGTCCAGTGGCCGGTGATGGACAGTCGCTCCCCCACTGCCGTCATGGGAATGGTGCCCACTACCGTGACGGTCTCGCCGTCCTGGGTCAGAAGCCGCAGGACCGTATAGCCGTTTTCCGGGTTTTGAAACACCACCGCTTTCACGGCGCCATAGAGGATTTCCTGCTCCATTGACCCATCGCCCCCTTCTCTTTCGTATTATGGTACAACAAGCCGGCCTATTTTGCAACTTGCCCCGGCGGATTTACGCCGTCCAGATATGTGGAAAGCTCCGCCAGAGCGCAGTAATCCAGCCAGGCGTAGCGCGCGCAGAGCAGCTCCGCCACCTGCCGGCCATGGGCAGTGAGGCCACAGTCCACCAGCGCCAGCCGTCCCCCGCTGACGCGCCCCTCCCGGAGCCAGCTGTAGGCCCTGACGCGGTACTCCAGCTCCCGCCCGTCGCCCCGGACAAAGCAGAGCGTCACCATATTCCGGCCAAACACCGGCTGGAGCAGCAAGCCCAGCAGACACCAAAGCACCAGCGCCACGCCCGCCGCCGCCAGGAAAATAAGTATGAGATCCAGCATCCGCGACACCTCCTGGCCCCATACTATGCACGCCCAGGCCCATTGGCAACCCGCGCCCCTGTTCGAGAAACTTGTCGTGAACAGCAGGAAGATTAAGCTGGGAAGGATTCGTTTGGGATACGATATCCGGTACCGGAACGAAGGCAGGAGGCGCTGAAATCAATTCACCGTATTCCGCAATGCGCAGGCGCGTCCGCTTTTAGGCGCAGCGTTCAAGTTTCAGCGTGTCGAAAAAGTATTTTCGCCCCGTTGCCCTCCGTTTTTGCAACTTCAAAAAGTTGCAAAAACGACATTATTGAACGCGCAAGGGGTCTTAACCCCTTGTACACATTCCCCGCTGCTCTGTCACACAAGTTCTCAGCGAGGTTTCTCGACAGTCTGCAAGTTTTTCTCACGTCGCTTTTCATCTTTTCCGCTTTTCCGCAGCGAATGAAATATAATCTGCAGCGGCCGTCAGCATATCTCTTCGAGTTTTGACGCAATTTCTTCGGAAGCCAGTTCTTCCCAGGGAAAATCCGCCGGCGGCAGACGGCTGAAGGTCATGGTTTCCCCCGTTTGGGGGTGCGGGAACCGGATGCGCCAGGACCACAGTCCCAGCCGCCCCGCCTTTCCGCCGCCGTAGCGCCCGTCGCCCGCCAAGGGCAGGCCGCGGCTGGCAAACTGCACCCGAATCTGATGGGTGCGTCCTGTAAAGAGCTGCACTGCCACCAGGCTCCGCGTCCCGTCGCCGGCCAGCACCCGATAGCTGAGCCGCGCCTCCCGCACGCCCTTGCGCTGCCGCGTCACCACAAAGGTCTTGTTGCGCCGCTGGTCGTGGAAGAGGAGATCCGTCCACGCACCTTCCGGCTCCGGCGGCGTCCCCTGGGTCACGGCCAGATACGTCTTCTCCAGCTGGCCGTTCTGCACAGCCCGGCTCAGCGCCGCAGCGGCCCGCTCCGTCAGCGCATAGACCATCACGCCGCCGGCGGCCTGGTCCAACCGGTGGATCGGCCAGACCTGCGCCGCGCCCAACGCCGCCCGCAGCAGCCCCGGCACGCTCTGCGCCCCGGCATCCTGTGAGAGCGCCCCCTGGGGCTTGACGCAGACCGCCAGATCATCGTCCCGATATAAAACATCAATACTTCCCATTCCTGAGTTCCTCCCCGCAGCGGGCCGCGTTTCCTGATTTTTCTGTATCGTATCACAACCGGCGGCAGAATACCATTTGCATTTCCGCCAAACCTTGTTATAATGGGAACTTGAAACTACTTTGAAGTGAGATGAGACGATGAAAGAGAAAGATTTTCAAAACTGGGGCGTTATGCGCATATTCCTCTCCTATTTCGGCCCGCACAAAAAGCTCTTTATTTTGGATATGTGCTGCGCCTTTGTAGTGGCGCTGGTGGACCTTTTATACCCGCTGGTCTCCCGGGCGGCCATGTACGATATGCTCCCCAACCGGGCCTACGCCACCTTCTTTACGGTGATGGTCATCGTGGTGCTGGCCTATGTGATCCGGTCGCTGATGCACTTCGTCATCACCTATTGGGGCCACACCTTCGGCATCCGGGTGGAGGCGGACATCCGCCAAGACCTCTTCCGGCACCTCCAGACCCTGGGCTTCGACTTCTTTGACCGCAACCGCACCGGCCAGCTGATGAGCCGTCTCACCTCCGACCTCTTTGAAGTGACGGAGCTGGCCCACCACGGCCCCGAGGATCTCTTCATCTCCCTGGCCACCATCATCGGCGCGCTGGCGGTGATGTTCTCCATCGAGTGGCGTCTGGCGCTGGTGGTGAGCCTGCTGATCCCGGTGTTCATCCTGGTCATTATCTCCCGGCGGCGGAAAATGGGCGAGGCCTCCCGGCAGGTCAAGGCCAAGATCGCCGTCATCACCACCGAGATTGAATCCTCCCTCTCCGGCATCCGAACCGCAAAGGCCTTCGCCAATGAGTCGGTGGAGTTTGCCAAGTTCTCCGCCGCCAATGACCGCTTCCGCGTCTCCAAGCGGGCCTTCCACAAGGAAATGGGCATTTTCAACGCGGTGATGGAGTTCTTCCTCTCCATTCTCTCGGTGGCAGTCATCGCCGTGGGCGGCTGGCTCATTATGAATGACCAGATGAACTACATCGATCTCATTACCTTCAGCCTCTATATCAGTTCCTTTATCTCCCCGGTCCGCAAGCTGGCCAACTTTGCCGAGCAGTACGCCGTAGGCCTGGCGGGCCTGCAGCGCTTCACGCAGATCATGCGCACCGAGCCGGAGCTGCGGGATGCCCCCGGCGCCAAGACCCTCGCGGATGTCCGGGGCGAGATCACAACCGATCATGTGGACTTCGCCTATGAAGGCGACCTGGACGTCCTCCACGACGTCTGTCTCCACGTGACGCCCGGCGAGACCATCGCCATTGTCGGTCCCTCCGGCGGCGGCAAGACTACCCTCTGCCAGCTGATTCCCCGGTTCTACGACGTGACTCACGGCTCCATCTCCATCGACGGGCTGGACATTCGGCAGGTGACGCAGCAGTCCCTGCGGGAACACATCGGCGTGGTGCAGCAGGATGTCTTCCTCTTCGCCGACACCATTTTGGAAAACATCCGCTACGGCAAGCCAGGCGCCACCATGGACGAGATCATCGACGCCGCCCGCAAAGCCGAGATCTACGACGACATACTGGCCATGCCCGACGGCTTTGACACCTACGTGGGCGAGCGGGGCACCCTCCTCTCCGGCGGGCAGAAGCAGCGCATTGCCATCGCCCGGATCTTCCTGAAGAACCCGCCGATTCTCATCCTGGACGAAGCCACCTCCGCCCTGGACACCATCACCGAGGCCAAGATTCAGTCGGCCTTCGACGCGCTTGCCAAGGGCCGCACCACTTTGATCATCGCCCACCGCCTCTCCACCATCCGCAACGCCACGCGGATTTTGGTCATTGAAAACGGCCGCATCCAGGAAGCGGGCACGCACCAGGCATTGATGGAGAAAAACGGGATTTACGCCAATCTCTACCTGACCCAAACCAAGCTGCGTACCTGAACCGCCGTTTTTTCCGGCTCGCGATAGAAGAACTTACCACGCAGCCGCCGGGATATTTCAAAATTGCCGGGGAACTCTATTGTTGCGGTACCCAATCAAACCATTTAGGAGATGGAAGTATATGAAGAGCAACAATCAGATCAACATTCCCGAGGCCCGCGAGGCCATGGACAAGTTCAAGATGGAAGCTGCCCAGGAAGTGGGCGTGGACCTGAAGCAGGGCTACAACGGCCACCTCACCTCCCGCGAGGCCGGCTCCGTCGGCGGCCAGATGGTCAAGAAGATGATCGAGGCCTACGAGAGAAGCCTGTAAGTACCCATCGCACCAGGGGATGCTGCAATCGCAGCTTCCCCTGGTTTTTTGTTTCTTTCTTCGGTATAATGAAATAAATGCCGCATTTGAAAGAAAGGAGCTATTCAAACCATGTTTGAAGGGAAAATCGCCGTGGTCACCGGTGGCGCCAAGGGCATTGGAAAGGCCATTTCCCAGGAATTTGAAAAGGCCGGTGCAAAGGTCTGCGTCATCGATTTACTGCCCAACGACTATTTTGTGGGGGATTTGGCCGATCCGGCCGTATTGGAGGCATTTGCCGGGAAGGTCATCGCCGACTATGGCCATGTGGACTATCTCATCCACAACGCCCTGCCTCTCATGAAGGGGCTCGATCAATGTACCTACGAGGAATTCAACTACGCTTTGCGGGTGGGTGTTGCCGCGCCCTTTTATCTGACCAAATTGTTTGCGCCGCATTTTGCCCCCGGCGCCGCCATTGTGAACATCTCCTCCTCCCGGGATCGGATGAGTCAGCCCCAGACCGAGAGTTACACAGCCGCCAAGGGCGGCATCTCCGCCCTGACTCACGCCCTGGCTGTGAGCCTCAGCGGCAAAGTGCGGGTCAACGCCATCTCCCCCGGCTGGATTGACACCACCGGCGCCACCTTCTCCGGCGCCGACGCCTTGCAGCATCCCGCAGGCCGGGTGGGCTGCCCGCTGGACATCGCCAA
>LBJMR02800__coassemble_2204_pt1 | contig 8446 bp, 6 predicted proteins | sample LBJMR02800__metabat2_low_PE_023 | metagenome-assembled genome bin LBJMR02800
ACCGGGGGTTCTCGCAGAAGAAGCCCTTGGGGCTCTCCGTGACCTCCCGGCCGCATCGAGGACAAGTCCCCACCACCGGGCGGTTGGAGGGGAAGAGATACTCTGCATCCTCCACCGGCGTAAATTCTGAAACCAGTCCCGTCACCATCTCCTGTACTTCCGAGAGAAAGGCCTCCGGTTCCAGCAGCCCGTCCTCAATCTTTTGGAGCGACCACTCCCACTGGGCGGTCAGCTGGGGTGAGCGCAGGGGTTCGGGCAGGATGGCAGCCAATGCGCTGCCGCTCTGGGCGGGGATCAAAGTGGCGGCCTGGCCGTCTTTTCCCTTGACCCGCTGGACAAAGCCTTGGCTTACCAGCCGCTCCAGAATCCCGGCACGGGTAGCCGCCGTTCCGATTCCACGCCGCTGGGCGTCCTCTGGCTGATCTTGGCGTCCGGCCTGCTCCATGGCGGCAAGCAGCGACGCCTCGGTGTAGTGAGCGGGCGGCTTTGTCACGCCCTCTTTGACTTCCGCATGGTCTACAGACAGCTCTTGCCCCTGGGTCAGCAGCGGCATCGTTTTTTCCTCCTGCGGCTGGTATTTTCGCCAGCCCGGATGGGTGGTGACGGTACCCTTGGCCGTGAAGCAAGCGCCGCAGCAGGAGAGAGTGACTTCCGTCTCCTTCCGTACCCAGGGCGGAGACACCGCCAGCAGCACCTGGTGTGCCACCAGCTGCAAGAGCTTCAGCTCCGGCGTGGGCAGCACTGACAGATCGGCTGCACCGGCGCTTCGGGTGGGCAGTAGCGCCGTGTGGTCGGTGACTTTCCCGTTGCAGCAGACTTGCTTCTCGAGAATGGCCTCGGGCGGGTCTTCTTCGGCAATGGCCGCACAGAGCTGCGCCAGCTCTGGAACACCGCCTGCCATATCCTCGGTCAGATACCGGCTGTCGGTCCGGGGATAAGTGAGGAGCTTCTTTTCATAGAGGCTCTGGGCGTAGTCCAATGTCTGCTGGGCGGTGTAGCCCAGCTGCTTGTTGGCCAGCCGCTGCAAGGCCGTGAGATCCAACAGCGCCGGGGCGGTGCGCACCTGCTCCGTCTCCCGCAGTTCCTCCACCACTGCTGTCTGTCCGGCGCACTGGGCAGCCAGAGCTTCTGCCTGTGCCTGATCCATCTTTTCTGACTGGAATACAACGCCCTCGCACGTCAGGCAGACCCGGTAGAAGGTCTCCGGCTTGTGTCTGGCAATTTCCTGTTCCCGATTGACCACCATGGAGAGGGTGGGCGAGATCACCCGGCCAATGACCAGCGTCCGGTGGTAAGCGGTGGAAAAGAGCCGGGTGGCGTTGATCCCCACCAGCCAGTCGGCCTGGGCGCGGCAGAGGGCAGCTTCATAGACGCCGTTGAAGGCCAGGCCGGGGCGAAGGTGGGCAAAGCCCTCCCGAATGGCCTCGTCCTCCATACTGGAGACCCAGAGCCGCAGCATGGGCTTGGTACACTGCGCCAGATTGTAGACATTGCGGAAGATGAGTTCTCCCTCCCGCCCGGGGTCGCAGGCATTGACGATCTCGGTCACGTCTGCCCGATCCATGAGGCGGCGCAGCAGCGCCATTTGCTTCTGGCTGCCGGGCAGCAGCTGGTACTGCCAGGTGGTGGGCAGAATGGGCAGGTCAGTCTTGTTCCATTTCTTGTACTTGGGGTCGTAAGCGTCGGCGTCAGCCAGCCCCCAGAGATGGCCGAAGCACCAGGAAATCAGATAGCCCCGCCCCTCCAGGTAGCCGTCCTGACGGCCTTTTACCCCCAAAACACTGGCATATCGCATTGCAACTGAGGGCTTTTCAGTTACGATCAAACGCGTAAGCATTCCTCCAATCTGTTTTCAATCTCTTGTTTTTTGGAAATGGCGGGGGCAAACACACCCCGCCATAGGTTATTGTTCTTCTTCGGTGTTTTCCACATTCTCCACCACATAGGCCTCGTCATCGTCCTCCGGCGGACGGGACGGGGCTTTGCCCTTGCGGCGCAGCAGCTTTACCACGAAGACCGCGCCGCCGGCCAGGATGACCAGCAGCAGGATCACGGCGGCAACGGCGCTGGAGGAATCGTCTTCCGGCTCCTCCACAGGCTGCTGCACCTCCGGCTCGGGTTCCGGTTCCGGCTCCGGCTCCGGCTCCGGTTCTTCCCCCAGACAGGCGGTGAGATCTGCGGTACAGACCGGACAGGTGGTGTCAATCTTGCCCACCTGGCATCGCTCCCGGCAGCTGCACAGGGGCGGTGCCTGCTCCTCCGGTTCCGCTTCTTCTTCGCCCACCAGGGCGGCCAGGTCGGCGGCGTCCACCAGGTTCAAGAAGTAGGTCTGGTACTGCTCCTCTTCCTCGTTGACCGGGGAATCGTAGTCAATAACCAGGTAGAACACCGTCCCATCCTTGGTTTCCAGCGTCACAAACTGCTTGTTGGTGGCCTTGTCGTAGAGGAGATCCCGTGTAATGGCATTGCCTTCACTGGTGAAGCCGGTGCTGGGTTCCGGGGTTTCGGCTTCCTCTTCTTTCTCTGGGTCTGCCTGGGTCTCCGGCTTCGGCGTCGTCGTCACCGGGGGCGTTGTGGTGGGCTGTTTCTGCGGGGTACTCTGCTGCTCCGGCTCTTTTTCCGGTTCGAACTCCGCCGGGCAGTCCAAAGGCTCCGGCTCGGGCAGGCAGTCCACGGTGGCAGAGGCAGTGGCCTTGGTGCCATTCTCCCGGGTGGCCTGCACCTGGACGGAGCCATTCTCATAGACCGGCAGCGTCATGGATTTCGCATCCTCCAAAACCCAGGTGAAGTCATACCACGGCTCGCCCGGCACTTTGACCAGAATGGAGGTGTACACCTCGCTGCCCAGGGTAATGACAGCAACCGTACTGTCCTGCCCGGTCTGGTCGATCTCCACTGAGATCTCCGATTCCTTGGCAGAGACGGGACACAGCAGACTGGCCGCCAGACATAGTGCAAGGAAACAGACCGTCAGACGTTTACCCATGCACATTCCCTCCATTTAGATTGTCCAGCACCTGCGCCAGGGCTTCCGGCGTCAGCTTCAGTTCCCGGACAATTCCGACGATCTCCACGTCCTCCAGCTTGACGATTTCCTCGTCCATCTGCCGGAGCCTTCCCTGGATCGTCTGGAGCTTTCCCTGGAGCTTCTCCCGTTCCTGCCGCAGCTTCTGTAATTTTTGATTCAATCTCATTCCTCCTATGAAATTCTGCCATACCCATACAGGTGACTTGCCCAATAGGGCTCTGTCACCGAGGCGTAGGATATGGGGTCGCCGCAGTGGATAAAGCGATGGTTGCCCACATAGATCCCCACGTGGGACACTGGCACCCCTGCGTCATAGGTGCCGGTGAAAAAGATTAAGTCGCCGGGCTTGGCATTGGCCGTAGACACCGGCGTGGTGGCATCATAGAGCCCCTGGGCGGTGGTGCGTCCTATGCTCCAGCCGTTGCCGCAGTTGTTGATAACCCAGCAGACATACCCCGAGCAGTCAAAAGAGGTGGAAGGACTGGAGCCGCCCCAGACATAGGGGAAACCGAGATATTTCTCCGCTTCCTCGATCATGTTGGCAAAGACCTCATCCTCCAGCGCTTCCGGGGGAATGTCGTAGTCCTGGTAGCTGCCGGTGATGTACCGATCCACATAGGGAGAGTCGGGATAGAGTTCCGGCTTGCTGCCCAGCACAGCCATATACCCGGCGTAGGCGGCCAGCTCTTCTTCCGTCAGCAAGGTGGCCGTCAGCTGCTCCAGTGGAATGGCCTCCAGCGTGACGGTGCAGGTTTCGCCCCGCACTGTCCAGGAGAGGTCATACTGCGCTGCAAAGATCTCTTCCAGCACATCCTCCACCTCGTCGGCTGTCCAGGCGCCCTCTACCATGGCCGAGACCATGGACAACAGGACATACGGGTCATGCCCGATCTCGTCCAGATCATATTCATAATCTTCATAGTCCGGGTAGGTTTCCTCGAACTGGTCGATCTCGGCCTGAAGCGCCTGCTCCATGTCACAGTACATGGCCTCGGCCAGCCGCAGCTCGGCGTCCTCACTGGCATAGGCCGCCGTACTAAGACCAGACACCGCTCCCTGCATGACCACGGCGCAGGAGGCAAAGGTGCTGAACAGGATGCCCACCATGGCGGCCACGCCCAGGAAGATGAGGCAGGTCTTTCGTTTGCCATACACCCAGAGCGCCGCCTTTTTGACGCCTTCCGCCGTTTTCTTGGCAGCAGCCTTGGCTCGGTTCGCCGCTGTAGCTGCCCGTTGGCGCTTGGCCGCCGCATACCGGCGCTGGATGACCTTTTTCTGCGCAGTGGTGGAGGCGGTGCGTTCGGCTCGGACTGTCGCCCGGTGCTTTTGGAGCTTCCGGTGCGCCGTGTGGAGCAGTACCTCGGCGGTTTCCTCACCCTTGTGGGCGCTTTCCACGCCTACGTTCTCCTGCTCCACCCGCCGGATCTCCCGGTGCGCCACCTCTCCCGGCAGCGCCTCCACCGTATGCACGAGCTTGGACGGCGGTCTGGGCTTTTCATGGCGCAGCTTGCTGCCGTTATTCCCCATGGGCAGTCAGCTCCATTTCCTGAGGTTTGGTGGTAAGTACCCGATACAGCTCCGTATCCTTGGGGAAGCGATCTACGAAAGGCACGATGACGTTGCCGTAGAACAGCAGTCCCTCGCCCTCACCGGAGTGGGTCACGTAGCTTAGCTGGTGGGGCGAGATGTTCAGCTGCTTGGCCAGAATCTGCCGGTCTCCGCCTGCCTGGTTCATCATCAGAACGAAGTCGGAGTTCTCGAAAATATTCTCAACTTCCCGAGATGAAAGCAAATCTTTGACGTTCTGCGTGATACCTGTCGGAATTCCGCCCCACTTCCGGAAGCGCTTCCAGATCTCTACGCTATAGGCTGCCGTCTGCTCTTCCCGCAGCAAAAGGTGGAATTCGTCAACATAGACCCTAGTATTCTTATGGGCATAACGGTTGACGGTCACACGGTTCCAGATCTGATCCTGCACTATAAGCATCCCAAGTTTTTTGAGCTGCTTGCCCAAGTCCTTGATATCATAGCAGACCAGGCGGCTCTTCACGTCCACGTTGGTGCGGTGGTTGAAGACATTCAGCGAACCGTTGACGTAGATTTCCAGGGCGGTGGCCAGAACCTGTGCTTCCGGCTCGGTCTGCTGGCGCAGAAGATCATAGAGGTCGCCCAGGATGGGCATGGGCGTGTGTTCTGGGTCGATAAGATACGCCTGGTACACCATCCGCACGCAGCGGTCAATGATGGTCTTCTCCACCGGCTTGAGCCCCTCCTTGCCGCCGACAATCAATTCGAACAGCGAGAGAATGAAGTCTGATTTCAAGGTGAGGGGGTCATCTTCCTCGGAGTAGTTGAGGTTCAAGTCCATGGGGTTGATATAATCCCCGCTGGTGGGGGCGATCTTCACCACCTGGCCGCCCAGCCGGGACACCAGGGGGAAATACTAGGCCTCCGGGTCGATGATAGCGATATCGTCGTCGGTCATCATAAAGACGTTGGCGATCTCCCGCTTGGCGGCAAAGGACTTGCCGGAGCCGGGGGTGCCGAGAATCAGCCCGTTGGGGTTCTTCAGCTGAGACCGATCCACCAGGATGGGGTTATTGGAGAGAGCATTGCGGCCATAATAGAGCGCCCGGCTGCCGTCCTGAATCAGCTCTTGGGTGGTGAAGGGGACGAAGATGGCCGTGCTGGATGTGGTCAATCCTCGCTGGATCTCGATTTGGTTCAAGCCCAGGGGCAAAGAGGACATCAGCCCTTCCTCCTGCTGGAAGTCCAGCCTCGTGAGCTGGCAGTTGTACTTCTGGGCGATACCGGAGGCTTGAAACACGTTGTTTTCCAGCTGCCGTTGGGTCGCGCCGGTGTTCAGTACCAGGAACGTCACTAGAAACATCCGCTCATTGCGGCTCTGGAGATCTTGCAGGAGTTTCTTCGCCTCGCTGCCGTAGGTGGCCAGGTCGCTGGGCAGAATCTCCATATCATAGCCTGCCCGCACAGCTTTCTTCTGCTCTTCGATTTTCGATTTGTCCAGGTCAGTGATCTTCCGTTTAATGGTCTTGATAGCCTTGATCTGATCCAGAGACTGAATATGCAACGACACCACCAGGGGGCTGTCCATGTCCAGAAAGTCGGCCAACAGCCGGTCGCTCATCTCCGGGGCGAGGATTTGCAGGAAGCTCACCGCTCCCTGGAGATTGCCCATGGAGAAGCGCCGTCCGGTGCGGAACACAAAGGAGCTGGGCGCGATATAGTCCTTGGTGGAAGTGCCGCCGGTGGGCAGCCACTTCCAGTCAAAGGCGAAGGGTCGAGGTGCATCCATGTGGAAGAGATCGTGCATCAGCCCCAGACGCTCTTTGCCGTTCAAGGGGAAGGCTGTAACACCCAGCCGCTTGAAGTTCCCAAGGATGTCGGTCTCGATGCGATCCAGCCGGGGCTTGGCTGTACGGATGCTCTCTGCCTCGATGCCGAAGGTCAGATACTTGGTCTTCTGAAGTCCCCGGCTGCCCTGGGACACCTGAGCCTTCAGAATGGAGAGGTATTCCCGGCGGATCTCGTCAAACTCGTCCCCCTGGAGTGACACCCGGAGGCTATTGGTCATAGCCTCCTGCCCCACCGGGAGATTGAGGAAGGAGAGCTGGAAGTGGATGGAGCTGTCAAAGTAGTTGAGAAAATCTCCCCAGCCTTCAAAGATAGCCGTCTTGTCCTCATCCTGGTTGAGCTGATAATTGATATCCAGGAATTGAATGGTCTTGGTGTAATACTGCGCTGCCACGCGGCAGATGCCGTCCGGCCACATCCGCTCGTAGGGGATGCTCTCTTGGGCGGATGTCTCTTTGCGGTCAGAGCGGTTGGCTCTGGCAATGGCGGTGTCGATGCGCTTTCTCTGGCTGCGGGTGAGATAGGGCGGACAGGCGTCGGTATCCTGCCGGGGGCGGGCGCGGCGGTGAACTGCTTCAGCGATCCTGGGCAATGCGCTCCACCTCCTCCCACAGCTCCGCCTGGCGGATCAGGGCGGCATAGGCGTTGTCGGTGCGGTACGGCCGGACGTGGGGACGCAGCACCATAACTTTGAGGATGCTTCCCACCACCTTCTCCAAGGGCTGGCCGTTTCGCTCATACATGGCCAGCAGGAAGAAGGGCAGCATCAGGAGCATCATCACCATGGCCGCTGCCGTCGTCCCCAGGGGAACCCGGAGTAAAAAGTACAGCGGCACGCCCACCAGGGCAGCCGCCCCAAAGCAGAGCAGCTGCCGCTTGGTGAGGTTGAATGCGATTTTGGACTTGACCTTGGTCAAGTCCTTGGGTACAGGTACGTATGCGATACAAAATCCTCCTCTCGAATCAATGCGCTCCGAACAATGCTTTGCTGAGGCTTCCCGTCTTGAAGAGCGTAAAACAGAGCAGGACGGTATAGCCCATGCACGACCACATGGCGGCGCTCACATCGGCCTGGGCGGCAATGCCCTGCACCAGCACGGCATAGATGGCCACGCAGATGATGATGAGAAATGCCTGGAAGCCCAAGGCCAGCAGCGTCCTTAAGTAGTTCTGCCCCATGCCGCCGAACTCCCGTCCCATCATGGCAGCCATGGGAATGGGCGCAATGGAGGACACGAGATAGATCTCGATCATTCTGCCGAAGGTAATGAGCATGATGAGAAGCGCCAGCACCCGGAGAGAGATACTCACGATGATGCTCTGGAGCCACAGCCCCAGGAGCGGTCCCACGTCCATAGCCTCCAGCTGTCCGGCCAGGTCGGGGATTACCGTGTCCAGATCAATGGCCGTGTCGGCGGTGATGATGCCAGCGCTTTGATTGACCACGTGCTGGGCGACGTCAAAGACGGCCATGACGATGTTCCAGGTGTTGGTGACGATGAGTACCGCGCAGAAGGTCTTGAAGATCCACTTGAAGAAGATCCAGGTCTCGAAGTCGTGCAGATTGTTCTTGTCGATGATGAGCTGGATCAGCTCCATGCACATCACGAAGGTGAGGAGGATGCCCGCAATGGGGACGATGACTGTCTCAGAGAGGGTGCGGATCATGTTAAAGATGCTGCCGTTCCAGGCTTGGGGCGTCTGTCCCACCTGGGTGGCAATGCCCGAGACCTCCTGGTTGAGAGAGTCGAAGAGTCCGGTCAGATTGTTGGTGATGCCGCTGATGAGCAGCTCCTTGAGCCAGTTATTGATGGCGTCAAGCAGAAAGTCCATGGCTTACCTCCTCGTCGGCCTCCCGGCACAAACCGGGAGGCGAAATCCAGAACATACTCACCCGAGCAAGCCGGAGAGCAGCGGGATCAGGGTAGTGCCAATGAGGGCGACACCACCGCCAGCCATGAGCTGCTTGATGCCTTGACTCTTTGCTTATGTGCGATAAAGAAGTAATAGAAGTGTAAAAAATTTTGCCGTTCCTATCCGGCA
>LBJMR02800__coassemble_2674_pt1 | contig 7451 bp, 3 predicted proteins | sample LBJMR02800__metabat2_low_PE_023 | metagenome-assembled genome bin LBJMR02800
TTTTGGTGCAAAGGGTATTATGTAGATACGGTGGGAAAGAACACAAAAGCCATAAAAGAGTACATAGAGAACCAGCTAAAGGCAGATAGAGAAAGCGATCAGTTAAGCATATACGATCCGCGCGACCCGTTTACGGGTAGCAAGTAACCCTATGCGTGGCTGGCAGGCCAACTCATAAACGCACTTGTGCGTTGCCTGTAATTTAGGGCTATGCCCGAAACTGAAATACCCCCCGCTTCGCGGGGGGATCATTATTGTTCTGCAAGCCAAGACCGGGCAGCGCCGTCAGGGGCTGCCCGGTCTTTGTTTGGGATGCATTTTGCAGTGGTTTACTCCAGGTGGAGATACCAGGCAAAGCCGTAGGGATACAGCTCCACATGGTCCAGGGCGTCCGCCTCTCCACCGTAGACCAATTCCTTGTAGGGACCCTTCTCCCAGCTGGTGGCTGAGGCAAATTCCCGGCTGAAGTTGAAGAAGGCGATGAGCTTGCGGCCCTGGTACCACCGGCCAATGCCCAGCACATGGGGGTTGCCGGTGTCGAAGGTCCAGACGTCTGCCCGGGTGTCAAACACCGGCTCCGCGGCCCGAATCTCCTCCAGATGGCGCAGCCCCTGGAACTGCTTGCCCTGGCGCGTGGTCTCGTCATGGCGCATTTCTGCCAGATCCCACTGGAAGTTGCCGCGGTGGAGGTAGCGGCTGTCGTCCCACTTCTCGCCGTCCTGGTGGTAGGAGTAGTCGTTGAGCTGGCCCACCTCGTCGCCGCTGTAGAGGACGGGGATGCCGCTCTGGGTCAGCATCCAGGCGTGGAGCATCAGGTCGCAGGCCACGGCCCGCTCCAGCTTGGTCGAATCCCGCTCAAATTCCGCGGCTTCGACGCCGCAGAGAGAGGCGGTGGTGCCGCACAGCCGGGCGTCGCCCAGGCGGGGATCGTCGTTGTAGAGCTCGCCGCGGCTGTTGCTGCCGGGGAAGCGCCCGGTGAAGTAGTCGTTGAGGTACTTCTTGTGGGGCACCTCGGCAAAACCGAAGCGGCCATAGAGCCAGGGATAGTCCAAGCCCCAGCCGATGTCATCATGGCAGCGGAGATAGTTGAGGAACAAAAAGTCGCGGGGCAGGGCGCAGACGCTGTTCATCTGGTGGCGCAGCAGTGCCACATTGCCGGTGGCCAGGGTGTGCCAGGTAGTGGCCATGGTGGTGACGTTGTAGAGCATATGGCACTCGGGCTTCTCCGGCGTGCCGAAGTAGGGGGCCACCTTGGCCGGCTCCATGACGACCTCGCCCAGCAGCAGCACGCTGGGGCAGACGATCTCGGCCACCATGCGCATCATCCGCACCAGGGTGTGGACCTGGGGCAGGTTGCGGCAGGTGGTGCCCAGCTCTTTCCAGATGTAGGGTACTGCGTCGAGGCGGATCACATCGATGCCCCGGTTGGTGAGATAGAGGAGGTTTTCGGTCATGTCGTTGAAGACCGTGGGGTTGGCGTAGTTGAGGTCCCACTGGTAGGGATAGAAGTTGGTCATGACCACCTGTTGGGCATCCTCCAGCCAGGTGAAGCTGCCGGGGGCCGTGGTGGGGAAGACCTGGGGCACGGTCTTTTCAAACTCCCGGGGAATGTCCCAGTTGTCGTAGAAGAAGTACCGATCCCGGTAGCCTGGCTCTCCGGCCCGGGCCTTGCGGGCCCACTCGTGATCCTCGCTGGTGTGGTTCATCACAAAGTCCAGGCAGAGGCTCATGCCCTTGGCCCGGCAGGCGTCGGCCAGATGCTCCAAATCGTCCATGGTGCCCAGCTCCGGCTGCACCTTGCGGAAGTCAGCGACGGCATAGCCGCCGTCGCTGCGGCCCTTGGGGCTCTCCAGCAGGGGCATCAGATGGAGATAGTTGACGCCGCACTCGCTGAGGTAGGGGAGCTTCTCCTCCACCCCGCGGAGCGTGCCGGCAAAGGCATTGACATAGAGCATCATGCCCAGCAGATCCCGGCGGCGGTACCAATTCGGATCGGCTTCCCGCAGGGCATCCTGGGCGCGGAGGCCCTCCTTGCGATCCGCCCAGCAGCGGCGCAGCATGGAAATAAAGTATTCAAAGGCGCCCATGTCGTTGTGGTAGAGCTCGCAGTAGAGCCACTTCAGCTCGTCATAGTGCCGGGCCAGGCGCCGTTCAAAGACATCGTCCTTGGCGGGAGCGGGCGTTTTGACGGGAGCAGCTGCTTTCGCGGGGGTGGACTTTTTGGCAGGCGCGGCGGCTTTTGCGGGAGCGGGTTCTTTTACGGGAGCAGCGGCTTTTACGGGAGCGGGCTCTTTCATGGGAGCAGCTGCTTTGACGGGAGCGGGTTCTTTCACGGGAGCAGCCGTTTTCACGGGAGCGGGTTCTTTCATGGGAGCAGCTGCTTTGACGGGAGCGGGTTCTTTCACGGGAGCAGCTGCTTTGACGGGAGCGGGTTCTTTCACGGGAGCAGCCGTTTTCACGGGAGCGGGTTCTTTTACAGGAGCAGCCGTTTTCACGGGAGCGGGTTCTTTTACAGGAGCAGCCGCTTTGACGGGAGCGGGTTCTTTTACGGGAGTGGCGGTTTTCACGGGAGCGGGCTCTTTCACGGGAGCGGGCTCTTTCACGGGAGCAGCCGCTTTCACCGGAGCAGCGGCTTCGGCAGAGACATTGACAGGCTTCTCGCTGGACGCCGCCTTTTTTGCCGGTGCATGTGCGGCCTTGGCGGCAGTCTTTTTCTTTTTCTGAGTCAACGGAGATTCCTCCTTGTCATAATGATTGGCAAATGAATAATTGGCTTATGAAACGGTGGTCATATCGTCAATGGGCCCGGAGAAGCTGCCCCGAAGGCCGTAGACGACGTGGCTGAGGACGTATTGGCCGTGGTTTACGAAAATTTCCACCAGATTGGGTTCTACATAAATCTCCAGGGGGCAGCACGGAGCGGAGATGGGCGGAGTGCTGGCGGTCATCCGGTAGCCGGGGATTTGGTCGAACACTTGGCTGCGATCTGCCGTGACGGCGCCTCTTTCCCGGCGGATTTGATAACCGAAGAGGTCCAGGGACGCGCCTTCTGGGAGAGAGGCCAGGATTCGCAGCGGCATTGTGGGCCGCGGGGAAGACACCGGCTGGGTGAACTGCGCGACCACCTGGGGGTGGGGCCGGAAGAAAACGCGCCCGTTCTCCCACTCCGCCACCCGGGGCAGAGACATCATCCCACGCCAAGGACCGCGGCCGTCGGCCTCGCCGCGCACCGCTTGAGGCATCCGCATCCAGCCGATCAGGACGCGGCGGCCTTGGTCGTCCAGCGTGGACTGGGGCGCGTAGAGATCCAGGCCCCAGTCGAGATACGTGAAGGGCGCCAGAAGCCGGAGCGTACAGGTGTCCTCGGCAAAGTCCGCCGGGGCGTACATGGTCTGGTCGGCATACGGAAGGCCATCCTGTATCACTCCCATGGGTGAACCCACCAGCAGGTAGCTGCTGCCCAGGGGGAAGAGATCGGGACACTCCAGCATCGATCCAAAGGACGGATCGGTATAGCTGTTGGCGTAATTCCAATGCGTGCCGTCCCCGCTGCGATAAAAGAGAACCTTGCCCTGCCCCTGGGCTTTGCTGCCCAGGATCATGTAGTAGCCGCCGTCCGAGGCCCAGACCTTGGGGTCGCGGGTGTCGGCGGCGTCGCCCAGGGCCGGGTCCTCCAGCACAGGGATGATCTGCCGCTTGGACCAGTTGTCAAAGGTTCTGCCGTCCGGGGAGACGAGCATGGCCTGGCTGGTCTGCAGACCTCCGCCGCGGGCCAGATGAATATCCTCCGGCTCTTCCGCCAGATAGCGCACCGCAGAATAATAGAGATGCAGCTTACCGTCAAGTTCCAGGGCGCTGCCGGAGAAGACGCCGTTTCGATCGTATGCTTTTGAGGGAAACAGCGCGATCCCCAGGTGCGTCCAATGGACCAGATCGTGGCTGACGGCGTGGCCCCAATGCATGGTGCCCCAGCGGGGGGCGTAGGGGAAATGCTGATAAAACAGGTGATATGCCCCGTGAAAATAGAGAAACCCGTTGGGATCATTGATCCAATTCCCCGGAGCTTTCAGATGGAGAAAGTCGGTAATCATAGAACACCTTCTCACAAAATAGGCGCCGGCGGAATGGCTCCGGCGCAAAATCCATTGCGCCGCTGGAGTGTCTGCTGCCGGGGCGCATATCATGCCGGGCTGCAACTCGTTCCATGAAACGACCATTTGGCCGGCACAGCAAAATGGAACCGGTTACGTTCCGGTTTATTGTAACACTCATGAGGAGAGCAGGTCAACTGCTTCCGGCGTAAAAAACGATTTTTGTCAATTCTGTACCAATGGGCTGGCGCCAATAGAGCCGCGCTTCCAAAGACGGGTGGCTGCCATCTTGCGGTTGCGTCCGGCGTGGCTCTTTGCTATAATATTGTCTACTGAATAAACCGCTGCGCGGCTGATTTGTGCGGCAAAGCCCGTGTAATCCCACAAAAACAGTACCTTTTGCTGTTTTAACCAAACGCGGGAGACATATAAGTTGCAGATTTCCAAAGAAGGGCCATTCTATGGAGATAAAAAAGAACGCTACATACGGCGATATTGCCAAATACACCAAGTTCTCAAAAACCACGATCTCCCGTTATTTCAATGACCCCGACACGTTGGCACCGGCCAGCCGGGAGATTATCGCCAAAGCACTGGTCGACCTCGACTATCAGGAAAACAAGGTGGCGCGGATTTTAGCCAACGGCCAGACGGAATTCATTGGCGTGATTGTGCCGGACTTCTATCACCACTTTTTTTATGAGATTCTCAACCGTATTCTCGGAACTTATGAGAACAATGGCTATAAATTTCTGGTTTTTGTAGGCAACAAAAAGGGGGAGATGGAGCGGCGGTACATCCAAGAGCTGATGGCCTACCAAATCGAGGGGTTGATTGTCCTCAGCCACACCCTCCCTTCCCAGGAATTGGCCGAACTGCAGATTCCCGTCGTCACCATTGAACGGGAGGACCAGTTTGTCTCCAGCGTCAACACCGATAACGAATTGGGCGGCCGGCTGGCTGCGGCGCATCTGGCGGAGCTGGACTGCGACGTGCTGATTCACATCAACTCCCATTCCTCGGAAGGTATCCCGGCTTACGACCGCGTCTCTGGCTTCTCCCAATACTGCCGGGAAAACGGGCTCCGCCATCAGGTGATCATTCGGCCTCTGGACGTCTCCTATGAGGCGGACAAGCAGACCCTGACGGAAATTCTGGAGCAAGTGGAGGCGCAGTATCCGGGCCAGCGGAAGGGAATCTTTATTTCCAACGACACCTTGGCCAACGGCTTTTTGAATGTCTTGTTCCACAAATTCGGCTGCCTGCCGTCCACATATCGCCTCATCGGCTTTGATGACTCCCCGGCTTCCCGGGCGGCAGTTGTGCCCATCAGCACCGTGGGTCAGCGGCTGGAACAGTTGGCGCAAGAGGCCATGGCGCTGCTGTCCGACCAAATCCGGGCAAAGAAAAGCGGCGCTGCTTCCAGCGCCCCCGTACATCGGGTGGTGGAGCCGGTGCTGATCCGGCGGGATACCACTGCCGGCTGAGTTGTGCCATATCACAGAGAACCGCCCCTGCCAGATGGCAGGGGCGGTTCTCTGTGACTTTATCGACTTTATCAGCCTTCTTCGGCCTTCTTGGCTTCTTCGATGATCTTGGCCTGGTTCATCTGCGGCACTTCCTCATAGCGGACAAACTTGAGGCTGTAGGAGCCACGACCCTGGGTCATGGACCGCAGATCGATGGCATAGGAGGACATTTCGCCCATGGGCACTTCAGCGTCCACCACCTGCTGGCCGTCGCCGGTGGGGGTCATGCCCATGACGCGGCCCCGGCGCTTGTTGAGGTCGCCGATGATGTCGCCCAGGTTAGCATCGGGGATGTAGACCTTCAGCTCGCCGATGGGCTCCAGCAGGGTGGGGGCAGCGGTGGGGATGCCTTCCTTATAGGCAATGCCCGCGGCGGTCTGGAAGGCCATATCGGAGGAGTCCACCGGATGGTAGGAGCCGAAGTACAGCGTAGCCTTCAGGAACACCAGGGGATAGCCGGCCAGGACGCCCTTGCCGATGCAGTTGCGCAGGCCCTTTTCGACGGAGGGGATGAAGTTCTTCGGCACGCAGCCGCCGACGGTCTCATCGGCAAAGACGAGGTCCTCGGTCTCGGTCTGGGGCTCGAAGCGGATGTAGACGTCGCCGAACTGGCCGTGGCCGCCGGACTGCTTCTTGTGCCGGCCGTGGACCTCGACCTTTTTCTTGATGGTCTCGCGGTAGGCAATCTTGGCGGGCCGCAGTTCAGCCTCCACCTTGAACTTGCTCAAGAGCTTGGAGCAGATGACGCCCAGGTGGATATCGCCCACGCCGGAGATGATCATTTCCTTGGTCTCGGTGTTGGTGCCGAAGCGGAAGGAGGCGTCCTCCTCGTTGAGCTTGGTGAGGCCGGCGGCGATCTTGTCCTCCTGGCCCTTGACCTTGGCGTAGATGGCCATGGTATAGCAGGGCTCGGCGTATTCCATGGGCTTCAGAGCCGTGACCTTACCGGCGAGGCCCAGGGTGTCGCCGGTCTTGACGCTGCCCAGCTTGGTGGCGACGCCGATGTCGCCGCAGCAGACTTTTGCGGTCTTCGTGAGGCTCTTGCCCTTGGCGAAGAAGATGTTGCTGAGCTTTTCGGTGGAGCCGGTGCGGGCGTTGACGACGCTCATGCCCTCGGTGATATCGCCGGAGATGACCTTGAAGTAGGAGTTTTTGCCGAACTGGTCGGAAATGGTCTTGAAGACGAAGAGCGCAGGGCTGCCCTTGGGATCCAGCAGCAGCTCGCCGCCGTCTGCGGTCTCCATGGCACGGCCCTCCAGCGGGTTGGGGCAGAACTTCACCAAATATTCCATCACGCGCTTGCTGCCGTAGCCGGCCAGCGCGCTGCCGCAGAATACCGGCGTGATGGACCGCTGACGCATACCGTCTTTGACGCCCTGAATGAGTTCCGCCTCAGTGAAGGGCTCCTCCATGAAGAACTTCTCCATAAATTCCTCGCTGGTCTCGGCCACCTGCTCGGAAAGCTCTGCCAGGTACTCGTCGCAGCGGGCCTCTGCCTCGGGAGTCAGCGCCGCGGAATTGCCTTCGGTGTCCCGGGCGGTGCGGCTCAGGAGGTCCACCAGGCCGACGCACTTGTCGCCCTTCATCATGGGGAAGATCAGCGGCACGACGGTGTTGCCGAAAGCGGCGCGCATATCGTCCACGACCTTGTAGTAGTTGGCGTGATCCTCGTCCATCTTGGAGATATAGAACATAGTGGGCAGCTTGGCGTCCTTGAGGGACTTCCAGGCCTTCTCGGTGCCGACGGAGATGCCGCCCTTGGCCGAGAGGACGATCAGGCCGGCGTCGGCCACGCGGAGGGACTGGACGATCTCGCCGGCAAAGTCGAAGA
>LBJMR02800__coassemble_3335_pt1 | contig 6398 bp, 1 predicted proteins | sample LBJMR02800__metabat2_low_PE_023 | metagenome-assembled genome bin LBJMR02800
AGACCATGGACCCGAGCTTCGAGGCCGAGGAAGTGAAGATCTTCGGCGAGATGTTTAGAAAGGGCTACATCTACAAGGGCCTCAAGCCCGTCTACTGGTGCCCCAAGGACGAGACCGCCCTGGCCGAGGCCGAGATCGAGTACCAGGATGACCCCTGCACCACCGTCTACGTGAAGTTCCCCATGCACGACGACCAGGGCAAGCTGGGCCACTTCGACCACAGCAAGCTCTTCTTCGTCATCTGGACCACCACCATCTGGACCCTGCCCGGCAACCTGGCCATCGCCCTCCATCCCAGCGAGAGCTACGCGCTGGTGAAGGTCCCCTCCGGCGAGGTCTATGTCATGGCCGAGGCCCTGGCGGCCAAGGTCATGGGCGTCGCCGGCATCGAGGGCTACGAGATCGTCGAGACCCATCCCGGCGCCTTCTTTGAGAATATGCTGGCCGACCATCCCTTCCTGCCCAAGACCTCCCGGCTGGTGCTGGCCGACTACGTCACCATGGACTCCGGTACCGGCTGCGTCCACACCGCCCCGGGCTTCGGCGCCGACGACTACCAGACCTGCCTGCGCTACGGCATGGAGATGGTGGTGCCCGTGGACGACCAGGGCCGCCACACCGACTACGCCGGCAAGTACGCCGGCCTGAAGACCGAAGAGTCTAACCCCATCATCCTCGCCGACATGCAGGAATCCGGCATGCTGCTGGCCAGCGAGGAGATCGTCCACTCCTACCCCCACTGCTGGCGCTGCAAGGGCCCCATCATCTTCCGCGCCACGCCCCAGTGGTTCTGCTCCGTGGACGCCTTCAAGGACGAGGCCGTGGCCGCGTGCGACAACGTCAAGTGGTTCCCCGGCTGGGGCAAGGACCGCATGATCGCCATGATCCGCGAGCGCAGCGACTGGTGCATCTCCCGGCAGCGGCGGTGGGGCCTGCCCATCCCGGTGTTCTACTGCAAGGACTGCGGCAAGCCGGTCTGCGACGAGGTAAGCATCCAGGCCGTCTCCGACCTCTTCGCCGCCAAGGGCTCCAACGCCTGGTATGAGCTGGAGGCCGAGGAAATCCTGCCCAAAGGCTACGTCTGCCCCCACTGCGGCGGCAAGTCCGGCTTCACCAAGGAGGAGGACACCCTGGACGGCTGGTTCGACTCCGGCTCCACCCACTTCGCCTCCATGAAGAAGGACCAGGGCTTCTGGCCCGCCGATATGTACCTGGAGGGCCTGGACCAGTACCGCGGCTGGTTCCAGTCCAGCCTGCTGACCTCCGTCGGCGCGCTGGGCCAGGGCGCTCCCTTCAAGGAGTGCGTCACCCACGGCTGGACCGTGGACGGCGAGGGCAAGGCCATGCACAAGTCCCTGGGCAACGGCGTGGACCCCGAGGAAATCTTCAAGAAGTACGGCGCCGACCTGCTGCGGCTCTGGGCCGCCTCCGCCGACTACCATGTGGACGTCCGCTGCTCCGACAACATCTTCAAGCAGCTGAGCCAGAACTATCTGAAATTCCGCAACACCGCCAAGTACTGCCTGGACAACCTGGTGGACTTCGACCCCAACCACCTGGTCGCCCCCGCTGAAATGCTGGAGCTGGACCGCTGGGCCGTCACGTCCCTCAACGGCCTGATGGAGCGGGTGGAGCAGGCGTACCGGAACTATGAGTTCCACGTCATCACCCACGCCGTCAACGACTTCTGCGTCGTCACCCTGTCGGCCCGGTATCTGGACATCATCAAGGACCGGCTCTACTGCGACGGCAAGGACTCCCTGTCCCGCCGCAGCGCCCAGACGGCCCTGTTCCTGATCCTCAACGCCATGACCAAGCTCTTCGCGCCGATCCTCTGCTTCACCTGCGACGAGATCTGGCAGGTGATGCCCCACCGCACCGCCGACGACGGCCGGAACGTGCTCCTCAACGAAATGGAGAAGCCCTTCACCGACTACGCCCTGGATGAGGCCGCCATGGAGAAGTGGGACGTCCTCTTCCAGCTGCGGGGCGACGTCAACGTGGCTCTGGAGGCCGCCCGGAATGAAAAGCGCATCGGCAAGGCCCTGGAGGCCCATGTGACCCTGGCCGCCTCCGACGATGCCGCCAAGGCCGCTCTGGAGGCCGTCTCCCATCTGGAGCTGGCCCCGCTGCTGCTGGTCTCCTCCGTCGAGGTGGCCGACGCTGCCGAGGGCGTCTCCGGCGCCGCCTTCCCCGGCCTGACCGTGGCCGTCTCCGAAGCGAGAGGCGCCAAGTGCCCCCGCTGCTGGATGCACTCGGAGCAGGCCAACGCCGAGGGCCTCTGCCCCCGCTGCGCCGCCGTGATAAAGACCATCGAAGTGGAGCTGTAAGCCGAAATACACTGTACCGGGACGGGGACACCCCCGCCCCGGTTTTTTCTCGCCCATACGGCGGGATCGTTTGACGCGCGTGCTCGGAGATCGCGGGCAAGCGGGCCGATGTGGGCATCGGCCCCTACACCCCGCCAGCTCCGTCGCCGCCCGCCTGCTGGCGCTGCCCGACTGCCCGCGGCCCACGTACCGAGGTGAGATTTTCGCCGTAGGGACGCGCATGGCGCGTCCGTGCTGCGTCAGCGGCCTCTCGCGGCGGGTTGGGTGGCGGCGCAAGGCCGTTTGCACCGTTGCACCACCGTCGCCGCCGTAGGGGCGGCCCCAAAGGCTCCCCTTGAGGGGAGCTGGCGCGCGTAGCGCGACTGAGAGGTGTCACGGCGGCCTTCTGCCTCTGCCGCAGGCGCGTGGGGATCGCCACCAAGCGGACGCGCAATGCGCGCCCCTACTCCCAGTGCGTTCGACGAAGGCGCTCCGGCGGTGCAGGCCAGGCGGGCGGCTGATAGCCGCCCCTACAGCAGAAGCGCACACCGGTGCGTTCAGCCATCCGCTCAGATATCGCAACCCAACGGACGCGCGATGCGCTTAATCTACGGCCGGTGCGTTCGGCGAGGGTGCTTTGGGTGTCGATACCGAGCGAGCCGATGTGGCCCGCAAGGGAGCGCCGCCAGTGCCGGTTCGCCTCGCCCCGGCGTTTCATAAAGATTTAATATTTGGGGGCTATGATATTTAAAATCCCCTTGATAGGATATACTTGCAAGAAGCGATATACTTTTTCATTTCCCCCTCTCTTTTTATATGAAAGAAGCGCCGTTGGTCTGGTCAACCAGCGGCGTTTCTTTCTTGCGCGCCGCCCCCCGCGGACAGGAAGTTTTTCCCCTGCGGCGGACGGAGGCCGGTAAGATACAAATTGGATGCCTGTCCGTGGATAAATGACAGTATCGAACGTGTCGGAAAATATTTTCCCAATGGCAGGAACGTTTTCCCCCGGCGCGCCGTCTAATATAACGAATAGCCAATCAAGGCGGCGGGTAAGGATTCGCCGCCGAAGCGTGCAGCCAAATTTCCTGGGCGGCCCGGGGCGGACAGCCCCGGCCGCGGCGATTTTACTTTATGAAAGAAGAGGTGTTTATGATGAAAAAGTCCGTTTTGAGAGTGGGGCTCCTGGTGTTGACCCTGGCGCTGCTGCTGGGCGCCCTGACCCTGACCGCCGGCGCCGTGAAGCCTTCTCTTGTTGTCTCCGCCGGTGAAACCGAACTGTTTTTGGAGCCCGGCGAGCGTTATATCACCACATCCATCACCGTTCAGGCACCCGCAGGATATGAACTGGTAGGAAAGCCTGAGTTCTCCGGTGGAACCGTGGAAAGCTTTTTTGGAGGATATATTTTCCTTGCCGACAGCGCCGATACGTACCACATCACCGTCACCGCCGAATGCAGGCTGAAGAACGAGCCGGCAGGCACGGATACCACCGAAAAACTGACCGGTTCCTGCACCATTCGCGTCTATGATGCCCAGGCCGTCAGCGCTGAGATTACCGGCCCCAAGACGGTGGCAGCAGGAAAGTACATCTCCCTGGGCGTGGACTTTGATCCCGCCGAAGCCGAGCGCTATGTGGATGTGTCTTGGTCTTCCTCTGATACGGACATTGCCACGGTTAGCAGCAGCGGCCGCGTCACCGGCGTGTCGGCAGGCCCTGTCACCATCTACGCCGACCTGGTAGCAGAAGAGCCTTGGATTGAACTGAGCGAGACCACCTTGTCGTACCGCGTCACCGTCACCGGCGGCAAGTACACTGTGGACGATCCCAGAGACGTCGACCTCTACGCGGGCCACGGCCCCTCCGACCCGCCCGCGCTGACGGTCCGGGATGAGAACAACCGCAAGGTGGACAGCCGCGATGTGGATGTGAAGTGGTCGTCCAAAAATTCCAACATCGTCTCCGTGGAGCGCGGCCAGCTGGTTCCCCACAGGAGGGGCAGCACCACCCTGGAGGCCAAAGTCACCGTCAACGGCGAAACCCTCTACACCGATTGCGGCGTGGAGGTGACGGACGACGAGATCCGCTTTGATTCCTTCGAGCTGGAAGAGGGCGACACCAAGACTCTCTCTGCCTCCCTCAAGTCCGGCGTCAAGACCGGCGTGACCTTCACCTTTGAGAGCAGCGACGAAGACGGCCTGGACGTCTACAAGCGTTATTCCTCCTCCAGCACATACATCGCCGAGGCAGAGGAATGCGGCGTCTACACCATCACCGTAGAGGCCACGCTGCCCGACGGCAAGACCAAGCTGGAGACCGACGTGGACGTGAGCGTCTACCGGGATGAAGACATCGACGTCACCCTGGCCGAGGCGGACGATTTCGACTTTGACGAGAAGGACGTGTTCAGCGCCGCCAAGGCCGGCAGCTACACCTATCCCACTCGCGACCTGGACGATCTGCGGATGTACGACCTGCTGCTGGACGGCTGCTATAATTCCGCCGAGACTTTTACCATTGAACCCACCCGCCAGAGCAATCCCGCCGGCTCTCTCTCCGGTATCTCCGGCTCCAAGCGGAGCATCTCCTACCTGGACGATGTCAGCTTTGAATATGATTCCAGAGGCGGCGACACCCTGGTGGCGGTGTACGAGATCTACGGCGACGATGAACTGCTGCTGAAGACCGGCACCTTCACCATCCGCACCAGCGGCACCAGCCGGGACATCACCTATGAGACCGACAATTCCACCGATGTCATCTTCAAGGAAGAGGACTTTGAGGACTTCTGGGAGCGGGAGACCGGCGAGGACGCCGACACCCTGGACTATGTGGTCTTCCGTCCCTCCAGCTCCGACTGGGGCACCCTCTACACCACCAGCACCAAGAAGGACGAGGTCACCCGGTACCTGAAGTTCGAGCCCAACTACAAGACCTCCTCCAAGAACTACGACCTGGACAAAGTGACCTACGAGCCTGACGAAGACAAGCTCACCACCTACACCGACACCATTTCCTTCACCGCCTACGGCACCGACGGCGACACGGAAGTGGACGGCACCGTCATCATCCAGCTCAACAGCTCCGCCGGCACCGTCATCACCTCCCGGGGTGTGGTCTTCGGCAGGGGCAACCTCACCAAGCTGCTGGAGGAGACCTTCGCCCATAACCGCGACGCCGACCTGGCCTATGTGCAGTTCTACCTGCCCGATCCCGAGGAAGGCAAGCTCTACTACAACTTCTCCAAGGTGCTGACCAGCAGCGAAGTGGACAGCCGCGAGTACTACTACGTGGACCCGGAGAAAAAGCAGCTGGACCTGGATCTGGTGGCCTTCGTCCCCGCCGCCGAGACCTACGGCAAGGTCACCCTCTACTACAAGGGCTTTGACGAGACCGGCGACATCGACTACAACGGCACCCTCACCCTGTCGGTGAAGCAGAAGACCTCTTCCGCCGCTTTCACCGACGTCAACTCCAAGTCCTACTCCTGGGCCTCCGACTCCGTGGATTTCCTCTACTACGAGGAGATCGCCAAGGGCTCGGGCGGCAAGTACAACCCCTCCTCCAGCATCACCCGTGGCGACTTCATGCTGATGCTCTACCGCGCCTTCCTGGAGGAAGAGTATGAGGACTACACCCCCAAGAGCAACTTCTCCGACGTGGTCAAGGGTACCTCCTCCTACTCCAAGGAGACCTACCAGGCGGTGGGTGTCGCCAAGTATCTTGGCATCGCCCAGGGCTCGGGCGGCAAGTTCAAGCCCAACAGCCCCATCACCCGGGAAGAGGCCATGACCCTCATTTACCGGACGCTGGACGAGATCGACTGGGCGCTCAGCTATGAATCGGATGTGCGCGCCTCCTCCTTCACGGACTACGGCGCCATCAGCTCCTACGCCAAGACGGCCATCACCGATCTGGTCAGCCACGGCGTCATCCTGGGCAGCAACGGCAAGATCAGCCCCAAGAGCAACATCACCCGCGCTGAAATGGCCTGCATCCTCCACCGGGTGCTGACCTACTAAAATATCTCCCTCAGGGGCCCGTCGCAGAATAGGAAAATTCTGCGACGGGTTTTCTTCTGCCTGGGACGG
>LBJMR02800__coassemble_4304_pt1 | contig 5335 bp, 7 predicted proteins | sample LBJMR02800__metabat2_low_PE_023 | metagenome-assembled genome bin LBJMR02800
TAATTTTCCACAGTGCGGCGAAAAAGATGACATTGCCGAAATTGACATTCTGGAAGCAGACCTGGAAGTCGTACCTGTTATGTACGCCGCCGAGAACGAACGAATCCGCGAGGCTTTTGGTGAATAACCGCAGCAATACGTTTCATGCGTGAAACATCGGATTCAAAACGGAACACACCATATGAGGGAAAATAATATGCAGGAAATGGATATTGTGGAAGTAGTTGTCGAGAAGGAAAGATACGCAAAAGAAGGCGTCCACAAGGGAATGCAGGGCTGGATTTGCGATGAACGCTGTGTAGATGGGTATTGGCTCATCAATATACCACAGTATGGTGAGAAGCCGGATATTGCAACAATCAGTATTCGAGAACAGGATTTGAAGCAAATCCCTCGTATGTCCGCAAAAACCAACGAACAAATCCGAGAGGCATTTGGAGAATAAACACAGCAATACGTTTTATGCGTGAAACATCGGGTTTAAAATTGAACACACCATATGGGGGAAAATAAAATGCAGGAAATGGACCCGGTAAGGGTGATCGTAGAAAAAGAAAAATATGCAAAAGAGGGCGTTCACAAAGGGATGTATGGCTGGATTTGTGACGACCGTTGCGTCGATGGCTATTGGCTTGTGAATTTCCCACAACTGGGAGAACACCCGGACATTGCAACGACGAGCATTTATAAAGCAGACATGGAAGTCGTGCCTGTTATGTATGCCGCCGAGAACGAACGAATCCGCGAGGCTTTTGGAGAATAAGAACAGCAATCTCGTTTCATGCGCGAGACATCGGATTCAGGCGGACGCGCGATGCGCGCCACTACGATATGAGATGGGAGAATGCGCGCAAAAGCTGCCGTGTGCTTGATCCCGCCCCGTTCCGGGGCAGCTGGTGCGGCCTTTGAGGAGCGTCCTGTAGCCGTAACGGCGATCCGATTCCACTGGCCCGCGCGAAGCCGGGAAGGGGCAGGCAGTATGGGGCGGGACGGCCTGGTGGAGCGTAACAGCCCGGGAGAGGCCTTTTCCGGGGATGCACGCCGCTCAGCCCCAAAGGGGACCGGGGGCCGCAGCCCCCGGCGCGTTTTGGGAACTTTTCTGCGGTGAAAAGTTCCCCGCCGGAGGCCGGGGAAGACTGACGGCGCGCACCCACCGCCCCGGCTGCTGAGGCCGCTGACAGAGATCCAAGCCTTCCAATACCAACAACCCCTCCGGCATGGCTTCGCCATGCCACCTCCCCTAAAGCCCTGTGGGCGTTGGGGGAGGCTTTGGCTGGTGCATCTGCCGCCAGCGCGCGGAAATCGCCAGATCAACGGGCGGCTGATAGCCGCCCCTACGGCGGGAATTCGAGGCGCGGCAGCAGTAAAAGCAGCATCCAGGCCGCCAGTTTACAGCAAGCAAACGGGACTGCCGCATTTTGCAGCAGTCCCGTTGATATATTGCACGTTTTTTATTCCGGGTCCTTCCGCTCGAGGGGCGAGATCACCGGGTTGCCATTGCGGTCCAACAGGACGGTCAAGCCGCCGGCGTAGCCGCTGGAGGTAAACAGGTAGTTGACGCCGGTCTCCCGGTCCACCCAAATCTCCACATTGGTCATTGCACCCTGGGAATAGACCTTTTCAAAGCGTTTTGCTTCTTTTGCCATGCTTTCACCTCAAGTCTCGTCGCAGTCGGGGCTGCCGTCGCCGTCGGCGTCGCACGCGGCGCTGTGGATCACGCTGCCGGAGCCATAGATCTCCCGGCCCTTGACGCCGGTCTCGCTGCGGCGCTGCTCCACCAGTTCGCTGAGGAACCGCCGGACCTGGTCGGGCTTTTTGATGTTTTTCAGCTCCAGGATGCCGCTTGTCTTGTCGGAGCTGTAGAGCGCCACGGTGCCCACGCCGAACATCCGCTGCCCCAGGGTCTGGGTGGAGCGGATGTCCAGCACCCGGTAGAGGAGCAGCTCGTCGGTCTCCGTCTTCAAAAGTCCTTTTTTGCAGTAGAGCCGGTTGGTATCCACCCGGTACTTGGTAAAGGTGATGGGCATGCCCAAAAAGCGCTTGGTGTCGGCCCAGAGGGTCTCGTCCTCGGGCAGGTTGTTAAGGACCGTATTCTTTGCCATGGCAGCCTCCTTTTAATCCGTGGCCGCCAGCACGCCCTCGTGGACGGCGGCCTTCAAAATGGCGATTTGCGTCTTGGCGTCGGGCACCTCTCCGGCCATCACGGCCCGCACCAGCTCCTTGAGGGGAATCAGCTCCACGTCCAGAAACTCGTCCTCGTCCAGGTGGCGCTCGCCCCGGGTCAGCCCCTTGGCCAGGTACATCCAGATGGTCTCATCGGAATAGGCGCAGGCGGGGTAGAAAACCCCCAGGGGGATCAGCGTCTCGGCGCGGTAGCCGGTCTCCTCCTCCAGCTCCCGCCGGGCGGCGGCCTCGTGGTCTTCGGCCTTGCTGTCCAGCTTGCCGGCGGGGATCTCCAGCAGCACCCGGTCCACCGGATAGCGGTACTGCCGCTCCATCACGGCGCAGCCGTCGTCGGTGATGGGCAGCACGCACACCGCCCCCACATGGCGCACCAGCTCCCGGAAGGCGCCTTCCCCGTTGGGCAGGGACACCTGGTCGTGGTAGAGGTGCAGAATTTTTCCGTCAAAAATCAGCTCGGAGCTGACTTGGTTTTCCCGCAGGGATTCATCGGACATGGAAAGGACCTCCCGTTTCATTCCAGCTAATCTGATAGGCCTATCTTACGCCATTTTGGCCCGGGATGCAACCGGAAATCGCCGCTTGGCCGCAAAAGTACAGCCCTGTATATAAAAGGCGCGAAAACTTACATTCAAAATTGAATTTGAGAAATTCAAACATATCATATATCATATAGGTGAGCAGCATATTCCAATCATAAACAAAAAACAGACTAAATTTCGAGTTTTCAGACAGAACGGAGGAAAGCACAGTGGAGCAGCACCAGTCTCAAGTAAATCAGCACCTGAATACGAGCGCTTCCCATATCATCCGCAGAAAACTCTATGAAAATGGGGGCAAGGCCATCGTATACTCTCTCCAAGGCAAAGCCTACGAAATTCGAGCAGAAGCAGATGACAACGCATTCACCTGCGACGAACTCCCCATTAAGCCTCCATATGAATATCGGGTTTTCGATATCATTGTGGACTTACTGGAGCGCCAAGGCGGAAAGGCCCGAAAAGGCATGGGACGTAACTTCCGTTTAGGAGAGGGCCATTGTACAGAAGACACCATTGTCGGAGCGATTGGCCTATATTACGCAGGGAAAAAGCCCGGAGAATCTGTTTACGATCCCGTGTTTGTCCTGGCAGCCGTGTTAGACTGGGCAGGTATCGCCCACAATCGGCGCGGCTATTTAGAGCTGACGGCAAGTTATCAAGCAGCGCGGCAGAGCGAACGGAACAGTACGAAATGATGGAAGTAAATCAGCTTCGGCACAATTAACAGTTTTTGGCTGTACATCAACTGCTTCCCATGGTATAATGTAGACGAAAATCCGCGTCCGCCCGAAGGGCGGGCATCTCATACGAAAAAGAGGAGACGTGACACCATGGATGCAAGAACTGAATTCAACCGTTGGAAAGCCAACTGCCAGGGGCCGATGCTGGAAGAGCTTTTGGCCATGGAACACGATGATGCCGCCGTGCAGGCCGCCTTTGGGAGCAAGGCCAGCTTCGGCACCGCCGGTATCCGCAGCGTGATGGGCGTGGGTACCGCCCGCCTCAACGACCTGACCGTCCGTCAGACTGCCCGGGGCCTGGCCAAGTATCTGCTGGAGTCCGGCGGCAGCAAGACCTGCGCCATCGGCTACGACTGCCGCCACAATTCCCGCCGCTTTGCCGAGGTCTGCGCCGCAGCCCTGGCCGCCGAGGGCGTCCACGTCTACCTCTACGACCGGCTCTGCCCCACGCCCATGCTCTCCTTCGCCGTCCGGTACTTACAGTGCGGCGTGGGCATGGTGATCTCCGCCAGCCACAACACCAAGGAGTACAACGGCCTCAAGTGCTACGGCCCCGACGGCGGCCAGATGACCGAGATCCCCGCCGCCGCCGTCTCCGCCGCCATGGAGACCGTGGACCTCTTCGCCCCCGAGAAGGAGAGCTACGAGAGCCTCCTTGAAAAGGGTATGATCGAGTACATCTCCCAGGACGTCTGGGAGGCCTACTATAAGCGCATCTCCCAGGAGGCCATCGCCCCCGAAAAGGTCAGGGAGGCCGGCCTGAAGGTCGTCTACTCGCCCCTGTGCGGCGCCGGCGGCGAGCCGGTCCAGGAGATTTTGAAGCGCCTGGGCGCCACCTACTGGGTACCCGCCTCCCAGAAGGACCCCTCCGGCGACTTCGCCACCTGCCCCAACCCCAACCCCGAGAACGACACCGCCTTCAACGAGAGCTACGCCCTGGCCAAGGAGGTGAAGCCCGACCTGGTCATGGCCACCGACCCGGACTCTGACCGCATCGCCGTGGCCATCCCCGACGGCGACGGCTTCCGCAAGTTCTCCGGCAACGAGATGGGCTGTATGCTCCTGGACTACATCCTCTCGGCCCTCCAGAAGGCCGGGAAGCTCCCCAAGGAGCCGGTGGCCGTCAAGAGCATCGTCTCCACCCCGCTGGCGGACCGGGTCGCCGCCGCCTACGGCGTGCAGATCCGCACCGTGCTGACGGGCTTCAAGTACATCGGCGGCGTCATTCTGGAGCTGGAGCAGGCCGGGCACCCCGAGGACTTCGTCCTGGGCTTTGAAGAGAGCTGCGGCTACCTCAAGGGCGACTATGCCCGCGACAAGGACGCCGTGGTCGCCGCCATGCTGATCGCCGAAATGGCCGCCACCTACAAGCTCCAGGGCAAGACCCTGGGCGACGTGATGGACGGCATCTACCAGCGGTTCGGCTACTTCGTCGCCGGCCTCAAGAACGTGGTCTTCACCTCCGACGCCCAGAAGGCCAAGTGCATGGCTCTGCTGGACGAGTTCCGGGCCCAGCCGCCCCAGGAGATGGCCGGCTACGCCGTCACCGCCGTGGCCGACTTCAAGGCCGGCACCATCAAGGACACCAAGACCGGCGAGACCACGCCCACGGGCCTGCCCACCGAGAACATGGTGATGCTGACGCTGGGCGACCAGGGCCGGATCATCCTCCGTCCCTCCGGCACCGAGCCGAAGATCAAGTTCTACTACACCGCCGCTGCCGACTCCATGGCCGCCGCAGAGGCCATGATCGACAAAATGGACGAGGCCATGACGGCGCTGCTGTAACAGCGCAGACATAGAAAGCCCTTCACAGAATTGAGAAATTCTGCGAAGGGCTTTTTGTTGTCTTCAGCGACTAAAATGGGGGAA
>LBJMR02800__coassemble_4942_pt1 | contig 4857 bp, 6 predicted proteins | sample LBJMR02800__metabat2_low_PE_023 | metagenome-assembled genome bin LBJMR02800
GAAACGGACAAAAGTCAAACAGACAATCCAAAGCTGGAGAATATCGTAAGCACTGTTTCTTCCTACAAGTTATATTGGCGCGATGCAGCATCCTCTTCTGATGGGGTTTTATTATATGAAGGCACCGATCCTTCTTATACAGCCCCAGCCAATACGTTTGACGGTCATACAAAAATCCAGTGGCGCGTTGTTGGAACCATGTCCAACAATATCAGCATCAACCCATACCCGTATTCAGACCAAGACGATCAATCCGATGGATGGTTTTATCTGAATTTGGCGGACATGGATGCCACGTCAACATGCAAAATTATTGGCCCGGATAACGTATCCATAAATGGTTCGGAACCAATTGTTCTCCAATGGCAGCACATTGTGTCTACAGGAACCGCTCAGACCCGCGCTGATATCCAGACTGGCTCCACGGAGGAACTCCTTTCCGCCTTTGCATCAGTGCAAGGTGCGGCAAATACATACACAGTACCGGCGAACACCTTCCAGGCCGGGGACCTGTACTGGCGCGTGCGCACGTACAACGCCGATGGCGTGGCAGGCGAATGGAGCGAGACAGCGCACGTGATCGTGATCGGCGCATCTCCGGCTCCGCTGCTGACGCTGGAGCGCATCTCCCCACGTCCCATTATTCGATGGGAGGCGCAAGGGCAGATTGCCTATGAGCTGGAAATTGTGGGTGTTGAAAGCGATACTCAGTACGGACAGATTAACCGCTATGAGGCAAAGTCGATCCTGTCGCCTGGTGATTATACGGTGCGTGTCCGCGTGCAAAACAAATATTCCCTCTGGTCTGCATGGGCGGAAGCTGCGCTCCCGGTGACGAACGTTCCTGGCGCGGAGATCACGCTGGCGGCAACGCCGGACAGCATGGGAAATGTCTCCCTCTCCTGGTCTGTTGCCGGGCTGTTTGAGCGATATGAGGTGCTGAGAGACGGTAACGTCATCGCCAGAACCTCCACGACATCTTACACGGACCGTTTTGCCATCGGCAGCGCGCAATACCAGGTGCGCGGGATCGTGGACGAGGCGGGCAACTACAGCCTGTCCAACGCCGTGGAGCAGACTGTTGCGGTCCGATACGTGCAGATCGCGCCGGTCTCCGGCGGCGAGTGGCTGGCCCTCCCGTATGCCACAACCGATATCCGCGAGGTGTCCACCAACGTATCCAGGGCCGTCACCTACCAGCAGTACACGGGGGCCAAACTGCCCACCGCTACCGTCAGCGAGGCGCTGACCGTCAGCCATCAGATCGCTACCGCGTTCCCCTGGAGCCAAAAGGCTGACGCGGACCGGCTGGAGGCCATGATCGGCCAACTGGTATGCGTCAAGGACCCCAGAGGCGAGCGGTTTGTCGGCGTCCTGGGAAGCTACAGCAAGACCTCCAGCCGCTTCTACATCGCCTACAGTCTGACCATCACGCCGGTGGACTGGGAAGAGGTGGCCACATGACAAATACCTATGCCGTCCGGGTGGACGTGCTGCGGAACGGGGGGCGGGTGACGTCCCTCTTCCCCGCGTCCGCGCCGAATATCGACTGCAACGCGGACGCAGCCATTAAAACGTCCATGTCCGGCGTGTTTTATCCAAACGATCTGGCCGAGTATCTCAGCGATGAGCTGATGCCGGTGCAAATCATCGACGGTGTGGAGTACCCCGCCGGGATATTCCTCCCCACTACGCCCAAGGGGTCTGTGGATGAAAACGGCGCCCCCACTGTGAGCATTGAGGCGTATGACCGTGGCCTGATCCTACAGCAGGACAAGCTGGAGCAGCCGCTCTTCTTCCCCGCCGGTACGCCCCACATCAGCGCCGTGGGGCAAATCCTGATTGGCGCCGGGATCGAAAACGCGCTGGTGACTTCCTCCGCGTCCGTCATGGCCACAGACCACGAATGGCAGCTTGGCACCGACAAGCTGACCATCGTGAACAGCCTCCTGGCCGAGATCAACTATGACGACATTTGGTTCAACGAGTATGGCGTGGCCATCGTGCAGCCGCACAAGGTGCCAAGCCCGGACCAGATCGACCACCAGTTCACGCCGGAGACCAGAGACCTCTGCCGTCAATCCACCTGGGAGACCGACGCCTTCGACGCGCCCAACGTGTTTGTGGTCCAGTGTTCCAACCCGGACCTGGAAGCGCCGCTGACCGCCGTCTCGGTCAATGACTCTCCCACCTCGGCTCTCTCCGTGTTCCGCCGCGGGCGACGGATTGTCCAGGTGTCCAATGTGGACAACATTGCAGACCAGGAGAGCCTCCAGGCCTACGCGGACCGGCTGCGGCTCCAGTCCATGCAGTCTTACGACACCATCACCCTGTACACGGCCAACAAGCCGGGCCACGGCGTCCGGGACACCGTGGCAGTCGTCCACCCGGAGGCCGGTGGCCTGTACCAGGAGATCGCCTGGTCCCTGGTGCTGGAGCCGGGAGCGCAGATGTACCACAAACTGCAAAAGGCGGTGATCCTATGACGTCCCACTTTGCCACAGTCGGCGCGGTCTACGCCGACGGCCTTTCCCTGATCTTTGACGGCCAGGAGACCGCCTCGCAGAAGCACTACAAGTGCAATACCGCCGTTACCTTTTCCCCCGGAGACCGGGTGAAGATATTCGCCGTCTCCGGCACCTACGTGGTGGAGTACCCAGTCGGCAATCCCAAGCAGTAAGGAGGCACGCATGATTACCTTTGACAATTGGCGCCTTGCCAGCGACGGCGCGGTGCTGGCCATGCAGTACGACAACAAGTCGCGGCTGCTGGAGGTCCTGGGCGACATCCCCGAGGGCTGGACCTGGACCATGCTGGTCTCCGTGGGAGACGCACTGGACGTGATATCCATGCGCGAGGTCCCCGGCGGCCTGGAGGCCGTTCTGACAGCCGAAACGCTGGCTCTGTCCGGATACTACGCCATGCAGCTCAAAGCCGTCCAGGGTGACGTGGTGCGCCACACCAACGTGATTCGGGTGCCGGTGCAAAACAGCCTTTCCGGCGACGCCCAGTGGCCGACGCTGCCCACAGAGTTCTCCCAGGCCGAGCAGCGGATCGCAGAGTACAACGCCCACCCGCCGGTCCCCGGCCCCAATGGCTATTGGATGCTGTGGGACGTCGATCTGGACAAGTACGTCGAGAGCGATATCCCCCTCCCCGAGGGCGGTGGCGGCGGGTCCGGCAATGTCTGGTCCCAGGACATCAGCACCATTGATGTCCTGGACCGGGCAGAGTATGACGCGCTGCCGGAGAAAGACCCGAAGACGCTCTATCTGATCCGGGGGTGACGGCATGGTGAACGTAGGATCGGACGCCGCCGAGCTGATGGTCGGCCCCATGGGCGTCAAGACCGTGGCCGTCGGCGCTGAAATCATTTACACCCGCCCGGGCGGGTACATCTACATCGAATTGGAGACAAAGGAGGAAACATAGTTCATGGCATCTTACTTTAACCTGACACTGGACACCACCGCCCCGTCTGGCCTAAAGGTCAGCATCAACGACGACGCGCTCTATACCACATCGACCTCGGTCACAGTGAAAATCACGCTGTCCGATGAACAGACCAGCGGCTACCAGATGAAAATCTGGGGCATCGCCGGGGTATCCAGCGAAAGCGCCGCGTCCTGGGAAACATTCGCTGCGCAAAAAACGGTAACGTTGGAGAGCGGCGATGGGCTGAAAACCGTCCACGTCAAGGTCCGTGACGACGTCGGAAACGAATCCGCCGAGGCCAGCGACGACATCACCCTCAACACCGCCGTTCCCGCGGTCACGGTCACTGGGCCGGACAAGTCCAAAATCTCCAAGGTGTCCGGCTTCGACAAGTCCAAGATTTCCTTTACCGTCGATGTGGAATTTGCCGAGTACAAGGTCTGCGTGGTCCCGGAGACCAGCAGCACCCAGGACGCCGGCACGCAGATCCCCACGTCCGGTGGCTCCGTCAACACCAGCGGCACCGGCGGCAGCTACCCGGCCTCCACGCCAATCGAGGTCACGATCTCCGGCGCAGACCTGCAGACGGCCTCTTCCGGCGACGGCGTGAAGGTGGTCAAGGTGTTCGTACGGACCGCAGCCGGCATTTGGAGTGTTGCCTGATGAGTGCGCCGCAGCTGACGTTTTCGGCTGGCGGGAGTAAAATCTCCCGCCAACCCGGATTTGACTTTATTTCCGTCACCTTCCAGGCAGACCAGCAGTACCAGAAGTTCGAGTGCCGTGCCACCAAGGCCGGGGAAGACTATGGCGTCGGCAAGGGTGAGCTGGTGGCGTCCTTCTCCAGCACCCCGGCGAATGTCGAGCGCACTTTTGAGATCTACGATGATTACCTCATCAACGGCGACGGCGATTATCGCATTTCCCTATTAGCCCAGGGCCTGGACGGCTCCTGGAACGACAACCACCTGTATATCCCCGCCGGCAGTGACGCCTACTTCACCGCCGATGGGCTGGAATACCTTTGCATGAGGTGAGACTATGGCAGGATACAACGGCGCCTGGACCGGCCCGCAGATCGACGAGGCCGTCCGGCAGGTAACAAATAAGGATTTGCCCGCGGATGGCGTCAAGTTCTCCGACGGGCAGACCTTCCAGCAGAAGTACGACGCCGGGCAGCTCACCGGCCCGGCTGGCCGGGACGGTACAGACGGCCAGGATGGCGCCCCGGGCGAACCGGGTACCCCGGGCATGGATGGCGCGCAAGGCCCCGTAGGTCCCGCGGGGCGCGGGATCACCGGCGTCACATACTCCAGCGCCACGAACAAGTGGACGATATCCTATTCAGACGGAAGCAGCGAGCAGGTGGAAGGCCCGGCCATCCCCACGCAGTTGAGCCAGCTCACCGAGGATGCCAGCCACCGG
>LBJMR02800__coassemble_6865_pt1 | contig 3828 bp, 4 predicted proteins | sample LBJMR02800__metabat2_low_PE_023 | metagenome-assembled genome bin LBJMR02800
GCTTGCGGCGGCTCTTAGCGCGGAGATGCGGCGAAACTCTGCGAGGCTTGTTTTCCGCTTCCGGAGGTTCTTCGACACGCTGAAATTCCCGCTTCTGTGAAGCGGGAATTTTTCTATGGAGTGGGAAATTTACCGATCACCCATTTTGCTCAAAGCCGTCACCAGTCCCTCGCAGCCCAGCAGGATGAGGTACAGTGCGACGATCCAACCGACGGAGATCATGGCGAACCGGGGGCGCAAAATCATAAAGATACCCAAAATCAACCCCAGGATGTTGAGAATCAACGTAGCATAGCAGGTGAAGCGTCCGGCAATCAGGCGCAGCGTACTGAGATGGCACAGCCGGGAGATGCAGTGGGCGATGAACCAGATGGGGAAGAGCAGGGAGAGGACCCATTTTCCGGCACTGGGGTATACCATCAGCATAATGCCTGACATGACGCTGAGAATACCGGCGGCCAAGGACAGCGCGGGACCAAAACCGGTAAATCGCTCCATACGGACGTACATTACAATGTCAACGATGCCGGTGAGTAAGGCGAAGAGACCATAGAGGACCACCAGGCTGGAGAGGGCTTTCGAGGGGTTTAAAAACGTAAAGACGCCCAGTGCGATCAGGACGATACTGGCAATCAACTCAAACCAACTAAAAAAAGAGCGGTTTCTCATTCCACGGTACCTCCCTTGTTCAGAATATCCATAAACTCGTCCCCGGTGATGGTCTCTTTTTCATAGAGGTAGTGGGCCAGAGAATCCAGCGTGGCCCGGTGCTGATCCAAAAGTTGCCTGGCCTTTTCGTGCTGTGACCTGACGACCTCCACCACCTTTTGGTCGATGTTTTTCTGGGTCTCGGCGGAGCAGATCAGGGAGGTGTCTCCGCCCAGATACTGGTTCGTTACAGTTTCCATGGCCACCATATCGAATTCATCGCTCATACCGTAGCGGGTGATCATGGCGCGGGCCAGCTTGGTGGCCTGCTCAATGTCGTTGGAGGCGCCAGTGGTGATTTCACCGAAGACGATTTCTTCCGCGGCGCGCCCGCCGGTATAGGTGGCGATTTTATTTTCGATTTCCTGCTTGGTCAAGAGATACTTGTCGCCGGTGTCCACCTGCATGGTGTAGCCCAGGGCTCCGGAGGTGCGGGGGATGATGGTGATTTTCTGCACCGGGGCGGAGTGGCTCTGCAGGGCGGCCACCAGCGCGTGACCGATTTCATGGTAGGCCACCACCATTTTTTCGTGGTCGGAGAGGACTGCGTTTTTCTTCTGATAGCCGGCGATGACGACCTCGATGCTCTCCTCCAAATCCGCCTGGGTGACGATGGTGCGCCCCTGGCGCACCGCCCGCAGCGCGGCCTCATTGATGATGTTTGCCAGCTCCGCGCCGGAGGCCATCCGGGCGATGGTGTGGAAATCCACGTCTTCCGCGGCCTTGATCTTGCGGGCGTGGACCTTCAAGATGGCCTCCCGGCCCTGGAGGTCCGGCAGCTCCACAGGGACGCGCCGGTCAAAGCGGCCGGGTCGAGTCAGTGCGGGGTCGAGGGACTCCGGGCGGTTGGTGGCCGCCAGGATGATGACGCCGTTGTTGCCCTCAAAGCCGTCCATCTCGGTCAGCAGCTGGTTGAGGGTCTGCTCCCGCTCGTCGTTGCCGCCGCTGCCGCCTCCGTTGCGCTTTTGACCGATGGCGTCGATCTCATCAATGAACACGATGCACGGCGCCTTCTCCTTGGCCTGCTTGAAGAGGTCGCGGACCTTGGACGCGCCCATGCCTACAAACATCTCCACGAACTCCGAACCGGAGATGGAGAAGAAGGGAACGTTGGCTTCGCCGGCCACGGCCTTGGCCAGCATGGTCTTGCCGGTGCCGGGAGGGCCCACCAACAACAGGCCCTTGGGCATGGAGGCGCCGGCGTCGGTATACTTTTTCGGATTGTGGAGGTAATCGACGATCTCAGCCAGGCTCTCCTTGGCCTCATCCTCGCCAGCCACGTCACTGAAATGAATGCCCTGGGTGGACTGTACATAAATTTTGGCGTTGCTCTTCCCCATGCCGAAGGCCATGGAGTTTTTCCCGCCGCCCATCTGCTCCATCATCTTTTTGCTCATATACCGGCCCAGCGCCAGGAAAATGACCATGGGGAGCACAAAGGTCAGTAGAATGCTCAAAATGGGGGACATGGGCTCTTCCACCACCCGGGTGAAGACGGCGCCGGCCTCGTGGAGCCGCTGGGTCAGCGTCGGGTCGTCCATGGCGCCGGTGGAGTAGATGGCGGTCAGGTCCTTGTCGGTGAACTGGATTTGGGTGTCCTCCACCTGCACGCGGCCGATGTTCCCCTCGTCGATCATGTCCATAAATGTGCCGTAATCCACCTCCACCACCTGACCCCGGGTGAGAAGCGGCGTAATGAGCATATTAAAAAGCAGAATGACCAGGAGGGAAATGCCGTAGTAATAAATCAGTGGCTTTTTGGAAGATTTGACTTCTTTCATATCTGATTCCTTTCCCGATGTTTTTCCAAAGAGCGCTGGGCGTTGACGGCCTCCAGGGAGAGCAGCACCGCCCGGTTGGCTGCCTGGGCCGCGAAATCCAGGGCATATTCCGCCAACAGGAGCTTTTCCTCCGCGTCGCTGCCGCCGGATTGGGAGAGATTGCGCTGCAGCGCCGCCATGATCTCCTCGATGCCGCGGTAGGCCTCCAGAAGATACCGGGTACTGTCGGCCTGGGAACACCGCAGGAGTTTGGCGGTCTGATGTTTTTTTACTGTGTATGCGCGGAGAAGCTGCCGGTATTCCCGCCGTGCGGCGGCGGAGGGGCCGGCTTCTGCCAAGTGAATCCGCCGGTGGATGCTGGAGACCTCACGATCCAGTTCCCGGAGCTTGACTGACAGGATGCTGTGCGCCATCCAAATGCCCCCTTTCTTTCTCTATTGTACCCTGAAAAGCGGCGCATCACAATTGCCAGTGTGACGTCATTGTATTGACAAACCCGGCCCATGTGTCAAGACTTGCCTTGTACACGGGCCGGGTTTCCAATGATCGCAGCAGATCAGCCGGGAGAACACGCAGCAGATGACACTGCCGCCGGCAGATGCGGTGAGAGATTTCCGATCATCAAGCGGTAAACGGTGTGAACGATTAGATCCAGATTGTCCTGATCCCGGGGGGACCACTGCCGCAGCAGTCCCAAAATGGCTTGGCTGTGATACCGCAATACCAGTTGCAGCTCTGCCCGGGTGCAGGATTGGTATAGGTTTTCCTGCTCGACAATGTTGTCGAAGAGACGGTAGATGTTCTGAGCCAAAAGCTGCTCCAGTTCATCCCGATAGCTGCTCTGCATCCCTTTCTGTACCAGGGGCGCCATGCTCTGGGCTACCAGAAAAAAGGACCGCAGCCCCTGCTCTGGGTCTTCTGATGCCTGGAACTCCCGGGTCAGCCGCTCGATTCCCTTTTCGAGAATCCACCGGAACAGAGCGGGGATGTCTGCAAAGTGGTAATAGAACGTCTGCCGTGTGATTTGACACGCTTCTACCAGATTGGTCACGGTCAGCTTTTTCTCGCGCTTTTCCAGCAACAGCCTGATGGCGGTCCTGGCGATGGTATCCTTCATGTCGGCAGACATTGACATTCTCCTTGCTGCGATGCGGTGATGTCTTATTATACCGCGTGCCGAAGAGATTTACAATTTTGATTTTTCACCGGTGATGATTTTCCCCAGGGCATACGGCATACAAAGAGACAGGAGGATGCGGCTATCGCCGGCATCCTCCTGTAAGTCTGTCAAAAAACCTCGCTGAAGACTGCCGCGATAGAGCAGCGGGGGGTGTGTGCG